>Ga0209102_1000080_pt1 | contig 63079 bp, 51 predicted proteins | sample ConPoolayeHmetaG_FD_185483 | JGI IMG/M metagenome (GOLD analysis project Ga0209102, IMG submission 185483) | Hot spring microbial mat communities from California, USA to study Microbial Dark Matter (Phase II) - Cone Pool mat layer H metaG... ... | reverse complement strand
ATTTTCAACATAATAAATTTTTTTCACGCAGGATTCAGGATTATTTAATATTCTCTTTTTCTCTGTGCGCTCTGGGCTCTCGGTGGCTAAGATTAAGAAAATAATTTTCTGTGTCCTCGGCACTCTTGAAAGTGAAACATTTCAGCATTTATGGCCTGTCGCATACGGCAAGGGATGAACCCTTGTCTTACGCCAGATTCCGTTGCCTAATGCCTTATATAAAACCTTATATAAGGATGGCTACCTGCCTCAGAATTTATTATCTCCGAATTTGCAGCCCAAAAAGTTAAAGTTTCCAACCTTCTGTGAAGTATTATCCGTTATTTCCGATGCCACTTGACTTAAATTACTCTAAAGAGATAATATCTCTGAATCGAATGGGGTATTTGAACCCTAAGAATATTCATTGCCGAAAGGAATTAACGTATGGCTAACTACTCCGTATTGAAGAAAAGATTAGAGGAATTAGAAAAAAGAACTTGGCCTGTTTCGGCCATTGAAGCCAAGCTTAAGAAACTTGCTCAAGAAGGTATACCAGCAAAACATCTGAATCAGAAGGAGATTATTAAAAGCAAGGGTGAAATCTTAGAGCGAGTTCAACAGCGGGCTGAAGAATATGAATTTTTAACCCATAGCTGCGCGAAAGGCTCCGCCTTAGCCATCATGGAAGAATTTGGCCTTGGCCACATGGAGATTATTAAAGCGCTTTCGCCTTTCCCAGGATTTGGGATGATGGGATACATATGTGGAGCAGTAACGGGTAGCCTCATTGCTCTGGGCCTCTACTTTGGTAGCGATAATTTATTGGACTACGAAGGTAACGGGCGGGCCATTTCCGCTGCGCGTCAGTTTATACCTCGCTTCGAAAAAGAAGTCGGTACTATTTTATGCCCCAAAATACAAGAAGATTTAATATTTGGTAAGTATATGGACCCCAGAGGTAGCCAGGAAAATTTTCAAGCCTTTCAGAAAGCGAAGGGTTACGAAAAGTGTGCTTTGCTCCCGGGAATAGGAGCCAGAATCGCCGCCGAAATAATTATTGCCGCCATGGAAGAGTCGCCATCCTCTTGACCCAGACCATGGTCTTATAACATGGTCTTATAATTAGAACAAGGGCCTCTTCTTATTTCGAGACTAACTCATCATGCCCAATTTCTTTTACCAATTTCCCATTTTTAAACTTAAGACCATAATCCATCTATGTCCAAATGCTGCCTGGCCTGCCGAGGATCGCTGACCTACCTTGGCATTGGCCAAGGTAAAATAAAACTCTCCTTGCTATGCCTGCGGATAACCAGTATAATTCTGGCAAGTAAAACAATGAAAAAGGGAAAGCCATGGGCTTTAGCTGTGGTATAATTGGTTTGCCCAACGCTGGAAAGTCAACCATTTTTAATGCCCTGAGTGCCGCTCGCGCCGAAGTGGCTAATTACCCCTTTTGTACTATTAATCCTCATCAAGGAATCGTGGCTGTTCCTGATGAGCGTTTAGAAAAGTTGGCCCAAATTCTCCATCCGCAGAAGGTAACGCCTACAGTTTTAGAATTCTGGGACATAGCGGGATTAGTTAAAGGGGCCAGTCAAGGTGAAGGGTTGGGAAACAGATTCTTGGGCCACATCCGTCAAGTCGATGCTTTAGCTCACGTGGTGCGTTGCTTTGAAGCGCCGGATGTGGTGCATATATACGGAACAGTTGATCCCCGCCGCGACATAGAAATCGTCCAAACAGAGCTCATTCTGGCGGACTTGCAAACTATGGAAAGGCGCTTGACGAAGACCGCTCATCAGGCCAAAGTTGGCGATAAAAAAGCCGCAGGTGAGTTACCTCTTGTAAAAAAGATCTACGACCATTTGGCCAAAGGATTTCCCGCAGCTGCCCTAGACCTCTCTCCGGCAGAAAGAAAAAACCTCTTAGAATGGGAACTCCTTACTGCTAAACCTTTGTTTTATGTGGCCAACGTTAGTGAAAAAGAACTAAAAGAAAAATTCTTCATTCCCCAAGTAGAAGCCATAGCTGCCCGAGAAAATGCCCCTTTAGTAATCATCTGCGGTGACTTAGAAGCAGAATTAGCGGAATTGCCCCCCGCGGAACGGGAAGAATTTTTAAAAGATATGGGTTTAAGAGAATCGGCCCTGCAGCAGTTAATTCGCGTTGGCTACCAGCTACTGAATCTGGTTACCTTCTATACTACCGTGGGCACCGAGTTAAGAGCTTGGACGATTCCGGCGGGCACGCGCGTTCCGCAAGCCGCAGGGAAAATTCATTCGGATATGGAAAGAGGCTTCATCCGCGCCGAAGTCATTCCTTTTAGTGAATTTATTAAAATCGGATCTATGGCCCTGGCTCGCGAAAAGGGAATAATCCGAATCGAAGGCAAAGATTATATCGTTCAAGATGGCGATATTTTACATATTAGATTCCAGGTTTGAAGAATTAATTTTCTTTTATGGCTAAGGCTAAATTTATTTTGCCAGTTGGTTTAATCGCCATTTCTCTGGCTTCTATCCTTATTAAAATCTGCGAAGCTCCTCCTCTAATTATTGCCGCTTATCGTTTGGGATTAGCCACCTTAGCCTTGCTTATCCTTTTCCCGAAAAACGCCACGCGGGGACTCAGCTTCCTGCCCCAGAAAGATTTTTTATTATGCCTGCTGGCGGGGATTTTCCTCTGTTTCCATTTTGCCTTTTGGATTACTTCCTTAAAATATACCTCAGTAGCCAGTTCTATAATTTTAGTAACTACCAACCCCATTTTTGTCGCTTTGGCCTCCACTTTTTTCCTTCGCGAAAAAATCTCCTTGGCGCTTCTTGCCGCCATCCTTTTAGCTATCTTAGGAGGGGTGATAATTGCTTGGGAAGATTTTGAAAAAGGGCGAGACAATCTTTGGGGAGACGCCTTAGCCCTAGCCGGAGCAGTTATGGCTTCCGGCTATTTGTTAGTGGGCAGAAGAGTTAGACAAAAATTAGAGCTGGTTCCATACATTACTTTAGTTTACGGAGTGGCCGCTATTTTTTTGATTACGCTTGCTTTGCTCAACGGCCACTCTTTTTTTAATTATCCAGCCCGGGAATATATTCTCTTTTTTCTATTAGCCATTATCCCCCAATTAGTCGGACATACTTCTTTAAATTGGGCCTTAAAATTTTTTTCGGCTACTTTGGTGGCCGTAATTATACTGGGTGAACCTATCGGGGCCACCATCTTGGCCTATATTTTCCTCGCCGAACCATTAACCAAACAAATCTTTTGGGGCGGAACTTTAGTCCTCATTGGTATATATTTTGCGGCCAGGGAAGAAGCCAGGTTGGGGAGATTATGAAACACCGGTCCTTTTTAATTCTTGCCCTTACTTCTCTTTTGTGCATAGCTGCCTGCGCCCCTTTCCCCAAAGAAAGGTTTTATGCTCCTCGACCGGGAGAAGAAGAATTCTGGCATTATCGGGAGGTGGGTTTAGCTTCTTGGTATGGGGAAGAGTATCATGGTCGGCCCACGGCTAATGGAGAGATATACGACATGTATGCTTCCACTGCGGCTCACCGAACCTTGCCTTTTAATACCTTAGTCCGGGTTCACAATTTAGAAAATGGGAAAATTACCGAAGTTAGAATAAATGACCGTGGGCCTTTTATCCCAGGTCGAATTATTGACTTATCCAAGAAAGGAGCGCGAGAAATTGGGATACTTGCCACCGGGATAGCCCGAGTTTCTCTGCAAGTAATCGGTTTTAGCGGGAAATATCCTCCTTCTTTAGAAGGAAATTTTGCCATCCAAGTAGGGTCTTTTGTGGAGAAAGATAATGCCCGGCGGTTGCAGGAAGAATTACGCAAAAAACATAGTCAGGTGTATATAGTCTTTTGGCAGGGCCATACCCGCAGTTTTTACCGCGTGCGCATCGGTTCTTTCCGGACAGAAGCAGAGGCTCGTCGCTATGGAGAATTCCTGCGCCAGGAAAATTTGCCTGTCTTTATCGTAAGAGAAGATTAAAGAGGACAGAACTTTTTTTACTTTAAAATAATGTGGTATATTAATTAATAATGACCAGTGAGGTCCAACAATGAAATTACCTTGGAAAAAGAAATTTACTTTTCTTGCGCTAACTATTTTAATTTTCATTTATCCTTTAGGGCTCGCCTTCTCTTTCTCATTGGAAGGCCGTGTAAAAGAATTTACCTTGAAAAATGGTATTAAAGTTCTCCTGTTGGAACGTCGCCAAGCACCTACTTTGTCCCTTTACATTCGCTTTCGGGTAGGAGCAGTTGATGAAAATATCGGGATGACGGGAACTGCTCACCTTCTCGAGCATTTACTCTTCAAGGGAACTAAGACTTTGGGAACCAAAGATTACGCTGCTGAAGAAAGAATTCTTAAGCGCATAGATTCTGTGGGTATGGCTCTTGATGCCGAAAAAGCGAAGGGAGCGAAAGCTGATCAAGAATTTATTAAATACTTAGAAAAAACTCTGCAAGAACTCACCGAAGAGCATCGCCAATTAATAATTAAAGATGAAATTGAGCTCATTTACTCCCAAAATGGAGCCGTGGGCTTCAATGCCATGACCAGCGTAGATACTACCACTTACGTAGTGAACCTTCCCGCAAATCGCCTGGAACTTTGGGCGCGCATCGAATCCGACCGCATCTTAAACCCGGTTTTGCGGGAATTTTATTCTGAGCGGGATGTGGTTATGGAAGAGCGGCGCCGTTCCTACGACTCGCAACCCCAGCGCAAATTAGTGGAGCATTTTTTAGCCACTGCTTTTCTGGCTCATCCCTACGGACGACCAATTATCGGCTGGGCTTCCGATATTCAATTTTTAGATAAGCAGCGCACGGAACAATTTTTCCGCACTTACTATTCCCCAGAAAATATGGTGATCACCATCGTCGGCGACCTTTCTCCAGAATTAACAATTTCTTTGCTAAAAAAATATTTTGAACGTATTCCCCGGAAAGTTCTCCCCCCTCCGCTACCTACCCGAGAACCAGAGCAATTGGGCGAACGTCGCCTTAAAATTATGGCTGATGCTCAACCTGAATTAATCATCGGCTTCCATAAACCTAATCCTCCCCATGCGGATGACTTAGTTTGTGAAGTCATTTCCGGTTTATTAAGTTACGGACGTACTTCCCGCTTTTACCAAAAATTAGTCGAAGAAAAGAAAATAGCGGTAGATATTTCTACTTCTAGTAGCTTTCCTGGCGTGCGTTATCCCAACCTCTTTGTTATCTTTGCTACGCCGCGTCATCCCCACACCCCAGAAGAATTAGAGCAAGCGATATACAAAGAGCTGGAAGAATTAGCTACAACACCGGTTCCCGAAAGAGAATTAAAGAAAATTCAAAATCTGATCCAGGCTGATTATCTGCGCCAACTTAGTTCTAATTCTAAACTGGCTTATTGGCTTTCTTACTATCAATGCCTCTTTGGAGATTGGCGCTTCCTCACCCAAAGACTAAAGGATTACGAAAAGGTTACTCCGGACGATGTTCGGCGGGTCGTCCGCCAATATTTCCAGGAGCGCAACCGCACAGTTGGTGTCTTAATCAGATCTGGAGCAAAGAAGGAGGAAAAATAAATTGCCGCCCCGGAAGAGCACGATCTATTTCCTTAGCCTTGGTCCTTTAATTTTAGCCATCTTTTTTCTTCAGGCTTACGCTCAGGAAGAGGAACTTTTCCTTCATCCTCGCCACATGAAATTTCCTCCTCTTTCCTTTACTCCCCCTAAACCGGAAAGAATTCAGCTTTCTAATGGCCTGATTCTCTACCTCCTGGAAGACCCAGAATTGCCCTTGATTAATCTTTCCGCGCTGATCCGCTCCGGATCAGTATACGACCCTCCCCAACTAAGCGGGCTGGCTAGTTTAACAGCTACCGTGTTGCGCACCGGAGGCACAACCCGCCAATCACCCCAGGCCATAAATGAAGAATTAGAGTTCATGGGAGCCCACTTGGAATTTTCTATGGGTCGGGAATCAGCCGGAATTCATCTCTCTGTTCCCCAAAAGAACTTTCGGCGAGCCTTAAACATTTTGGCAGATTTGTTAATAAACCCTGGCTTCGATCCGGAGCAGATTGACTTAGCCAAAAAACAGGAGATAGAAAATATCCGGCGCAGCAACGATGACCCGGAAGAAATCGCCTACCGGGAATTTCGGCGGGCCCTTTACCGAGAGAATCCGCGAGGGCAAATACCTACCATAGAGTCTATTGCCAGAATCAAACGGGAAGACCTAATTTCTTTCCATCGCCGATTCTTTAAACCCAACAATACCATTTTAGGCATCTCCGGCGATTTTAAAAGAGCAGAAATGTTAACTCTTCTCGAAGAAACTTTGGGTAGGTGGGAACGTTCTCTTATCGAACTTCCGCTTATTCCTCCCCCCACCCGGGCGGATAATAAGATGATCTTCTATGTGCCTAAAGACCTCCCTCAAGCCACAATTCTGCTGGGCCATCTTTCTCTACCCCTGGGGCACCCTGATTATATTCCTTTTAAAGTACTAAATTTTATTCTGGGCGGTGGGGGTTTTAATTCCCGGTTGGTTCAAGAAATTCGCTCTAACCAGGGATTAGCTTATAATGTGGGGAGTTTTTACCAAGGGCGGGTGGATTATGGAGTATTTGGGGCTTTTTGCCAAACTAAATCTTCAGCAACTCATAAAGTAATTTCTTTAATTTATGAGACTATAAATAATTTAAAACAGCAAGCACCTACAGCGGCGGAATTGGATTGGGCTAAAAAGGCCTTGGTGAATAAATACATTTTTTCTTTTGCTACCGCGGCCAGTATTGTCAGTCAGCGCATGCAGATAGAGTATGACCAAATGCCCAGCGACTTTCTGGAAAAATATCCCGACTTGGTGGCGGCGGTCGGCCTTAGCGACTTGGAAAGGGTAGCCAGTAAATATCTTCTTCCCGAAAAATCTATTCTCTTGGTAGTTGGTAAAGAAGAAGACTTCGAAAAACCCCTTTCTGCCTTAGGACCTGTGCATAAAATCTCCCTGCCCAAATACGAATAAGGAGTCTCCATCATGAAATTTCTCCTAATTCAGCCTCCCTACCCATTTTCTGAATTTCCCAAACCTTCTTTTGCCCTTATGTCCTTAGGCGCTGTCTTAAAAAAGAATAACGTGGAAGTAAAAGTGCTCGATTTACTTACTACCCGTTTTTCCTGGTCAAAAATCCAAGATTCTCTCAACCGATTTCAGCCTGATCTGATTGGCATCACCAGTGTTACTATGAATTTCCCTATTGCCTTAAAAATAATTAAATATTGCAAGAAAATATCTCCGGAAACCTTGACCATTATGGGGGGGCCTCATGTAACTTTTATGGCAGAGAAAATCCTCCATGAGCATGCGGAAGTGGATATCATTGTCCAAGGAGAGGGGGAAGAGACTATTCAGGAAATTTGCCGATTGGCTCGGAAAAAAGATTTAACCAAAATTAAAGGTATAGCCTTTCGGCAAAATGGCAAAATTCAGATTAACGGAGATCGGCCTTTTATCGTCGACTTAAACTTGCTTCCCCATCCTGAGCGGACTATTTTCCCTATGGCGCGGTACCTAGCCATGAAAGTTCCAGCCAGTATTCTTACGAGCCGGGGATGCCCAGTAGGTTGCTCCTTCTGTGTGGGTTATCGGATGACGGGGCGGAAAGGACGTTTTCGTGATCCCCAACTGGTGGTAGACGAAATTGAGGCCTCCCTTAATTTAGGTTTTGAGGAAGTTTGTTTCGATGATGATCTTTTTACCCGGCAGCGCCGGCATGTTTTAGGCGTTTGCCAAGAAATAAAGAAACGGGGCTTAAAATTTCCCCTGTATCTTTTCGCTCGCGTGGATAGTGTAGATGAGGCGATTTTGCGCGAACTGCGGAGTGTGGGCTGCTCCATGATTTGTTTTGGTTTAGAATCGGGAAACCAAAAAATTCTTGATAAAGCGGGTAAAAAAATAACCCTGACCAAAGTTCGCCAGACGATGGAAATATGCAAACAAGTGGGTATATCGCCTTTTGGCTCTTTTATCCTAGGTCTCCCAGGAGAAACACCCCAGACCATGGAAGAAACGCTCTCTTTCGCCCAAAGCTTGGGCATTCCTTTCGGTTTTCATATCCTCGCCCCTTTTCCAGGAACAAAAGTTAGGGAACAGGCCTCGGCTTATGGACTAAAGATTCTAACCGACGACTGGTCTCTTTATGACGCAGACCATGCGGTAACCGAAACGGCGGAGCTTCCGGCCAAAGCGGTTGAAGAATTTGCCCAAAAATTCTTCAGCGGATTAAATAAAGAGATCGAAAGGATGAAACAAGCTACTTTGGCCGGTACCTACAACGGACCATACAAGGAAGAAATGGAAAAAAGGCTGGAGATTGATTTTGCCTGGCAACTTCTCTCCCGTGACCTCCTGGAAGAAAAAGGAGAAATTAAAAACTATTCGGCCGTAGATGTTGAAGACTCCCTAAAAAAATTGGCCAGGCAATTAGCGCAGGAAACTTCTTATCCTTTACCCTTCGTGGAAAAGAAACTTGCCGATTACTTCCAAAAAAAGTTAATCATCTGCCAAAATAAAACAAATTCTTTTAAATGGAATTGGCGAGATGACTAAAAAGAGAATTATCATCTCTCTTTTTCCGCTTTTTTTCGTCTTCTTTTTGGCCCAATTTGCCCTAAGCGAGCATGTGGTCAATTTTCTCCCTAACCATTTGCCTGTCTTCATCCTAACACAACCGGGCACTTCCTCCGTGGCTATTGATTTATGGGTTAAAGCTGGTTCGCGTTATGATCCCCTGGGCAAGAGTGGTTTGGCTCATTTTGTGGAGCATCTCCTTTTTAAAGGAACAACCCAAAGAACTTCTACCGCCATCTCCAAGGAAATTGCCGGTTTAGGGGGGAGAATGAATGCCTACACTCTTTGGGATTACGTTCAGCTTCATATTTCCGTTTTGCCTCAACACTTACCGCGGGCTTTTGAAATTTTAGCCGATATCGTGCAAGACTCCTTATTTGCGGCGGAGATGGTGGAAAAGGAAAGAAAAGTGATCTTGGAAGAAATCTCTTTGGGCAATATTTATCCTCCCAGCTACATTTTGAATCTAATTACCCAGACTCTTTTTGAGGGAAGCCAGCTTGGTCAGCCCATAGCAGGTACGAAAGAGACCGTAACGGAAATTACTCAGGCGGAGTTATTTCAATTTTATAAGCGCCATTATCTCCCCAATAATTCTCTTTTAACTGTGGTCGGGAATATAGACCCAACAAAGGCCTTGGCCGAAATAAAAGACAAGTTATCTTCCTGGCCTGCCGGTCCTGTTCTTCCTCCACCGCCTGCCCCCTCCTCGAAAAGCAAATTTCAAGAAGTGCACAAAAGAAGATTTTTAGACCAGGCGATCGTGGTGGTGGCTTTGCCAGCAACTAGCTTGACTGATCAGGATCGGCCTGCTTTTGAGATTATCAACGCCCTTTTAGGATCCGGAGCCCATTCCCGTCTCTATCAAGAAATTCGGGAAAAGCACGCTCTCTCCTATCTCGTGGGCTCGATCTACTATCCCCTAGCCGACACTGGCATTTGGGCTACTTATGCCGGTACAGCCCCAGGGAACATCCAGAAAGTTAAATCAATTTTCTGGCGCCACCTCCAAAAGATTCAAGAAGAACCCATATCTTCGGCAGAGCTCTCGGAAATTAAGAATTATTTATATGGCCGCACGGTAATGCGCTTGGAAAATAACTCTGCTTTGGCTGACTTTTGGGGCCCCCAATTATTATTCGGCAAGTTTCTATCCCCTCAAGAATTTTTGGCCCACATTCAGAAAGTAAATGCCCAAGATGTGCAGCGCGTAGCCCAAAAATATTTTCGGGAAGAGAATCTTTGCCTCTTCATTTTGAAACCCTACCCTGGCTTACGATTTTTCCGTAGTTTATTTTAATAAAAATTTATCGCCGCGAATAAAAATGAGTGCTGCCTCGTCAGAGAAGAGAGGCGTGGTGATGGGAATTTGTAGCTAAATTACGCGACTTTTCCCATTTAAATTAATCTTGGGCTATTTTTTCAAAAAAAATTGACATTTGCCTTTATCTTTAATAGGATTAATTTTTTAAATAAAAATAGAAAAAGGGAAGGAAACTTTCCAGATATAAAAATTGTGCCGAAGATTTTTTATTAATTTTTTGATTTTTTTATTAGCTGCCCTGACGGGAATTTTTCTTTTTTCTGCGGCGGAAGCCAATTCTCGGCCCACGATCCGGGTGCTAATTTCCCGAGAAATATACCAGCTGAAAATTGCTGGTTCTAATTTATCCTTAACAGAATTGCCGTCAGGCCATCCATTATTTAAAAATATAAATTCTTTTACCATAGTTCGCGAAAAAGGGTCGTTTTTAAAGCTAAAAGAAAAAGGAACCTTGGCGGGCGGGTTTGTTCTTACTTCCCCAGGTTATTTATCCATTCTGGGGAAAAAATATAAGGGAAAAATTTTGTTTTATCCGGGGAATAATAGGGATATTTGGATAATTAACGAATTACCTTTGGAAGAATACCTCGTGGGCTTAGTCAATAAAGAGATATCTTCCCAATGGCCCTTGGCCGCAGTGAAAGCTCAGGTGGTAGCGGCGCGCACCTATGCCTATTATCAGAAAGAAAAAAGAACGGATAATCCCTTTGATGTGGAAGCCACAGTTAATGACCAAGTTTATGCCGGAGTAGAGTTTGAAGATGAACGGGCCAGAAAAGCTGTTAAAGAAACAGCAGGAGAAGTAATTCTTTACCAAGGAAAACCAATTTTTGCCGTCTACCATGCTTGTTGTGGAGGAAAAACAGAGTCACCTGGGTATGTTTGGTCTGGAGATTATCCTTACCTAAAGAGTATCTCCTGTCTTTATTGCCTCGATTCTCCCCACTTTGTTTGGAACTACCAATTTGAAATTGATAAATTAGAAAAAATTTTGCAGGAAAGGGGAAACGGTTATCTTCCTATCAAAGGAATCTTAGAGGGTCCCCGAAATGAAAGCAAAAGGATCACTAAAATTATCATCCGCAGAGCTGGGGATGATTTAGAAATTCCTGCTCCGGAGTTTCGCCAGCTTTTAGGCTACGATCAGCTCCGTTCTACAAATTTTTGGGTTAAAAAGGTAAATAGGACGTTTTCTTTTGCCGGTTTGGGCTGGGGGCATGGCGTCGGCTTATGCCAATGGGGAGCCAAAGGCATGGCGGAGACTGGCGCGGATTACCAAAGTATTATAAAATATTATTATCAAAAGGTGGAAATAGGAAAAAGATTTTAATGAAAATTCAGGAATTTGACTATCATTTACCCCCCGAACTTATTGCTCAGCATCCTGTTCCCCAAAGAGATCAATCTCGTCTTTTGGTCTTGAAGCGCAAGGAGAAGACTTGGGAACATAAGATCTTTGCTGATTTACCGCAATATTTAATCCCGGGGGATCTCTTGATTATCAATGATACTAAAGTAATTCCTGGGCGCCTTTATGGGAGAAAAGAGAGCGGTGGAAAAATAGAAATCCTCTTGGTAAAAGAAGTTAAAAATGGAGCCGAAATGGCCGCATTAGGCAAAGCGGCCGGAGTTACATTGAGCAAATGGCCTAACCTTTGGCAATGTTTAGTAAAGGGCTCCCACAAGCTTCGCAAAAATACACCTGTAATTTTTAACGAAGAGATTCAAGGAATTCTTCTCCAGCCCCTATCTTCTGGCTTATGGCTATTAGGCCTGCCCGAAGGAGTTGATCTAAAAAAAAGGTTGGGAGAGATAGGCTTCCCCCCTCTTCCTCCTTATATCAAACGTAATGGTGACTTCCAGCGAAAGGCAGAGGATCTAATGCGCTACCAAACTGTCTACGCTCAACAGGAAGGCTCTATCGCCGCCCCCACCGCGGGCTTGCATTTTACCCCGGAACTTTTAGAAAGGATAAAAGAAAAAGGCGTGCTCGTCCTGCCCATTACTCTGCACGTCGGGTTGGGTACTTTCCTCCCCGTGAAAAAAGAAGAGGTGGAAAATCATCGCCTCCCGGCAGAATCCTTTGTCATTCCTGATTCTACGGCAGCCGCCATAAATAAGGCCCGCAGTTCTAAACAAAGGATTATTGCTGTAGGCACTACTGTTACCCGGGCCTTGGAATCTTCGCTAATGGATAATGGCGAAATTAAAGCCGGACCCGGAGAGACTGATTTATTTATTATCCCCGGATATAAATTCAGAATTATCGACTGCTTAATTACAAATTTTCATCTTCCCCGATCGACCCTTTTAATGTTAGTCTATGCTTTTGGTGGAAAAGAATTTATGAGAGCGGCTTATGCCGAAGCCATCAAAGAAAAATATCGGTTCTATAGTTACGGCGATGCTATGTTCATAATTTAAAATGAAGAAATGGTAAGCAAATACCCATGCAATTTGAGATTTTAAAAAAAGATGCCGCCACCCCTGCCCGGGTAGGCATCTGCCATACTGCTCATGGTAGTTTCCAGACTCCGGCGTTTATTCCTGTAGGCACCCAAGCCACAGTCAAGGGCTTGACTTCCGAAGAGCTGCGGGATATGGGGGTGGAAATAATTCTGGCGAATACTTATCACCTTTACCTTCGCCCCGGGCATGAAAGAATTGCCCACCTGGGAGGTCTGCATAAATTCATGCATTGGCATTACCCCCTCCTTACAGATAGCGGAGGTTTTCAAATTTTCAGTCTTAATTCCTTGGTCCGAGTTTCCGACGAAGGTGTTCAATTTCAATCCCATCTCGATGGGTCTACCCATTTTTTAACTCCAGAGAAAGCCGTGGCCATTCAAAAATCTTTGGGAGCAGATATTATCATGTGTTTAGATGAGTGTCTTCCCTACCCGGCTACTCGGGCTGAAGCCAAGAGTTCTTTAAGACGTACTTTAAACTGGGCCAAGAGATGTCAAGACTCTCCCCGAGCAGCACATCAGGCGCTCTTTGGTATTGTCCAGGGGGGAATGTATCCAGATCTCCGCCAAGAGGGAGTAACTGGGTTGCGGCAAATAGGGTTTGAAGGCTATGCCTTGGGTGGCCTTAGCGTGGGCGAAGACAAAGAAATTATGTATCAAATAATTGCCGAAACGGCCCCTCTTTTGCCGGTTAACCAGCCGCGGTACCTGATGGGTGTAGGCATGCCGGAGGATATCCTCTTCGCCGTAACCCAGGGCATAGATATGTTTGATTGCGTCTTGCCTACACGCAATGCTCGGAATGGCATGCTCTTTACTAAGCATGGCCGGTTAATTATTAAAAATGCGCGCTTTGCCGATGACTCTTTACCAATTGAACTCGGGTGCGCTTGTTATACTTGTCGTTATTATTCCCGTGCTTACCTTCGCCATTTATACCTGGCTGAAGAAATCTTGGCAGCGCGTTTACTGACCATCCATAATCTCTTTTTTTATACCAATTTCATGAAGGAAATCCGCCAAGCGATATTAGCTGGAGAATTGGCTAACTTTAAAGAAAAATTTGGTTATGCTTGGGGAAATATGGAAAAGTTAGAAGAGCTCTATCCCCACTCTTCTTTGGAAGGGGAAGATAGATCTCGGCGTCTATCAACTATATAAGGAGGTAAGTCCGATGTTTTCAGATTTGGCCTATGCCATGGGTAATGCCCCCGGGGGAGGGGGCGGAGCTGCCGGTTTAGGCAGCCTTGTTCCTTTGATTTTAATGTTTGTCGTTTTTTATTTCCTGCTCATCTGGCCCCAACAAAAGAAAGCTAAGGCTCATCGCCAAATTTTGGCCAGTTTACAGAAAGGGGACAATGTCATAACCTCATCAGGCATTTATGGGACGATAACCGGCCTTACGGATACGGTGGTGACTCTGGAAATTGCCGAGAAGGTACGCATCAAAGTAGCCCGCAATTCCATTGCTGGCAAAGTTCAGGGCCCAGTCTAATCGCAACACCAACTGACCAATTAAAACAGCAAGGAGAAATTTATGCGGCGGAGTATTCAATGGCGAGCTGGATTAATTATATTTTTTCTGGCGCTCTCCATTATTTATCTAATTCCCACTTTGGTCGACCCCTTACCCAAATGGTGGACTAAAGTTTTACCTACCGAAAAAATCCATTTAGGTCTGGATCTGCGGGGCGGAATGCATCTGCTCTTAGAAGTAGAAGTCCAGAAGGCAGTAGAAAGCGCGTTGGATAAATATGCGAGCGACCTGAAAGAATCTTTGACTAAAAAAGGTATTCCCTTTCAGCGCTTAGAAAGGTCGGTCGATGGCAAAATCGCCGTGGTCCTCCCGGATGCTAAGGCCAATGATCGTTTTAGCCAGGTGCGGGCTGATCAATACGGCCATCTAAAAGTCTCCTCTTTTTTCGAAAAGGACGGCCAGTTCCACTACCTTTTGGAAATGAGTTCTCAGGAAATCCGCTCTGTGGAAGATTCGGCGGTCCGCCAAGCCTTGGAGACTATTCGTAATCGGGTTGACCAATTTGGCGTAGCCGAGCCCGTAATTGCCCCCCAAGGAGAGAACCAGATCTTAGTCCAACTTCCCGGCATCAAAGATCCCCAAAGGGCCATTGAATTAATCGGACGTACGGCTCTTTTGGAATTTAAATTAGTTGATGAGGAGAACAGCTTAGAGGAAGCCTTGAAAGGAAATATTCCTCCGGGCTCGGAAATCTTGTACCAAAAAGTTGTGGATAAAGAAACTGGTGTTATAACCCGCCGTCCTTATCTGGTGAAAAAGCGGGCTTTGATGACTGGAGATGTGCTGGTAGATGCCCGCATGCGGATAAAGTCGGACTTTAATGAGCCTTATGTATCTTTAGACTTCGACGCTCGCGGAGCTCGTCTGTTTGATCAAATAACTGCTGAAAATGTGAAAAAGCGTTTAGCTATTGTCTTGGACAATAACGTTTATTCTGCGCCGGTTATTCAAGAAAGGATTAGCGGTGGCAAAGCCCAAATTACGGGGTCTTTTACGGTAGAAGAGGCTTCGGATCTGGCCATTGTTCTCCGCGCTGGTGCCCTCCCCGCTCCAGTGAAGATTATCCAGAATGTAACCGTAGGCCCCTCTTTAGGACAAGACTCTATTGAAAAAGGAATTCGCGCAGCTATTATCGGCGCCATTTTGGTAGTTGTGTTCATGGCCGTCTATTATCGGATGTCCGGTTTAATTGCCGATTGGGCTTTAGTGCTTAATATCGTTTATTTGATGGGCGCCTTAGCTTCTATGCGGGCTACCTTAACTTTACCCGGGATCGCGGGAATCATCTTGGCCATTGGCATGGCCGTGGATAGTAATGTCTTAATGTTTGAGCGGATTAGAGAAGAATTACGCCTGGGGAAAACTGTCCGGGCAGCCGTAGATGCTGGCTACGACAAGGCTTTGTTCACCATTATTGATTCGCACGTGACTACTTTGATTACCGCCGTGGTCCTTTTCCAATTCGGCACCGGTCCGATTAAGGGCTTTGCCGTCACCTTGAGCCTAGGTGTAATCATCAACCTATTCTCCGCACTTATTGGCACAAAAGTTATCTTTGACTGGATAAATTACCGCAAGCAATTACAAACTTTAAGCATCTGAAGAAAGGAACTGCTTGATGGGTATCGAAATATTAGGTAAAACAAACATCGATTTCATTGGGTTTAGAAAATATGCTTTTATTCTTTCGGGCCTCTTCATTGCTCTGGGAATTTTGGCTTTAGTTCTCTTAGCTATGGGAAAAGCCAATTTAGGTATCGATTTTGCTGGAGGAACAGCTGTTCAATTAAAATTTGAAAAACCTTTGCAAATGGATAAAGCCCGTCATGTTTTAGAGGCTAACGGGTTTAAAGACAGTGAACTGCAGCACTTTACGGAAGGAAATAAGCTTTTAATCCAGGTCAAAAAATCTACTACTATTCCTTTAGGAAAAGTTGCCGACAAAATCGTAGAGATCTTTAATAAGGAATTTAAGGATAATAAATTTGTGGTCGAGAGTTCTACGGAAATTGGGCCTAAAGTGGGCAAAAATTTGCAACATGATGCTCTCATTGCGGTAATTATTTCCGCCATTGGCATGATCATTTACCTGGCCTGGCGCTTTGAATTTTCCTTTGGGGTGGCGGCGGCCATAGCCACTTTTCACGATGTGCTTACCGTCTTAGGTATTTTTAATATCTTGGGGAAGGAAGTAAACTTGCTGTTAGTCACGGCTCTTTTAACTTTAGCCGGCTATTCTTTGACAGATACGGTTGTGGTCTATGATCGGATCCGCGAGAACCTGCGTCTGCGACCCCGCGACCCCTTAGGAGACGTTATGAACCGCAGTATAAATGAAGTGCTTAGCCGCACTATCGTGACTACTATTACCGTGTTTCTGGTTTGTTTATCCCTGTTCTTCTTCGGCGGAGAAGTCATTCATGATTTCTCTTTAGCTCTGTTAATCGGCGTGTGTGTGGGCACATATTCATCTGTATTTGTAGCCAGTCCCATTGTTTACGAATGGCGCAAAGGACAGAAAATCCGTATCCGGACGCGCCGTTAAATCTTTCTTCCCTTTTAAAATTATCGGCGGCCGGGAGGCGAAAATTTTTTTAGCTTATTCACTGCTTGCTGGAGTGTTTCTATTTTTTTGGGGAAAGCAAAGCGAACTTTTGTTTGGCCCTTTTCTGGCTGACTATAAAAACAGCTTCCGGGAACAGTGGCTACCCCAATTTTCTCTACTAAATAATAGGCACAATCGAAATCATCCCGAAATCCGAAGTGGCCTACGTCCGTCATAATGTAATAAGCGCCTTTAGGCTGATAAACGCGAAAATTAGCCTCGACCAAAGACGATAGAAGAAAATCCCGCCGTTCTTTATATTCGGCCGCCAATGTCTGATAATAATTTTGGCCAAAGCGCAAGGCCACGACTGCTGCTTCTTGGAGGGGATGGGCAGCTCCGACCGTAAGAAAATCGTGGACTTTGCGAATAGAAGCCGTGAGCTTGGCCGAGGCAATCGCCCAACCCACGCGCCATCCCGTTAAGCTGTAGGTTTTGGACAGAGAATTAATCGTAATAGTCTGCTCGCTCATCCCGGGGAGGGACGCAATACTCACATGTTGGGCATTATCATAAAGGATGTGTTCATATATCTCGTCCGTTACAGCCACTACACCCCATTTTAAGCATAAATCAGCAATAAATTGCAGTTCTTCCCGCGTGAAGACTTTTCCCGTAGGATTATTGGGAGTGTTAATGACTATAGCTTTAGTTTGCTTATTGAAAATGCGCTTTAGTTCTTGATCGTCAAAGTGCCAATCCGGCTCGTGGAGAGTGATGTAGCGGGGTGTCGCTCCACAGAGGATAGTGTCCGGTCCATAATTCTCATAAAAAGGCTCAAAGACGATGACTTCTTCTCCAGGATTGACTATTGCCAGCAAGGAAGCAATCATACATTCTGTAGCGCCACAACAGACCGTGATCTCTTTTTCCGGATCCACCTTTAGGCCATTGTACCAAAAGAACTTCTCGGCGATAGCCTGGCGGAGGGCTGGTGTCCCCCAAGTTATCGCATACTGGTTTACATCGGCGCGAATGGCTCTTACTGCTGCTTCTTTAATTTCCTCCGGAGCTGGAAAATCTGGAAATCCCTGGGCTAAATTCACTCCTTGGTGTTTGAGACAAAGCCGCGTCATATCCCTAATTACTGATTCGGTAAAACTTCGGGCTCGCTCCGAGGAAAAATCTCTCATTTTTTTAATCCACCTCTCCAAAGATTAACATCGATAAAATATATATAATACACTTTTGCTCGTCAATAAAGAAAAAAGCTGACCGTCGATCAGTTTTAGTATTTCTCGCCAACAAGAAACAGGCGGGAGGGGGAGAGGCGAAATTAAAATCGGCTGGGATTTGCTTAATTCCTTCTTACCCACCCTTTATCCGCCATAAACGGCGGGGATAAACTTATCTTGAAAAAAAATCCGAATAATGCCCCTATTTTTAAATGGAGACTTTTATTCCCCGCCCATGCCCATGGAAGAACCAGGGCCTCATTTTAATGAGCCTCTCTCTCCCGCCTGAAATAGGTACGAATTTCAAAAGTGATCGACGGTCAGAGAAAAAAGCCGGCCGGCGATCATTTTTTAAATTTCAGTTTAAATCCGGTAGGAGGGCGAGACTCATTTAAATTGGGCCCTAGCTATTTCATAGGGACGGACGGGGAAGAAAAAAATATCTCTTCCTCTTTTTTAGAAAATTATTTGCTTTGTTTTTTGCATTTGCTAATATAAGGGAAAATTGCCTATGAAAATGCTATTAAGAATAAATATCTTTTTGGCCTGGATAGTTTTTATATATCCTCTGATTCTGCTCGCTTTTCCGCAGCAAGCAGAAATACAACAAATCCAAAATAATTTAGTAGGAAGATCAATAGGCGAAAGAATCGCTTTTTGGGCCGAAAAATTTGTAGGTACTCCTTATGACGAAGACCCGCAGGGAACTTATGTAACCCGGAAGGCGATTGTCGCTGATGATCGGGTGGACTGCATGTACCTTGTATTTCGCTCAGTGGAATTGGCTTTGAGCTCATCGCCTGAGCAAGCAATCCAAATTGCCCTGGAGAAGCGTTTTCATACCCAAGGAATTATTAGTAACGGGCAAGTAATTAACTACGAAGACCGCTTGGCGTATGGGGAAGACCTGATTTTTAGCGGGAAATGGGGCCAAGAAGTTACTTCCCAAATTGGTCAAACTGTCTTCATCAAAGGACTTAGAGGAAAGGATTTATGGACCATTCTCCTCCCTGATAAATTAATAGCTGGGAGCAAAAATTTACGAACGGGAGATTTAATTTTTTTTGTAAAATATCCGGAGCAGAGGCTCAAGGATGAGGGTATTGGCCATATGGGGATCGTCAAAATTGAGAAGAAAAATGATCAGGCCACGATCTTTCTTATTCACGCCAGTGGCTTAAAAAATAAAGGTGGAGCAGTGAAAAAAGTACCTTTGGCGGATTACCTAATGCACATGCCCTTTATGGGAGTAATGGTGACTAGGTTCGAATAATGGCAGAGGAGACAAAAATGAAAGAAAATTTATTGCGGGAATTACAAAGCCTGGGCCAGAGTATTTGGCTGGACAATCTTAGTTGGCACCTGCTGAATTCTGGAGAATTAGCCCGGCTGATTAACTTGGGCATAACTGGCGTTACTTCTAACCCCACTATCTTTCAAAAATCAATTTCGGGAAGTAAAGATTATGACTCTGCTCTCCAAAACTTATTACAGAAAGGCATATATGCCGAAAAAGACCTTTTCTTAGGCTTAGCCTTAGAAGATGTTTCCCGCGCTGCGGATTTGCTTTGGCCAGTTTATCTCTCCAGCCAGGGTCGCGATGGCTTTGTGAGTATTGAAGTATCTCCAGAACTGGCTTACGATCGGGAAAAGACCGTAGCGGAAGCCAAGTTTCTCTTTGCCACCATCGGCAAGAAAAATATCTTGGTGAAAATTCCAGCCACTCCTCCAGGCATCTTGGCCATAGAAGACCTGATTGCCGAGGGAGTTAATGTTAACGCTACTTTACTCTTTTCCATCAAAAGATATGAAGAAGTAGCCAAAGCTTATATCCACGGCTTAGAAAAAAGATGGCATAAAGGTGAGCCTATTGCCGAAGTAGCTTCGGTAGCCAGTTTTTTTGTGAGCCGGGTTGATACGATGGTGGATAGCCTTCTGCAGGCCCGCATCTCTTCTTCCCCTTCGGCAACTGAAAAAAAGAAGATCCAATCTCTCCTTGGCCAAGCAGCCGTGGCCAATGCTAAATTAGCTTATCAAAAATATAAAGAAATATTTTCCGGAAAAAGATTCCAAGCCTTAACTGGAGCGAATAAACAAAGAATCCTTTGGGCAAGTACGGGGACTAAAAACCCCAAATACAGTGATATCAAATATGTGCAAGAATTAATCGGGCCGGCTTCCATAAATACTCTGCCCGAAACTACTTTGGCTGCCTTTCTTGACCATGGAGAAGCCAAAATCACTATCGAGGAAGGGCTAAAAGAAGCCGAGGCTCTCTTTGATGAACTTCATTCCCTGGGAGTGAATATGCGGCAAGTTACCGACGATTTAGAAAAAGAAGGGGTCAGGCTCTTTGCCGAATCTTACTCCGCCCTATTAAAAGAAATTGCCGAAAAAAGAGACTACTTTTTAGCTCGGAAACATTAGCAAATTGTTAGTGCTATATATCAAGCAAAATGTTTAATCCCTTGGGCATAAATCACTTTATGGGTGGCCATGAGGAGGAGGAAATATGGAAGTAGCCATGGTTGGTTTAGGACGGATGGGAATGAATATGGTCCGGCGCCTTTTAAAAGGGGGCCATAAAGTAGTTGCTTATAACCGTTCCCCGGAAAAGACGCGGCAGATTATGAAAGAAGGAGCCCAAGGAGTTTTCTCTTTGCCTGAGCTGGTGCAGGCTCTTAAGCCACCGCGGATTGTCTGGCTGATGCTCCCAGCCGGTAAACCCGTAGACGAATATATCGCTCAGTTAGCTGATTTATTGTCTAAAGGGGATATAATCGTGGAAGGGGGAAATAGTTTTTACCAGGATGACCTCCGCCATGCTGGGCAATTAAAACCTAAAGGCATTCACTACCTAGATGTGGGGGTGAGTGGAGGCATCTGGGGTTTAAAAATTGGCTATTGTTTGATGATCGGTGGGGAACGGAAGATCTACAAGTTTCTGGAACCTATCTTTAAATCATTGGCTCCGCGCGATGGATATCTTTATTGCGGAAGCACGGGAGCTGGGCATTTTGTAAAGATGATCCACAACGGTATTGAATATGGATTAATGTCTGCCTACGGAGAAGGGTTCGATCTTCTTTTAAATTCCCCTTATGGTGCAGAGTTAAATTTGGCCAAAGTTGCGCATCTTTGGAATCAAGGAAGCGTAGTGCGCTCTTGGCTTTTAGAGCTTCTGGCATCGGCGCTTAAAAAAGATCCTCATCTTTCTTCTATTAAAGGATACGTAGAAGATTCCGGAGAAGGCCGTTGGACTGTGCAACAGGCTATAAATTCGGCTGTGCCTACGCCAGTTATAGCTTGTGCTCTTTTCCAGAGATTTCGCTCGCGGCAAACCGATTCTTTTGCTGATAAAATCTTAGCGGCCCTGCGCCAAGAGTTCGGCGGGCATAGGGTGATAAAGAATAAGCCTTGAACGACTTAATTTGCGCTTCTTGCCAAAAGAGATTTCCTGGCCAAGCAAGAATCTGGAAATGTTCCTGCGGCGGAATTCTGGACATTGAATTTTCCGCTTCTTTCCCTATAGAAAAAATTCGCCAAAGAAATTTAAGTATGTGGCGCTACCGGGAAGCCATTCCCTTGGAAGAAGATGAAAACATTATTACCTTGGGGGAAGGTTTTACCCCCTTAATCCCCTTAAATTTTGCCGGCAAAAAAGTTTGGATCAAACAAGAGCACCTCTTTCCCACAGGTTCTTATAAAGACCGGGGGGCTTCAGTACTCGTCAGTAAAATAAAAGAATGGGGGATAAATGAAGTAATAGAAGATTCTTCGGGAAATGCTGGTTGCGCTATTGCTGCTTATTGTGCCCGGGCAAAAATCAAATGTGAGATTTTCGTTCCCCAAGATACTTCACCTGCTAAGCTGGCTCAGATTCAAGCTTACGGGGCCATGGTGCGCCTCATACCTGGATCACGGGAGGATACAGCGCAGGCCACCCTAAAAGCCGCCGAAAAAATTTATTATGCCAGCCATTCCTGGAATCCTTTTTTCTTCCAAGGCACTAAAACCATGGCTTTTGAGGTATGCGAGCAATTGGGTTGGCAATCTCCAGATGTAGTAATTCTGCCGGTAGGAAATGGGACACTTCTTCTGGGGTGTTTCTGCGGTTTCCAGGATCTGCGGCAAGCTGGCCTCATCGACAAAATCCCCCGCCTAATTGGCATTCAAGCAGCCAACTGCGCCCCTTTGTATTTGGCCTGGCAAAAAAATTCCCCTGACCTTCCTTTCATCACGAAGAAAGAAACCTTGGCCGAAGGAATCGCCATTGCTGCCCCAGTACGGGGTAAACAAATTTTGCAGGCGATTAAAGAAAGTTCTGGGGAGGTCATGATCGTTGAAGAAGAGGAAATTAAAGCAGCCTTAATAGATGTCTCTCGCCGCGGATTTTATATTGAACCCACCGCCGCGGCGACTATTGCTGGCGTACATAAATATGTTGCTCATTCTTTTCCTGGAGAAACCATCGTCTCCGTATTCTCCGGCCATGGATTAAAGGCTACCGAGAAAATTTTAAAAATATTGGCCAGTCTTCATTAAAATTATATTATATCCATCCCCTAGCCTTGTAATAAATTATCGCTCCATACTCTCTAACTATGTGCCCAAAAACTTGCAGGCGAATTAAAGTATTATGGGCATATTTTTCGTACGGATCAGCTGGAGCAGGATATACCTTTAAGCCCAAATTTTCAAAAGCCAAAAGGGCTCGCTTCATGTGGACATAGGAAGTAACAATGAGCAAGTTTTGCCATTTATTTTTATCCGCAATTTTTTTTACCTCTAAAACTTGCTCCCGCGTATCACTTGAATTCTTCTCTACCAATATATCTCGCTCCAGAATTTTTAATTTTCGTGCTTCTTGAGCGAATACTAAGGCTTCTGGAATTCCTACTTGGGCCGTATCTCCTCCCGCAAAAAGGATCTTGGGGGCCCATCCGGCATAATACAACTGTGTTCCCCGGAGAAGTCTCTGGGCTGATCGTTGAGATAAGAAACGACCCCGATCAATTCCCCCTCCTAAGACTACGATGGCATCGGCTTGGCGTACTTCTTCTCCAACATGCAGTGGCCGAAGCATGTAATCATTTAGAGGAGTAAAGGAAATTAACAAAACCAATAAAAAGATCAACCATAATAATAGGTTAATACCTAAAAAAACTCTCTCAAACAGAGGTTTTGCTTTGGCCATTTTTTTCTTTATCTTCCTCGTTATTCGGCCTTATTATAGGCAAAGGCCAAAAGGATAGCAAGAAAAAGTTCGCCAATATTAATGGTTTATGTTGTTAATCACCAAAAATATACTTTCAGACCATCAAATCTAAATCTTGACCATCGATCAGTTTTAGTATTTCTCGCCAGCAGGAAACAGGCGGGAGGGGGAGAGGCGAAATAAAGAACGGCGAGGACATACTTGTCTATACCAGATAAACTTAAATAATAGCTTCCTTCTTTTAAAATAAATGTCTATCTCCCCGCGGGTACCTATGAAAGAATATGGGCCTCATTTTAATGAGCCTCTCTCCCGCCCGCCTGAACCAAGCTGGAATTTAAAAACTGATCGACGGTCAGTAAAAGGAGGCCTTGACAAAAAAGTCATACCCGATTAGGATGGTCATATTTAAAATTCCCCAAAGGAGGAGGTGATTAAAAAGGGAAGTTTGGCTAAATTTTTTGAAAAATTTAAAAACAAAAAATCAAGGAGGCCAGTCATGAAGAAATCAATTTATTACTCATTTATTATAGGTTTAATCGTTGTTTTAGGCTCAACTTTCGCCTATGCCCAAGCTAAGAAGGAAGCCTTCAAATATGAAGATAAAATTGGGGTAGTGAAGATTAAACCTGGCGAACCTATCCACATTGCTTGCTGGATGGTCGTCGCCGGACCCGATGCTTCTTTGGGCACAGACACCAAAAGGGGAGTAGAAATCGCCATTGACGATAAAGGTGGAAAAATTTTAGGCTTTCCCATTAAACTAACTGTGCAAGATACAGGTTGCAATGCGGAGGGCGGGCAAGTGGCCGCCACTAAAATAGCCGCTGATCCTACGGTCGTCGCGGCTATCGGTTCTAACTGTTCAAGTGAAGCCCGACCTGGAGCGCCTATTCTCTGGAAAGCCGGAATTGCCACTGTTTCTCCTTCGAACACGGCCCCCTTCCTCACTGATCCTAAACGCGGGCCTGAGTACGATGGTTATCTGCGCACAGCTCATAACGATAAAGTTCAGGGAGCGGTAGCGGCTGAATTTGCCATTAAAAAACTAAAGGTTAAGAAAGCGGCCACTATCCATGATGGCAGTCCTTATGCAGAACAGCTCCAAGCTGTATTTGCCGCCACCTTTAAGAAATTAGGAGGCACGATCACTTCCCAAGAAGCGGTAGCGCCCACCGATACTGATATGCGGCCGGTACTTACTAAAATAGCGACGGGCAAACCAGAATTTATCTATTATCCCATCTTCATCGCTGCCGGAGGGCATATAACTCGCCAAGTAAAGGAAGTAAAGGGGTTAGAAAAAGTTTATTTAATGGGTGCTGACGGCATCTTCTCCACGGATTTTTATAAGGCTGCTGGCGAAGCCGCTATTGGTATGTATCATTCCAGCCCTGATTTTTCTGCATTCGGGGCCGGCTATAAGAGCTTCCTCGAGAAACATCAAAAAAAATACGGCGAAAAACCCATAGCCCCTTTCCACGCCCATGCCTATGATGCGGCGATGATGGTTTTTGCGGCCATTGAAAAAGTGGCTAAAAAAGGACCCGATGGCACCTTATACATTGGGCGGAAAAAATTGCGGGATGCTCTTTACGCCACTAAGAATTTTCCAGGTTTAACCGGAAATTTGACTTGTGACAAATACGGAGATTGTGCTGACCCCCGCATCGCCATCTATTTAACCACGGAAGAAAATATTAAAAAATTGGTAATGCCCGATAAGCCCTTCTGGATACCCTCTCCGCCCGAAACAAAACCACCCGCCAAGAAAGCACCGGAAAAAAAATAGGCTGGCTGATGAGCTGAGCGATTCGGCTCAGCTCATTCATCCTTTTTAATAAGTGAGGAATTATGCCCCAGAAGTGGATAGAAAGAATTAACCTAATGGATTTTTTGATGTGGTCAATTGGAGGTTTAATCCTAACCATAATCATCTGGGGTTCCATCGCTACCTTAGCTTCGGCCCGCTATACCTCTCATCATTGGTTTGATTTTATTATATTTGGCCTGGCCCAAGGAAGCATATATGCTCTGATTGCTATGGGCTATACCATGGTCTATGGTATTCTGCGCATGATTAATTTTGCCCATAGCGAAGTGTTCATGAGCGGTCCTTACACGGCTTATTTTGTAGCCGCTTTTTTTGCTTCTTCAGGCCTCTTAGACCGTTCCCCTATTTTTTGCTTAGTAGCCATCTTTCTTGTTTCCATGGCTATGTCGACTTTAATTGCTGTTCTTTTAGAAAGGATCGCTTACCGACCTTTACGCTCTGCCCCGCGATTGGTCCCTTTAATCACCGCTATCGGCGCTTCTTTTTTTCTGCAGTATACTTTTCGAGGGCTCTATGGGTCTGGATTCCAGGCTTACCCGGTGATCAAAATACTGGAAGGACAATGGCTGTGGGGAGAATTCCGGATCTTAAAATTTCAAGCCGTAGTGATTATAGCTGCGGCCCTACTCATGGCCGCTCTTTATTCTTTCGTCCAACGGACCAAAATAGGCAAAGCCATCCGGGCGGTCTCCGAAGATAAAGAAATGGCCTTTATGGTCGGTATTGATGTAGACCGCATGATCGTGATTACTTTTGTCGTCGGCGGGATGGCCGCCGGCGCAGCGGGAGTTCTTTATGCTATAATGTTTAAGCAGGTTCATTTTTTCATGGGTTTTATCCCGGGCATAAAAGCCTTTACAGCTGCCGTATTGGGCGGCATAGGTAACATTCCCGGAGCAATGTTGGGAGGCATTTTTTTAGGGGTTGTGGAATCAGTAGGGCCCACGCTTTTTCTCGATGGTTTGGGAATCGTCGCCCCTTATCAATTAAAAGATGCCATTGCCTTCATCTTGTTAGTTTTAGTCCTGATCTTTCGCCCCACGGGTCTCTTGGGGGAAAGATTAGCTGTAAAAAAGGCTTGAAAATGAAACTGGTCAAGATGATATGGCCCTATGGCCTTAAATTAGGCCTCGGTGGAGGAGTGGTGGCTATACTCCTCGCTTTAATAGGTATGGTCGAATCATTTCACCAAAGGCACATAATTAGCGAAATAGCTTCCATGGGCCAAACTTTATTAGCCTGTACCGCTCTGCTATTTAGTTATTTAGCGGCCAGAAAAACTTCGCGGGATCACCTTTATATAAGTTTGAGCAACGCGATCATCTGTGGTCTTTTCTTGGGGGTTGCTTTGGCTTTATTGGTAAAAATAAGTACCATTTTAAATCTCCGCGCCGTTTTTATTAATGCTTCCCCTATGCTTTTTAAAATTTTAACTTTTGGCCAAGGACCAGAAAAGGGTATCCCTCTTTTGATCGTCTCCGGTTCTTTCCTTGGCTTATTAGGCGGCTGCCTCTTTCTCGCTCCTCCTTTATGGCGGAGGATTTTTTCTGTTTCTTTGGGCAGCGTAATTTTAATAGGCATTCTCCAGGATCTGTTGCGACCGACCTTCGCCCTTTGGGGACCTTTAGCCATATTGAATGATTGGCTTTACACGGCTAATGGTCTTACTCGCCCCGGTGCCGTAGCTATTTTTATTTTAACAGCTTTAGTAGCATACATATGGGCTAATAAAAAAGGAGCCTGGCAAACCACTTATCAAAGCCTTAAACCTGGCCAGAAAAAGGTCGTGCAGGCCATTTTCCTTTTTCTCTCCTTTTTTATTCTCCTGGCTTTACCCCAAATTTTGGGCCTTTTTTTGAGTGAAGTCCTAACTATAGTTGGCTTATATGTCCTTTTGGGATTGGGATTGAATATTGTGGTGGGTTATGCTGGACTTTTGGATTTAGGTTATGTAGCCTTCTTCGCCATCGGCGCATACAGCGTTGCCCTTTTGACCTCGCCGGAGATTGGCTTTATGAATTTAACGTTTTGGCAAGCCCTACCTTTGGCTATTGCCTGTGGCGTAATCTCTGGAGTTCTTTTGGGTATTCCCGTATTAAAAATGCGGGGCGATTATTTGGCCATAGCTACTTTAGGTTTCGGAGAAATCATCCGTATCCTTGTTCTCTCCGACTTTTTGCGCCCCTGGCTGGGCGGAGCCCAAGGAATTGGCAAAATTCCTAAACCATTTGTAGGGAGTATGGAATTATCTTCACCCCAGGAAATATACTACTTAATCTTGGGCGGCTGCTTTTTAGTGGGCTTTATTTCTTGGCGTTTAAGGGACTCCCGGTTAGGCCGCGCTTGGATGGCTATTAGAGAGGATGAAGATGTGGCTCAAGCCTTGGGCATTAACTTGGTAAGTACTAAATTATTGGCTTTTGCTACCGGGGCCGCCTTCTCCGCGCTCAGTGGAGCTATATTTGCTAGTAAATTAGGTTCAGTCTACCCCCATAGTTTTAATGTTATGATTTCCATAAATATCCTGTGTCTAATAATCGTAGGGGGAATGGGAAGTATTCCAGGAGTTATTGTCGGGGCTTTTGCTTTAGTTGGCTTACCCGAACTCCTCCGGGAATTTGCTGAGTATCGTCTGCTCGTTTACGGAGCAGCTTTAGTAGCTATGATGCTTTATCGTCCAGAAGGTCTGTGGCCTGAACCAATTCACCGCCGCGAGTTACACACTTCCAATTCCTCACCCTGAGGTTGAAAACAAATGGCGAAAACTATTCTTTTGCTAGCCCAGAAAGCAACCAAGAAATTTGGAGGGCTGGTGGCCGTCGATCAATTGGATCTGACCGTACGCGCCGAAAGCATTCATAGTATAATTGGCCCTAACGGCGCCGGGAAAACTACCTTTTTTAATTGCGTTACCGGTTTTTATAAGCCTGAAGAAGGAGAAATTAACTTCGCTGGCCATCCGCTCCTGGGCCTCTTGCCGGACCAGATTGTGCGCCTGGGCATAAGCCGTACTTACCAAAACATCAGATTGTTTCCGAATTTGACGGCGATAGAAAATGTTTTAGTAGGGCTGCATACCCATTTACGTGCTGGATTTTTGGGGATTGTTCTGCAGAACCGCAAAACCAGACAGGAAGAAAAAGAAGCCAATGAAGAAGCTAAACAAATACTCCGTTTTGTAAATTTGACCGGCAAAGGAGACTTTTTAGCCAAAAATCTTCCTTATGGGGATCAGCGCCGTCTGGAAATTGCTCGGGCTTTGGCAGCAAAACCCAAACTTTTACTCCTTGATGAACCTACGGCCGGCATGAACCCGCGGGAGACGCAAGAAATGATGCAGTTTATCCAAAAACTGCGGGATGATTTAGGTATCACTATTCTACTCATCGAACACCAAATGAAAGTGGTCATGGGCATCTCCGAAGTGGTGACCGTTTTAGATTATGGCAAAAAAATAGCCGAAGGAACGCCTGCGGAAATTCAGAATGACCCTAAAGTAATCGAGGCTTATTTAGGGAAGCCCCATTAAGAAACTATGTTATTTTTGGAAGACATCCATACTTATTATGGCCACATTCACGCTTTGCAGGGTGTTTCTCTTTATGTAGGTGCCAAAGAAATCGTCACCCTAATCGGGGCTAATGGCGCGGGCAAGAGTACTACCTTAAAGACCATCAGCGGCTTATTACGTCCTAAACAAGGGACGATTCGTCTGGGTCATGAAGATCTAACTGTTTACCCTCCCCATGAAATTGCCGCCCGGGGCGTGGTGCAAGTTCCGGAAGGAAGAAGAATATTCGGCCGTTTAACTGTCTTGGAAAATTTAGAAATGGGGGCTTTCGCTTGCCGAAATCGGCAGTTGCTCAAGCTTAATCTGCAAAAGGTTTTCCAACTCTTCCCCCGGTTAGAAGAAAGGAGCAAACAAATTGCCGGTACCCTAAGCGGTGGCGAACAACAAATGTTAGCTATGGCCCGCGCCTTGATGGCTAATCCCCAGATCCTATTAATGGACGAGCCTTCTATGGGTTTGGCCCCTGTTTTAGTGGACAGTATTTTTGCCACTATCCAACAGCTTAATGAGCAAGGAACCACCATTCTTTTAGTCGAACAGAATGCGCGCCTGGCCTTACAAGTGGCTAAGCGGGGGTATGTCCTGCAGACTGGGATGGTAGTCTTGCATGACACGGCCGAAAATTTACAACAGAATGAAATGGTGCGTCAAGCTTATTTAGGAGAGTTTTAATTCCGAGATTGGCCAATGAATATTTACGCTATACCAGCAGCATTAGCTTTTGTTATTAACCTGGCTCTCTGTCTAATTGTTTTCTTTGATAACCCCAAAGGAATAGTTAACCGCGTATTTACGCTCTGCATCCTTTCTTTCGTGGCCTGGAATGCTGGGGAATTAATTATGATCACCAGCGAGCATCATGAAATGGCGCTCATCGGCGTTAAAGTCATCTTCTGTGGCGTTTTCCTCTTTCCCGTTTTCTTTCTACATTTTTCATACGTTTTCCCGCAAAAATTTACTCACTTTTTTGATGGCTGGCGCAGTCTCCTTCTTTATGTAGGACCATTAGCCCTTCTAATTCCTTTTATCCTCCTGCTGCAGGTGGATATCGGGCGTGTCTTAAAAATAGGATCAATTTTTTATTATGTATTCACTTTCAAAGGCCCTTTAGAATCCCACGTCTTAGCCCTTATCCTCGCTCTTATTGGTTTAGCTTATTTTGCTTGGGGTGTGGCTAATTTCATCCTTTCTTATCGGCGAACCAAAATTTCCCGCCAAAGGCTGCAAATTTTGTACATTTTACTCGGTATAAGTTCCATGTTTTTCATTGGCCTTATTTTGCATGTAGCCAACTACCTCTGGGAATTCGGCTATTCCTTCTTCTTCGTGGCCAGCCTTTATTCTTTATTGATTAGTTTCTTTTTTGCCTTAGCCATTGTCAAATATCGCCTGGTAGATATTCACTTTATCATTCGCGGTGGAATTCTTTACTCTATTCTCTCCGGCTTGGTCTTGGTTATCTATGTTCTTATCATAAAAAATGTCTGCGACATTTTGGCCAAAAAATTAGAAACCACCTCCCTCTTGGTTGAAAGCGTCTCGGTCTTAGTCTTGGTCTTTTTGCTCCGTCCTTTGGAAAGAAAAGTAGAAGAATTCATCGATCGTTTTCTTTACCGTGATCGTTACCTTTTTCGTTTAAAATTTTTTGAATTTACGCGGACGCTCCTCAACACCCTTGATCTACGCGCCCTCGCCCAGGCTGCGGTGGAATTCATCTCCCAAGCTTTAGTGGTTGATATTATCGGCATGTGGGTTATTGATGAGGAAAAAAACGATTATTATTTAATCAGTGCCCAAAGGAAATTTGGGGAAAAAATTTTTTCTACGGACAGCCCGCTGGTCGCCTTTCTCCAAAAAACTAGTCGAGTTGTGGAACTGGCCCCCCTCAAAGAATATGACCATTTGCAACCAGAAGCCCAAGAGCTTATCGAAAAAGGTTTCTTTATGGCCATTCCTTTCCCCTGGGAAGAAGGGTTATTAGGGTTCCTGCTCCTGGGAGAAAAAAGAAATGGCAAAAGTTTTCCCATCATGGAGATCGAAGCCTTAGAAGCTTTAGCTCCCGCTACGGCTATGGCCATTTCGCGCGCCCTTCTTTACCAAAATTTAAAGAAGAAAGACTGGCAAATGATGCAGTCTGAAAAGTTAGCTGCCTTGGGAGAAATGGCTGCTTCCTTTGTCCATGGGATCAGAAATCCTTTGGGCATTATCTTAGGGGCTGCCGAAACCCTCCAAAAGAACCTTTCCCCTGCTATCCAAAAAGAAATGATCCAATTTATCCGGGAGGAAGGAGAACGGATAAACCAAATGCTCGCCAATTTTCTGGAGTTTGCCAAACCCAAACCCCCGGCCTTTAAAGAAGCAAATTTGCAGGAGATTTTGCGTAAAACCGTAGAGTTAATCTCGATTCCGGCTCAGCAAAGAGGAATTAATATTGTCCAAGAATATCCCTCTGAAGATATTTCCCTTTATTTAGATCCGGAGCAAATAAAGGAAGCTTTACTAAATCTGGAGATAAACGCCTTAGAGGCCATGCCGCAAGGGGGAGTTTTGCGCCTGGTTTTGGCCCAAAAAGATGACCAGGAAGTAATTATTCGGGTGAGCGATACTGGCCAGGGTATTTCTCCCCAAATTAAATCTAAAATCTTCGATCCCTTCTTTACCACCAAAGAACAAGGCACTGGCTTGGGCTTGACTATTGTACATACGGTGGTTAAAAATCATGGCGGAACTATTTCCGTTGCTCCAAATAATGGCCAAGGAACTACTTTTACCATCACCCTTCCTCGGCTGAAGGGTTTAAAAGGTTGTTTTGGCCCATTGGGCCCAATTAAATAAAAATAATTTAAACATACTTAAAAAATATGAAACCCAGAATTTTAGTTGTCGATGACGAAGTGCGCATGCAGCGCCTCTTTGAGATTAATCTGAGCCCCAAATACGAGATCTTGACTTGCGGTGACGGAGTAGAAGCACTGGAACTTATTAAAGTAAAAGATTTCCACCTGCTCATTACTGATTTAAAAATGCCGCGCATGGATGGTCTCACTCTTTTACAGGAGGTGCGCCGGATTCAGCCTTCCTTACCCATAATTATTACTACGGCCTATGGCACCATTGAAAGTGCTGTGCAAGCGATGAAAGAAGGCGCCGTTGATTACATTCTTAAGCCCATCAAAATGGAAGAGATGGAAATATTAATTGAAAAAACTCTCTCTATTAGCCGCCTGCGCGATGAAAATCTAGAACTCCGGCAGGAATTAAAAGCCATCTTCGGTCACGAAAATATTGTGGGCCAGCATCCGGCCATGCAAAAAGTTGTACAACTCATCCATCAAGTTGCTCAAACCAAAGCCACGGTCCTTATTCAGGGAGAAAGCGGTACGGGTAAGGAACTGGTCGCCCGGGCCATTCATTATGAGAGCGATCGTTCCAGTAAACCTTTTGTAGTCATTAACTGCGCGGCTATCCCAGCCAATCTCTTGGAAAGCGAACTCTTCGGCCATGAAAAAGGGGCTTTTACTGGGGCCGTGCGCACCAAAAAAGGCAGGCTGGAACTGGCGGATAAGGGCACTCTTTTTCTCGATGAAATAGGAGAAATGCCTAAAGAGCTGCAGGTAAAAATTTTACGCGTCATCGAAGAACAAAAGTTTCAAAGGGTGGGCGGGACAGAAGATATAGAAGTTGACAATCGGATAATTGCGGCTTCTAATAAAGATCTGAGGCAAGCTGTGGAAGCGGACACCTTCCGCGATGACCTATATTATCGCTTAAAGGTCATAACTATTCATATTCCCCCCCTACGGGAAAGGAAAGAAGATATCCCCCTTTTAGTTGATCATTTTCTCCAAAAACATCGAAGCATATGTAAAAAAGAAATTAGAGGCGTAAGCGAGCAGGCCCTACAGGCTCTTATGGAATACTCTTGGCCCGGAAACGTGCGGGAGTTAGAAAATGCTCTCTTGCGGGGTATGGTCTTATGCCGCGGTGACTTTATTGACTTAGAAGATTTACCGGAAGAACTAAATAAGCAAAATCTTTCGCCCAAGGAATATGAAAGAGCTGTGCCCACTGATCGGCATGAACTAATGCAGATGAAAAAACAAGCCCAACAGCGCATCAAAGAAGAAATCGAGAAAAATTTTATTATCGATGCCCTTCGCCGGGGCAAAGGGAATATTCAACGCTCTGCCGCCATGGTAAATATGGATCGTCGCCAATTTCAAAACTTAATAAAAAAATACGGCATCTCTAAACAGGATTTTGAAAAAGATTAGACTCAAGTGCGAATATTTTATTCGCACTTTAAAGATAAAATTCGCACCTGATAAATTTTTGAAATAATTAATTATTCCTTAATTTCCCCTTCAACTCCCGGGAAGGCGCGGGGCCTAATCTATCTTGAGCTCTTACCTCCTTTTCAAATTATTTAATAATTTCAACGATTTAATTTTTGAAAAACTTCTCTCTCCTGGCGCATTTTTTGCTAAGAAAAAAGATAATCGGAAAATAACGAACAAAAGGAGAATGAAATGGCAATTGGAGAATTGATTCGGGATTTAAAAAGAAGAGTAACTGGCAGGGAGATCTCCAAATTAGAGCTCTATTATCCACCCACGCAAAATATTCCCATAGGATTACCCAAAGATGTGCAGAGCCTTTGTCCTGAATGTCGCCAAATAATTCCTGCTAAAATTTTGGAAAAAGATGGACGGGTGCTCATGGAAAAAACTTGTCCCGACCATGGTTTTTTCCAGGATTTAATTTCTTCCCTGCCTTCTCTATATAAAAAGGCCGAGCGCTGGACTTACGAAGACGGAGATGGAATATTAAACCCTCAAATCAAAGGAGCAAAAGTTTGTCCGGATGACTGCGGCCTCTGTGACTTGCATATTAGCCACGCTGCATTGGCCAATATCGATTTAACTAATCGTTGCAATTTACGCTGTCCAATTTGCTTTGCCAACGCTAATGTTCAGGGTTATGTTTATGAACCTACTTATGAACAGGTCGTGGAAATGCTCACCATGCTCCGGAATATTAAACCGGTCTTCCCGCCGGCAGTGCAATTTTCAGGCGGCGAACCTACCATCCATCCCCGTTTTTTGGATATTCTTAAAGCAGCGCGAGCCATGGGCTTTAGCCACCTGCAAATTGCCTCCAACGGTATCCGCTTGGCTAAGGATTTAGAATTTGCCCGAAAATGCAAGGAAGCTGGCTTATACACTGTTTATTTGCAGTTTGACGGCACAGATGATGAAGTTTATCAAAAAACTAGAGGTTTGAAAGGTCTCTGGGAACTTAAACAACAAGCCGTAGAAAATGCGCGACAGGCAGGTTTGCGCATAGTACTGGTGCCCACTATCATTAAAACTATAAATGATGATCAAGTAGGGAAAATCCTACAGTATGCCATAGATAATGCTGATGTAATCAGCGGCATAAGCTACCAGCCGGTAGCTTTTACAGGACGGATTTCTAAGGAAGAAAGAGAAAAACAACGTTATACACTTTCCGATTTGGCTTTAGACATAGAAAAACAAACCGGATATTTAAACGCCCTGGAGGATTGGTATCCTCTCTCGGTTACTTCTCCTTTTTCCAAATTACTGAGCGCTATTTGGAAGTATGAAGTGATGAAGATTACCTCCCACCCTGACTGTGGCATCGGTACTTATATCTTTGTCAACTCAAAGACTAAGAGTGTGACTCCTATTACTAAGCTAATCGACATTGAAGGATTCACTACGGACCTAAATAAATTAGTGAAACAGAAGATCTCCCATATCCGTTCGCTGACGGCCTTGAGCGCCCAGCAGCTCTTAAAGAAGCATTTCCGCGAAGAAGAAGCTAAGGACGGCATGACTCCTCAAGTTTGTTTAGAGCTTTTCCAGGGTATCGTAGATAAAGAAGCGCAAAGACGCGTGGAGCTGATCTATAACTGGCATATGATGTTAGTAGGCGGTATGCACTTCCAGGATGGATACAATTACAATGTGGACCGGGTTAAGCGCTGTTGCATTCATTATGCGGCCCCTAATGGCCGAATTTATCCCTTCTGCGCCTATAACTCTGGCCCGGTCTTTCGAGAAAAAATTGAAAAAGAATTTGCTATTCCTCTCGAAGAATGGCGGAGGCGCCATCAGCATTTAGAAGAAAGTGAGTACTTCCTGCCGCAAATTTAAAAATTTTTGGGGTGTTTCCAGTAAAAAGGGAGGAACTTAAGCCTCCCTTTTTTAGGGAGATGAACCACAGAATTGAGGAAATCCTGGATCATTAAGGCTTGTTTTGCTCCCCCAACCGCGTACCATAATAATAACGATAAAGTAATAGAGCTCCTATAATCAGCAGAATTATTGGTCCTACCAAGTCGCTCCAAGCTTCAAATTCGGGAAAGAATTCAATCACAAAATTGACCACAAATAAAATTACACCAATGCCACCGACTATCCAGCCGGCCCAAGTGCGCCGATTAATCAAGAAAAGTCCCAGACCTATGACTACTAAAAGCAGGGGCCAACTTGTTTCAAAATTTAAAATGAACAAACGATGAAGAAGAAGCAGTGCCCCTAAGGTCACCAAAATAAGGCCACTCATTAAAAGTCCTTTTTTCCCCCTGCTCATGATTACTTTTAATTTCTCCTTATATTTAAATTTTAATCTATCTTAATTTTTCATAATATCCAATTTTAGAGGTACTGGCAATAATTTAAATTACGCCCATGGCTAATTCATTTTTATTAATCATCTATCTCTGCTTTTAACGGCTTAATCCGGGAAAGAATTTTGCAATTATCAATGTTTTCTTCATGAAAAGTGTGGACGACGACCAGGATAAGATTAGTTTGGCTTTGGATTGGTCATTCAAAATTGTATTGCATTTTTTATTCCTTCTTGATTCCAAGTAGACAACTTTCGTCAGAACAAGTAAACATGGGCGCGCCCTTTGGGCTGACCAAATTCGGCAAGGGACGAGCCCTTGCCCTACGGAATAGGGGGGAACTAATGACTCTTCATTTGGACTATTCCAGTCCCGAAAAGAGAAAAAGAATCATGAAAAGTTGACGCATAAGTAAAGCATTCCTGATAGGGAAAGGTTTGAATTTTCATATTGGGTCTGCTAAATTATTTTGAGGGCAAAGAAAAAGTTAAAATTTATGGAAAAATTTTTAGAAAGTCTTAAAAAGAGTCGTTATTACGCTCCCCAAATTGTCTACCATCACCGGATTCCTCCGCGGGAAGGCCAATGGGCGATTGATGAAAAAATTTCTCCCCGCTTGCTCACTTCTTTGAAACATTTGCAAATAAAAGCTCTATACGCTCATCAGGCCGAAGCCATTCAAAAAATCAGGCAAGGGAAAAATGTAGTAATAGCCACTCCTACAGCCAGCGGAAAAACCCTAATTTATACCCTGCCGGTAATAGAAAGCCTCCTCAAGGATCCCCAAGCCAAGGCTTTATATGTCTTTCCCTTAAAAGCTTTGGAACAAGACCAATTAAAATTTCTCGCGGAGTTTATTGCTCCTCTGCAATCTCAGCTCAATCTGTCTACTCCTGCAGCCATCTATGATGGAGATACCTCTTCTTATCGCCGACAGAAAATCAGGCAGGCCTTACCTCCTGTTTTAATTACTAACCCAGATATGATTCATCTCAGCCTACTTCCCTTTCATACCCAATGGGCATCCTTTTTCCAAAGTCTGAGATATGTTATCCTGGATGAGCTCCATACTTATCGCGGAATTTTTGGTTCGCATTTAACGCAAATCATGCGCCGCTTGGAGCGGGTCTGTGCATTTTATGGTTCGGCCCCCCAGTTCATTGCTTGTTCAGCTACCATTGCCAACGCTCAAGAATTCGCCGAGAAAATTACTGGCCTTCCTTTTGTGGCTATTGAAGAAAGCAGCGCTCCTAGCGCTGGCAGAAATTTTCTCTTCTTGAATCCTACGGCGAGTCCTTATACATTGGCCGTTAAACTTTTTTTAGACGCCTTAGATAACGGCTTCCGGACTTTAGCTTTTACGCAGGCCAGAAAAATTACTGAGCTCATCCACACCTGGATTTTAAAAGATCGCCCGGATTTAAAAGGACGAGTCAGCTCCTATCGCGCGGGGTTTTTACCTGAAGAACGACGAGAAATCGAAAAAAAATTAGTCTCTGGTGAACTTTGGGGCGTAATTTCTACTAGTGCTTTAGAATTAGGGATTGATATTGGCGGATTAGATGTTTGCATCCTCGTGGGCTATCCAGGAACTATTGCGGCCACCTGGCAAAGGGGAGGTCGGGTAGGCAGAGGTGATAGAGAATCACTGATTGCTTTAATCGCCCAGCCGGATGCTTTGGACCAATATTTTATGCGTCATCCCCGAGACTTTTTTAGCCGCAGTTTTGAAAGCGCCATCGTCGATCCCCATAACTCAGTCATTGTCTCTAAACATTTAACTTGCGCGGCTGCCGAAATCCCTTTACGTCTGGAAGATAAAACTTTTCCTTTAGAAAAATATCGCCCCCTACTCAATCAGCTCGTGGCGGAAAAGGAGCTTCTGCCTAGCGCCTCTGGCCGGGAGTGGTTTGCTCATCGCCTGCACCCCCATCGGTTAGTCGATATCCGTTCCGCCGGCGAAAGCTTCACCATCTTCGAAGAGAAAAACAAACGGATAATTGGTAATATTAGTGTACCCCGCGTTTATAGCGAATGCCATCCAGGAGCTATCTATCTGCACCGGGCCGACACTTATTTAGTTACCCACCTTGATCCCGGGAAGAGAGAAGTCTGGGCTGAGCCAGTGGAAGTTGATTATTATACCCGCGCTCTTTCGCAAAAAGAGACAGAAATTCTTTCGGTCAACTTACAAAAAGAATTTCCCCGTTTTACAGCCTGTTATGGCCGCCTAAAAGTTACCGAAAAAGTGATCGGTTTTGAAAAACGCCGTATCTTTGGGCAGGATCTTCTTAATGTGCAAGAGCTGGAACTCCCTTCTTATATTTTTGAGACCATGGGTCTTTGGATTATTCTCCCAGAAGAAATACTTGCCCTGGTTAAAAGGGCCGCGGGACATTTCATGGGCGGAATTCATGCCATCGAACACGCTGCCATTGCCCTTTTCCCCTTATTTGCCCTTTGTGATCGTAATGATTTGGGAGGAATATGTTATCCCGTTCACCCGCAATTAGGGAAACCGGCAATTTTTATCTATGATGGCTATCCAGGAGGAGTGGGACTGGCGGAATATGGTTATGGTCTATTGGCGGAGCTTCTGGAAAAAACTCTTTCTTTAATAAACAGTTGTCCTTGCCTGGAGGGCTGCCCTTCTTGTGTGCACTCTCCCAAATGCGGCTCAGGGAACAAACCTTTAGATAAGAAGGCCGCGGAAGTCGTCCTTTCTTGGTTGTTGCAGAAAGAGCCGGAGATAGAAGCAAATGATAGACTAGAAACCACGCCAGAAGAAAGACTCATCTTAATGGAAGAGATTACCATTGGTCAAATGGCCACCGCCCAAAACTGGCCGCCTCCTCCCGAGCTGATCCAAGAATTTTCTCAACACCGCATTCTCTTTCTCGATTTGGAAACGCAGCGTAGTGCCGAAGAAGTTGGGGGGTGGCAAAATAAGCATTTGATGCGCTTGGCCGTGGCGGTGATTTATGATTCCCTGGAAAATTCCTTCACGGAATTTACGGAAGAACAGGTCCACGAATTAATTTTAAGGCTCCAATCTGCAGATCTAATCGTAGGATTTAATATCTTTGACTTCGACTATCAAGTTTTAAGGGGCTACTCGCCGTTTCCTTTTTCCAAACTCAAGACCTTTGATATTTTACAAGAAGTTGCTAATTCTTTGGGTTATCGCCTTTCTCTAAATCATTTAGCGCACAAAACTTTGCAGGTAGAGAAAACAGCCAATGGTCTGCAGTCGCTGCAGTGGTTCAAAGAAGGAAAGATAAAGGAAGTAATCGCTTATTGCCGCCAAGATGTGGAAATTACCAAAAACCTTTTTCTATTTGGATTGGCTAATGGGTATCTTTTGTTTGAAACTAAAGCTGGCCACTTAGTTCGTCTACCGGTTTCCTGGAACTTACAAAAAATACTTACCAAATTAGCACCTAAAACAAAAAATTGCTGATCATTCCATAGCCCTACATAATAAAATGGGGACGGTAGATAGATGAATAACTTTGCTGGCTACACTTCCCAAAACAAGTTGGGAAAATCCCGTTCGCCCATGCGTGGACATGGCAATAAGATCAAATCCGCGATCTCGAGCATGATCAACGATCTCTTGCGCATCATTTCCATAACGGACTACTGAATTCACCTTTACGCCCACACTGCTCAAATCATTTTCTATTTTGGCCAAATATTCTTCAGCCTCGCGAACTACTTTTACTTGGTGTTGAATGGGATCCATGCCCGGTAGGGTATGGGCCAAAGCTACACGCAAAAGAGTCACTTCCGCATCATGTATCTTAGCCAACCACTCCACCCGCGGTAAAATCTTCTCCGCCAACTTGGACCCATCTAAAGGCACCAAAATTTTTTTAAACATCCCTCCCATTGGCCCGCCCCCTTTAGACTCCTATCTTCTCACTTCTTTGTTTACTTTGGCAGCCTTAATTTTTTGCTGCTTGGGGCGAGATATCTTCTCGCCCCCTAAATTTTCGATCACTCCCGCTCAAAATTCAACTTGTTTTAAAAAAATAGCCTTAGAGGTTTATATTCGAATATTTCCTCCAGGGACGAACTTCAGATTTATTCTCCAGAATATCCAGGCAGCGATTAATATACTTGCGCGTATCATGGGGCATGATCACATCGTCAATATAATTCCGTTCGGCGCCTCGGTAAGGATTTTCGTAAAGGTCACTATAAAGCTGGATTCTCTCCCGGCGCGTCTCCTCGGGATTAGGAGAATTCTTTATTTCTTTGGCAAAGATTACGCTCGCTGCTGTATCGGCTCCCACGATAGTCACCCGAGCCTGCGGCCAAGCAAACATAAAATCAGCTCCCGTATCTTTGCAGCACATTCCCAAATATGCTCCCGCATAAGATTTACGCAAAATAATAGAAATTTTGGGGACAGTAGCATCGATATAGGCGTAGAGCATTTTTGCTCCATGGCGTAAAATCCCTTTCCATTCTTCTTCGGGCCCAATCCAATATCCAGGTGTGTCATGGAGATTTACTAAAGGGATATTAAATAAATCACAAAAACGCACGAACCGAGCCACTTTATCAGCCGCATCACAATCGATGGCCCCCGCTTTAGACATTGGTTGGGAAGCCACGATCCCCGTAGTCCGCCCGTTGAAACGGCCAAAACCAATAATCACATTAGTCGCGAAATACTTAAAAAGCTCGAAAAAATAGCCGTCATCTACAATCTTTAAAATTACTTTGTGCATGTCAAAAGGCTTAGAAGGCCTTTCTGGAACTAAAGTATCGAGCTCAGGAATAATCCGCTCCGGATCATCATGACACTCTTTCCGCGGAGGCTTTTCTTTGTTATTCGAGGGCAGAAACTCTAAAAGTTCCTTGGTTTTATCCAGACAATCTTTGTCATCTTCGGCCACCAAATGAGTCTGGCCTGTTTTATAAGCATGAGCTTTAATGCCGCATAGCTCCTCCAGGGAAATCTCCACGCCTGTCTGTGTTTTGACAAAAGCCGGCCCGGCAATACCCATAAATCCGGTGTGCCGTGTTTGGAAAACAAAGTCTTGCATGATCGGATGGTAAGCCTGACCGCCCAAACACGGCCCCATGAGTAAAGCAATTTGAGGAATAATTCCCGAAGCTAAAATTTGCGAACGAAAGAGCCAGGCATAGGATTGCAGAGTATCCATCCCCTCTTGCAAACGGGCGCCCCCCGAATCATTCATGCCTACGAAAGGCCAGCCCTTCTCTTTGGCAAAATCTATGGCTTGGGAGAACTTTTTGCCGTGATACTCTCCAAAAGTCCCGGCCATAGAAGTGTAATCTTCCGCTCCCACTACCACCATCCGTCCATTAACTTTTCCAAAACCAGTAATCACCCCCTCGGCTGGAACTTCTCTTTTATCCATCCCAAAGGCTGTAGTGCGGTGTTTGACGAAAATGCCCAGCTCCGTAAATGTCCCGGGATCAAAGAAATATTCTACGCGCTCCCGGGCGGTCATCTTTCCCTCTTTGTGTTGGGCAGCTACCGCTTGCGGCCCGCCCATTTGCATGATTTTGTTTCTTTTTTCTTCATACTCCTTATAGATAGCTTCAAACCCTTTTTCTTTATATTCCATGGAGAATAATCCTCCTTTTAGCGGTTGGCTTTTCGATAACCCAATTGATCTAAAGCAATAATAGTTTTTTGAATATTTGCCGTTCCTTCCACAATTTGAATTGATTTGGCGTCTCGATAATAACGGGCTACTGGATATTCCGTAGAATACCCATAGGCACTAAGAATTCTCATAGCAAAATCAGCTGCTCGGCCAGCCACTTCGCCGGCAAAATACTTGGCCATAGAAGTTTCCAGCACATTGTTTAGATTTCCTTCATCTTTCTGGACGGCCGCTCGATAAACTAATAATCGAGCTGCTTCAATCTCTGTGGCCATAATGGCAATCATATCCTGATTCATTTGAAACTGCCCAATCTGTTGCCCAAACTGCATCCGTTCATTGCAATATTTGATGGCGGCTTCCAAGCAAGCCTGAGCAATGCCAACTCCGCCAGCAGCGCAAGAAAGACGGGTCTGATTTAGCGAACCAAAAACGTGCTTCACGCCATCACCCAGTTGACCCAAAAGTGCCTCTTTGGGAACTTTAACATCTTCCAGGATAATTTCCCCCGTAGGGGCAGAGTGCAATCCCAACTTATCAAGGGGCCGTGTAGTAATTCCAGGAAGATGCATATCCAATAGAAAAGTGGAAAGGCCTTTGCTTTTTGCGGCTGGGTCATGGTAGGCATAAAGAATGCATAAATCAGCTACCTGCGCGTTAGAAATCCAAGTTTTCGATCCATTTACTAAAAAATAATCCCCTTTGGGAATAGCCGTAGTTTTCATAGACATAACATCGGACCCGGCGTTAGGTTCGGTGATGGCAAAACATCCTATCCATTCGGTGGACACTAACTTAGGAATATACTTTTTCTTCTGTTCTTCCGTTCCATACCGGAGGATAGAGAGGGCCGGACCAAAGGTCTGCATATTAAAAGTAACGCGCAAAGAGGCGCTGGCTCGCGCTATTTCTTCAGTTATAATCGTCCCCGCCAAAAAACCCATTCCGTTTCCCCCATACTCTTCTGGAATCAATGTGCCATAAAACCCTAAATCAGCCATCTTCTTTACTACTTCCCGGGGAAAATAATGTTCCGTTTCCCATTTATCCGCAAACGGGGCTATTTCTTTTTCAGCAAAACTACGGGCAGTTTCCCGCAATGCTTGGAGCTCTTCGCTTAACTTAAAATCCATTTCCCATTCCTCCTTTTGGCCTTATGAGCCAAGCCTTCCGATTTCTTATTCATCGGCCAGTTCGTTTAAATTATTCTATTACCATTAATACCATATCAGTTTCGCAGGTCTGACCTACGCTCACCTTGATTTCTTTAACTACCCCAGAAATGGGGGCCACAATAGGCATTTCCATCTTCATCGCCTCAATAACAGCTACTTCATCATCTTCCTTAACTCGATCTCCTACTTTAACTTTGATATCCACAATTTTCCCTACCATGGGCGCAACTACGTTTTCCGCCATTTAATATCTCCTTTCTTCTTATTTTCTTATTTTCTGGTGTTCTTCATTTTCTATGCAAAACATATAATCCTATACCTTAGAAAAATAATTTTGTCAACTTTCTTTAAAACTGATTTATCAATCCCAGCCCAGGTTAAAATTTAAGAGTGAGCAACGGTCAGTCTTTAAAATTTTCATCATCTTTGCTTGTTAAAACAACTATTAATTTAAAAATCAATTTTCTTTTTATTTGACATTTATTCTTAAGTTTATCTATATTCAAGATATCCAATCATGAAATGGTCAAGCTTTTCTTTTGCAAGAATTTTGAGGATTTGGGCGCGTAAATTAGCTTTTTTTATTCCCCACTCTTTCCTCTTGAGTCTATTTCTGACTTTTGTGGTCTACTTTTTAGGCATTTTTTGGGCTTATCATGGTCCTTTTGACATGATCAAATTTTGGGCAAATGGTTTTTGGAGCTTCTTGGGTTTTTCCATGCAAATGGTGGTTATGATCCTAAGCACTTTTAGCATTGCCAGTGTACCTTTCATCCGTAAAATAATTCGCCGCTTAGTTGACCTATTAGCCAAGCCGCGCCGAGGTCTAATATTTTTAATTTTGGCTACAGGAATCATTTCCTGGATACATTGGGGCTTGGGTATGGTAGTCGGCGCTGTCATAGCCAGGGAAATGGGCCGAAGAATCTCGGGCATAGATTATCCCTTACTGGTTGCTGGTGCCTATTCGGGAATATGGGCCGGAAGTTTTGGCCCCTTCGCTTTTATTCCGTTAGCTGTTAGCCAACCGGGACATTTTTTAGAAAAATTTATGGGTTTGTATCCTTTATCTCTTACTTCCCTCAGCTCCTTTTCCATTTTGGTTTCCGGATTAAGCTTAATTTTAATCTCTTTGTTTATGGGATTGATCTGTCCTCCTTCCTCAGAAGCTAATCCACCTCCGGCTAACCTTTTACGCAGGTTTGATGAAGAAGATCGCGAGGAAGATGAATCTCTCCTTGCTGAAAAAAAATTAAGAGAAGGCCGCATTTCCTTGGGCCTTTGGTTAGAGCATAGCCGCTGGCCGGTTTGGTGGATATCCCTTATGGCTTTTTCTTATCTGGTCTATTGGTTTTACGGAAGAGGTTTTGAAATTAATTTAAATATTTTGAATTTATTTCTCTTCATCTTTGCCCTCTTATTGCATGACACTCCGGCGCGCTTCTTAAGCTCTATGGAAAGGTCAATCCGTCCTATTTACGGAATCATTGTGCAATTCCCCTTTTATGCTGCGATTCAAGGCATGTTAATTTCTTCAGGATTAGCTACTATCTTTTTTCAATGGTTATTAGCCATTTCTTCCTCGAATACTTATCCTTTCTTACTTTATTTAAATGCCATTTTGATAAATTTCTTCCTGCCCACATCCGAAGCAATCTGGGAGGCGCAGGGGTTATTAGTTATAAAAAGTGCCCAAAGCTTAAGTATACCTTTGCCCCAAGCCATTAATATCTTCACTGCTGGAGAATTGGTAGCCAATCTCATTCATCCTTTTTGGACAATCCCCATTTTGGGTATTTGTGGAATAAGTATTCGGGAGATTATGGGTTATTGCCTCTTCGCTTTTATTATTCTCTCCGCGCTTTGGATTACTTGCTTTACTTTTTTCCCAATATAAATAAAATTATGTTTATAAGAAAAAGATCGGACATGTCCTTCTGGAAAGCAATCAAATGGAAGCCATAACTGGGAGAGAGCGCATCCGCGCCTGTATGAAAAGAACTTATGCTGATCGAGTTCCTATAGGATTAATTTTAGGACCTTTTCGAGCGAAGATTTTGGGTTGCTCCCTTAAAGAATACTGGCTAAGTGGAAAAAAATTAACAGAAGGGACCTTGGCCGCTTATAATCTTTTTCATCACGATAGCGTAGAGATATCCTGGGACATTGTCATGGAAGCAGAAAGCTTAGGCGCAGAGTTAGAATTTCCGCAGGAAGGAGTTCCCCAAGTAAAAAAATATATTTTAGCTCAAAAATCTGCTTTGGATTCTTTGTCCCTCGCTTCTCCCGAAAAGAATGGTCGGTTTCCTTTGTATATAGAGGCTTGCCAAATTTTGGCCCGCGAATTAAAAGATGTATCTCTTTCGGGCACTGTAAGCGGACCTTGGACCATGGCCACTGCTCTGCGGGGTACCCAGCAATTAATCTTTGATACTATGGATGATTCGCAATTTGTGCATGAGCTTTTAAATTTTACTACCCAAGTAGTAAAAATATTAGGCACGCAAATTTTGCAGACTGGCCTTTCCTTAACTATGGGGGAAGCGGCTTGCTCATGTAGCCTCATCTCTCCGCATATCTACCGGCAATTCATCAAGCCGCGCCATCAGGAGATCGCTGCTTATTTTCGGGAAAAAAAGGCCGGTTTATCGATGCATATATGCGGCTTCATTGATCCGATCATGGCCGACATATTAGATTTGGGTATAGTGGCTTTAAGTATGGACAGCCCTTCTTCTTTGGCCAAGATGGTAAACCTTTCTCAGAAGAAGATAGTATTGGTGGGCAATGTCGCCACCTCTCTATTCGTCCAGGGCTCAAAAGAAGAAATAGAAACGGCCGTAAAAAATTGTCTCCAGGTTGCTGCCCGTGGGGGGGCCTATATTATTTCCTCTGGATGTGAACTACCCTACAATTCCGCTGTCGAGAAAGTTCAGTATTTCATTGCGACCGCTCACCAATATGGGAGGACAGAATTAATCGGCAGTGATTTCTTTTGAATTTTTCCCGTATCTATTTGCACCCTGAGATTATGGTGTTCCACTTCTTTGGTTATGGCCCCGGCGGACCCTTGGAGAAAAGCAGATTAATACTAGAGTATTAGATTAATGCTTTAAACCACATTGCTTAAAGTGAAACCAATTAATAAAAGCTTTTTGTTTATTCCTTTAAAGAAATTTAAAAGAAAAGGTAGAAAAGAAATGAATCATGTCCCTTTAGTTCATGAAGATGTTTATCTAATAGGTTCACCTAACTTGACTTCTCCGGATGATTGCTGTGTTTATCTTATTGATTTAGGTGATTTGGTAATGATTGATGCGGGCGCAGGTAAAAGCGTACCTGCTATCCTGGAAAACATAGCCGCCTTGGGTTTTGCTTCCAGATCTATTGCCGCCGTGGTGTTAACTCATTGCCATATTGATCATATAGGAGGTGTTCCTTTACTGCGGGAGAAAACAGGATGCGAAGTCATTGCCCATGAACTGGATGCTCGTGCTATTGAATCTGGTGATCTGGAAAAAACAGCTGCGGCCATATATGGCACTACCTTTCCGCCCACCCCCGTCGATTATAAATTGAGCGAAGTACGGGAAGTATTAAAGTTTGCCAAAGGTGAAATTCTCTGTCTGCATACCCCCGGACATACTCCCGGATCAATTTCTATAATCTTGGACCATAGCGGTAAGAGAGTCCTCTTTGGCCAGGATATTCATGGGCCCTTCTCCGCATCTTTTGGTTCAAATATGGCCGCCTGGCGTAAATCAATGGAAGTGCTTTTAGGCTTAAAAGCCGACATTCTCTGCGAAGGCCATTTGGGAATTATTCAACCTGAGGCGGAAGTGGAGAAATATATACGCCAATATTTAAGTCTTTACGCCGAAAAAGATAAAAATAAAAAGCCCAAATAATTAAGCCCACGGCCATGGTCAAAGCTCCAAGCATTATAACCTTACTTACCGATTTTGGTTACGCAGGGGAATATGTGGGAGTGATGAAGGGAGTAATTTTAGGTATTAATCCCCAATGCCAATTAGTTGATCTTACCCACCAAATCACTCCCCAAAACATTCAGCAGGCTGCTTTTGTTTTAAAAAACTCCTATCGTTTTTTCCCGCCAGGAACTATTCACTTAGTGGTCGTCGATCCCGGGGTAGGCACTAAGCGCCGTCCCATAATCCTCAAAAAAGATGGGTATTTTTTTGTGGGCCCAGATAACGGAGTTTTTGGCTTAGTGCTCAAGAAAGGAAAATATACGGCCGTTGAAATAACTTCACTATCAATCTTAAAAAGGCCTATCAGTTCAACCTTCCATGGTCGCGATATTTTTGCACCTGTGGCTGCTCATCTCTCTTTAGGTAAAGAAATGCGCCAATTTGGCCCGCGGGTGACTAATCTGCAACAGCTGGCTTGGCCGCCACCGGTTATAAAGGACCAAAAAATAATTGGGCAAATAATTTTTGTTGATTCTTTTGGCAATCTTATTACCAATATTGATCGCGACTTTTTTGTCTCCCAAATTGCCGGTCGGCAATTTAAAATAAAAATAAAGAAATGGAGTCTATCTTGCTTGCAAGAAACTTATGCTCAGGTCCCCGAAGGCAAAATATTAGCCCTCTGGGGAAGTGCCGGGTATTTAGAAATAGCTATAAACCGGGGCCATGCCCAGCGCACCTTAAAAATGGGGCCAGGAGATCCAATTATAATTTCTTTATCTTAAAGTTTTTCCTCTTCACCTTACTCCTCTCCCTTTTTTTTTGGTTAGTCTTTCCTTCCCTTGGCCTGGCTTCTTCTCCGGCCGAAGAAGAGTTGGGAAAAGCCCTACATCTTTACCAAAATAAAAATTATCCACATGCCTGGGAAATTATCCAAAACTTTAAAGAAGATCTCCTCCCTCCGCCCCGGCAAGCAGATTTTTTCTTCCTTAAAGGTCAGGTTTTGCGTCAGCTCTCTAAACCATTAGAAGCCGCCCAAGCTTTTTCGCGGGCGGCGGAACTTCATCAGCTCCTACCTGACTATGCTCTTTATTACCAAGCCGAGTCATGGCGAAATGGGGGAGAAATTCAAAAGAGTTTGGAAACCTATCAACGCTTGATTTCTTCATATCCCGAAAGTCTCTGCACCCCCTTGGCCGAACTTAAAATGGCCGAAATCTATCTCCAGCTAAAAGAATATGCCCAAACTAAGGATATTTGTCGCCGCCTGCTTTCCAGAAATTTAAATAGAGATCAGGCACCGGCAGCCCTATTTTTATTAGCTCAGGCTGAGGAAGGATTGCAGGAGTGGGTTAAAGCTATCCAGACCTATCAAGAGATCTGGCTAAAATATCCTTTGCACAATTTAGCCACCCAAACCCCAGAAAAGTGGGAAAAAATAGCCCGGGCAAAAAAAATAAAAATAGAGAAGATTTCCCCTGCTCTCCTTGTGCAACGGGCTTTACATTTTTATCGGGCTCGTCTGTATGAGAAAACGCTAAAAGAACTGGAAAAAATTCCTGGTTTGCCCCCGACCAAATTCCCCAAAAAATATAACGGTGAATCTTGGATTGATGATTTTTATTTTCATCGGGGAATGTGTCTTTTTTATCTAAAACAATATACTAAAGCCAAAGATATTTTTCATTTAGTGACTCATAACTCTCGAAACGAAACGATTGGGCAACGTTCTTGGCTCTGGATGATCCGTTCTCTATTTCGCGCTGGCTGGAAAGAACAAGCTCTAAGCACTATTTCGCGCTTTAAAAATACTTTTGCGGCCAGTCCTTTTTTAGACCAAATTCTATACCTGCAAGCGCAAATATTAGAAGACCAAGGGGATATGGCTCAAGCCATCTCTCTTTACCAAGAAATAGGGGAAAAATTTCCCCAAAGCTCCTGGAGGTTCCAAGCTCTCTGGCAGGCTGGGTGGCTCTTTTTTAAAAACCAAGATTGGCTAAAAGCCAAACAAGCTTGGGAACAGTTGCAGGCTCTGCACCCCAACTCTCCCTGGGTAGAAAAAACTTATTACTGGATAGGTCGCGCTTGGCAAGAAATGAAAGAGGAAGAAAGAGCTGAAAATATTTTCCAGTATCTGCGCCAAAATTTTCCTGCTTCTTATTATAGTCTTCTGCCCTCCGGCACGGGAAATCTTGCGGAAATCAATGCCCTTTTCTCTGCCCCTTTAGAAGAAAAAACTCTCCAATCTTTTTTAGAAAAAACCAACGGTATTTCTGGGCCTATTAGTTTAGAAAAAGGAAAAGCTTTGGCCCGCTTAGGTTTAACGGAGGACGCCCTTGGTGAGCTGGCGGCGGCTGAAGAAAAAGGAAGAATTTCTTTCGAAATTCAAAAAGAAATAGCCCGGGTATATAGGGAAATTGGCGAGTATGCCCGATCGGCTTTATTGATCCGCAAAAACTTTCGCCTCCGCCCATTAGGAAAGAACATTCCGGAAGCGGAAAGAGCTGCCTATCTTTTGGCCTACCCAGTTGGCAATCTGTTCTGGGTCAATTATTATGCCCAAATTAGAAATTTAGACCCGGCTTTAGTCTGCGCTCTTATTCTGGAAGAAAGCCGCTTCCAGCAGCAAGCTCTATCGGTAGCTGGCGCCAGGGGCTTGATGCAAATTATCCCTAAGACGGGGCAGCAGATTGCCCTGCAATTGGGCTTACCTTCTTTTGAGGAAAAATTGCTTTTTGAGCCAGAGTTTAACTTACGCTTGGGAACTTGGTATTTAGCCCAACTTCTCCAAGAATTCTCGGGTAAATTACCCTTGGCTTTAGCAGCTTACAATGCCGGCCCCCACGTAGTCAAAGAGTGGGTTTCCCGGCTCAAAAATTTTCGGGAAGATGAATTTATCGAAAATATACCTTACTCTGAAACCAGAAACTATGTTATCCGAGTCTTAAACAGCTTTCAGGCTTACCGCTTTCTTTACCGACCCGCTAAGTAAATTCCAGCAAATACATTGAATATTCTATTTTTCCAAAAGTTGATCCCCCGGGCTCAAGGATCTTATCCCTCCCCTTTTCTCTAAACTCCTGGGCGAACAAGAAATTAACTATAAGACTTCTTCCGTTCATGTCCGGCCAGATAGTTCAAAGGATCAACCGAAGCCCAGGCGGCTTTTTTCATAGAAATGAGATGAGAGAGAGAAAAAGCATTACAAAGGATGGCCCGCAATCCTTCCCAACCAATCTGGGACCAGGCATACCCTGTCTTATAAAGTTCGGTAAATTCACGGTAAAAATCGGGCAATTTAAGTTTGGTGGGCAAAACGGCATGGACATAGTCAAACAGTTCATAATTTGTGGTAATTAACTTTTCTTTGACGCGGGCAAATAATTCTGTACCTGGCAAAGGAGTAAGAATCGTCAAGGAAGGAGAATATAATTTCCGATCTAATATGTATTGACGCAGGCGGCGGAAATCATCTTTTTGAAAAGACGGATCGATAATGAAAGCAGCGATGACTTCCATTCCCTGAGCCCGCAAAATCTTTAAGGCTTCTTCATTATTTTGCACGGAATTATGCTTGTTCAATTGGCTGAGTTCCTCTTCATCAATTTTCTCGAACCCGATGAACACCTTCCAGAAACCTGCTTTTCTCAGCAGGGAAATAATCTCTGGTTGTTGAACAATAGAGTCACTACGAGCTTGAAAAGTGAAGCGTTTTTTTATTCCATGCTTCAAAATTAGCTCGGCAATCCTTTGGGCTCGCGGGAGGCTGATGAGAAAATTATCATCTGCTAAGAAAACGTATTTTTCTTTAAGCGTCTTAATCTCTTCCAAAACCCTTTCTGGACTTTTCATCCGGCATTTCCCTTGGAAAAACTTCCAAACGCTACAAAAGTCGCACCGATATGGACATCCCCGGGAAGTTTCCATTATGGAAAAGGGCTTTTGGAAACCAAGATGATAGTGTTTCCGATAGCGGGCAGTTAAATGCCGGGCGGGAATAGGTACCTCATCTAAATTGGATATTAAAGCTCGCTCAGCGGTGCGCCAAGGGGCGGTTGGTTCATTCAGAAAAAGACCAGGAATTGTCCTTAAATCCCCACCGCCTTCCAGAACATTGATTATTTCCCGCAGGGCTACTTCTCCTTCCCCGATGACTACCCCATTTATATCTGGACAATAAAAGTCTTCAGGAGAAAGAGAGGCATGGTGCCCACCTACGAATACGAGTGCTTCTTTATTCCAAGTTTTAATCTTATGGGCAATCTCCCGAGTTTGATAAACATCAATGGTAAAAGAGCAATTAATTCCACAAAAATCTGGCTGAAAATCCTTTAGAACCTCTCCAAGATTGTTTTCTAAACGCAGATCTAATATTCTGACTTCATGCTCGGGGATACTTCCCGCAATCGTTTCCAGGCCCAAGGGCTCAACCACTGCTAAGCTTCGGAAACCTAATCCCCGATCTTGAGCAGGCTGTATTAATAAAACCCTCATTTTTTATTATTCCCTTTTCTATAAAAGCAATAAAATAAAAAAGTCCCTTGGTTTTTAATACTCCCAAGGGACCTTTAAATTTTCTGGCGGGGCCGACGGGATTTGAACCCGCGTCCTCCGGCGTGACAGGCCGGCGTTATAGACCAGCTTAACTACGACCCCGGTAGGCGGAATAGGATTTGAACCTATGACCTCCCGCGTGTAAGGCGGGCGCTCTCCCCACTGAGCTATCCGCCCCAAACATCCTTTTTTCTTTTTCCAAATATAGCATATTTTCAATAAAAAAGGAATAAATAATCACGCGGGCGATCCCCTGGGTAAAACACCAAAATTTTTATAAAATTAATCTATTTTTTACCACCCTTTTTTATCTTGTCAAGCTAATTTTTAGCTGACCGTTGATCACTTTTAATATTTATCGCCACAAAAGACAGGCGGGAGGGGGAGAGGCGAAATTAAAATCGGCTGGGAATTGCTTAACTCCTTCTTACCCACCCTTTATCCGCCATAAACGGCGGGGATAAACTTATCTTGAAAATAAAAACCTGAATAATCCTCCCTAATTTAAAGTGGAGACTTTTTATTCCCCGCCCATGCCCATGAAAGAACCAGTGCCTCATTTTAATGAGCCACTCTCCCTCCCGCCTGAAAGATGTACGAATTTCAAAAGGGATCGACGGTCAGAATTTTTAGAGATTTCGTAATGGATCACTGGATGGTGGGTGACAGAGTAAGAAAAATTAGTTCCTCTTATTTCGTAGGGCCAGCCTTTAGGGATGGCCAAATTCGGCCAGGGTCAAGGCTTTGCTCTACAAATCTGATCTATCTCGGAATTTCATTACTCCTCCTCTTAACTAAGGTTAGCCAACTTAGAATACCAATGCTTATCCAGACCTTATAAGGCGACCAACGTACCTGGGGTTAAAAATTTGATCATTTGGTTCTCCATTTTTATTCTGTATCCCTATTTTTTTAATCTCGCTGGAATTTGGTGAAAAATATGAAACCGTGGGGATGAACGCCTGTCCGGCGTTACGGGGCATAACCAGCAGCGTTGTACCCTGTCATACCACCGGCGACATTATATATCTTTTTAAATCCATGTTGCTTAAGAATGCTGGCGCCCAGGCTGGACCGCATACCCGAGCTGCAGATTATAACTATTGTTCTGTCCTTTTCTAAATCTTGGTAACGGGTGCGTAAATCAGCAACCGGAATATTAATAGCCCCTTCTAAGTGGTTGTCAGCAAATTCCTGGGGCGTCCGGACATCCAGCAACGCAAAATTGCTGCCATCGGTGATCATATCGTGGAGTTCTTCCACCGAGATCAATTCTAATCGGCTGGTTTCATAACCGGCCATGGCCCAGGCGATCAAGCCACCTTTTAAATAGCCAACAATCCGATCTACCCCAACCCGACGCGCCCAAATACTGGCTTCGAGCGCCTTTTGCTCATCCTCCGCAACCAGCAAAATATCTTTGTCCGTTGGTAGAACCCAACCGGCAAACGTAGGAAAATTAAAATTTAGATCTATATGCCAGGAATGAGAGATATGCTGACTGGCAAAAGCATGATAACTGCGGGTATCGAGTACCACTGCATTAAGGCTATCCATCCGCTTTTTAAATTGCTCCACACTTAATCCTTCCATACTAGGCAGCTCGGCCAGGCGAGTTGGCCCCCGCCGGTTGATATCGCTACAACGGCTAAAATGATCGGGCGCAGGAGGCATATTCTCGGTAAGCGATTTAATGAACGAAGATTTATCCCTGATCTGCAACGCCGCATTAAATTTCCGTTCATAGCCAATGGTACTGGTATACTTGGCGCCAATGGCTCGACCACACAATGAACCAGCCCCATGGGCTGGGTATATTTCAACATAGTCGGGGAGTTTTAACAACTTCTCGTGCAAACTGTGATAGAGTTTTCCGGCTAACTCCTGGGCTATTCCCGGAAAAAGGTCGGGTCGACCTACATCTCCGACAAAAAGTGTATCACCAACGAAGACGCCAACTGGACTATCCGCGCGCGATTTGTCTATCACCACATAGCTGAGATGTTCTGGAGTATGACCGGGTGTTTCCAGTACTTTGAGCACCATATTCTCTAACTCGATGCTATCGCCTTCCGACAAAGGGACATGATCGAAGGTGCCATGCGCTGACTTCGCCGCATAAATTTTCGCCCCCGTCTTCTGGGCCAGATCCATATGCCCAGAAATAAAATCCGCGTGGAGGTGGGTTTGCAGAACGTGGGTGATATCCACTCCCAAAGCCCGGGCTTCAGCAATGTAGATATCCACATCACGCTGGGGATCTATCACCGCGCAACTATTATTGCCCGCAAGAATGTAGGAGCTGTGGGCAATTTTACCCGTAAAGAAATGTTTAAGTATCATGAAAATATCTCCTTTATTTTATGGATTCACAGATTTTTTGCATTTTTTTATTACCTAACCAAGCCATTATTTTTGAGCTGTTGCGAGATTCAATTCCCACCAGAGAGCTTATGCTATCTCTTTCTCCCACTCAAGACTAAAAATATGTAGATCAATTTTCGGCCCGCGGCCTAATTGCCCTTCGGTTTTGCCTATTAATGGATTGTTTTTCAAAAAGCCTTGAATAAAGGAAGCTAAGGCATAGCCAAAATAATAACCCACCCGAGGAATCAACATATTCAGCAATTGCTTTAGTACTGTTCTAAGCCCAAATATTACCGAGATGCCAATAAAATTGTGCCTAATAATTAAAATTGCTTGCCTGGGCTTTTCAGGGCAGGTTTATTTATTAACTTCTATTTCTTTTCTTTTCAATTGGGTTCTGAATTCTATCCCACCTTTCCTTTTCAAAAATAATAATTTTAAAAAATTAATCTTAAAAATTTTTAAGGGAGGCCGCAAGGTAAAGGAAGAACGTCCAATTCGAGAAAATGATGTATTTAAAGTCAGGAAATAACTCTGCTCCTCAAACCGCTTTCCAAATCATTTGGTAGTGGTTATCCACGGCGGGATAACCACTATGCGTATCATTCCGCCCAAATCATCTGAATCTTAAGTCAAAGCGGTCCAAGTTCATTACTTTATTCCAGGCTTTTATGAAATCTGCTACAAACTTATCTTGGCCGTCTGCGCAAGCATACACCTCGGCCACAGCCCGCAACTCATTGTGATGTCCAAAAATTAAATCTACCCTAGTGGCGCTCCATTTCCATTCCCCTGTTTTTCGGTCGTAGCCTTTAAATAAATAAGAATACTCGTCAGCCGGTTGCCATTCTGTTCCCATATCCAAGAGATTCACAAAGAAATCATTGCTAAGAACACCAGGCCTTTTCGTAAGCACACCATTTTTAGAATAACCATAGGTTGCCTCTAATACCCTAAGCCCTCCTACCAAAACGGTCAATTCCGGAACTGTAAGGCAAAGAAGTTGGGCCTTGTCCACCAACAGATATTCGGCCAGAGCATTGGCAGGATCCTTGATATAGTTTCTAAACCCATCGGCAAAGGGCTCCATTGCGGCATAAAAGGATACATCCGTGTGTTCTGGTAAAGCATCTACCCTTCCAGGAATAAAAGGAACTTTCCCGTTAAAACCGGCTTTTTTAGCGGAAACTTCTATCGCCGCACATCCGCCAAGTACAATCAAATCGGCCATGGAAACTTGCTTGTTCTTTTTCTGTTTGATATTAAATTCCTTTTGGATTTCTTTATATACGCCCAGAATTTTTTCTAAATCTTTCGGATGATTTACTTCCCAATCTTTTTGCGGAGCTAAACAAATACGAGCTCCATTAGCTCCCCCTCGCCTATCCGAATTACGGTATGTGGCGGCAGATGACCAGGCGGTATAAACTAACTGGGAAACACTCAAGCCAGCAGCCAAAATTTTATCTTTAAGTTCTTTAACATCCTCTTCATCAATCAATTCATAATCACGCTGCGGCAAAGGATCTTGCCATATGAATACTTCCTCAGGAACTTCCGGCCCAAAATAGCATTCTCGCGGACCCAAGTCACGATGGACAAGTTTAAACCAAGCTTTGGCAAAGGCTTCTTCAAATTCTTTGGGGTTTTGAAGGAAACGTTTTGCAATTTTTGCATATTCTGGATCAAATCTAAAAGCAAGATCTGCAGTCAGCATCATAGGTGGATGTTTCTTATTAGGGTGGTGCGCATCTGGAATAATAGCTGGCGCATTTTTCGCCACCCATTGATTTTTGCCAGCAGGGCTTTTGGTCAATTCCCATTCGTAGTTGAATATAAAATGAAGATAACTTATCCCAAATTTAGTAGGTGTAGAAGACCAGGCAAGCTCAAAGCCCGAGGTAAAGGTATCAGGACCTTTTCCGGTTTTATATTTATTCTTCCAGCCCAGCCCCTGCTGTTCTATGGGGGAGGAATCTGGATCTGGACCGACATACGTATCTGGACAGGCACCATGACACTTACCAAAGGCATGCCCACCTGCCACTAAGGCCACCGTCTCCTCATCATTCATGCCCATACGGGCGAAGGCCACTCGGATCTGTTTGGCCGACGCCACGGGATCAGGATTCCCCTCTGGCCCTTCTGGGTTTACATAAATAAGCCCCATCTCCGTGGCCGCAAAAGGCTTGGCCAGTTCTCCTTCTTTAAAACGTTCTTTTCCAGATAACATCTCAATCTCTGGTCCCCAGTCTGGACTTTCATCAGGCTCCCAAATATCCTCTCTGCCACCGCCAAAACCTATTGTTTTAACCCCCATGTGCTCCAGGGCTACATTACCAGCTAAAATAATCAGATCAGCCCAGGAAAGTTTACGGCCATACTTTTGCTTAATAGGCCAAAGTAAACGAACAGCTTTATCAAGACTCATATTATCTGGCCAGTCAACTCTGGGAGGGAAACGAATATCCCCTGTTCGCGCTCCACCACGGCCATCATAAATTCGGTAACTTCCCGCACTATGCCAGGCTAAACGAATAAATAAAGGACCATAATGACCAAAGTCAGCTGGCCACCAATCTTGTGAATTTGTCATAAGCTCTTTTAAATCTTTTTTCACTTCCGAGAGATTTAGGCTTCCAAATTCCTTAGCATAGTCATAGTCTGATCCATAAGGATTAGCATGCCCACAATTCTGCCGCAGAACTTTGAGATTTAATCTGTTGGGCCACCAATCGGTAATCCATCTTTTTTTTACATTTCCACTCTTCTTTTCCATTTTACACCTCCTTGATTTGTTTTGATTATCCAGCAGGATAACTTTTCTTCATCCTTGGTCTAAAGCCGAGTAAATTCATAACTGGGGAAATAATTTCCTCCTTCCCTTTGCTGTGTCTAGCAAAAAGAGGATTGGTCAGGGGTTAATTAAAAATTTTCCCAATCTACCCACTTTTCAATGATTGATTACAAACTTTCTGTTAAATAGCTTGTATCAAATTTATGAAAATGCTAACATGAAAAATGTGGATCTAAACTAATTAGTAATCTTTCCTAATTAGGAATATATCATAATGAAAATAAAACAGTCAACGGAAAAGAAAAATTTTGATGAATTCATAAACAAGTGTAAAGCCCTTGGCTTAAAAGTTACCCCCCAGAGGACTGCTATCTATAAAGAAGTTTTAAATTGGGCCAATCATCCATCTGCTGAAGTAATTTATAAAAATCTTCGGGATGTCCATCCCAACATATCTTTTGATACGGTAAATAGAACTTTGCTAACTTTGGCGGAGATGGAGGTTATTCAAATTGTGGAAGGTTCAGGAGATGTAAGAAGATATGATCCGAAAACCGAGCCGCATCATCATCTACATTGTATAAAGTGCGGAGCAATTATAGATTTTTACCACAAAAAATATAATAATTTAGAAATCCCCAAAGAATTACAAGCAAAATTCCTTGTAAAAAAAATCAGAGTTGTCATCGAAGGTATTTGTCATAGCTGTCGGGAGCGTTTAGAAAAGTAAATTTCCCTCGCTAATAAAGCCACCAGGTTTCGACCCAATACCGCTCGCCATCCGCCCATCTCCCAAGGGCAACTCTGCTCTTTTCCCTTTTTTATATTCTTCTCCGCTTACATCCGTCTTTGGCCGAATAGAATTTTTAATGAGCTTGGCTTAATGAATTTTAAAACTTATTCATCTTCGGCTAAGATCCCATCGGCAACGATTGCCGATAATTAAGGATCTCCTGCCTGTTTTTGAGATGGCCACAGGTAAGCTTACCTCCCAATGAACGGATGGCCAAAAGCTCCCCCCTTATTCAGCAACTTTTCCAGGCCAACCTTTCCACCACGCAGGTGAAATACCCATCCGGGGGTAACAACTAAAATTATGAGAAATGGCGGCGAAAAGTGAGGCAACTCTTTGTGAGGGAAAAGGCCAGTCCCACATCCTATTCTAGGGAGCAGGGAAACCGGAACAAAGGCGTCGTGATTTTTGCTTACTTTTTAAATTCAGCGATGAGTTTCGGCACCACATCATAGAGATCACCGACTATTCCTAAATCGGCCGTCCGAAAAATGGGAGCATTCTCGTCTTTATTTACGGCAGCAATAATTTTAGCGTTGCGGATGCCGGTTACGTGCTGGACCTGACCGGACACACCAAGACCTAAGTAAAGGTTTGGTTTTACCTGGATACCTGAGAGACCGATACACATCTCTTCCGGAAGCCAGTGATACTCTTCGGCAATCGGCCTCGTACAGGCAATTTCACCTCCCATGACCTCTGCAAGCTGTCGGACAAGTTCGATGTCCTCTTTCTTTTCGATGCCCCTTCCGATACACACAATCAAGCGCGCCTCGGTGAGATCCTTTGTTTCTCGCTCTTTCTTTTTCTTTTGCAGAACCTTTACCGGGGAGTCTGCGGGTGACCGGAGCGCCCTGATAATCCCCTCTTTTCCTTCCACGGTTCTGGCTGGCTCGTATGTCCTGGGTGGTATAGTTGCCATGGCAGGTCGGGAAGTGCAGAGTACTTTCTGAATAGCGACGCCTCCGTAGGCGAGACGCTCCATCTCCAGGGTTTTTTCTTGCTCATTGAACCGAATACTTAGGCAACTGCTGCACAGTCCTGTATCAAGGCGACAGGCCATGCGCGCAGCAAGCTCCTTCCCGCGAGTTGTGGCAGCAATGAGTATTAGATCAGGATCAACTTTTTTCGCTTCGTCTACGATTAATGGGATGTACCCGTCCATTGTATGATCGATGGCCCCAGGGGGAATCAGCAAGATTTCATCTGCTCCATGGAGGATGTATTCTTTCGCCCGCTCGTGGTCAACACATAGGAGCACGGTCACACTCACTTGCATTTTCACAGCAAGTTCGCGTCCAATGTTTAAGAGCTCTAGGATATTTTCTCTACGCTCAGAAAAAACCCATATTCCTCCCATACCTCCCCCTTTACCCTAAGAGAGCTTGTTTGCGCAAAGTATTCACGAATCGAGCAATTTCTGAGTCATCTGTGCCAAATCGTTCGCATTTCCGTTCCAGGCGCACGGCCGTGTATCCCAGAGTACGCAATCTGGCGGCACCTGGAGACAGATCGCCCATTTTAATCATCACCGTAGGGTTTTTGGCAGCCATCAAGGTATCTTTCACGCCCGGTTATCTCGGCACATTGATATCTGGGAGCACCGTGACCAAGGCCGGCAAAGGTGCGGAAAGGACTTCGATTCCTTCCTCAATCCTGCGCTCGATGATAATTTCTCGCTCCTGCAGGGCAATCTTCTGGACGAAGGAGAGACAGGGAATTCCCAGAGTTTCGGCAATTCTTGGCCCCACCTGCTGGCTATACTGATCACTCGAACCTTCCCCGCATAAAATCAAGTTGTATGAGGGTATCCATCTGCGAATGATTTGGCTCAGAATGGACGCGGTTTGGGAAGGATCCAGGTTGTTGAATGAGGGATCACAGGCAAAGAAGGCCTGATCCGCACCGCGGGAAAGCGCATCTTTGACGCCCTTGGTTGCCTCGGGGGTGCCGGCAGTCACGGCTAACACCTGACCCCCCAGGGCTTCTTTGAGCCGTACGGCTTCCTCTATGGCGTTACGGTCGTATTCACCGATCTTGTAATCAACTGAGGAAAAATCCAGTCCGCCCGATGAATCCTTACGAATATAGGCTTCATCAACAACCCATTTAAAACACACTACAAATACAGGCATGTTAAATCACCTTCCGCTGTCAACGCAACAAATTCGCAGAAATAACCATGCGCTGTGCTTCGGAAGTCCCTTCGTAAATTTCCGTGATCTTGGCATCGCGCATCAATCGTTCCACCTTGGCCCCCTTGCAATAGCCGTATCCACCGTGGATCTGAACCGCTTTTATGGTGTATTTCATGGCCGCTTCCGACGCAAAGAGCTTGGCCATAGAAGCTTCTTTGGAGAATGGTTTGTTTTGATCTTTGAGCCAGGCGGCGTGGTACGTGAGGTGCCGGGCTGCGTTCAAGTCCGTGGCCATTTCGGCAATCATCCAGGCGATGGCCTGGTGACGGGCAATGGGAGTTCCGAACTGAACACGTTCTTTGGAGTATTTGATCGACTCATCGAGAGCGGCCTGGAGAATACCAACACATTGGGCAGCGATTCCCACCCGGCCGTGATCAAAGCCGGTCATGGCTATCTGCAGGCCCATACCTTCCTTCCCGAGCAGATTTTCTCGAGGAATGCGGCAGTCTTTGAAAATCACTTCGGCAGTCTGGGAGGACCTGAGACCCATTTTTTTAAAGTGCTCTCCCACGGTCATTCCCGCGGTTCCTTTGGGCACGATAAAAGCGCTCATACCTTTACGACCCGCCGCTTTATCCGTCCAGGCAAAAACGATAAACGTCTCAGCTATCGGGGCGTTGGAAATGAAGATTTTTGTTCCATTGATTATGTAATGGTTGTTGCCGTCGAGAGTAGCCGTAGTGGTAGCAGCCAGCACATCTGTACCCGCCCCCGGTTCAGTAGGGTAAAGGCCCCTAAATGTTCTCCCCGGGCCAGAGGTACCAGATACCTTTTTTTCTGCTCTTCTGTACCGAAAAGGAGAACGAGCATACACAAAATTCCTGTGTGGATCGAGACTGTAAATCCCGTGGATGCACAGGAGCGGGATAGTTCTTCCACGACAAGGGCGTAAGTGAGAAAATCAGCACCGGCTCCCCCGTATTCCTGAGGAATGGGTATTCCCATCCAGCCTCCCTCGGCAAGTTTTTGAAATACTTCGACGGGGTGGCGACTGTGTTCATCTATTTCCGCAGCGATGGGGTCAAGATACTTCGTGCAAAATTCTCGTACATTGTTCCGAATAAGTTCTTGTTCTTCCCTCAATGCAAAATCCATTACTTCGTACCTCCTTTAGTTTTTTGGTGATATGCGGTTACGTATTTTCAGGAAAATTTTGTCTCCGATGTTTTCCACAACAATAAAATACATTTCCTATTAATCATTGCCCAATAAGCTCACTGTCATATGGTGGTCTCAACCATATCGAAATTGAACTCCACACCCCCCTTCGGGATAATTCCAGTCAAGCACCTCGGTGCCACAGATGAGTCGGCAGGTGCCGCATTCAAGGCACCCATCTGTGGTGAGGACAATCTCACCGGTTTCTTTTTCGCTGTAAAGGCCGGCAGGACAGAGGCGAAGTACCTGTTTCAAACGGGGGTTTTTTCCATGCCCGGTCTTATTGTTATGTGAGGGATTCGAAGGGGCTTGAACACGTTAAGCCCAAGTTTCGCCTTGAGATCAAATGGCTCGCTCATATTTTGGTAATGCTCCAGAAATCTTTTGCCATGGTTCACAAGTCTGTTGAAAAGAGGTGTTTTTTAAAGGTGGAAAACAGTTTCTCTTTGGGTCCGGCTGGTATAGTATATATGTCACGCAGGAGGTTCCCAATACGTTCGGGATAGTGGGCAAAGAACCGGGGGTTTTTCAGCACCCGGGGGAAATCTTTGAAGTTCTGGAAATCTTGAAGAACAAAGCTTTGCACCAGCATATCTTTATACATACTCAGAGTTTCCGCGCTGAATGACTCCTTTTCTTTTGCGGCTAGTACAGTGAGAGCCGCAAAATGACCTGAAGCGATGGCATAATCCATGCCCCTCACGGTCACGCCCATATTGAGGGCAAATCCTGCTGCATCACCTGCGACCAAAAGTCCGTTCCCAAAAAGGCTGCTTAAGGCATGGAACCCGCCTTCAGGTATCACATGAGCCGAATACTCGACGGTTTCCCCGCCTTTCAGGAAGGGAATGACCTCTAATCGACTTTTGAATTCATTCAGGAGGAGGGGCACTTCGGGAAGGGTTGCCCCGAAAGAAGTATCCTCAAGTCCGAGGACAATGCCCAGGCTTATGCTATCAGTGTTTGTGTAAAGAAATCCGCCGCCGAAAATCCCCTTAGTGACCTCACCCACGAAGAGTCTGGCAACCCCTTCATTCCCTTCTACGCCGAAACGCTCATTAATGGCACCGGGGGCAAGGGCTATGACTTCCTTGATGCCCACGGCGTAATCGCCAGGGTTGCCAGCATTCCTAAGCCCTGCCTTTTCGGCGATGAGGGACAAGACACCATCGCAGACGATGACCACATCAGCACGGAGTTCATCACCTCCTGCGCGCACACCTGCCACGTATCCATTCTCTCGGATGACATCGTCGACCCGCGTTTTGGGTACCACCATAATGCCTTTCTCTTCAACCCGTTCGGCAAGCCAGCGATCAAATTTCGCCCGGAGAATACTGTAACTCTGACAGGGTTCCTGGCGCATCTCATTACCAGAGTATTCGATAGTAAAAGAACGATCTTTTGCCAGGAAGGTGATACATTCATGGGTAATGCATCTTTCCAGAGGCGCCTGCTCCCATAGCTCGGGCAACAATTTCCTCACCGGATTTATGTAGAGGCGGCCTCCGGTCATGTTTTTGGCCCCAGGGTAATCACCTCGCTCCAACACAAGAACATCAAGGTTGTGACCGGCAAGGGTATAGGCCGCACTGAGTCCTGCAAGACCTGCTCCGACAATAATTACGTCAAATTTATCCATGGCCAAGAGTTCTCATGATGAACATATGTAATCGTGAATAACTGATGAATGACCATATTTCGCCCGCACCCATAGTTCTGGAGGCGTTAAAATCTTTTTGTGATCATCTTGGGTGTTCTGTATAGATGGCTCTTCCCCACCGTTCCTTTTCCCTTAAGGATGTCCGTCACGATTGGTCCATCATGGTTTAGGTAATCGAGAGGACTGTTGGTAACTAATATTACTTCCTCAAAAAGGTCTTTGAACAACCTAAGAAGCCTGCCCATTAGGCATTTTCCACCAAACTCCCACTTTTTGTAGTGGGAAAAACCGCTTTATGTATGCTGGTTGTAAGATACTGCATAACATTCTTTTGCAATTTTACTCTATTTTTAAAAAAACATTTTGTGAAAAAATTGTGGTCAATGACAATTTTTGTAGAAATGTAATCCCTCACAATTGTTATTGTCAAGTAAAAAGTACCAAAAAAGTAATTCCTCAAAGAATTTTTCCACCGTTTACTGACGCCTTACCAAAAAAGACATAGAAAATGACCCACCCAACTTAAGTCTAAAGTAGCCAATTCCCGATTATTTTAATCCATTGCCGAACCTGTCAAATGTAGTCCTCAATGTCTCGCAACTGCCGGTTTCTGAAAGAGTTTCATTCGCCGCAATTTATCTGTCTTTCTGCCTGACCTTTATCCTTAGGGGGTTCTCACTCTTGAAGGAGATGGCAAAAACATGAGAGGAGCCATCATGGCTAAGCTGACCCAGGTAGCATGTTCGAAACGTATCATTATCGGCAGATTATTCATCGGATGCGTATAGGTGAAAATGGTCGGGCTATAGCGACGGCTAAACTCGTGGGGCCTACCAACCAGTGAAGTTCCGCTGAAGCTCGCGAATACTACCCCCGACGCAATGGTTTCGATCCACTGAATTTCACCTCTGATCTCGAAATATATACCATTATTTAATCATTTCATCTTAATGACCGAACCAAGCAAAATCCCCATGGCACCAAAACACGCCAGGCAAGGCTCGGCTTCAGATTGGTCGCTGAGGCGGTGCGAACGGAAAGTTGCGTAAGTCAACGCCCATGCGCTGCTTGCGCTTCCTGGAAAGTTTTGTGCAATGTTCCAGCGCGGTGCTCGGGTGGAGCGTAAATAACGTAAACTTTAAGTGGCTTGTCCCCTTCGTTGATAATATTGTGCCAGAAACCAGCCGGGATAAAGATGGCCCAGTCATCGGAAACTTTCTTATCAAAAGTCAATTTATCCTTCGACTTGCCCATCACCACACGGGCGTTCCCTTTCTCAATGCGGATGAACTGATCGCCCTTGTCGTGCTTCTCAAGGCCTATTTCCCCACCTGGTTCAATTGACATGACGGTCATCTGAAGGTACCGACCCGTCCACTTCGCAGTACGAAAATTTTCATTTTTTAATGTCAGATCTTCGATGTTTACTACCCAAGGCTGCTTGCCGTAATCCTTACTTGCGGTCTCTCCGGCCATTGCTAAGGCCGCGGGAATCATAACAAACAAAACGACCACAGCAATTTTTTTCGGCATGCTATTCCTCCTATATAAAATAGTTTTTCCCTTGCCGCTTCCTTACCTTATTTTTCAAATTTATTTTATCCATTGGGAAATAATATATTTATTTTTCTGCGGCGTCAATAAAATCTTCCAAAGGAATCAATGAATTTGGCCAATATTACAAATATAATTGCTTGATTTCCATTATCATGTCTAAAGGGTCCAGTCTGCTCCTTTCTCTTTTTGTTTGTTAGATTTTCGCAAGCTACTCTTCTCT
>Ga0209102_1000079_pt1 | contig 63152 bp, 53 predicted proteins | sample ConPoolayeHmetaG_FD_185483 | JGI IMG/M metagenome (GOLD analysis project Ga0209102, IMG submission 185483) | Hot spring microbial mat communities from California, USA to study Microbial Dark Matter (Phase II) - Cone Pool mat layer H metaG... ... | reverse complement strand
AATAATACCAAGCAGGCCGCCAGGGTAGCAGACCGAACTGCCTTTTTTCTTTCTGGAAGGCTGGTCGAGATTGACCGAACGGACCGTCTCTTTACCGCTCCTCAAAACCAGCGAACCAACGATTATGTTTCAGGTCGCTTTGGATGAGGCTGCCATGACGGCTATCGAGGTAAAAAATTTGTCCGTCTATTATGGCTGGTTTCAAGCACTCAAGGATGTTTCGATGACTATCGAGAAGCAGAAAATTACCGCTCTCATCGGGCCTTCAGGCTGCGGTAAAACCACGTTCCTCCGCTCTTTAAACCGGATGAATGATTTGGTCGAGGGAGCGAAAGTGGTGGGAGAGGTATTCATTGACGGGCTTAATATTTATCGCCAGGATATCGACCTTTTAAACCTGCGGCGAAGAGTGGGGATGGTTTTCCAGCGACCCAACCCCTTTCCTTTAAGTATCGAAGCTAATATTCTTTACGGGCTTAAGGTTCATGGCGTTACCGACAATAAAATCATGCAGGAAAAACTCGAAACGAGTCTAAGGGCGGTCCAGCTCTGGTCGGAAGTTAAGGACCAGCTGCAGAAAAACGCTCTCAGCCTTTCCTTAGAGCAACAACAAAGGCTATGCTTAGCCCGACTCTTAGCCGTGGAACCAGATATTTTGTTGATGGATGAACCCTGTTCAGCTCTTGACCCGATTGCCACCAGCCGGATCGAGGAGCTGATGTTTGAGTTAAAGAAAAAGTATACGATTGTAATTGTCACTCATAATATGCAGCAGGCCGCCCGGGTCTCGGATTTCACTGGCTATTTCTTGTTAGGGGAGTTGGTCGAGTTTGGAGAGACTAAGCAGGTCTTCACCGCTCCCGCCGACCGGCGAACAGAGGATTACATCACTGGTCGCTACGGCTAAACCCGCCCCTTCTAATTCTTTTAACTTCGGTAATTAATAAAAAGGGGTCTTCAGATTTTTTTGCGGGCAAGAATAAAACATTTCCAGGTCCCTATTAACGAATTCCGCTCCGGCGGATAATTGCTCACGAGGCTAATTAAATGAATATCAATAAGATACGAGAGCGATAGAATAAATTTTTTTTCTAAAACTCCTCGGCAACAGGCTCTCTCTAAGCCTTGTGACATCTTTAATTCTGCAATTTTACCCAAAAGAAACTCGGAAAAACCATGAAAAGCTGAGCTGCGGCTTAGGAAGAATCTCACCTTAAAAGAGCTAAAGAGGAGCCAACAAGTTGGGGACCGTTCTATCTCTATTTTGGCTACGGATATATCGGCGATAAATACTTGGAAGCGCCAAATCTTAGGGTCAGAGAGGGCGACACCTGAGAATTGTATTTGCCAGCGATAAAGTTTGGCTACTTTTTAAATAAAAATAGCCTTTTCTTCCTGATTGAGGTATAAATAAAAACGGAGAGGGTAAGATAAAAAAGCGGGAGATGTTTAGGTAAAAGGGAAAATAAAAAATGATGAAGCATAGGATTAGTTGGCTAATAACGACCTTTATGCTTATCATTTTTTTATCTTCTTGCGCTTTTATCATCGTGCCTTATTCGCCGCCCGGCTCGTCTTGGCCCCAACAAATTATTTATGACCGGACCTTTCCCTTGACTTCTGGCGGCCAGGTGGACCTTGCCGTCGAGGGGCTGGAAGCGGAGGTGGAAATAGCTGGCGCCGATAAGGAGGAAGTAAGAATAATCGCTTCTCAGAGCTTGCCCTTTTATCGCCGCGGGATAGTAATCGCCGGTTCGAGGCAAGATTCCCCGCGAGTTGAGGTCGAACCTTTAGAATCTCGGCTGAAAGTCAAGGTAACGGCTAAAAGGCAGACAATTTTTCCGGTTCGCTTAGAGCTCAGAGTGCCGCGGCGAGTTGAGCTCACGCCGATTTTTTTAGAGAGTGGGAATATTTTTGTTCGGGACCTTTTCGGCCTGGTATCGGTTAATCTGGGAACGGGTAATTTGAAAGTTAGCAATTTTTCCGGCTCGCTCTTGGCGCTGCTCGATAAAGGCCAGATTGAGGCTGAAGTCCTGGACCTAAGAGAGGAAGACGAAATTAATTTGATGAGCGGAGAGGGGAATATTTCTCTCCTTTTAGAACCGCAGGTCAGTGCCCGCTTAGAGGCAGAGGCGCCTGAAGGGCAAATTAGCAGCGATTTTCCCTTGGACCAGAGCCAAAGCAATCAGGTTTCAGCCACGCTCGGTGCGGGAAAAGCTAAAATCGTTTTGACGGCTTTAAAAGGAGATATTAAGCTGAAAAAAAACGAATGAGGGGGTGACATGGAGGAGACAAAGAAAGTAGGTCGCAACGCCCTGGTCATCCTGCTGGTGCTGGTGGTTGTTATTGGTGGTTATTTTTTTCTAACCAAGAAAAAAGGTCCTCCGCCGCAACCAATTGAGGCCAAAAAAGAGGTAACTCTCCCTGCCGAAGAAGAGAAGAAGGAGGAAGTGGCGGCGCCGGTTAACATGGAGCAGAGCGATGACTATATCAGGACTATAGCTAAGGAACTTTCAACTCATCCCCGGTTAGCCTCCTGGCTTAAAACTAAGAACATCATCCGCAAATTTACGGCCGCCGTTGATAATATCGCTAACGGTCAAAGTCCCAAGCGCCAGGTTGATTTCTTTTTTCCGCGGACTTCTTTCCGAGTGAGCAAGCGAGGCGAGCGCTTAATTATTGACCCGGTTAGTTATAGCCGCTATGACCCTGTGGTTGATGTCTTTATCTCTCTGGATTCTAAAGGCTGTGTCAGTCTTTTTCGCAGTTTGAAACCTTTGTTTCAAGAAGCCTACCGTGAACTTGGTTATCCGAGCGCTGATTTTGAAGCTACCTTGATTCGCGCCATCTTAGAATTGCTGCGCACACCGGTCGTGGAGAATGAAATTGTCGTCGAAAGGTCGGTTGTTAATTATGTTATGGTTGACCCAATTTTGGAAGAATTAAGTGAAGCCCAAAAACATCTTTTGAGAATGGGCCCTGATAATGTGGCGGCCGTTCAAATGAAGCTCAGAGAAATAGCCCTGCTCCTCGAGGTCCCCGAATATCGGCTACCTCCACCTTTCCATTATCGAGCTAAAACCACCAGCTAATAAGCGCCGTCATCGCGTCTGTTGTTAATTATTTTTATCCGCTTTCCGGCCTGCGGACTGAAAAAAATTGGGTAAAAAACCAGATTATGGCCTGTTTTTATTGACAGCCCGCGGGCGATTGTATTAAATGGGGAGACTTATCAGAGTCGAGTATGGATATAATCGGAAAGATTATTGATTTTGTTATCCACCTGGACCGCCACTTGGGCGGCCTGATTCAGACTTACGGTTTTTGGACTTATTTTATCCTCTTTTTTGTCATTTTTCTGGAAACCGGATTCGTGGTGACGCCTTTTCTTCCTGGCGATTCGCTTCTTTTCGCTGCCGGCGCCTTCGCCGCCATCGGCGCTCTCAACCCCATTATCCTTTTTATTGTCTTGAGCTTAGCCGCTATTCTGGGCGATACTGTCAACTACTGGATTGGCCATTTTCTCGGTCCCAAAGTTTTTCAAAAGGAAAACAGTCGGATTTTTCGGCGGGAATATCTTGACCGCACCCACGAATTTTATGAAAAGTATGGAGCCGAAACGATTATCATTGCTCGCTTTGTTCCGATTGTGCGGACTTTTGCCCCCTTTGTGGCGGGCATTGGCCGGATGAGCTACGGCCGGTTTCTCAGCTATAACGTCATCGGTGGTTTAATGTGGGTGGCGATTTTTATCTTCGGAGGGTATTTTTTCGGGAATATTTCCTTTATCCGCCGGCATTTTAGCTTAGTCATAATCGCGATTATTATCATTTCCCTTCTGCCGGTGCTAGTTGAGGTCTGGCGGCAGAAAAAGAAAAAAAGATTGACGGCTCAAGAAAAACCTGGAAGTAATTTTTCCCAAAAAGAAGGCTCGAGATAAGCGGCCGCCGTAAAGTCAACCCGCAGCGGAGTAATAGATATGAAGCCTTGCCGCACAGCCTCTATGTCCGTACCGGCCAGATGCTTAACTTCGGGGTCACCGGAACCTATCCAGTAATAGGCCTTCCCCCTCGGGTCGAGGTTTTCAATAATCTCGGGACGGTAACATTTTTCGCCGAGAGGCACCATTTTAATTCCTTTGACAGGCGGTGGCGGGATGTTGATATTGAGGGCGACCTGAGGCGGGTAATGATTTTTTAGTAAATGGGACACAATTGGTCTCATTAAGCCAGCCGCCGCTTCAAACAGATAGATACCAGTTATATCCGGCAAAAGGGAGATGGCCAATGCTTTGAGGTCGAGAAAGGAAGCTTGAAGAGCTGCCGCCACTGTCCCTGAATAGGCTACGTCCTGGCGTCCTAAATTAGGTCCCCGATTAATACCGGAAAGAACCAGGTCAGGCGGGCAGGGGAGCAATTTCTGGACAGCAAGGTAAAGGCAATCGGCCGGCGTGCCATCGACGGCAAAAACTTTTGGCCTTATGGCCTGAACTCGAAGCGGTCGGTGAAGGGTCAAGCAAAGAGAGGTGGCGCTTTTTTCCCGGTCAGGAGCGACAATATAAATATCGCCCAGGTCTTGGATTGAAGTCTGTAAAGCCTCAAGCCCCGGAGAAAAGAAGCCGTCATCATTGGTTAAGAGGATAAGAGGGGTCATTGTCTCAGGCCTTAATCATCACTAAAAGCATCTTGGCCTCAGTCTCGGCTCTCAAGGAATGGGGTTGGTGAGCCGGCATGATGACTATCTGGCCAGCTTGCAGAATGTGCGGTTTGCCGCTTATGGTAATTTCTAATTTTCCCTGAATGATGATGACTAAGGCATCAAAGGGAGCGGTATGCTCACTCAATTGCTGGCCGGCAGCAAAAGCAAAGGCGGTCACGCTGCCCCCTCTTTGCCGGATTATTTCCCGGCTGACAATGGCCTCTGGCTGGTAGGCAATCAAGTCTTGGAGGCTGACGGCTTTTCCTTTGATATCCTTAAATGAGTTGTTTTTCATGGGCTTTCACCTTCACTCCCTGAATAACCAAATAATTCTCTTATCACAAATTATGTTCCTTTCTTTAAGCTTTGGGGCAAGAGGAACAAATAAAGCTTTTAATTTAATTTGGGCTTTAGCTTGAAGCAGACAAATAAGCAAAATTTTTTTCAGGCGAGCTCTTAACTTGGGGATGGTCGGGACGGGCGGATTTGAACCGCCGACCCCATGCACCCCAAGCATGTGCGCTACCAGACTGCGCCACGTCCCGACTTGTTTCAATTTATCTTGTCCGGGGATTTTTTTCAAGACTCTCTCTAATCTCTTCCAGCCGGTCGCGAACTTCTACCAGTATTTTTCTTAATTTATCAGGATGAACCGGCGTTTTGTTCAGGAGACCGAATTCTTCCTCGATTTTTCTTTTGGCTCCAGCCAAGGTGAGCTTTTCTTTGAGGAGGAGCTCCTTTAGCCGAAGAATAATTTTTACGTCTTGCTGCCGAAAAACTTTTTGTCCCTTTGAAGTTATACCCGCATGGAGGAAAGGAAATTCCTCTTCCCAACGATTGATTATCTCAGGCGCCAGATGCGCGAGGCGACTGACCTCTTCCAGTTTATAAATTAGCTTTTCCCGTCGTTTCGAAGTCTTCATCTCGGAAATGGCTTTTGGCGGTTCAGACCTAACTTAACATTTCCTGTCCGTCGCCGTCAAGGCCCGAGGGAAGTAGCCTTGAGCCAGTGATTGCCCTTACGAACTTGTTGGTAAAGATTAGAGGGATGAGTGGTTAAGGGTTAGACGGCAGAAAAGGAAAGAATTATAATAGAATTAAATGGAAACAAGGGCTGACGACCACACTCCTTTGGCCGAAAAGATGAGGCCGCGTTCCTTCGACCGTTTCTACGGTCAGGAGCATCTTCTGGGCGAGGGCAAAATCCTCAGCGAACTGGTTGAATCCGGCCGGCTGGTTTCCCTTATTTTTTGGGGCCCGCCTGGTTCCGGCAAGACTACTCTGGGTTTCCTCTTGGCTCAGCATTTTGACCTTCCTTGCCTGTTTTTCAGTGCGGTTCTGGCCGGGATTAGGGAGGTCAAAGAAGTAATGGCCCAGGCAGAAAGCCACAAGAAATTGTACGGCAAGCCGAGTATTCTTTTTATTGATGAAATTCACCGTTTTAACAAAGCTCAGCAGGGCGCCTTTCTTCCCTATGTCGAGCGGGGAGACATAATTCTTTTTGGTTCCACCACGGAGAACCCGTCTTTTGAAATTATCGCGCCGCTCCTTTCTCGAACCAAAGTACTGGTGTTAAAACCGCTCGCGGAAGCGGCCCTTAATCGAGTCATCGATGACGCTTTGCAGGATGCAGAGAATGGCTTAGGCCAGAGAAAATTGAGCCTTTTACCTGAGGCGAGGAAACTGCTCGTTGACCAGGCTAACGGTGATGCCCGTCGGGTTCTTAATACCTTAGAGATAGCTGCCAGCTTGGCACGAGGCACAGAGGTCGGGATTAAGGAGGTAGAAGAAGCGCTCCAAAAAAGAACGCTCCTTTATGATAAAAGCGGCGAGGAACACTACAACCTGCTCTCAGCGTTACATAAAAGCCTGCGGAATAGCGACGTCGATGCCTCTCTTTACTGGCTAGCCAGAATGTTAGCCGCTGGCGAAGACCCTTTGGTCATCGCCCGGCGTTTAGTTCGGTTTGCCGCGGAAGATGTGGGCTTAGCTGACCCTCAGGCTCTAAACATCGCCTTGGCGGCCAAGGAAGTTTATGATTTTTTGGGAACGCCTGAGGGCGAATTAGCCCTGGCTGAAGCCGTGGTCTATCTGGCGGCGGCGCCCAAGAGCAACCGAGTTTATGTGGCCTTTAATGCCGCCATGCACGATGCCGAAAAGGGACCGCAAGAGCCTGTGCCTCTCCATCTCCGGAATCCAGTTACTTCCCTGATGGAATTACTCGGCTATGGCCGCGGCTATGAATATGCTCATGACCGCAAAGAGGCGACAACCATAATGGAGACCATGCCGCCAAAGCTGCGAGGCCGAAAATATTATGAGCCAGGTGATTTGGGCCTGGAGAAAGAAATTAGACGACGCTTGGAATGGTGGGCGGCGGTTAAGGAAAAACTAAGAAAAGAGAGTCAGAAAGGAAAGGAAGGAAGGGAAGAGGGAGAAAAAGAATCGTGAGCTGAAATTAGTCCCATAAAGGCAGTTATTTTTCTTCCTTCTCTTTGAGTAAATAATAGATTTCCCAACTGAGGTCATCAGCCAGGCAGCCGAGGCAGGATTTTTCGGTCGTCGCCAGTTCGCCGTCTTCGATTTTATCTTGAATAATTTTTTTTACCTTTTTCCTGATTTTATATAAAAGAATATAGTTAATCATCTCGGTTGGCATGATACCAGCTTCTCTTACTTCTGTAAAGCTACTCTCATCCGGCACCAGAGGAGTCTGCTTAAAAAATCATATAAGAAAAAATTTAACTAATCAAAAAATTGGGCATTCTTTCATTTCGTTTGGTCTGGTTCGAAAGACAAGCCCCATATAACGGAGCTGGCCAAGGTAGGTTTAGCCTTCTTGAATCTTCCTTCAAGGAGACTTCTGCCCACTGTGGACGTCTGACCCTAAACAGGATAAACGGAGAGGCCAAAAAGGGGCAAGGGAATTCCAGGCTGTGCCTTTGAACAGGGGGGCGAGCTCCCGCGGCACCGAGAAACAAGAGGAAAGAATGGTGTTAAAAATCCAAACGAGAGCGAAGCCATTCCCGACGTCTCATTGGCTAACTTACACGAGTTAGAAAAGGAAAAACTTTATTTTTTTGGAAGTTGGTGAAGCTGAATCCAGTTACCGCAGGTATCGTCGAAAATAGCTTCGATACCCCATTGAGTTGCAGTCGGTTCTTTTTTGAACTTAACTCCCCGGTTTTTCAGCCTAATAAATTCCTCGAGGATGTTTTCGGTAAAAAAGACAATGCCTGGAATTCCAGCCCGGTATAATTCCTGTTGATAATTTTTAGCCAAAGGCTTTTCGTTGGGCTCAAGAAGCAAAACGGTCCCTTCTGGGTCCTGAGGCGAAGCCACTATAGCCAGACCGGCTTCTGACTCATACATTACTTTTATGAACCCGAGAATTTCCGTATAAAATTTAAAGGCCTTAACGGGGCTATCAACATAGATGCTGACCATACCTATTCTCATGGTCGTCCTTTCAGTCTTGGGTTTTTGCTGGGGGCCGGCTGATTTGCTGGTCATAATAAAGGCCGAAAGGAAAGCTCCCACCAAGTAAAATCGAACCTGCGGTCTTATTTTCTTGAAAAGCAAATAAGTTTCTCTCCTTCATTTTTTCTTTTTGGTCTGCCCCCTTAGGTTATTCTAAATATAAAAACAAATCAATGAGAGAATAAACTTAGAGAAACAAGAAGACACCGTTCAGCAGCATTTTATCCTGGCAAAAATAAAAAATGATACCTAATTTTTTTTAAGAGAGGAGAGCTTTTTCCCTAAGGAGCATTCTGAAGGTCCTTTGAGCTTCTGAAGATTTAAGATGAGGCGGAAAACGGCTAATTCCTAACTTGCTATGGAGGGGATAAGAAATGTTATGATATCAAGGCATGAAAAACGATAAAGGGCTGACCAAATTTGCTGGCTTATTTCTCCTAAGTCTTTTTTTGGTTTTAAGCCAACCTGTTTTTGGCCAGGACGAAAATTTGCTAAAGAGCAAGGAATTACCCACCCGCAACCAGTCTCCCTTAGAGTTAACTTTCCCCTTAAAAGAGGTCGCCCGCGTAAACCTCGAAACGAGGCTCACACCTCAGCTTATTGTCTCCCAAAATATAGTTTATGGCCTCAGTCAGAATGGTCTTCTTTTTGGTTACGACTTTCAGGAACAGAGGCTTCTCTGGACTTATAAATTATCATCTCCAGCGCAAACGTCTCTAATTCTGAGTAAGGGAAGCCTCTATTTGGTCGATGAGGAAAATAATCTCGTCAAGGTTTCCCAAGAAGGAAAGTTAATCCACCGGGAATCGCTAAACCTGCCTGTAGCGGGTCAGCTCCAATTATGGGAAGAGAGTCTGATTTTGGCCACGACTGATAACCGTGTTATTTGCTTAAACCTGGAATCTGTTGACCTCGTTTGGGAAGCGAAGGTGGATAGCCCCGTCAGGGCGCCATTTTTGCTTTTAGAGGCAGGCTTAATCGCCGTGACTTCTTCTGGTAGTATCTATTTAATTTTTCCGGATGGAAACCTAAAGACCCTGGGTTCAGTCGGGAAAAAAATCGTTCCTTATGCTTATTACCAGGATGGCCACATTTTCCTGGGCACTGAAGATAAGCATCTGCTTAGCTGGGAGGTTAAAAAGAGACGGATTAGCTGGTCGATGAAGTTGGCCGCTCAGGTCGCCGCTAATCCTTTGGGGGTCGGAAAAAATCTTTATGCGCTGGCGGCCAATGCGGTCATTTATTGCTTTAATCTCAAAACAGGCGAAATCAGGTGGTGGCACTCTGTCCCTTCTCGCCTGGCCTTGGGCTTGCTCCCTGCCGGCGAGGCCATCCTAGTGGCGACAGCTAATTCGCCGCTCCTCTGTTTTGACCTGAAAACAGGCAAAGAATTGGGCCGCTACGAGGTGGAGGGAGAAATTGCCTCGCCAGCCAAGGTGGTGGCGGGGAGGCTCGCTTTGGCGACATATCAACCTTCCACAGGGCAAGGTTACTTGATTTTTTTAGAGCCTGAGGTCGAGCTCTCTTTGGTTCCTTCACTGCCCTCGCCGCAAAAATTAGGCATCGATTTGACCTTCACGGCCCAGGCCATTGGTTTTAACCAGCCCCGTTTCGAGTTTTTCTTGGAAAAAGAGGGCAAAAGACAGGTTGTCCAGAAGGAGTCGGAGAGGGCCACCTGGAGCTGGATTCCTCTTGGTCCTGGAAATTACGTTGTGGGGGTCAAAGCTAAGGATAAGAAAAAAACGAAAGAGACCTCGCTTTCCTTTGAGATATTAAAGGATACGCCTTAAATTTTTTGGGCCAAAACCCCGATCCCAAGATCCTAATGTTAGCTCGAATCGGGAGCAACTGAACAAGAGTGGTCCTCTTGCCTCTTATCTGGGCTTGTTTAATGGGTAAGCCTCGTTAGCCATAATGTCTCTGGTTTCACCCCGGCTGGCCATAAGGCCGTCGCGAAGTTTTTATTGCCAAGACCAACGGCCTGCTGGCTTCAACGACGGAGGGCCGAACGGACCGGTTTTTCAGCACGCGACGTCTTAAGATGACTTGAGGCCGCCCTATTTTTTCCCCCAAAGGATGGTTGCCTCGCATAATGAATCTTATCTGGGAAATAAAGCCAAAAAATGATAGAATGTGGGCCTTGATAGGTGACAAACAATTCAATTCTTGACAGCTTTAGGAATAAGAATAGGAGGCCAAGGAGAAAGTAAAATGAATAGAGAAGAGGCACTGAGCTTAGTTCAGACCTATTTATCTAACCGAAACCTGGTTAAGCATTGCCTGGCCGTCGAGGCTTGCTTACGGGAAATCGCTAAGAGGTTGGGAGCGGATGCGGAGGAATGGGGTTTGGCCGGTTTAGTTCATGACCTTGACTATGAAATAACCCAAAAAGAGCCGGAAAAGCACACCACGGAGACGATAAAAATTCTCCAAGATAAAGGCCTGAGCCAAGCGCAGCTCCATGCTATCCAGGCCCATGCGGGAAAAGTTGCCTGTGAAAATGCTTTTGATTGGGCGATTTTTTCTGCCGACCCTCTGACGGGGTTAATCGTCGCCGCGGCGCTGATGCATCCGACGAAAAAGCTGGCTAACATCGACTTGGATTTTATAAAACGGCGCTATAAAGAAAAGAGCTTTGCGCGGGGAGCTCGCCGGGAAGAAATCGAAATGTGCCGTAACTGTGGCTTAGAGCTGGATGAATTTATCTCTCTCTGTCTTAAGGCGATGCAGGGGATTGCCTCGGAGTTGGGCCTTTAACCCTGACAGAGTGGCTTTATTATTAAGGCTCAATTTTCAATTCTTAAGTTAGGTCAAAAAAAACAGAGCTCTTGAACATAGCCCAAAGTAATTCGGCCGCCAATTGGTCAATCTTTTCGAGTAAATCAAGAAAATCTGCAATATCATTTTGAGGGATATTCTTGGCTATATTTTTTTTGAATAAAACATATGTCCGGATTCGTGTTCCTAAATGTCCAGTTTAGACGTTAAGTAACAGATAGTCGCCTAACAGAATTGGGGTTTTCAGCTCCAGGAGAATTCCCTTTTAGGGCGGGCAGAGAGCAGACCGATAAACCTTTTCGGCTGCCGAGCAGCCGATAAGTCTTAGAAAAACAGCCATAGGTAAGTAAAGCTTTGCCAATTTCGAAATTAGATAAACAGCTGAGGTGTCACCGATTTTAAAAGAGGTCAAGGGAAAAACCAGTTTCCAAGTAGCGACCACGCCAGGGAAACCCCGGTTCGGTATAGAAGGATTTGTTAAGCAGGTTCGTGGTCTTAAAGTAAACCTTAAAAGGCGCTCTCTCATAGGAAATAATAACATCAATGGTTTCATAGGCAGGAATGGTTAATAATTGGCGCGAGGTGAAATCGTACCAGAAGGAATGAGACGCAGCTAAGGTCGATAGAGTCAAGCGAATTTTGCGCCAGGGCTCTAGGCTGAACTGAAAATTAACCTGCCGCGAGGGCAGGGTATCCAGCGGCCGGTTTTCGGTCTCGTTTTGATGCTTCAGCCAGTGGGCGGTGACGGCCAGAGAAAACCAGGAGACTGATTTTTTTAATTCGGCCTCAACGCCGTTAATTTTAGCTGAGCTAACATTGCGGAAGCGACGCGTCCCGTCCGCTAAACGCACCGCCTCAATCAGGTTGCGGAAGCGGTTAGAAAAAGCAGTCAGTTTGAAGCTTGCCCAACGGTCCCAGGCTATCCCTGCCTCCACTGCCTGGCCTTTTTCATTTCCCAAATCGGGATTACCCACGAGGCTCGAATATAGAGATTGCATCGACGGAAAACGGGACTTCAGGGAAACAGAAAAGCGCAGACTGAAATAATCAGCTGGAGAGATAACAGCTCCTGCCAGAGGATTGAGCCGGACTAAACTAGCGCCGCCGGCCTTATGCAACCTGTCCAAGCTAAACCCGGTTATCAAGCGCCATAAAGGGTTAACAGCCAATTCGCTTTCGAGAGCTAAGGAGCTGGTTTGATGACGGAAGTGCTGGAAAGGAAGAGAAGAGTTATCCTGGATGCGGGCCGTTTCCTGGCGATGGGAAAGGCTGACCCGCAATCGCAAGTTTTGTTTTGGAGAATAATCAGCTAAGCAAAATAGCCCCAAAAGGTCATTGCGGTAGGTGCTTAAGGCTTGGAGGGTGCTCAAGGAACTATCTTTATATTGTTCGAGGCGATTGTTATATCTTACCCAATAGCCACGCCACAAGAAGCTCAGAGTGGAGGAAAGAGAGTGCAGACCGCCGGCTGAAAATAAATCGCGGTCCCAATCTCGAAACCGCCAATAACGGGGTTTAACCAGAGCCACTGCCGGCGGAAGGCCAAAAGCCGACCGGTAAACTCCGACCGCCGCCATTAATTCATTCTGAGCGCCGGGATAGGCGACAAGTTTTAAGTTAAAATTGAGGCGGTCATAATTGCTCAAAGCTCTTTTATTTCTATTATTGCCATCGAAATAATAAAACCCATCGGAATTTTGATAATTCAAAGAAGTGGCCGCGCCTATTCGGCCCAGCAGCTTCGAACCCTCTAAACTAAAACCTGTGGTTTTCAGCTCACCTAAGGAAGCGCTCAGGCGAAGCAGAGATTCGGGAGAGGGACGACGGGTGATGACGTTTACTACTCCGGCCAAAGTATTCGGGCCGTAAAGAGCTGAAGCCGCACCAGTGGTGATTTGCACTGCCTCCACGCCCGAAGCCGGCAGCGTTTTTAAATCGAAGGAAGCAAAAAAGGGCTCATAAACAGGGACGCCATCTATAAGAAGAGTTACCCGTTGAGACTCCATTCCCCGGAGTCTTAGAGTAAATTCATTTTTTCCGTTGAGAGAGACACTCACTCCCGGCGCCTGCTTAATCACCTCGGCTAATTGGGACGGCTGGTTCAGCTGGATTTCTTCACTCCGGAGCAAGGTAACCGAAGCCAGAGCCGCCTCCCTCGGCGATTGGCCGATGACCACAATTTCCTCGTTTAGGGAAATTTTTTTCTCCTTTTCTTCTTTTGGCAGCTCCTTTTTTTCCCGAACCTCTTTTTTTTCGGCGGCTTGGCGGACGAATCTCTTCGTTGCCTTTAGCGGCGAGCCAACAAGAAGCAAGAAAAAAGAGGCGAGAATAACAGTTATTATTCTCATTCTAAAATGGTTAGCGGTCCACCTGAACCTTCTTGAATATATTCTCTGCTGGGGCATAGCTAACTTCGCTCCTTTCTTTTTTTCTTTCCTGTTTCTTTTTTGCTTTTCGCTTGATAAGCTGCAGAGGCTTATAAAATTGGCCCTTTCCGACTGGCTCAGTCAATGGCGAGTGTATGGCGGCGCTCTTCGAGCCATAATTCTTAAGATTATAAAATATGAGAACATTAAATAATTATATCATACGAATCTCTTTCCGAAAGGTGCGAATTAATTTCGGCCTTAATTATCATTTCCTATGCTCATTACCCTGGATACTATGTCTTAATTTGATAGAGCCTATTTTTTGACTTCAGGCGGACGGCTATGTTATAAGCGATAACCGATGCCGGAAAAAGCAAAAGTTATTCTCCGACGGGCTGAAACCTACGATTCTGAACTTATTGCCGCCATTATACTCCAGGGGATTAAAGAACTGGGGCTAAGCCCGAAGATCAAAGGAAGGGTGACAATCAAGCCCAATGTAGTGATGGCTCATCCTCAAGTAACTCCTGCGGCTTACACCCGACCAGAATTTCTGGCCGGCTTGCTTTCAGCTTTAAAACGTCTTCAAGCGGATGAGTTAGAAATCGCCGTCACTGAAAAATGTGGGGCGGGTTTACCGACCTCGCGAATGTTTCGCCGGGCTGGATATTATCGACTGAAAAAAGATTATCAATTCCGACTGGTTCCTATTGAAGAAGCCCCCAAGCGGCTGGTCCGGCTCCAAAAGGGAGTTGTCCACAGACAAATAAGAACGGCTCGAGAGATCGTGGAGCGTGATTTTTTGGTTTATGCCCCCAAGCTTAAAACTAACTCCCTTTCTCATGGGCTGACCGCCGCGTTGAAGCTTAACGTTGGCCTTCTTTGTGACCGGGAGCGAATGTGGAATCATAATTATAATCTCGATGAGAAAATCGTCGACCTGCTGGAAGTTGGCTTTCCGGATTTTATTGTTACTGATGCTATTGAAGTTTCGAGCGGCGGCAACCATCTTACCCAGTTTGGTCACCATCTCGGCCTGATTATCATGGCTTGCGACCCCCTGGCCCATGACGTGGTTTGTAGTCATATTTTCCATCTTGACCCAGAGCAAATCGGCCATCTAAAAGCGGCGGAAAAAAGGGGCTATGGCTCGTTGCGTTTAGAAAATATCGAACTTCGCGGCGATATTTCTCTTGAGGAAATCAGGGAAAAAACCAGAAACTTAAGGGCCGGATTTATTCGCGTCGAGGAGGCTCACCCAAATATCCAGGTTTTAAGCGGAGAACCCTATTGTACCGGCGGGTGCCATGGTGTTTTTCTAGACTGGCTTTATATGATTAAGGACAGAAAGCCGCGACTCTGGCCAAACCTTCCCCCTTGGACTGTAATTATCGGGAAATATAAGGGTAACGTTAAAGCTGACAAGGTCTTGTTGTTAGGCCGGTGTACTCAAGTGGAAGGAGAAATTTCAGCCCGCAAGGTGCGTCGCATCGGCGGTTGTCCACCTAAACACAAATCCTTGGTCCTCTGGCTTTTTCTTAAGGCCGGAATAATTAATCCCCTCTTTCGTTTAGATTTGATTATTGATGCCTATCCTTTTCTTTTCTTATCCTGGGTCAAAAGATTTTTTACCTGGAGATGGTAAGTATGCCTGAAATTGATGGTCGCCTCATTATCGGTGGCGAAAGGGTTGAAGCCAAGGAAAGAATAATCGTCGAAAACCCGGCTACTCTCCAACCGCTTGGCGAGGCTCATTTAGCTTCAGAGGCTGATTGCCAGCAGGCGGTGGAGGGGGCCCGGCAGGCTTTCAACATGTGGCGCAACTTCCCGGCCGAAAAAAAACGACAAATTTTTCTGGCGGCAGAGGAAATTTTATTCGAGAAGGCCGAAGAAATCGCCCGCCTTATAACAGTCGAAAAGGGGTCGCCACTGAGCGAATCCTTGGCGGTAGAGGTCTTGGGGGTTTTGGAAACCTTGAATTATTATGGCCATAATCAGCCGTCATCTCTGGCCACCCAAAAAAGCACGGTCCATGTTCCCTTTTTCGCCCATAAGAAAAATGCCTTTCATTTTCAACCTCTTGGTCCTACCCTTATTATTTCTCCCTGGAATTTTCCTTTTTTGCTTCCCGCCAATGATGTTATTTCCGCCCTCGTGGCCGGCAATACGGTCATCCTTCGGCCATCTTCATCAACGCCTTTTTCGGCCTTGGCGGTGGGCGAAATTTTCTTAAAAGCTGGTTTGCCACCTGGGGTGCTCAGCGTATTGCCTTGTCGTGTTTCTCAGGCAGAGGAATTAGTTTTAAACCCCCATGTTCAATCCATTATTTTCACGGGAAGTGTTAGCGTAGGCAAGCGCATTATGGAGTTAGCCAGCCGGAATTTAACGGCCTTGGTTTTGGAGCTCGGCGGCAAAGACCCGATGATTGTCCTCGAAGATGCTGACCTCGAAACCGCAGCTCGAGGGGCGGTCTGGGCAGCCTTTATGAATACTGGCCAGAGCTGCGCTTCGGTGGAACGAGTCTATGTGGCTTCAGGGATAGCCGAGAAATTTTTAAATCAAGTAGTGGCTCTGACCAAGGAATTGAGAATCGGTAATCCCCTTGACCCCGATGTCGATATCGGCCCGATGGAGAATGATGGCCAACTTCAAGTGGTGAAACAGCAGGTTCAGGAAGCGGTCGAAAAAGGAGCCAAGGTTCTATGCGGTGGTCGGACCTGGGAGGAGCTACCTGGTTATTTTTACTTGCCTACAGTTCTCAGCCGGGTTAATCACACCATGAAAGTCATGACCGAAGAAACCTTTGGTCCTGTTCTGCCAGTGATGACCTTTTCCAGTCTTGAAGAAGCTTTGGCTCTGGCTAACGATAGCTTTTATGGGCTTACTGCTTCTGTCTGGACCCGTGACCCCCAGAAGGCAGCAAGGCTGGCCGCGCCATTAGAAGTTGGCACGGTTACCATCAATGACCATATGTTTACGGCCACGGAACCCAAAGCTATTTGGGGGGGAGTTAAACAGACAGGGATAGGTCGGACCCACGGCCCTTACGGATTACTCAACCTGGTGAATATCAAATATGTCTCAGCGGATTTTGCCGCCAAAAAACAAAGAGTCTGGTGGTACCCTTATTCAAAAAACAAACTGGATATTCTTAAAGAATCTCTCCGACTGCTTCATAGCCCTCAGCCTCGGCAAAAAGTTAAGGCTCTTTTTCGGCTCTCCTCTCGAATGAAAACAATTCGCTCCAGTCTGCCCTTGCGCAGTCTGGTTAGAGTTATGGCGCGTCTTTTTTCCTAATAAACTGACTGACCATTTTTTGGTTTTGAAAAGAGTCGATTAGTTGGCGATTCTGGAGCCAGAATCCAAATCAAGTTATAAAACCACCTTTTATCTAAGAAAACAAGGAGCCAATGACAAGCCGTAACGAGTGGAACCCAAGATAATCTTCATTTCATTTTACTTAATTTCCCCTTTTTTTCTTTTCTTTTCACTTCACTTTTCTTCTCTTTTATTCTGTTCTGTTCTGTCCTGTCCTCTCCTCTTGTCCACAGCTCTCCTCTCCTCTCTTCTCCAATCGGAGGGAGGCGAGCTTAAGAAGCTATCTTTTTTCCGGAGTGCGCAGGAATTTAAAAAATTCGCTGTCTAAGGAAAGCACCAACCAAGTTTCGCTGTCGAGGCTCTGGCGATAGCTCTCGAGGGTCTTCAAGAGTTGATAGAATTCCGGGTCGAGGTTATAAGCCTGGGCGTAAATTTTTGTCGCCTCCGCATCAGCCTTGCCTCTGATTTCTTGAGCTCGGCGATAGGCTTCGGATTGGATTCTCTTGAGCTCCTTTTCTTTTTCTCCCCTGATTTCAGCACTCCGGCCTTCTCCTTCGGAACGATACTTAGAAGCAATCCTTTTTCTCTCGGCTATCATTCGGTCGAAGACTTTGCGCTGCACCTCATCTACATAATTAATTCTTTTGATCCGGACATCCTTTAATTCCACTCCAAACTGCGGCGTGATTTGGGAGGCGCTTTGCAGGATAATCTGGGCAATTCGGTCTCGGCCGACCTGGATCTCGCCAATCGCTTCGGATACTTCTGTCTTCAGAGTTTCCTCGGTGCTTTCGAATTGCCGGTTGGAGGAACGGACTACCTCAATCAAGTCAAATTTAGCGATAGTATTGCGCGTCTCGCCGTCGACAATGTCGTCAAGTCGGGACTGGGCTCCCCGTTCATCACGGACTCGCTGAAAGAAAACCAGCGGGTCGCTAATTCGCCAGCGAGCGTAGGTATCAACCCAGATATATTTTTTGTCTCGCGTCGGTATCTGGTTAGGGTCGCCATCCCACTCTAACCAGCGCTTCTCGAAATAATGAATTTTTTGGATGAAAGGAACTTTGAGATGAAGACCAGGCGTGGTGACCGCGCCGCCAATGGGCTGGCCAAATTGAGTAATAATGACCTGGTTGGTTTCGGAAACAATATAAACAGCGTCGATTAATAACCATAGAGCGACCAGAATGGCCGCCGCCAGGATAAGAGTAATCAAGGGTTTTTTCATTTTTTCACCTCCTCGCCAAGGTTGAGCAGCGGGAGCAGGCCTTTTTGCTTTTCATCGATAATAATTTTTTTCTTGATGCGGGGAAGTATTTCATTCAGCGTTTCTAAATAGAGACGTTTTCTTGTAACCAGCGGTGCCCGGGCATATTCTTTGTAGACAGACGAAAACAGAGCGGCATCTCCCAGTGCCCGGTTGATTCTTTCCGTGGCATAGCCTTCGGCTGCCCGAATCATCTGCTCCGCTTCGCCCGAAGCCCGGGGTATTTCTTGGTTATACTCTGACCAGGCTTCGTTAATTTTTCTTTCTTTTTCTTGCAGGGCCTCGTTGACTTCGTTAAAAGAGGGTTTAACTGGGTCAGGGGGGTTAACATCCTGGAAGATGAGCTGGTTGACATCGATCCCTATTTCATAAAGGTCACAGAGCGTCTGGAGCTCTTCTTTGGCTTCATTGGCGATGCGGGTCCGACCAATGGTCAGAACCTCGTCAACCGAGCTATCGCCGACAAGTCGACGAACGACCGCTTCGTTCAGGTAGCGGAAGGTATCGGTAACATTCCTGACCTTAAAAAGGTATTTATACGGGTCTTTAATTTTATACTGAACAATCCACTCCACCACCACGACGTTCAAATCACCGGTGAGCATGAGAGCTTCTTTGGCGGTTTCCGGAGTGACGCGGTATTCAGACCTGATACCGGGCCGGGCAGTGCGAAAGCCGAATTCGAGTTTTAATTGTCTCTGGACAGGCACTCTGATGAGTTTTTCCATACCCAAGGGGAGTTTGAAATGGAGACCAGGCTCCGTGGTCCGGACGAATTGGCCAAAACGCAGGATAACACCGAGCTCTTCTGGGCTAATCTGATAAACCGAAGTCAGAATCAAGATTAAGACGAAGACAGCCACAAGGATATTCCGGACAAAGCTGAGACGAAAGCGGGGCCAATTAAGACTTTCCCTTGAAAAATAGCGATTCATCAAACCTCCTTTTATGAGATTATGGGTTTGAGGTGGTTATAACATATTCGGCCGACTTTCCCAAGCTTTTTTCAACCCTTATCTTTAACCTTTATTTTAAACCTTGCCTTGCTGCTCTTTAATTTTACGGAAGAATATTTTTTAATGCTTTATGTTTTAGCTTTGACTTGAACCTTTTAGCTTTATCTTTAAACCTTTATCCCAAACCCAGATAAATTACTTTCTAAAGAAAGAACAAAAGAAGATTGCTTCTTTTGACCTATTTCGTAGTGATAGCAAAAAAACTGACAAGCGCTGACCAGCCTCGTCCAAGAAGGGGCAGCTAAAATACCAGATAAACTGGTTATCCGCCGGTTTTGGCCGAGCTCTCCGCTTCCAAACTCAATGATTCCACCGCGGAATTAAGCTTATCCAGGGTAAGTGTCTCATCAGCATATAAGGTGCGTATTTCAGGCCGGAACCAGGGACTCAACCGCGGCTCGGCAATTCGTTTACGGTTAAAAAGGTGCTGGACAGAAATGTTGTCCATTGTGGGGTTATTAGCGGCATGACCGCAGGCTAAAACAAGGGATGGCCAGAGCCGGTTATAGATTCCTCCTAAAGCGCCAAGGGAAGCCGGCGTATTAATCAAAATCCGTCCGGCTGGCATGGCCCGGGCAAAACGAGCGATCTGGGTGGGGTTGGTGGAGAAAATGCTGGCGGTATGGCCTAAGCCACCGTGTTTCAAGATTTCTTGGGCCAGTTGGAAGGCCTTGTCTTCATCCTCAGCGGCATAGAAGGCCAGAATTGGGGCCAGGATTTCAAGCGAAAGGGGAGAGTGGGGCCCGATTTCCTCCAGGCAAGCCACGAGGACAGTAGTGTTGGTCGGTACCTCAAAACCGGCCAGGGAAGCAATTTTTGCCGCCGGCTGGCCGATTACCTCGACCCGCATTGACGCCTCCTGATTATTATAAGCCACAGGCTCCAGGCGCTTAATTTCTTCGGGCGATAAAAAATAGGCCCCGCGCTTTTTTAATTCTTCCGCGATATTGTCGGCTTTATCTTTAAGAACGACGAGTGCTTGCTCGCTGGCACAGACTGTGCCATAGTCAAAAGTCTTGGAAGCAATAATCGCCTCAGCAGCTGCGGCCAAATCGGCGCTGGAGTCAACCAAAACCGGGACATTTCCCGGGCCAATTCCGATGGTTGGTTTACCGGAGCCAAAGGCAGCTCGCACCACGTCGACTGAGCCTGTAGCCATCACTAAGGCGGTTTTAGGATGAGACATCAAGGCCGCTGTTTCTTCTCGGGTTGAAAATTTTATCCACTGGACACAATTTTCTGGTGCGCCGGCCTTCACCGCGGCTTCTAAACAGAGACGAGCCGCTTCAGTTGAGCAACGTTTGGCGGCTCCGTGCGGTCGGATAATAACGGGATTACGCGTCTTAAGGGCGATTAGAATTTTGAAGATAACCGTCGAGGTGGGGTTAGTTATGGGCGCAAGAGCCACAATTGGTCCAAGAGGTTCAGCCATCTCGATAAGGCCGTTTTCTCGGTCGACGGCGATAACGCCAGCCGTAGGAATGTTTTTTATATGCTCGTAAACGATTTTGCTGGCCAGAACATTTTTGATTACTTTGTCTGACCAGCGACCAAGGCCGGTTTCTTCGACAGCTAATTTGGCTAAGGAAACGCGGGCCTGGAAGGCGGCTTTAGCCACGCAGTAGACAATGCGGTCGGTTTCCACCTGGTCTAATTGTCTTAATTTCTCGGCGGCCTCCTCGGCTTTATCCATAACTTGGTTGATATCAAGGCCTGAGGAAAATTGATTTTGGCTCATCTTATCGCCTCCCCAAAACTTTTCTTGCTTCCGAACCTTTTCGGGACTCTCAAAGGAGAATAATCGGAGCTAAGGTATTGTTCTCTTTTACGTTAAGCCTGAGGAAAAGTCAAATTAATAAGAAATCTTTCGAGCGGAAAAGCGTCTTGATAATCAGTTGTCGCAAGAATTTAGTTTCTACGAGGCGACCGCTCTTTTTTGCTGAAGAAAAAAAATATTTTAAGTATAATATTCAGCTATAAGCTTGATTTCGATTGTTAACCAAGCGTAGGAGCAAAGAAGGAAGAGAGGGCGAGTTTCGCTCTGGGTGATAGAGTTTGAGAGAAGGAGGAAATTTATGGCAAAGAAATTGACACGGTCTCAAGAGGGTCGAATGATCGGCGGCGTCTGCGCCGGCCTGGCGGAATATTTTGACGTTGATGTGTCCTTAGTGCGGTTGATTTTTGTGGCCATTACTTTAATTACGGCTTTAGTTCCCATGTTGATCTTCTATTTTATTGCCTGGGTCGTTATTCCAACTAAGAAAGCAGAGTAAGGAGAGCCGCCAAGTTTTTAGTGGTCGCGAGAGGATGAAAGAAGATATTCCCTTCCGCCATATTGCTATTGAGGGGGTGCCTCATAGCCATAAAACCCGTTTTGCTCAGATGTTGGCCCATTTTGTCGGCGGCCGTGTTGTCTTGGACCCGCGGGATAATCCTTATCTCCGCGATTTTTACGAAGAAAAAGAAGGCGCTGCCTTCTTAGCCCAGTTAGTGTTTTTGATTAATCGCTATCATCAGCAGGTGCTTTTAGCGCAGCGAGACCTTTTTGCCGAAAGGGTTATTTGTGATTATCTTTTCGAAAAAGACAAGATTTATGCTTATCAGACTTTAACTGATGACGAGTTGATTATTTATGAAAAAATATTTGCCATTCTGGCCGAGAGGGTGGCTAAGCCTGACTTGGCTATTTATCTTCAAATTTCTCTCCCGACTCTGCGGAAGCGGATAGCTCGTGAGGGTGAAGATTTAGAAAAAAACATTACCGAAACCTATCTGCATAACCTGCTCCAGGCTTTTGATTATTTCTTTTTTAATTATCAGGCCACGCCTCTTTTAGTGGTGAAATCAGACGAGCTTGATTTGACCAACGAAGGAGAGATAATGGATATTATTCGTCAGGTTAAAAATTTAAAGAAAGGCCATCTCTATTATGTGCCTTCAAGCTATGGTCAAAAAAAGCCCTCGGGGAGATAATTTGCCCTCGGTATTAAAAAGACTTTACCCCAATCTCGGACTTTTAGGCGAGATGGGGAGAAAGGATAAGCCATGGCTGAAGAAAAACTCGTATCTTTAACCATTCCTCGCCTCCAGGCCAAAAAAGCTGCCGGACAGAAAATTGTGGCGGTTACCGCCTACGATTTTCCCACGGCTAAGCTGGCCGAGGCGGCGGGGATGGACATTATTCTGGTTGGCGATTCTCTAGGTATGGTGGTCCTCGGTTATGAAACTACGCTGCCGGTAACTATGGAAGAGATGCTCCACCATACCCGGGCAGTGGCCAGAGCCGTAAAGAGGGCCCTCTTGGTGGCCGATATGCCCTATTTTTCTTTTCATCTTTCTCCCGAAGACACTATCCGCAACGCCTCTCGTTTTCTCAAAGAGGCGGGAGCCAAAGCGGTCAAAATTGAGGGAGCCAGCCCGCAGCGATTGAAAATGGTCGAGGCCCTGGTGGAAGCCGAGATTCCAGTAATGGGCCATGTTGGGCTTACGCCTCAATCCATCCATCGTTTTGGGTATTATCGCTTGCGAGGTGGGGAAGTGGCGGAGGCCAAGAAAATAATCGAGGAAGCCAAAGCTTTAGAAAGGGCTGGGGCCTTTTCGGTTGTCCTCGAATGCATGCCTGAAGAATTAGCCAAAGTTATTACCGAAGAAATAAGTATCCCGACCATAGGCATAGGCGCGGGCTGTTTTTGTGATGGACAGGTTCTGGTTTTTCATGATTTGGTTGGTTTAACTGAGGCCGGGCTGCCTAAGTTTGTGAAGCAATACGCCAATTTGGGCTCGATCATCCTCGAGGCTCTTCAGAATTATGCACGCGAAGTAGTTGAGGGAAGCTATCCTGACGAAGCCCACTCTTACCATCTAAAGCCAGGGCTGGCTCGCTTTCTGAGGGGGTCAAAGGGGAAAAGGCAAGTAACCGAGCTTAACTCCAAAAGATAAAGACCTCCCCGGGTCAGTTAGCCTCAATTCACAATTTTTTCTTTGAGGAGGCCGGGAATGGAAGTTATCGAGAAAATAAGTGAAATGAAAAAGACGGCCCGTCAACTAAAGGAGGAAAGGAAGAGAATCGGTTTTGTTCCCACTATGGGTTATCTTCATGAGGGTCATCTCAGCTTAGTCCGGGCTTCTAAGAAGGAAGCCGATATTACGGTGGTGAGTATTTTTGTGAACCCGACCCAATTCGGCCCGAAAGAAGATTTTGACCGTTACCCCCGCGACTTGGAAAGAGATAAGTCTTTATTGGCCAAAGAAGGAGTTGATTTTCTTTTCCACCCGACGGTGGAGGAAATGTATCCCTCTAACTACAGGACTTATGTGGAAGTCATCGGGCTTCAGGACCGGCTCTGCGGCCGCAGTCGTCCCGGGCATTTTCGAGGGGTAGCGACCGTGGTCCTCAAGCTGTTCAACGTTGTTTGCCCGGATTTAGCCTATTTTGGCCAGAAGGATGCGCAACAGGCAGTCATCATTCGCCGCCTGGTCCGAGACCTTAATTTAGATATGGAAGTTAGAGTGATGCCGATTGTGCGGGATGCTGACGGCTTGGCCTTAAGCTCCCGCAATACTTATCTTAGTCCTGAAGAAAGGCGAGCCAGCCTGGCTCTTCCCCGAAGTCTGCAGGCAGCAGCTCGTCTTCTGGAAAGGGGAGAAAGAAAAGCGGAGAAGGTAAAAGAACAGATTGTGAAGATAATCTCCTCTGAGCCAAAACTGAGAATTGATTATGTTGAGGTTGTCGACCCCGAGGAGCTCAGACCGCTTGAGGAGATAGGAGGAGCGTCTTTAATCGCTGCCGCGGTTTTCTGCGGCCAGACCAGATTAATTGATAACCTTTTGTTTACAGAGGGAAAGAGGTGACCGATGAAAAGAATTTTCTTAAAATCCAAGCTTCATGGTTTAACGGTTACCGAGGCCAGAATCGATTACGAGGGTAGCCTGTGTCTTGACGAAAGTTTAATTCAGGCGGCGGGCTTGCTGCCGTTTGAAAAAGTGCATGTTTATAACGTTTCTACAGGCGAACGTTTCTCGACTTATTTAATCAAAGGAGAAAAAGATTCGGGCGTCTGCGGTGTTTATGGGGCAGCCGCCCACAAGGCTAAGCATGGCCATAAACTAATTGTCGTGGCTTATGCTTTGCTGGACGAAGCTGAGGTGGAATTTTATTCTCCCCGAGTGGTGATCGTAATGCCGGGAAATAAGGTTGGTGAGGTCCGTTAGGCCGAAAGGTGCGGCCGATTGCGAAGCGAGCGATGAAACCCGGGCCGGCTGATTTTTGGACGGTCGCGCAGCGGCAAAAAAGGCTTTCCCTTCTTTCTTTCGGCTTGCTTTTTATTTTCTATTTTTTCACTACCGGAATTATTTCCGCCGCCTTTCTCTTGGGCCTCGGACTCTTTGTTTCGGACTTACAATTCTGGGGCAGCCAGTTTTTCTTGCGCTATGTTTTAATCCTGCTTTTGGTTACGGCGTTCCTGACTTTCCTTAATTTTTGGCAGGCCAGAAAGTCCGGAGCTAACTTTATTCTTAACCGTCTCCAAGCCTATCCGCCACAGGATGACGACCGTTATCATCTGAGCTTTCAAAATGTCCTGGAAGAAATAAGCTTAGCTTCTGGCCTCCCCGCGGTTAAAGGATATATTATTCCTTCGCTTAATATTAATTCTTTCTCGATTATTGACCGAGATAACCGGCCGGCCGTTGGAGTGACAGAAGGGCTCTTGGCTGAGGTTAGTAGGGATGAACTCCAGGCTGTAGTAGCCCATGAGGTAGCTCATATTAAACGTGGTGATACTTATTTATTAACCTTAGTTTGTAGCTTAGCCAGCTTTTATGAGAAATTAGTCAATTCCTTAGAAAGAGAGAGGGAAGGTTTAAGCCCGGATATCCTTTACGCTCGCTCTCGCCAGGAAACAATCCATCCTTTGCTTTATTTGGCCAGCTCAATTTCCTTGCTCCTGGTTAATTTCCTTAGTGTGTTAATCAGCCGGCAGCGCGAGCTCCTGGCTGACGCCACGGCCGTCGAATTGGGCCGTGACCCGGTGGCCTTAGCCCGAGTCATTTACAAAGCCCACGTGGCCAACTCTTTCTTAGGTGATTTTAGCCTTTATACGCCTCTTTTTCTCGTGCCACCTGATTCCCGGGAAATTACCGAGAGTTTTTGGGACAAATTATTCAACACCCACCCGCCGGTAATGAAGCGGTTAAGGTTGCTCACCTCCATGGCGCATAAATCTATCAGCGAAATGTTGTCCGAGATAAAAGAGCAGGAGCAAAAGCGGGAAAAAGCCAGAATCATGGCTCAAGCCACAGAGGAAATGGCTGGCGCCAAACCCGAAAAAAATTCAATTAGCGAGCTTCCGTCAACCCGAGAAGAAGATAAGGTCTGGATGGTTAGGAAGGCTGGAGGAGGTTGGGAAGGCCCGTTTTCTATAAATTCTTTGCTGGCGCTGCCATTCTTTTCGCCCGGAATTAGGGTCAAAAACATCCGAGAAAATATCGAGGGCCGGGCGGGCAATTTCGCCGTCATCAGAAAGGGTATGTATAACCTTTGGCAGCAGCGGGCCATTGATTCCCGGCAGGAAAACAACTGTCCCCGCTGCCAGGTGGAATTGGTGGAGACTTATTATGAGGGCGTTAAAATCAAGAAATGTCTCCACTGCCAGGGAAAACTTATCCCTCTGGCGGCCATGGAAAAGATTTTCGCCCGCCATGAAATTGGTTTTTCGCCTCAGCTCAAGGAGAAGTCCAAGAAAATAAAACAGGAAATTGTCTCCATGGCAACTTTGAAGAGAAAACCGCCGGCCAAACAAGCCCTTTTCTGTCCCCAGTGCGGTCTGCAAATGGCCGTCAAACCCTATAGTTATCAGTATCTTTTTCCCGTCCATAAATGCTTTCATTGTGGTTTAATCTGGTTTGAAGCTGACGACCTCGAAACCCTCCAGTGTTTAGTTGAACAGAAAGATTTGTAATTGACCAGTAGGAGAGAGCTTGACGCAGCGCTTCTTACCTGCGAACATTTTTATGCATCAGCATTAATATTTCGTAAGAATTTTTTTTATTAATATGATTTAGCAGAGAAATGGATTTTTGCTTCGGTAAAGGACTCTATTTTTTATGAAGAATACGAAATTATACTTTGCTTAAAGCATAACCCAGGGGATAGCAAAGATATTGGGGGAAAGTCTCAGAATTTTATTGCCATTATAAATTACTAGCCCTCCAATTGCCTGTGAACTCAAGCTTAAAAAATAGAAAAGATTCTGTAGGTCAGCGTATTGGACTTTGTTGCTTATTTTCACTTCCACAGGAAGAACAGCTTTTCCGAATTCCAAAATAAAATCTACTTCTTTTCCTTCCTTGGTTCTCCAGAAATAAACATTCATTCCATAAATATCGGCCAGGCATAGCAAATTTAATAAAACCATACTTTCGAACAGATTACCCTTGAATTTTTCATCCATGGCTGAAGGGTCTTTGTAACCGGCTAATTGAGCGGCCAGCCCCGGGTCAATGTAGTATCCTTTAGGAGTTTTGGTGATGCTTTTTGATTTCATTTTGGTGTAAGGTCTCAGGCGTACATATAAATTTGAGGCTTCTAATAGATTTATATATCTATAAACTGTCGGCTGGCTTATCCCCGCGTCGCGAGACAAGCTTGATTGGTCAACAATCGACCCCGTCCTGAGGGCCAGAAGTTGCATCACCATCCTAAAATCAGTTAAAGAAGCAATCTGAGATAAATCACGCAGATCTCTTTCCAGATAAGTTTTAATATATCCATTCCACCACATAGAAATTTCTTCCAGACAGTCTGGCTCTAACTTAAGGATTGGTGGCAGTAACCCACGGAAAAGAATTGAGGAGAGGTCGGGTAGTTTGGGCGCAATTTCTTTTTCTGAGGGAAAAGCTTTCTTAAACATTCTCAATATCCAATCGGGCTTTGAGCGGCCCTGATATTCGGAGTAAGTGAAAGGGAAGAGGGTATGGTAAGTGGCTCGCCCGGCTAAGGTTTCAGAAACGTTTTTTAAAAGCAGAAGATTAGCTGAGCCCGAGAGAACGAATCGACGGTTTTTTTCATTATCTACGGCCTGTTTGATCGCGTAAAGAAGCTTGGGAGCTCTCTGAGCCTCATCGATGATTATGCTGTGGCCAGAAGAAATGATAGGATTTGGGTCTCTTTGGACCTGGGCTAAGACGTCAAGGTCGTCCAGACTGAAATACTTATAGTCTTTAAATATCGCTTCATTCTTGAGCAAAGTGGTTTTTCCCGTTTGGCGGGCTCCGGTCAGGATCAGAACTCGACTGAATTTGAGTGCCTTTTTTAGGTTTTCAGTTAACCACCTTTTTATGTATATATTATTCATGATCTGAATAACTTTTATTTATTATCTGAATAAATTATACGTCAAATTTAAAAATAAAGCAAGAAAGAAGGCTATCAAAGCCGCTCCTTATAAAAAATACGATTAGCCTATAGCTGAAGGTAATCGGAAGAAAGTTATGACGATAGAAATAACGAAAGCAAAACTTAACGGAAGGCAGGATAATTTCTTGGAGATTATCTCATAAGGAAATGGATCTTTTTCGCATAGACTTTAAGTAATACAATGCGGGTAGATGTACAAATAGTTGGCAGCTTAGTCAGGGAGAAGGAGCGATTATGGATGCTCCTCCAAGGCAAAAAAGTTAAGAAAGTGATTTTCATTTAGGATGGTTCAGAGAAAACATAAGGTTCCTTAGCAACATGGCTAAGGGGATTTATGGGGGCCTAATAAGCTCGACGTTAGGGGGACTGTTGATGCAGCCTAAGAAGGTTGCGGCAGAGAAGAAGAGGCGGCTGATAAATTTTATATAAGATTAAATATTGGATTAAATCCCGCCATCATTCATATGCCAGATTAGGGACGACGCAGGGGCGGGAAAGAGGGCCGTTTTTGCGAATTGCGGGGTAGCTTTAGGTGTAACTTATTTTAGTGGTTGTCTGTCTTAATAGTAAGCTCAGGCCTTAAGGCTCAGCGCTTCTTCGGCCCAGGCCTTGAGTCTTTCATAAGGGACTTCGCCGCAAAGAATGGCCCGACTTTCGGGTTCGAAAAAAGTTGGGGTGCGGAGTTGTCCGCCACAAGCTGGGGCCAGAATATGGCGATAAGAGCGCATCAAGTCGGCATTCTTCTCATCATGCCAGACTTCGAGCCGCTCCATGGCGATGCCCGTTTCTTTTTCTAAGCGGTCAACCAATGGTAGCATGACGCGGCAATGGGGGCATTCCCGAGCATAAAACATTATAATTTTTTTCATTAAGGCCTCCTTTGAAATAAGCCGCACCAGCATTCGCCGTCGGCGCGATGACGGTAGGTTTCGTGGGTAACAAAATTGCACGGACAGATAAGCCTCATATCTTCCTGAAAATCTTTGGTCCGCAGGCGGCAAGGACAGAATTTATAACCATAATTCTCTTCGTTAGCGAAAAGGCCGTCCAGAAGCAGGTTAACTTTTTCCTCATCTGGATTCACCCTGAATTCATTCTGGGCCGCCAAGGCCTCAATAGCCTGGAGAAAAGCTTCTCGGTTTATTTGTCGGGGAAAGGCCTGAGTAATCCCGACCGCCTCGGCTGTGCTAATTTCCACGTAGGCGTTCTTTGCCCCGCAGGTGGGGCAGATTTCTGGAGGCTTATGGCCCACGTGGACATCTTGACAGATGAAACATCGCCAGCTTTTTTTCATCTTCTCTCCCTCAGCTCATAATTATAACATATTTTCTATTTATTAGATGGGAATAATAGAAAAAGCCTTTCGGCTTCCATGGCCTTGGTTATTTTTTAAAGATCATTCAACCCTTTACCAACTAATCGAGAGATGACCCAAAAATAGTTGTTCTCTAGAAATTCCTTGGCTGGCCAATCTTTTTCCTAAGTGCGGACCCAAATCCTGGAGCTTTATTAAGGCTAAATCAACCTTTTCTTGAGATAAATTTGCTCAGCCATAAATTTGCTTGACGAGAAATTTGCTTACCATGTAAAGATTTTTCGTCTTTATCCAGTCCTTTATGCTTAACATGCAGATTTATTGGCTTCCGGGCATAATCAAGGCTGGCGCAATTTTAGAACTGCCCAAGACAACGTCCTGGTCTAATCCAAATGATAATTGGGAGCTTCTTTAGTTATAACCACGTCGTGGACATGGCTTTCTCGCAAACCGGCCGCAGTGATTTTAATAAATCGCGCTTTTTCTTGAAGTTCAGGAATGGTCCGGCAGCCTGCATAACCCATGCCGGAACGCAACCCGCCTACCATCATCTGGATAATATTTACCACGGTTCCTTTATAAGGCACGCGGCCCTCGATGCCTTCCGGGACGAGTTTGCTCTGGACTCCTGGCGTGTCCTGGAAGTAGCGGTCACGGCTGCCCTCTTTCATTGCTTCCAGAGAGCCCATGCCCCGGTAAATCTTGTAGGAACGGCCTTGATAGATGACCACCTCACCGGGCGCTTCATCTGTTCCCGCCAGCAGATTGCCCAGCATGACCGAACTGGCGCCGGCTGCTAATGCTTTCGTTATATCTCCCGAATATTTTATGCCGCCGTCGGCAATAATCGGAATATTTTTTTTCTTGGTCACGCGGAAAACATCAGCAATGGCGGTAATCTGCGGCACGCCGGCTCCGGTGACCACCCGGGTGGTACAAATGGAGCCTGGCCCGACCCCGACCTTAATGGCGTCAACGCCGGCCGCTATTAATTCCTCGGCCGCTTCGGCGGTGGCTATATTACCCGCAATGAGCTCCTGGTTAGAAAAGTTTTTCTTCAAGAGTTTAACCGTGTCGATAACTCTTTGCGAATGGCCATGGGCGGTATCAATGACTAAGATATCCACCCTAGCCTCAACCAAAGCGGCTGCCCGGTCAAGAGAGTCATTTCCCACACCAATCGCCGCGCCCACTCTTAACCGACCAAAGCTATCCTTGCAGGCATTAGGATATTGGATTCTTTTTAAAATATCTTTATAAGTGATGAGCCCCTTAAGATGAAAATTCTCGTCCACCATTAGAATCTTTTCAATCTTGTGCTTATGGAAAAGTTTTTGTGCTTCTTCGATCGAAGTGCCCAAAGGAACAGTGACCAGCTCCTTGGTCATCACCGCTTCTATCGGCAGGTCCAAACGGGTTTCGAAACGAATGTCGCGGTTGGTCAAAATTCCCACTAAGCGATTATTTTCATCGGTAATCGGCAAGCCGGAGATTTTATATTTCCGCATCACCTCAACGGCCTGGGAAATCTTATCCTTGGGCCGCATCGTAATCGGGTCGACAATCATCCCGCTTTCATGCCGCTTAACCTTAGCCACTTCTTCTGCCTGGGCCTCGATGGAAAGATTACGGTGGATAATGCCCATTCCTCCCTGTTGGGCCAAGGCTATAGCCATTTTAGATTCCGTCACTGTGTCCATGGCTGAGCTCAGGATAGGAATCGGCAGGCTTATATTCTTTGTTAATTGCGTGTTAATATCGACCTCGGCCGGAAGCACGTCGGAACGTGCCGGAACGATCAGAACATCATCAAAGGTTAGGCCTTCCCGAATCGTTGATTCCAGCATGGCCCCTCCTTTTTATCAATAATTTATCTTCTTTTTCTTTTCTTGGGGATGACTGCCCTGGCTTCTCGCCGAAAAGAGGGAGCGGTTTCAGCGGCGTGGGCTGGCGCGCCGTAAAATACCCGACGGGCTGGTTGCTTAGGTAATTCTTCTCTCTCCACCACCACGGGTTGGAAAAGGAAGATATAGCGGATTGTCTCTTCCTCAATCCGGTCAAGCATGGCCTGGAACATGTCGAAGCTTTCTTTTTTATACTCCACCAGCGGGTCCCGCTGGCCGTAGCCACGCAGTCCGATTCCCTCACGGAGATAATCCATTCCCAGAAGATGGTCTTTCCATTGAGAGTCAATAACCTGAAGAAGGATGATTCTTTCGAATTCTCTCATTCGGGGCGGGGTGAGGAGACGCTCCTTCTCCTCGTATCTAAGGGTTAAAGCGTCAAGAATTTTCTGGCGGAGTTCGTCATAAGTTATTTCCTCCCAGCTGATGCCGATGGTCTCGATATCCAGGCCGAACTGAGAACCAATCGCCCCGCGCAAGGCCTCGCGGTCCCAATCCTCAGGATGTTTCTCCTTGTTAGCATGGGTGTCAAGAAGCCAATCGACCAGGTTCTCTACAACTTCCTGAATATAGGCTTTCATCTCCTTGCCTTCGAGGATTTCCCGGCGCATCCGATAAATGGTCTCTCGCTGTTTGTTCATCACGTCGTCGTACTCGAGCAAGTGCTTGCGGATGGAGAAATTCTGGGCCTCAACTTGCTTCTGGGCTCGTTCAATAGCTTTAGTCACCATCCGATGCTCGATGGGGACTCCTTCGGCCATGCCAATTCTGGCCATCAACCCGGAAATCCGGTCGCTGCCAAAAATGCGCATCAGGTCGTCCTCGAGGGAGAGGAAAAACTTGGAAGCTCCCGGGTCTCCCTGCCGGCCGGCCCGGCCTCTTAACTGGTTATCAATGCGGCGGCTTTCATGGCGTTCAGTTCCGATGACATAAAGGCCGTCAAGAGAAACTACTTTTTTATGTTCTTCTTCTGTGATTTTTTTAGCTTCTTCCACCGCTTTGCCTAATTCCTCGGGCGAAGCTTTTTCCGGGTCAATTCCCGCCTTGCGCAGGTTTTCCTTGGCTAAGAATTCTGGATTGCCACCGAGGAGAATATCGACCCCGCGGCCAGCCATGTTAGTGGCGATGGTGACAGCGCCAACCCGGCCGGCCTGGGCGATAATCCGGGCCTCCTGCTCGTGGTATTTAGCATTGAGAACGACATGTTTTATTCCCCGCTTGCGGAGGATAGTGCTGAGGTGTTCTGACTTTTCGATGGAAGTGGTGCCGACCAGGACTGGCCGTCCCTGCTCATGGGCTTTAATTATCTCTTCGACTACCGCCTCCCATTTTTCCTTAGCTGTTCGATAAACCACATCGGAATATTCGTAGCGGATAAGAGGTCTGTTGGTCGGAATTTCCACCACATCCAGGTTATAAATGGCCAAGAATTCAGTCGCTTCCGTGGCCGCGGTTCCCGTCATGCCGGCAAGCTTTTTATACATCCGGAAATAATTCTGGAAAGTAACTGAGGCCAAGGTCTGATATTCCTGTTCCACGCGGACTCTTTCTTTGGCTTCGAGGGCTTGATGCAAACCGTCGCTATAACGGCGGCCAGGCATCAGACGGCCGGTAAACTCATCGACGATGATCACTTTGCCGTCTTTGACCATGTAATCGACGTCTCTTTTAAAGAGATGATGGGCTTTTAGGGCCTGGTTAATATGATGAACTAAATCCATATGAGCTAAGTCGTAGAGGTTGGGCACGCGGAAAAACTTTTCCGCCTCGGCGACGCCCTCTTCGAGAAGGGCCACGGTGCGGGTCTTTTCATCAACCTTAAAATGACGTTCTGGCCGGAGGCGGCGGACAAAATTATCGATCCGGAAATAAAGGTCAGTGGATTCATCCGTCGGTCCAGAGATAATGAGGGGGGTCCTGGCTTCATCAATAAGAATGCTGTCCACCTCGTCGACGATGGCGTAGTGATGGCCTCTCTGGACCATGTCCTCTAGGCGAAACTTCATGTTATCCCTCAGATAATCGAACCCAAATTCGTTATTTGTCCCGTACGTGATATCGCAACGATAAGCTTTCTGGCGGTCCGCATCGAGCATTTCGTGCTGAATAACCCCAACGCTTAATCCTAAGAAATTATAGATGGGACCCATCCAGGCAGCGTCTCTTTTGGCTAAATAATCGTTGACCGTGACGATATGGACCCCCTTGCCTTCAAGAGCGTTAAGGTAGGCGGGGAGGGTAGCCACTAAGGTTTTTCCCTCGCCGGTCTTCATCTCGGCAATTTTACCCTGATGGAGGACAATCCCACCCATAAGCTGGACATCAAAATGACGCATGTTAATCGTGCGCCGAGCCACTTCCCGGACGACGGCGAAGCTCTCAATAAGAATATCTTCGATGGAGGCACCTTGGCTCAGTTTTTCTTTAAATTCCGCGGTTTTGGCTTGAAGCTGGGCATCGGTTAGTTTTTGGATGGAAGGCTCAAGGACGTTGATAGCGGAAACGTAAGGGCGAAGCTTTTTGAGGTCGCGCTCGTTTTTGGTCCCAAAAAGCTTATTTAAGAGCCACTTGTACATTTCTTATTATTTATCAGAACAGGCCAATTAAGTCAATTTCCCCCAATTCAAAGCAGGCGCCCTCTCACCCATTTACCCGATTTCGAGGTGCTACCTATTTTTGGGGCTCGTACCTTCACCAGCCAGAGGTTCATAAAATAGGAAAATATGTGAGCTGTCCCGATTTTTAATTCACTATCGCTGCTTTAAGAAAGATAGCTAATTGTGACATGTCCCCTATTATGACATCCGCGCCGGACAGAGTTTTCCTCGAAGACCGCTTCGGGAAAGCTAAACCTTCATTAGTTGCTTCTGCCATCTCCGGCCTATCCTTCAGTCCTACCCAAGAGAGGAAAGAATCAAGATAGAAATTAGGTAAATAAGTAAGTTGGTACCAATTTTTTAATTGGCAACAATTTCTTGTGATAGCTTCTTTTTATTTAAGTAGTTCGTTGACCAGCTCCTTAGCTCCATATACTTTCAGTAAAGCCTCGATTATTCCTTGGCTGTGAACCATTACCGAGCGCGCCAGCTCCTCAGTATAAACGAAGCGATTAGGCAACGACTGGATGTTGCCGTCAAAGAGGACACCCACCACTTCCCCGCGAGTATTGACGACAGGCGAGCCAGAATTGCCACCGATGGAATCGGCCGTAGCTACAAAGTTTAGCGGGACTTTTAGGTTAAGAGCCTTTTTCTTCTGGAGAAAGCTTTCCGGCAACTCGTAAGGGAATTTAAAGCCAAATTGCTCAGCTCGTTGATATAGCCCGGCAAAATTGGTCTGAAAAGGGATCCAGCGACCGGCTTCCCGATATCCCTTGACCACGCCGTAGCTTAAGCGCAAAGTCGAGGTGGCATCGGGTGGGACAGAGGTTCCCTTCAGTTTAAAAATAGCCCGAGCAATCAACCCGCCGTTCGTGTTTTCCACCGACTCCACTTCTTTTTCATAGCGGGAGCGCACACCTCGGGAAACAGGGTCGAAAAGCAACGCTAATTTGATCATGGTATCCTCAGCCTGGTAGATTTCTTCTGGTTTGGCCTGAATTAGCTTTTTTCGCCATTCTAAATCTTTCAATTTTGTCCCTTCGATTAATTCCTTAGCCACTTCCTCAGGTTTTCTTTGACCCAGAAGCCAGCGGACCTCCTGAACGTGGCCCAGTTCTTCTCTTAGCTGGGCCAAAGAATCGCTCAGCTTGATTATTTCAAAATCATCATAAATCGGCGCCGGCGAGAGGATGGAGCGTTCGACGGAGGGAAGGTTAGAAGCGCGAAATTCCCTGAGCCGGGTGTCATTCGGCTTGAGCCTTTCTTCCGCTAAGCGAACCAAGCTTCGAGCCAAGGAAAAATAAACGGAGTTAAACCCTTGGGCTCTTTCGAAGAAGGTGAGAGGCTTGAATATTTCAGCATAAGCTTTTTGAGCCGCCGCAATCTCGTCCCAAGCGCGGCCGAATTCCTTGGCCAAAGCCTCATCCTGACTGATTGCCTTTCGGAGCTCAGCTTCTTCCTGCGCTTTTTTAGCCATAATCTTCGGGTCTAAGAGCCCGGATTGGTAGCCAGTGATTGCCTTAAGGCTGTTTTCGATTCCAAATAAGGTGTTCAGGGCGACTCGCGCCTGTTCGGCCCCTTTCTGGCTATAAGCTTGGAGGAGAGCTCGTCTTCGCTGGTAATTAGCTATTGAAAAGGGATAGCTTGTATCTCTTAGAAACTCTAATTGCGCTAAGGTGAGGAGTCTGCCGGTTGAACCAGGATGCCCCGAAACAAAGACGACCTCGCCCTCTTTAACTCCCTGCCGACTCCAGCGCAAATAATGGGGAGTTTTAGCTGGCTGACCGTTTTCATAAACGCGGAAAAAGGTGATGTCGAGGTCGTAACGAGGATAGGTGAAATTATCGGGGTCGCCGCCAAAAAAAGCGATGGCGAATTCCGGGGCAAAAACAAGCCGAACATCGGTGTAGACTTTGTATAAATAAAGATGATACATGCCGCCAGAATAAAGAGTGACCACCGCTGCCTTAAGCCCAGTTTTTTCGCTGGCTTCTTTTTCAATCAGAGCGATTTCCTTTTCTCTAGCTTCAGCCGCTTCCGAGGCCTTCATCCCAGGCTTTTCGGCGGCTAAGACCCGCGGCGTGACATCCTCGATTTCCTGTAAAACCCAGAGCTCAAGTCCCGCGCATTTAAGCTCTTCCTCCCTGGTTCGGGCATAGAAACCTGTCTTCATCAGGTCTCTTTCAGGCGTGCTCAAGTTCTGAATGGCTCTTTGTCCGACATGATGATTTGTCAGAATCAGACCGTCGGGAGAGACAAAGGAACCAGAGGCCCCAGTGAAGCGGATTGAGGCCAAGCGCAAGTGGTCGAGCCATTCCTTGGTCAGCGTAATCCCATATTTTTTCTTAATTAAATCAACGGGGACTTGATTAAATGGCCATAATCCTTCATCCGCCAGCAGATTAAGGGAAAGAAGGATGATAATAAGAGAGAAGAAAGTAAACTTTCGGCCGCGTCTCATTTTAATTCCTCCTCGATAATTTATATTTCATTAATTTATTACCTGAAATTTGCGGCTCGGCTATCTTTTATTTCTTTGGGCTGCCAATAATTTAACCGCCATTTAAATTTTCTCATAGGAATTAGGTGTATTTTAAACCGGTCGTCTGATAGAAACAAGTAAATCTGTTTGCTCCAATCCCTTGAATTCAGCGGGTCTTTGGGTTAATATATATTTGAGAATAATTTTCAACTACGCAGGAAAAGACAATGGCAGGTCAGGTCATAAAGCTAAGCGAAGCTCCCCAGGGAAAGCAGCTCCGAATAGTGGATATTGTTGGGGGGCATGGCCTTCGTCGCCGGCTTATGGCCCTTGGTTTTCATAAGGATGACTTAATCGAAAGGAACTCGGACGCTCTTTTTGGCGGTCCAGTTTTAGTTAAAAACCTTAGCTGCGAGACCAGCGTTGCCTTGGGAAGAGGCGTCGCCCAGAAAATTCTGGTGGAAGTCCTTGATGGCCAGGCATGAAGGCCCTGTCATCGTCTTTATTGGTCAGCCCAATAGCGGCAAAAGCACTCTCTTTAATGCTATCGCCGGACCGAAGGCTCAAACCTCCAATTTCCCCGGGACAACTGTCTCCCATACCCATAGCGAAGTTTATTTTAACGGCCAGGTTTTAAGAATAGTCGACCTTCCTGGCACTTATTCTCTTAACCCCGCAGACCCGGCTGAAAAGGCGGCTTTGGTCCATCTTTTTAAGGAAACACCCGACCTTATTGTCAACGTAGTCGATGCCTCTCTTCTCAGCCGCAGCTTGGAGTTAACTTTGGAGCTACTGGAGACCGAACAACCAATGCTCCTGGCTTTAAACATGGTTGACCTGGCAGAAAAAAAGGGAATTAAGATAGACCCGGAAAAGCTGGAAGCTATCCTGGGTATCCCGGTGGTCATGACTGTGGCCAACCGCGGCCGAGGAGTAAAAGAGCTGCTTTCCTGCTGTGTCGAGAAACTAAAAACCGGGTCTTCGCCTCGCGCTCCTTCCTGGACAGAAGAAGTAGAGCGAAGTGTGGATTCCTTAGCCAATGATCTCCCCGAAAACTTTTGCCTTGTGGCTAATCGGCGCTTCACGGCCATCAAATTAATTGAAGCCGGCGATACTTTTTGTCACGAAATCTTGGAGGAAATAAGCCAGCCGCTGAAAAAAAGGGTAGAGGAGACTCGGCATCATTTAGAGTCTTTGCGTCATCTGCCGGCTTATGAAGTTTTAGCCGCGGAAAGACATCATTTGGCCATGAAAATATTTGAAGCGGTAGCCAAAGTGCAGCGCGGTCGGAAGATTAGCGGTGAGGAGAAATTAGATTCTCTTCTGATGCACCCCATCCTGGGTTATCCGCTCCTCTTGGTGATCTTTTGTCTCTTCTTCTTCCTGATTTTTTTTATCGGTAGTCCTTTGGAGCAGCTGTTGCTTCGTCCCTGGACCTGGCTCCAGAGCTGGGTTCACGGGTTATCTCTGTCGCCGCCTTTTCTGACGTTGATTGATGGTTTGCTCCAAGGCATAGGGGGCGGGATAGCTATTGTTCTTCCTTATTTTCTGCCGCTGCTTTTTCTGATGGCTTTTTTAGAGGACTTAGGATATTTAGCCCGGGCTGGTTTTCTTCTGGACTCCCTAATGCACCGCATCGGGCTTCACGGGAAATCGGTGGCTCCCTTTGTTCTTGGTTTTGGCTGCAACGTTCCGGCCGTAGTGAGTACCCGCATCCTCGAGTCCCCGCGCGACCGCTTCTTAACTTCTCTCCTCATTCCTTTTATTCCCTGTTCTGCTCGGACCACGGTTATTCTGGCTCTAATTGCTTTTTTTCTTGGTCCCTGGTGGGCCATGGGTTTTTATTTTTTCCAACTCTTAATCGTGGCCTTGGTAGGCCGGTTGTTAACTCTTTTTATCCGTGAACCATCTCCCGGTTTAATGCTGGAAATACCGTCGCTCAAATGGCCCTCGCCCAAAATAATCATCAGTAAGGTCCGTTATCAGCTTCGGAGTTTTGTTCAATTTGCCTGGCCGATTCTTATCGCCGGCAGCCTTGTCCTGAGCCTGCTTCAGTTAGCGGGTGTGGATGTCTGGATCAACCGGGCTCTAACTCCGCTGGTAAAAGGAATTCTTGGCCTGCCTGAAAGTTTAGGGGTAACCCTCGTTTTTGGCTTCTTGCGTAAAGAACTTTCCTTGCTGATGCTACTTCAGGCGCTGGGGGTTGATTATGCTCAGCTGCCAGAAGTGCTCAGTCGGACGCAGCTGGTGGTCTTTACGGCCTTTATCAGTTTATTTATTCCTTGTCTCTCCACCGTGGCCATTATTTGGCGAGAAATTAGCCGCAAGGCCGCCGTGTTTTCCATGCTTTTAAATTTGGTGGTAGCTACGCTGGTGGCTTCCTTAGGGCGCTTAATTCTTTAAGTCATTCTGCCTCTGATTCCAGATATCGTTTCAGGTTAAGCGTTGCCTGGCGGCCGATGAGTGCCTCGAGTCCGACGTCGGAAGCATTTTTAATTGCCTCTAGGCTTGGGTAATGAGTCAGGAGCAACTTCTGCTTTTTTGGCCCAATTCCTGGAATATCCAGGAGAGCGGAAGCTAAGCTCCTTTTAGCCCGGCGCCGGCGATGAAGGCTGAGGGCAAACCGATGCGCTTCATCGCGGATGTGCTGGAGAAGCTTGAGAGCTGGTGAGGTTGGCTCTAAACGCAGGCCGTCAGGATAGGCTTGGTTAAATATAATCTCTTCTTTTTTAGCCAGAGCTACCACGGGAATCGGAGTTAAATTAAGCTGGGACAACACTTCTTGGGCGGCATGGAGTTGACCTTTGCCGCCGTCGACGAGAATTAGGTCGGGCGCCAAACTCTCTCCAGCCAGAACCCGGCGGTAGCGCCGAGCCAGCACTTCCTTAAGAGAGGCTATATCATCTGGCCCGCTGACCGTCCGGATTCGGTAGCGGCGATATTCTTTTTTTTCGGGAAGACCCCCGACGAAAACCACCATGGAGCCGATAGTTTCTTGGCCGCCCGTGTTAGAGATATCGAAGCCTTCAATCCTTTGGGGAATTTTGGCCAGGCTCAATTCCTGACGGAGCGAAGCGAGGACCTCAGGTTCAGCGGTGCTTTTGAAAAGAAGAAGTTCGGCATTACGCGTTGCCATGGCCACAATGGCTCGGTCTTTGCCGCTTCGGGGAACAATAACGTCGACGTTCTGGCCCCTTTTCGCTTTTAACCACCGCCACAGCTCCTGCCCCTCTGCGGGCTCAAGTGGCAGGAGAATTTTACCCGGAACCTCGAGGGAGCTATAAAAATCCACCAAAAAATCCTTCAGGATAGAGGCAGTTGCTTTTGACGCCTCTTCTGTCCACAGGAGCTCCTCTGATTCAACTACTTTTCCTTGCCGCATGAAAAAAACATAGACAGAGATTTCAGCGGCCCTTCGAGCCAGGCCAAAAATATCGGCGTTTTCTAAACCCACCGAGATAAGTTTCGGTTTTTCTCGGACCTGCTCTATGGCCCGGATGGTATCTCGCCAATGAGCAGCCTGTTCATAGGCCATTTTTTCCGCCGCTTCTTTCATCCTGACTCGAAGTAAGGCCAAGAGCTTTTCGGTTTTTCCCTCTAGAAAGAGGAGGGCATTCTCTAAATTTTGCCGGTATTCAACTTCCGAGATGGCGCCGACACAAGGGCCGGAGCAAAGTTTCATTTCATATTCCAAACAGGGGCGCGGCCGGCGGCCGGGGATCTTTTCTTCACAACTCCTAATTCCAAAATACTTACTAAGGAGATGAATCGTGGTGCGGGCATGTCGGGCAGGGCTAAAAGGACCAAAGTAGCGCGAACCGTCAGCTTCGACCCGGCGGCTGAGATAAACTCCGGGAAACTTTTCCCCGACTGTCAACTTGAGATAGGGAAAACTCTTGTCGTCCTTGAGGCGGAGGTTAAACTTGGGCTGATGTTTCTGGATAAAATTATTTTCCAGGAAAGCGGCCTCTTTTTCCGAGTCAGTCAGAATGAAATCCAAACTCGCCGCCTCAGCCATGATGTTCTGGACTTTGGGGTCGGTGGACATCTGGAAGTAAGAAAGGACGCGGTCTCGAAGAGACCGGGCTTTGCCGACATAGATTATTTCCCTCGCCTCGTTTTTAAAGAGATAAATTCCGGGTTTTTCGGGCAGAAGATTAGCTTGACGCTTTAATCTTGCCTTCATTTAACTCCAACCAAATCTTTAAAGTCCAAGTTCGAGCTCCCGTTTTTTGAGCTTGGCCAGCTCGTCCCGGAGGCGGGCGGCTTTTTCAAACTCCAAATTCCGGGCTGCCTCCCGCATCTGCCTCTCCAACTCCTGAATTCGTTGTTTTCTTTTTTGGGCCGAAAGAAGGATTTCGCGGTCCGCCGCCACCTTGGTGTAATCGAGGTAGTCTCTCTCATAAACAGAAGTCAGAATTTCGTCAATTCTTTTAACAATAGATTGGGGGGTAATGTTATTCTGCTGGTTATACTCCTGCTGAAGGCGCCGTCTTCTCTGAGTTTCAGCGATGGCCTTGCTCATCGATTCGGTCATGGTATCAGCATAGAGAATGACTTTACCGTTGATGTTGCGCGCCGCCCGGCCAAACGTCTGGATGAGGGAAGTGGACGAACGAAGAAACCCTTCTTTATCGGCATCCAGGATAGCGACTAAAGAAACTTCCGGTAAATCCAGCCCTTCGCGGAGGAGGTTGATGCCGATGAGCGCATCGAAGCGTCCCTTCCGTAGGTCGCGGAGGATAGTGACTCTATCTAAGGTGTCTATTTCGGAATGCAGGTAGCGAACGCGGAGGCCGAGTTCATGGTAATAGCGGGTGAGGTCTTCAGCCATTTTCTTGGTGAGAGTGGTGACCAAGGTTCTTTCTTGGCGTTCCGCTCGTTTTCTGATTTCGGCCATCAGGTCGTCGACCTGACCCTGAGCTGGTCTAACCTCCACTTCCGGGTCAATGAGCCCCGTTGGCCTTATGAGCTGTTCAATGACCCGCCCATTGGCCTTTTTTATTTCGTAAGGTCCGGGCGTGGCCGAAACATACAAAACTTGGTTGACTCTTTCTTCAAATTCGCGGAAATTCAAGGGCCGGTTATCTAGGGCCGAAGGCAGCCGAAAGCCATGTTCAACCAAGGTTAGTTTTCGGGAACGGTCGCCATGATACATTCCGCCAATTTGAGGAATAGTGACATGGGATTCATCGATAATCGTCAGAAAGTCGGGGGGAAAATAATCGAGCAGCGTATAGGGGGGCTCGTCCGGTTGGCGGCCGCTCAGATAGAGGGAGTAATTTTCAATTCCCGGGCAATAGCCAAATTCGCGAAGCATTTCCAGGTCATAACGAGTTCTCTCTTCGATTCTTTCGGCCTCGATGAGCTTTCCCTGGTTCAAGAAAAAGGCAATTCTTTCCTCGAGCTCCCGCTCGATACCTTTGACAGCGGCTTGCAGAATATCATGAGGAGTCGAAAAGTAGGTACGAGGATGGATCAAAACGCGGGTTAAAATATCCTTGGTCGTCCCGAGCAAGGGGTCGATGAGGGAAAGCCTCTTAAGCCTCGAGCCATCAAGTTCCAGCCGGTAAGCCAAATCTTCGTAAGCGGGAAAGATATCGATAATATCCCCTCTGACTCGGAACGTACCGCGGCGGAAGTCTGTTTCCTCGCGGACATATTGTAGTTCGACGAGCTGCTCTAAAATCTTTTTCCGAGAAATAGCCTGACCTGTTTCCAAGGCAAAGCTCATAGAATAATAGGTCTCGGGCGAGCCGATACCATAAATGCAGGAAACTGAGGCGACAATGATGACATCGCGGCGAGCGAAAAGAGCGTTGGTGGCACAGAGGCGAAGTCGGTCCAGTTCGTCGTTAATGGTGGCTTCTTTGGCGATATAAGTGTTGGTGGCCGGGATATAAGCCTCGGGCTGGTAATAATCATAATAGCTGACAAAGTACTCGACAGCATTATGCGGAAAGAAACGCCGGAATTCCTGGTAGAGCTGAGCCGCCAGCGTCTTATTATGGGAAATGACCAGGACAGGCCGCTGAGCGTTCTGGATGATGTTGGCCATGGTAAACGTTTTACCCGAGCCTGTTACCCCCATTAGCACTTGATGCTTGAGGCCCTTTTCTAAGCCCTCAGAAAGCTCGGCAATGGCCTTAGTCTGGTCGCCCTTAGGCTCAAATTCCGAAATTATCTTAAAGCGATTCATCGCTGAGAAGACAAACCGAGTTTGGCCTCGTCCTTCTCTTTATTATAGCAAATTATTATCCAGCCTTCTGGTTACCCTCGTAGGTAAAAAGGCGAAATGTGTTGGGCGGGCCGTATGGGATTCGATTTGCTCGATTTGATTGGGACCACCTCACCCATGACCTATTTTTGAACTATTTTGTTTTTGTCTGTCTGTTTCTGGTGATGGGCAGCATCCTTGCTGCCCTCAGTTCTCCCCTGAGGCCAGTTTGCGTAAAAAATTGGGTGAATATGAGAGCTGGCCCCGATTTTAAAATCACTCGACAGCATTATGCGGAAAGAAACGCTGGAATTCCTGGTAGAGCTGAGCCGCCAGCGTCTTATTATGGGAAATGACCAGGACAGGCTGCTGGGCGTTCTGGATGATGTTGGCGATGGTAAACGTCTTAATAAAATCTAGTTAAATATGTAAGGTGGTACTTATTTTGAAGGGGGGCGTGAAGTAATTTTTATGGTGCCTTTGAATTTGGCCCCGGACTCGATGGCCACCCTGGCTGCGTAAATGTCGCCGGTCAGAGTCGCTTCAGAGGCTAAGGTAACCTTAGAGGAGGCAGAGATATTACCTTGTTGGCTTCCCTGAAGGACGACTTCTTCTGCTTCGATATTGCCTCGAACGCGGCCAGAGGGAGAAATAACGAGCTTATGCCCGTGGAGGACAATCTGGCCTTCAACCTGGCCCTCGACCAAAACATCCTCCGAGGCTTCCAGGTTACCTTTGAAATAAGTTGACGGTCCCAACCTGGTCAAGGTGTTGTTCGCTTTTATCTCCGACTTTTCCATGGCTCTATCAAACCCCATAACCTTAATCTAATTTTTCTGTTAAGCCACCCGACTTAACCTAATCTAATTTTCTCAAGTTTAGTCTCAACTAATTTAATTCAATCTGACCTAATAGTCAAAATCGATGGGTCAGGAAAGGCATTATTTAATTTCTTGGCCAGGTCTTTTTTAGGTCAATTCTTCTTTTCGTGGATATTGGTGAGCCAGGGGATAGGTTGACCATAGGACAAGAAATAAAAATTATCCTTGGGAAAAGAGAAGGATGCTCCGTGTTTCGTTGACGGCATAGAGTGAGATATGGTATAAGCCAAACATTATCAAACCAAACATTATCAAGGAGGCAGCATGAGGAGAGGTCGCTTTAATTTTTTTAGACCTTTTTTATTTTCCTTTTTAATTGGCCTGCTTTTCGTCTGGTCATTGCCAGCGGCTTCTAAGAAACCGATTAGCTACGATGTCTATGATAGTTGGAAATCAATCCAGGGAACAAAAATTAGCCCTAACGGTGAATGGCTGGTTTATGCCCTTACGCCTCAAGAAGGCGACGGCGAACTTGTCCTCTATAATGTCAAGACCCAGGAGGAGAAACGTTTCGCTCGCGGGGAGAGACCTCAGGTCACAATTGATAATAAATTTGTCATTTTCACTGTTGTCCCTTCCAAGGAAGAAGTAGATAAAGCGAAAAAAGAAAAGAAAAAGCCAGAAGAGATGCCAAAAAATGGCTTAGGAATAATTAACTTGGCCACAGGTGAGCTGAAAACTGTGGACAGAGTTAAAAGCTTTAAATTGCCCGAGAAAGCCGGCAGCTGGTTGGCTTATCTTCTGGAACCACCACTCAAAAAAGAGGCCGAAAAGCCGGAAGCTAAAAAAGAGCCCGAAAAGAAGGAAGAGAAGGCAGCGTTAGAGAAGAAAGAGGAGAAAAAAGAAGAGAAGAAAGAAGAGAAGAAAAAAGAACCAGGGACCGACCTCGTCATTCGGGAGTTAGCCACGGGGAAAGAGATGGTTATTCCGGAAGTCGTGGAGTATTTATGGAACAAAAACGGAACCTCTTTAGCTTACGCTGTTTCCTCCACCAAGCCCGAAAACGACGGAGTATATCTTTTCGAACCAGCCAGCAATAAGACAAGTAATCTTATGTCCGGGTTAGGTCATTATAAACAATTAGCCTTTGATGAGGCCGGCCAAAGCTTAGCTTTTCTGAGTGACCGGGATGAATATAAACAGGAAGCGCCGGCCTTTAAGCTCTATTACTGGACCAATAAATTGACCGCCGCCCAGGAGGTGGCTTCTAAGAGTTCGGCCACTATGCCTTCGGGAATGGCGCCGAGCGAAAATTATGAACCCACTTTTTCTCAGGATGGAACTATGCTTTTCTTTGGTTATGCGCCGGTGCCCAAGCCAGAGCCCAAGGATGCGCCGGAACCGATTAAAGTCGACCTCTGGCACTGGAAAGACTTAGAACTTCAGCCGATGCAGAAAGTCAGGGCGGAAGAAGAAAAGAAGAGAAGCTATCTAATGGTCTATCACTTCAAAGAAAAAAAGCTCGTTCCCTTGGGCTCTCCCGATTTGCCGACGGTTCGCCTTTCAGAGGACAAAAAGGTGGCTCTGGGTATATCTGACATTTTTTATAGACAGCTCATTTCCTGGGACCAATCCTATTATGACTACTATTTAATTGACCTTAAAGATGGCCGTCGCCGGCTTATCGCTAGTAAACTGGCTGACCAGATGCGTCTTTCGCCCGGCGGTAATTACCTGCTTTATTATGATTATTCAGATAAGAACTATTATTCCTATAGAATAAGTGATAATAAGCGATTCAATCTGACTGGGACGCTCAACGTCCGCTTGGAACAGGAAGAATGGGATACGCCATCCGACCCCCGTCCTTATGGCGTGGCCGGCTGGACCGAGAATGACCAGTCTGTTCTGATTTACGACCGTTTTGACATCTGGGAAATAAAGCCCGATGGGAGTTCAGCGAGGATGATTACTGCCGGCCAGGGAAGGGCGGCGCAGCTTGTTTTCCGCTATCAGACGCTTGACCCTGAGGAAAAGGCGATTCCGCTCAAAAAGCCGCTGTGGCTCTCAGTTTTCGACGAGAAGACGAAAGCGACGGGCTATTATCGGTTAACCTTGCAGCCTCCCTCTGAGCCAAAGCCTATCATTATGCAGAACAGGCTTTTCCGCGACCTTCAAAAGGCGAAAGAGGCCGAAATTTATGTTTTTACCAGCCAGCGATTTGAAGAATTCCCCGACCTTTGGGTCAGCGGCCCTGATTTCCAGGAGATGAAGAAGGTTAGCCGGGCCAATCCGCAACAAGAAGAGTATCTTTGGGGAAAAGCAGAGCTCATCCGCTATCTCAACGCTGACGGAAAGGAGCTCGAAGCGATTCTAATCAAGCCCGAAAATTTTGACCCCAATCAAAAATATCCGCTAATGGTATATATTTATGAGCGATTAAGCGACCAGCTGCACCGTTACTATGCCCCCTCGCCGGGAACAAGCATCAATTTTACTCGTTATGTCAGCAATGGCTATGTCATCCTTCAACCCGACATTGTTTATGAAGTGGGCAATCCTGGTTTGAGCGCTTTGAAATGCGTCCTTCCTGCGGTGGAAAAGGTAGTAGCGATGGGCTTCATTGACCCAAAGCGAGTGGGCATTCAAGGCCATAGCTGGGGCGGCTATCAGATTACCTATTTAATCACCCGCACGAATATTTTTGCCGCCGTCGAAGCCGGCGCATCCGTCTGCAATATGATCAGCGCCTACGGCGGGATTCGCTGGGGCACGGGCATGAGCCGGGCTTTCCAGTATGAAAAAACCCAGAGTCGCATCGGCGCCCCTCCTTGGGAACGAGCCCTCCAGTTTATCGAAAATTCGCCCATTTTTTGGGTGGAAAGGGTGAATACGCCTTATTTGACCATTCATAACGACGAAGACGATGCCGTTCCCTGGTATCAGGGAATAGAATTTTTTACCGCCCTGCGCCGCTTAGGAAAAGAGGCCTACATGTTCAATTTTAACGGCGAGCGTCATGGACTGCGGCAGCGAGAAAATCAGAAATACTGGACAGTTCACTTGGATGAATTTTTTGACCACTACTTGAAGGGTGCCCCGCGGCCGGAATGGATGGAAAAAGGCGTGCCTTACCTCGAACGTGGCCGTAGAGATATTTCTTCTCTTTTTAAGCCCAAAGAAGTCAAAAAAGAAGAAGGTCAGAAAACAAACTGAACAGAAGTAGAGAATAAAATTCTCTGAGAGAAAAGGATGTCTCTCATTCTTCTTGCTTTTTAGCGGAGGAGATTCTTACCTAAAACCCCAGGATAACCATAATCGGTTCTTTTTGGCCCGACCGCCTGCTTTTCATCGTTGGTTTCTGTCTTTACAATTATCGTTGTTTACCTGTCATGTCGTCATCATTTCTCATTTTGAGCCGCAAAAATTACTCTATCAACAACTTATCAAAAGGTCTGATTGTTGCCTTATTATTATTATTTTTAGTTCGAGACCATCCTGGGCTCAAGTGGCAAAGTTTAAAGCAAATAGAAAGAATAACAAATATTAGCCAACTCCATCAGGGCATTATATTCAGGCGGTTAAAACTTTTTGCCTAAGAGAAACAAAAACCGCTAAAGGACTTGACAACTGGATAGAAATTGCATATTATTCACTTCAATGAATAAATATACAAAGAGCTATAGGCAGAAAGTGTTGCGGGAAATTATTGACATAATGGGTATAAGCGACCAAGCCCATTTGCTCCAGGAGTTAAAACGCCGGGGCGTTAACACAACGCAAGCGACGATTTCCCGTGACCTCCACGAGATGGGTGTCGTTAAGACTAGAGTCGCGCCTGGAGTTTATGTCTATAAATATGAAATATTAGGCTCGCTTTCCCAGGGGGAACTTGCCCGCCGTCTAAAAATTATGTTTGAGAACTTCGTCGTGGATATTAAGGGAACTGAGAATCTTATTCTGATCAAGACATCCCCGGGAAATGCTCATGGTGTAGCCAGCTTGGTTGATTTAATGAAGTACAAAGAAGTCCTCGGGACAATTGCCGGTGATGATACTATCTTAGTTGTAATTGATAAAAAGCAGAATCGAATCAGGTTAGAAAAAAAATTCCAAGAATTTTGGCGGGGCCAAAAAATTCTGGAAGGAGGTGCTTAGGGGATGAAATTGAGGTCATGGATAAATCGAACCTGGTTGAAAATTAATATAGAAACATGGGGGCTAAGGCAGCGAAGCCCCTTTTTAGAGCTGAGGCGAAGCGTCTTAACCAGCCAGTAAAAAACAAGTTCGCGGACCGGGCGACTGATTAAGACGCTACTGGCTGCCTTCACGCTTATCAGATTTTTTCCTTTGAAATCTGAGCGCCAACGTTAACCCTTAATTATTTAAGCTCGGAATAGGGAAATGATTTAAAAAAGACAGGAGGTATAAATGGCGAAAGTAGTTTTAGCTTATTCAGGAGGGCTGGATACTTCAGTCATTTTGAGCTGGCTCGCCGAAAGAGGTTATGAAGTCATCGCCTATACGGCTGATGTCGGACAGAATGACAACCTGGAAGAAGTGAAGAATAAAGCCCTGGTTACCGGCGCCGCTAAGGTTATAATTGAAGACCGAAAAACGGAGCTGGTTAAGGATTTTATTTTTCCGGCGGTCAAGGCTAACGCTATTTATGAGGGTCGATATCTTTTGGGAACAGCCCTGGCCAGGCCCTTAATTGCCAAAGGACAGATTGAAACCGCTAAAAGGGAGGGAGCCGAATATGTTGCCCACGGCGCAACGGGCAAGGGAAATGACCAGGTTCGGTTTGAACTTAGCTACTATGCTCTCAACCCCTCCATAAAAGTTATTTCGCCCTGGAAAGACGAGGTTTTTTTATCGACCTTTGAAGGCCGGACCGATTTAATCAATTATGCCTCAAAAAAAGGGATCAATGTCAGAGCCTCGAAAGAGAAGCCCTATAGTGAAGATGGTAACCTTATTCATATCAGCCACGAATCAGGAATTCTTGAAGACCCCAAAGCATTTGCCAAGGAAGAGGTTTTCAGCTGGACGTTAAGCCCTCGTCTAGCCCCTGACAAAGAGACGTTTATTTCCCTCTATTTTAAAGATGGGGAGCCAATAAAGGTTGTGGATGAAACGAACGGGGTCGAAAAATCAGACCCTCTGGACTTGTTTCAGTACCTGAATTACCTCGGGGCAGCAAACGGCGTTGGTCGCGTCGACATGGTGGAGAATCGTTTTGTCGGCATAAAAAGTCGTGGTATCTACGAGTCGCCAGGCATGACGATTCTGCACGTGGCCCATCGAGATATCGAAGGTATTGCTATGGACCGTGAAGTCATGCGCTTGCGGGATATGTTGACGCCTAAGTTTGCCGAGCTCGTCTATTATGGCTTCTGGTATTCACCTGAAATGGATTTCTTAATGGCCGCTATCAACAAGAGTCAGGAGCTAATTGACGGCGTTGTCTATTTATCTCTTTATAAGGGTAATATTCAAGTCTTGGGCCGAGAATCGCCCACTTCGCTTTATGACCGGGCTCTTTCCAGCATGGAGATTGAAGGCGGTTTTAATCAGCTTGACTCGACCGGTTTTATCAATATCAACGCTATTCGGCTTAAAGCCCATCACGCCATAATGACCAGCCGCGGCAAGAAGATAACTGATTTTTTGAGGTAAAAGGACGATGAAAGTTTGGGAGCGAAGAATTGGATGTGGATTCAATGAGTCTGTGGTCGAGGCCTTCAACGCCTCGATCAGCGAGGATTGGTTTCTTTGGAAGGAGGAAATCGAAGTTTCTTTGGCTTATGCTCAGGGTTTGGGCAAAGCCGGAATTATTTCTTCGGTTGAATTGAGCATTATTGAGACCGGCCTTCAGAGGGTAGAAAAAAGAATTAAAGAGGGTGAGAACCTCAGCCGTTTTGAGGATATTCATTCCGCCATAGAATTTATGCTCATTGAAGAGACGGGACCGACGGGCCAGAAATTGGCCACGGGCCGGAGTCGCAATGAATTGGTGGTAACCGTAGAGAAGCTCTATCTAAAAAATAAGGTCCCGGCAATTATCGAAAGCCTCAGGAGGCTTCAAACCATAATCGTGGAGAAAGCAGAAAAATATGAGGGAATTATCATGCCGGGCTATACGCATCTACGTCCAGCCCAATATTTATTGTTTTCGCATTATTTGCTTTCTCATTTCTGGCCGATAGAAAGAACCAAATCTCGGTTAAGGGATGCTGGGAAGCGCTTTGACCAATTGCCCTTAGGGTCTGGAGCCCTCGCCGGCTCAACCGTTCCTTTAGACCGAGAATTTCTGAGAGTCCGGCTGGGGTTTTCCTCAGTAACCGAAAATTCGCTGGATGCAGTTTCTGACCGAAGTTTCATCTTGGAAACTTTATTCATTTTGGCCCTTCTTCTGCTCGAGCTGAGCCGGATTGCTGAGGACCTGGTCATTTTTTCCTCTGAAGAATTTGGGCTCATTGAGTTTGAACCAGGGCTGGAGACTTCAAGTAGTCTTATGCCTCAGAAGAGAAACCCTGATGTTTTAGAGTTAGTCAGAGCGAGTTGCGGCCGATTATTCGGGTTTGTAAATGGCCTCTTCGTTGTCCTTAAGGGTTTACCTTTTGCCTACAATAAGGACATGCAAGAGGATAAAATCCCTCTGCACCAAGGGGTGGAAACGGTGCTCCAGGTATTAAATGTTTTCGAGTTAATATTAAAAAAGATCAAGCCTGGCCGCAGACTCCAGAAACTAAGAATCGAGGCTTATTTAATCGCTACCGACCTGGTCGATTATTTAGTAGCCAGGGGTATACCTTTCCGAGAAGCTCACGGAATAGTAGGGGAGGTTGTCAAGTATGCCGAAGCTAAGGCGCAGCCTCTTGATTCTTTATCGCTGGCTGAGTTTCAGAGATTTTCTTCCCAGTTCGACAGTGAAGTTTATAAATTATTTAACCCATTTCTGTCAGTGAAAAATAAAAAAACCACGGGCTCGACTAACCCTGAAAGAGTGAAGGAACAGATAAAGAGGGCAAAGGAATACCTGTCGTTGACATGGTGACTATTTTGGCTAAAATGGAAGGGAGGTACGTCGAGCGGGCATAACTCAACGGTAGAGTGCGAGCTTCCCAAGCTCGGAGTTGCGGGTTCGAATCCCGTTGCCCGCTCCATGGGGACGAGCGAACGTCCCCTCTTTTTTTATCCGCGGCCGATTTTGGGCGAAGCCATGAAAACCTGGCGTTTGATTATCGATTCTCAGCCGCTTCCTGGTTCCAGGAATATGGCCATAGACGAGTATCTTTTGCTTTCGCTGCCCGAGAAGGAAACGGTTGTCAGGTTTTATCGCTGGGAAAAACCTACTGCTTCCTTGGGCCGAGGGCAAAAGGTAGAGCAAGTCCTGGACCTTGAAGGTTGTCGGAGGCTCGGAGTGGATGTTGTTCGCCGGCCGACTGGCGGCAAGCTTGTCTTACACCACCAAGAGGTGACTTATTCTATTTGTTCCGGCGACACCGCAACCTTCACCGATACTTTAGCCGGGTCCTATCGGTTAATTTCTCTTGGTTTAATAGAAGGCTTGAAATTAGTCGGTCTCGACGCTGTGTTAGCTCCGTATACTGAGGCCGCTTATTCCCGTAGCGTTTGGCCTTGTTTTGCCCGGCCGGCTCAGAATGAAGTGGTGGTGGCGGGGAAAAAAATTATTGGCAGTGCCCAGCGTCGCTTAGGCACCCGCTTTCTTCAGCATGGCTCGATTCCTTTGGCGCCTCAGAGCGACTGGCTGCGACAGATTAGCCGTCTTGAGGATGCCTCCTTGCCCCTCGCAATGATTTCAGTGGAAGAAGCTTTGGGCCGGGCAATGACTTTTGAGTTGATGGTGCCTCTTTTAGTGGAAGGATTAAAACGCTTTTTCCAGGTTGAGTTTGAAATCAGCCAATTAACGGACATTGAAGCAAAAAAGGTTGAGAGCTTGGAGCGTCTTCGCTACGCTAACCCTGCCTGGACCTTCAACCCCTAAAATCAGTCCAAAATCGGGACCGCTTCACCTATTTACCATATTTTTTTCTCCCAGACCTAAATTGATTTTTTTTATGGGCCATGTTAACATGAGGGGGTTAAAAAGAGGTCAGCATGAATGAATTGGAGCAATTAGGCCAGGTAGACCAAAAAGCCCTCCCGCCACTCCGGCCCATGCTGCTTACCGACCTCCATTCTAAGGTTCTCCACAACCTCCACTTGGAAATAGGCTCAGGCTCGACTCTTTTTATGCTTTCTCCGGCCTACGCTGTCCTCACCCCTCTGGCTAACGAGGAAATAACCGAATTTATCCAAAAAAATGAATCATTCCTTGATTATCTCCGCGAATTAATCGTTCAAAATCTGGCCGTCTATTCTGTCCTCATCGAAATCAATAGTTATTTCATTGAACAGAATAACCACTTAGTTCTGGCGCGTCTGCGAGCCAGAAATTCTGGTGGTCGCAATTATGAAATAAAATTTTATACGCATTCTCCAGCCGAGCTCCTGACGCACTATCAAGATAAAATATACATAGGACGAGATTTTATCGACCTTTATAATTTCCGGCGAAAACACTTCGGAACCAAAGAACTTCTTCTTTCTTTGGCGGAACAATACGACCATCTTCTGGACCGCGCCCAGGAAAGGGTGAAACGGCCGCTGGAATACAAGTCCTATTTTCAGGAAATTCAGGAATCAATTAACGAATTAAAGAGCGAAGCCCTGGAAATACTCCAAGGAATTCCGCCTTACCTTGACTTAGCCAAGATGCCCGAAGCCGAGCTTATTGAGATTAATGCTCAATACCGAACGATTAACCATTATTTAATCGAGCTTCACGATGAAGTTGGCGAATTGGAAAATCTGCTACGATTTTGTCAAGAAATGGATTTTGTCCGTTATGTAACTAAATATAAAAAAGATATTACTAATCTTATTTCTTATTTTAATATTAAGATCAACGGTTGTCTCACACAGCGAATCCATCAGGCTCGACTTAAGGAAAAATAGGTTTTTTATCCTCCTCCCTGGCAATTGACTTTTCAACCACCACCCGGCCAAAGCGGTTGTTTATGCGGACGAGCGGCGCTTCATTCCTTTGGTGAAAAGCCCGAATCTCGGTCTGGCTGTTACTTTCCACCTGCGCAGCTGGCTCATCGAGTTGCCAGATAATTTTACCGTGGCGGACGATAATTTCTAGGGGATAGTTTCCCCGCGGCGGCCAGAAAAGCCGCAAGGAGCTATAATCACCTTGAAAATTGAGCCCCGCGGCCAGTGAGGTCGGCTCAAGAGAGCAGTCTCCGTGACGGAGGGAAATATTTGTGCGGCCAGAAAAGTCTTGGAGCTCGATATTATCATAGGAGGATTCGATATTGATTTCCTGGCCCCTGAGCGACCGCCCGGCCAAACGAACGTTCTTTCCGGTAACCTGGACGTTTCCTTCGATATCTGTCAGGTCGACGGTTCCATAACGGTTCTGCAAATTAAGGCGCCCTTTGCCGCCCTCGACTCTTATCAGGCCATATTTATTAGTGATTTCGGCCTCGCCCACCTCTTTCAGGTCAACCGGTTCGTAGGAAGTGAAAATAGAAAGAGGCCCCGCTATCTTTCGGCCGCGAATAGAAACATGTTCAGCTTTTATTTCCAGCTGAGCGCCTAACTCGTCTAAGTCCAGATGGCCGTAGCGAGCCTCGATTCTAACGTCCTTCTGGACCTGAAATAGAGCTAAGTTGCCGTGTTCAGAGCTAATCTCAGCTGGGCCAGCGACCTCAGTTAAATTAATATCGCCATGGCGATTTTGGACTTGGAGCCGCCCGGGAATTTTATTAAGAGTAATTGAGCCATGAGAGTTAGTGGCCTTGACGGCCGATAACCCTCCAACTCTCACCTGGCCGTAGGAGTTGCTGATTTCTACAGCCAGAGGGGCGGGAGCGATTATTCGGAGATAACTCTGATAGCTCCGTCTTATCTTTTCTGGCGTCAGGATGTTAATCGTGACCTCAGCCGCAGTTTTATTTAGAACGAGTTTAATTCCATCAGCCAAGGCTTTAGCCTCTTCTTCTTTTTTAGCCCAAACCCTTTTTTCCCAAAATATTTCGACTTTTTCCCCCTCGCTTTTCTCCACTATAACTTCGCCCTTTGGGTTATTAACGAGGAGCGTTGCAGGCAAAGGCGGTTCGACTAACCTGACCTCTTCAAAGCTAAACTGCTCGCCTTCGATAATGAACGGTTGCCAGTCCCACTCCAGAAAGGGCAAACGTCCGGAACGAGAAAGCGTAATTGTCACCCCGGCCAGGATGATGGCAATTAGCAGAATTATTTCTTTACTTTTCATTGGGAGTCTTTTGTTTCGGTGCTTTTTTCAGCAGGTAAAGGCTGAGCTTTAACGGTTCTGGTTTTCAAAGCGGCTTGAAGTTTGCTCAGTCCCCAAACAATCAAGATAATTGGCCATAATTTAGCTACTTGGTCCCAGACGTCATAGCCAAAATTTTCTAAAAGAAAAATAAGGCCCAAGATAACCAGAATCGACCCCCAGACCAAATTGCCGTGATGTCTTCTTTCCGCCATTGGCTTTCTCCCTTTCATTTATTCCGGCGGGCCGCCTCGAAAATCAGCTTCAACCCGATAACGATAATAATGAGCGGCCAAAAGTCGAAGATGTTTTCATAAAGGATGACCTCAAAATTTGCCAGCAGGAAAATAACCCCTAACCCGATTAGAAAGAGGCCCCAAAAAAGAGAACCCCGGACTTCGGTTTGAGCTGGCCGACTAACCTCGACGTGGGTCTCGCTGCCAATTTCCGAGGCTAAATTAATCATTCTGGCGCTGTGGACCGCGTCGATTATCTGGAAAAAATAAAAACCAGCCAGGATAAGAGCGGCGAAGGGTTGAACGCCGCTTTTGGTTTGCATCGTCACCAGGCCGGCAAAAAGAATGATGAAAATAATCCCGCGTAGATAATCGCCGTTATAGAGAGCACCAGTTCCGGGAAAAATAGCCGACAGAATCCCGGCCAGAAAGGGCGATTTGGTTATTTTTTTGACCGAAGTTTTTTCGTTCACTATTTTCCTCCTTATATTTTATCTGACTCGTGAGGGCGGGATTGACTCAGGCTTTTCAATGAATTCTGGAGAGATTCCCGCACCACGGGCAAATAACCAGGCAAGCTTTCCGCCTTAGCCATAATTTTCTCTAAGCGACTGTAGCCGAGATGCAATTGCTCGTTAATCGAGCGCGAAAGGAAGCGGCCGTCAGGATGAAAAAGAAAGAAAGAGAGAACGAATAAAAAGACTGAAGCCGCGGCTAAAACCGGTTGAAAGGCAGGTCGGAGGAGCCAATCCAAGGAGAAACCCAGTTTCTTGGCTGGCGCTGGGGTTAGGGAAGGAATGGCGTAAAGCTTAGCCTGAAGCGACGGGCTTATTTCCCTTTCAGGGATTGAAGCTAACAGGGAAGGAATGGCCTGGAGGTAGGCCAAGGTCGTCTGGCAGTCGGAACATTGGCGGAGATGAGCCTCGAGAAGGCGTTTTTCCTGGGGAGGGAGTTCGTTTTCTAAATAGATAGGTAGCAATTTTTCCACCCGCGAGCATTTCATGGCTGACCTCCAGACTGGCGTAGAATCCGGGCTAACTGGATTTTGCCGCGGTTCACCCTTGACTTGACCGTGCCCTGAGGTGCTCCCAGGATGGCCGCCGCTTCCTCATAGGACCTTCCTTGGATTTCAATCAGGATGACAGCCAAACGGATATCCGGGGAAATCTTTTCTAGGCCTTGCCAAATAAGATTTTTTTCTTCAGTGGCCACCATGATTTCCTCTGGCCCTGATTCCATTTCCACCGGCAGGTTTTCGTCGAAGTCGTCTCTTTGGGTTTTTTCCCGCTTTGTACGGCGATAAGTGTCGATGAGGTGGTTCTTGGCCAGAGTGAGGACCCAGGCCGTGAGGTTCTTTTTGGGGTCATATTTTGGGAGTGAGGTGTAAATTTTCATGAATATCTCCTGAGTTAAGTCCTCCGCTTCTTCGTAGCGACCACAAAATTGGTAGGCCAAATTAAATATCCTCTTGGAGAAAGTGTCAACCAAGGTACGCCAGGCACCCTCGCTGCCATCCAGGCATTCTTGAACCACCTTCTCCAAAGCCAACTCACTTCACTCTTATAGACGAAAAAAACATCATGAGCGTTCCCTTCGATTGCGGAAATTCCTTTTCTTATCTTGGCCTATTCTAAGAGCCTTTGCCTGCCCTGTCAAACCCGGTTCATCTCATTCGCCAAAACGGTGGTGATTTATCAGGTTTGCGCCGGCTACAATTCTTCTAAAAACAAGAAGAAACATGATTTTAAGAGAGGGATAAATTTATTGAAAATTGAAAAAGAGCCAGACATTATTTTGCCGAAAAGGGAGGCTTAATTTTGGCGGTCACGGAGGACCTTTGCCGTTAAGTTCTTGACAAAGGTTCCTGGCTTATGAAAGGATATTTTACTCGATTCAAGATTATCTTGGTTCGTGATTACTTTATTTGTCTTTTAAATTAATCAGAAAAGGAGGCTTTATGGTTGGTATAGTGGGTTATGGGGCCTATATCCCCTGCTATCGGATCCGGGTTGAAGAAATAGCCGGCGTTTGGGGAGCTGATGCTGAAAGTTACAAAAAAGGGCTGCTGCTGGAAGAGAAATCAGTGCCGGCACCAGACCAGGATACTATCACGATGGCAGTGGAAGCTTCTCGTCGGGCCATTAAACGGGCAGGGATTAATCCCCAAGAAATCGGCGCTGTTTATGTTGGTTCCGAATCCCATCCCTATGCGGTGAAGCCCAGCGGCACTGTCCTCGCTGAAGCCATCGGCGCTTGTCCCGATGTCCACACGGCCGACCTCGAATTTGCCTGCAAAGCGGGAACTGAGGGAATGTATTTAGCTTTGAGCCAGGTTAAAGCAGGCGACATTAAGTATGGCTTGGGAGTGGGCGCAGATACTTCCCAAGGTGCCCCAGGTGATGCTCTTGAATACTCCACGGCGGCTGGAGCGGCGGCGTTTATCTTCGGCCGGGAAAAAATAATTGCTGAAGTCTTAGAAACTTATTCCTTCACCACTGACACTCCCGACTTCTGGCGCCGAGAATATCAGTATTATCCGCGTCACGGTGGTCGTTTCACCGGCGACCCGGCTTATTTCAAGCACATCGTAGGAGCAGGCAAGGGAATTATGGCCAAAGCCAAGGTTAAACCAGAAGACATTACCTATGTTATCTTTCATCAGCCTAACGGTAAATTTCCCTTAAGGGTAGGGGAATTGTTGGGATTTAAAAAGAAACAGATTGAGCCTGGTTTGCTGGTTAATCGGTTGGGGAATACTTATTCTGGTAGTTCCCCTCTCGGGCTGACAGCTACGCTTGACATAGCTAAACCTGGAGATGTCGTTCTTATAGTCTCCTTTGGCTCCGGCGCAGGCAGCGATGCTTTTCTTTTCCGGGTGACGGAGCGGATTGATGAGGTTAGAGACCTGGTGCCTAAAACTGGAGATATGTTGAATGGCCGCCGGTTCTATGTGAATTATGGAACCTATGCTAAGTTCCGGAAAAAGATCCGGAAAGCTGAAAAGTAAGGAGGGTCTAATGCGTGATGTCGCCATTATCGGTGTGGGAATGACCAAATGGGGTGAACTCTGGGAGAAATCATTACGCCAGATATTTGTCGAGACAGCTCTGGAGGCTCTGGATGATGCGGGAGTGGACCGCCTTGACGCCATGTATGTAGGGTCAATGTCCAGCGGGCTTTTTGTGGGCCAAGAACATCTGGGTTCACTTTTGGCTGATTATCTCGGCCAAAGGTCAATACCTGCCGCCCGGGTGGAATCAGCCTGTGCTTCTGGCGGTTTGGCGCTGCGTCTCGGGTTTATTGATGTGGCTTCAGGAATGAATGACGTAGTCATGGTGGCGGGGGTCGAAAAAATGACCGACCTTAACCCGAATGAGGCCACTTATGCCTTAGGCACGGCCGCTGACCAAGAATACGAGGGCTATCACGGAATTACGTTTCCGGGGCTTTACGCCTTAATTGCGCGGGCTCATATGGAGATCTACGGTACTACCCGAGAGCAGTTGGCCATGGTGGCGGTGAAAAATCATGAAAACGGCGCCCTCAATCCTTTAGCTCAATTTCCTTTTAAGATTTCCGTTGAGGCCGTTTTAAATTCGGCCTTAGTGGCCGACCCACTACGGGTGCTCGACTGCTCGCCAATAACTGACGGCGCGGCGGCTGTTATCTTAGCGCCGCTCGAATTAGCCAAGAAGCTCAAAAAGCCGGTCGTAAAAATTATTGGCTCTGGCCACGCCACGGATTCGATTGCTTTAGCCCAGCGAAAGGACATTACCTGGCTCGAATCGACCTACCAGGCGGCTAAAAAAGCCCTGGCCATGGCGGGTAAGAGAATCGAAGATGTTAACCTCATCGAAGTTCATGACTGCTTTACGATTGCTGAAATCTGCGTTATCGAAGCCCTTGGTTTGGTGGAAAAAGGAAAGGGGGGGCAAGCAGTCGAAGCCGGCCTGACTCGGGTCGATGGCCGTTTTCCCGTTAACCCGAGCGGTGGACTCAAGGCCAAAGGGCACCCAGTCGGCGCCACCGGTGTAGCCCAAGCGGTGGAGATAGTTAAGCAGCTCCGGGGCGAGGCTGGCCCTCGTCAGGTTAAGGGAGCCAGGATTGGCTTGACTCAGAATATGGGCGGCACTGGTGGCAGCTCAGTCGTCCATGTTTTGGCCGCCGAGTGAAAGGAGGAAAGAAGATGCCGACGCCAGCCAGATATTGGCGAGAAATTCCCCAGCGATATCGTCTGGAAGCGGCTAAATGCCGGCGTTGTGGCTTAATTCTTTTCCCCCCGCGCCTAATCTGTCCTCAATGCCAGAGTCGCGAGTTCGAAGGAGTTAAATTAGCCGAGGAGGGGAAGGTAGTTACTTATACCATCATTCGGGTCCCGCCACATCAATTCGAGGACCAGGCGCCTTATGCGGTGGGGATTGTGGAATTAGATGACGGCGTTAAGCTGATGGGCCAAATCGTTGATTGTCCCTTTGAAGAATTAAAGACGGGGCTCCGGGTGAGAATAGAATTCAGGAAAATGATGGAAGAGGGGGAGGCCGGAGTTATCTATTACGGCTATAAATTTGTTCCCGCTTGAGGTTATTCTCCAGAGACCAGCCGAGTTTCAGGCGATGGAAGCGGATGATATTAGCCTGAAGTTATTCCCGGCCAGCGGTTAATTTATTTGACATTAAAATTAAGGTCAAAATTAAGGCTGTATCAAAGATTAAATTTAAATATTGAGTTCAAAGAGAAAATTGGCCGGAGCCAAGGAGCCGTCAATCGTTTTATTCTTAACTTCCTTAGGCAAAATTTATATGATAAAGGTTAGATATGTTTCGAATTGAAAGCAAGGTTGACACTAAGAGTTCTGACTATCAGGAGAACTACGCGCATTTCAAGCGGGTAGTGGAAGAATACAAAGAAATTCTGAAGCAGGTGCAGCAGGGTGGCCCACCCCACTATAAAGAGCTCCATAAGAAGCGGGGCAAGCTCTTGGTGCGGGAACGGCTGGAAAAACTCTTTGACAAAAATACTCCTTTTCTTGAGCTCAGCCCGCTCGCAGCCTATAACATGTACGAGAACGAGGCTCCTGGAGCCGGGATAATTACCGGCATCGGCGTGGTCCACAGAAGGGAAGTCTTGGTAGTTGCCAACGACGCCACCGTGAAGGGCGGAACTTATTTTCCGATGACGATAAAAAAGCATGTGCGGGCTCAAGAAATTGCCCTGGAAAACCGGCTCCCCTGCGTTTATTTAGTTGATTCTGGCGGTATTTTCCTTCCTTACCAGGCGGGTACTTTTCCTGACAGGGACCATTTTGGTCGTATTTTCTATAACCAGGCCCGGATGTCAGCTTTGGGTATTCCTCAGATTTCGATTGTCATGGGTTCCTGTACTGCGGGCGGGGCTTATGTGCCAGCCATGAGTGACGAGACAGTCATCGTCAGGCGGCAGGGCACCATTTTTATCGGTGGTCCGCCGCTGGTCAAAGCGGCCACCGGCGAGGAAGTAACCGACGAGGATCTGGGCGGAGCCGACGTCCATTGCCGGATTTCCGGTGTTTCCGATTATTACGCTCTTAACGATGAACATGCCTTAGAAATCGCCCGTAATATAATCGAGACCCTTGACCCGCCGAAAAAGTTTGAACTGGACATGGCCCAACCAGAAGAGCCTTATTATGACCCGGAAGAGATTTACGGGCTTGTGCCCAAGGATTTGCGCAAACCCTACGATATTCGGGAGGTGATTGCGCGCTTAGTTGACGGCAGTCGGTTTCAGGAGTTCAAGGAGCTTTATGGACCAACGATCGTCTGCGGTTTTGCCCGCATCATGGGTTATCCAGTAGGTATTCTGGCCAACAACGGCGTTCTTTTTTCCCAAAGCTCCCTTAAAGGGGCCCATTTTGTGACTTTGTGCGCCATGCGCAAGATTCCGCTAATTTTCCTCCAGAACATAACCGGGTTTATTGTGGGTAAACAATACGAGCATGGCGGCATTGCTAAGGATGGGGCGAAGCTGGTTCATGCTGTGGCCAACGCCGACGTCCCGAAATTTACTGTCATTGTTGGCGGTTCCTACGGCGCCGGCAACTACGCCATGTGCGGCCGGGCTTATGGCCCGCGTCTTCTCTGGATGTGGCCGAACGCTCGAATCAGCGTTATGGGTGGCGAACAGGCAGCCAATGTGCTCCTGACCGTCAAGCTGAAAAGGCTCAAGGAACAAGGAGTGGAAATGAGTGAGGCCGAAAAACAAGAATTGATGAAGCCAATCTTAGAAAAATACGAAGAAGAAGCCAGCCCCTATTTCAGCACCGCTCGGCTTTGGGATGATGGCATCATCGACCCCCTGGAAACCAGAGCCGCCTTAGCCCTGGGCATTGCCATGAGTCTGAATGCTCCAATTCCCGACTACCGTATGGGTATTTTCCGGATGTAAATTCTGATTAAGCGACAAATGTCGTATGAAACGATTATCTTAAAAATCGAGCCACCTCTCGCTATCTTAAGCTTCAATAGGCCTGAGGTGCACAACGCCTTTAACGCCGTGATGATTCGAGAGATGCGGCAGGCCCTTGGGGAGATTCTCCAGCACGGGGATATTCGCGTAGTGATCTTGACGGGGGAAGGGAAGTCCTTTTGTGCTGGGGCCGACCTTAACTGGATGCGGGAGGTCATTAGCTACTCCTTTGAAGAAAACTTAAGAGAATCAAAAGAATTGGCCGAGCTAATTTATTCTCTCGACCGGCTACCTCTACCCACGGTAGCCCGCATTAATGGTCCGACGATTGGCGGCGGCAATGGTTTCCACACCGCCTGTGATGTGGCGATTGCCAGCGAGGCGGCTATTTTCAGCTTAAGCGAGGTTAAGATAGGTTTAGTGCCGGCGGTCATTTCTCCTTATGTAATCAGGCGCATTGGCGAAAGCCGGGCTCGCCAATATTTTCTTACGGGCGAAAGGATTGCGGCCAAAAGAGCGGCCGAGATTGGCCTGGTGCACAAAGTTGTTCCGGAGGTTCTCCTGGATGAAGAGGTAAAGACCACGGTGGAGCTTCTCCTTAGTTCTGGGCCTGAAGCCATGGCTCGTTGTAAAGAGCTCATTCATCAAGTTCCGGCTATGTCCCTGGAGCAAGCGAAGGAATATACGGCCCGCATGATCGCTGAATTAAGGATAAGTTCAGAAGGTCAAGAAGGGATGGCGGCTTTTCTTGAAAAGAGAAAGCCCCGCTGGGCGAGGGAAGTCTCAGACCCCGTAACCACTAAAAAAGAATAAAAAAATGAAGCGAAAAAATAAGAAAGGGTTATAAAAAAGGAATAAGAGAAAGGAGCAATGTTTCTTTTTAAAGAGATGAAAAACAAGACTGAACAACGGTTAAGTTTTAGCCAAAAGAGAGCCCATGTTTAAAAAAATTCTTATTGCTAATCGGGGGGAGATTGCCGTTCGCGTTATCCGGGCCTGTCGGGAATTGGGGATAAGAGCCGCGGTCATTTATTCGGAGGTGGACCGGGCCAGTCTTCATGTTCAATTAGCTGACGAAGCTTATTTGGTCGGTCCGCCGGCGCCTCGCGATAGTTATCTAAATATCGAACGGATTATCGACATTGCGCATAAGGCGCAAGTTGAAGCTATCCATCCGGGGTACGGTTTTTTGGCTGAAAACGCTGATTTCGCTACTCGCTGTGAGCAAGAGGGAATTATTTTTATCGGGCCTAACTCCCGAGCGCTGCGTTTGGTCGGGGATAAACTCATGGCCCGCCAGACAATGGAGGCGGCGAATATTCCGATTATTCCTGGGATGAAGGCCGTTGGTCGAGACTCTTCGGTTTACGCCGAGGAGGCCAAGCGCTTAGGTTATCCGGTGATGATCAAGGCCTCTGCTGGTGGTGGCGGCAAAGGCATGAGGATTGTTTACGAAGAGAAAGAGCTTAAAGCGGCCTTAGAGGCGGGCAAGAGAGAAGCCTTGGCCGCTTTTGGCGACGAGTCAGTTTATCTCGAAAAATACCTCGAGGAACCGCGGCATGTGGAGTTTCAGGTTTTAGCCGATAACCACGGTAATATCGTCCATCTTTTTGAGCGGGAATGTTCGATCCAACGGCGGCATCAGAAGATTGTCGAAGAAACACCTTCCCAGGCTCTGACTCCAGAATTACGTCAGCGGATGGGCGAGACCGCGAAAAAAGTTCTCCAAGTTTCTGGATATAATAACGCCGGTACGGTCGAATTTCTTTTAGATAAAAACAAGAATTTTTATTTTTTGGAAGTGAACGCCCGACTCCAGGTTGAGCATCCGGTAACTGAGCTGGTTACAGGCATTGATTTGGTCCACCAGCAGATAAAAATTGCCGCGGGAGAAAAGCTTTCTTGGAAACAAGATGATATTAAGCAGAACGGTCAGGCGATTGAATGCCGGATTTATGCGGAAGACCCGGCGCGAGGCTTTTTACCTTCTTCCGGCAAGATTCTTTATCTTCAAGAGCCAAGAGGGCCAGGGGTAAGGCTTGATAGCGGTATCTATGCGGGCTGGGAAGTGCCGATTTATTATGACCCAATTTTAGCCAAGCTCATTGTATGGGGAGAAAATCGAGAAATAGCTTGTCGTCGGATGCAGGCGGCTCTAAGGGATTATGTGATTTTGGGAATTGCGACGACGATTCCTTTTCTGCGAGATGTGATCGGTCATCCTGAATTTATGGCGGGCAGGACGACAACCAATTTTATACCCCAGCATTTGGCCAACTGGTGTGAAATGAACCGAGAACCTGACCTGAAGCGATTAGCCCAAGCGGCTGCTGCCTATATGGAGATAAACCGTAAACCTGTTTATAGGGCAGAGGGGTTAGAGCGTTTAACCCGACCTTCACCCTGGCAGACTCTCGGCCATTGGCGGATTGGGGGAGGAGATTGATGGAGGTAACTTTCCTTTGCGCTGAGGAACTTATCAAGTTTTTCTTGGAGAAAAAAGGAGAAAACTGCCTTTATTCTGATAACCAAGGATCTTTAGAACTGAATATTAAGGAGATTTCCCCGGGTGTTTTTTCTATTCTTGTTGACGAGAAAAGTTTCTTGGCCGCTGTCGCTCGTAATCAGAACAAAATTATTGTGGCCGTTGAAGGATGTCGGTTCGAATTCGAGGAGGCTTCAGCCGCGATGCTGATTGGTCGGGGAAGGGAAGAAGCTACCGCTAAGGGGTTGATGGCTGTTAAAGCCCCGATGCCTGGAAAAGTAGTGCGAGTGGTGGTGGCTGAAGGAGAAAAAGTAAGAAAGAACCAGACCCTAGCCATAGTCGAGGCGATGAAAATGGAAAACGAGATTAAGGCGGCCGTTGAAGGGATAATCAAAAAAATCCACGTAGCTGAAGGTGAGCTGGTGGACTCCGAGAAGCCTCTGCTCGAACTCGAAGCCTCCGCTTAAAATCGGGACAAAAAGAATCTTCCCCCACCTATTTCCTTTTTTTCTAAAAGCGGGTCTCATCCCAAGAAATCGTAACACTTTACCTATTTACTGGTTTCAACAAGTAAATGGTGCCAACTTCTCTCCTTCCTATTTTTACGACTGAGCTCATGGATTCAGAAAAAGCTCTCCTGCTGTTGGAAATTTTTTCCCTCAGCCTAAGAGAAACTTATAATGGGAGAACCCCATAGCAGCATTAATCGCCATATATCGCTTATACAATCTTCATTTGGTGATAAAAAAATCCTTTTTAACGATGCACTGTAGCGAGGCACGCTCTGCTTTATGAACTTGTGTTTTTATTCATCTTTGTCAATTCTCCTCCAAGTCATGAAATCCCTCGTTACCCATTCATCAGTAAACTGAAGCATCCTTGCATGTTTATGCGCCGGTTCTTCAACTATTGATGCCTCTTTTATCTCTTTAACTTTTTT
>Ga0209102_1000078_pt1 | contig 63153 bp, 59 predicted proteins | sample ConPoolayeHmetaG_FD_185483 | JGI IMG/M metagenome (GOLD analysis project Ga0209102, IMG submission 185483) | Hot spring microbial mat communities from California, USA to study Microbial Dark Matter (Phase II) - Cone Pool mat layer H metaG... ... | reverse complement strand
TTCGCAGTTTTGTTAGTTTTTTGACCTTATTTTTCTTTTGGTTGGCAATTTATGGTAATCGGAGTGAATTTTTAGGCTATCAAAAACCCAAATGTTTACACTTATGTGGTGGGAATTGCTGTTTAAGTTGATTCTTCGGCCTTTGGGGATATTTTCTTTTTGGCTTTCCCGCGATTCAGTAGATAAACTTTTAAATTTTTTTTACTTTTTTGGAATTAGAGATTGTTTTGGCAATTTTTAAATTTGCTTTTTGGTTTCCAACAAAGGTAGAGACTTATGCTATTTTTACTTTATTGGTAATTTTGGCGATATTTTTGTATTTCTTTCTAAGTTTTGTGATTTCTGCAACTGCTTTTTGGGCTGAGGAAATTTGGGCAACCCGTTGCTTTTTGGGGTGATTTTTTTGGAATTTTTTGCCGGTACTTTTTCCTCAATTGATGTTTTACCCCTTTGGCTTCAAAAATAATTTATCTTACCCCTTTTCCTTATTTAGTTTTTTATCCTTTAAAAATTTGGTTGGAGCAAGTTTCAGGAATAGAAGCAATAAGGGCAATTTTGGTTTTTTCTGGCTTTTATTGTTTTGGTGGTTGGCTAAATTTTTGTGGGAAAAGGGAGTGAAAAACTACGGAGCATACGGTGGTTAAAATAATCATATATTGATATATGAGTATTGGATTTTTAAAAAAGATTATTAAAATTTGGTTAATGGTAAGTTTACGGGCGGCCCAAAGCCAACTTTTAACCACTTGGGCAGGGATTTTGTTTTTAGTTGGGAAAATTATTAGATTTTTATTGTTTTTTATTTTTCTTTTTGCGGTTTTTGATTCGGCGAAAATTTAGCCGGTTATAGTCGGGAACAGGTAATTTTATTTTTTAGTTTTTAATTTAGTTGATATTTCAGTCCAATTTCTTTTTTGCGGTGTTTATCAATTTCGGCCGTTAGTTGTTTCTGGCAGTTATGATTTAGATTTGTTAAAACCTTTATCTTCTTTTTTCGGCCTATTTTTGGTTGGACTGATATTTTGGATTTTACTACTTTGGTGCCCCTTTGGATTTATTTTTTGTGATTTGGGTTTAGCCAGGGGATTTTTGGGATCAGAAATTTTATACTATTTTTAGCTCCTTTTTATCTCTAGTTTGATTTTGGGTTTTGCTTTTCATTTGTTTGTTTGCGCTGTTGTATTTTAACAACCGAAATCGATCATTTAGTTTGGGTTTATCGGGATTTAACTAATATGGCGCGATTTCCCACTGATATTTATACTAAGGGAAATTCGCTTGATTTTAACTTTTACTATTCTCGTAGTCATTTTGATTACTATTCCGGCAAAAGCTTTAATAGGGGTTTTATCTTGGCAGTGGGTAATTTTTTCATTTCTAATTTCTGGCCGAAGGAGGTATGTTCTGACCCAGTCAACGTCGAGATTTTAAGTTGTTACCTTAAGATTATTTAAACCTTCTTCGAGTTCCTTTTTTTACCTGCCAAAAGCGACTCTCTGACGTACCGCCAGGAAACAGCAGCCATCCGGTCCAAGCCACCTGCCTGGGGAGATAATTCTACTGCAGTTTGATAAGCAGAGGAGAAGACTTCCCAATTTATTTTTTTGCCTTGTTGTTTTTGGGCGATTTTTTTCCATGACAGCAACAGCCCAGGCGGATGAACCCATTTCCGCTTCGTTAATTGCTTTATTAAAATATTTCACTGCGTGATCAAGAAAGAATCCAGTTAGCCCCGCCATACAAAGATGCCATTTAACCGTATCTCGATGCATCTCTTCCCTCATTTGATATTCTTTACCTTCGGGATCTTTTTTCATTTCTTCGGCTGCTTTTACCACGACTTGATTTTTATAATAGGTTTGAATTACATCTTTAGTTTTTAGAAGATACTTGGCTGGTTTTCTCCTTTTCATTCACCCTATAGAGACTCATCAAGGTAACCACCCAAATTCTTCACCAACACATTTTATTAACCAGTTTTTCTGAAGAAAGGTTGGGAATTTCTTCCGGAGGAATTAAGCCGGACCTAAGTGCATCTTTCAAAGCACTAGCAAGAGGACCCCTTACCCGTTTTATTTCGGCTTGATAAATTGACGCTGATTATTTCTTACCATAGCGCCTATAATATCAAATTTGGCTTTCGAAAGTAAGCGGAAAATGGTAAAATTTATCCACAATGAAAAAATATTTTATCAAAACTTATGGTTGTCAGATGAATAAGTCTGATTCGGAGAGAATTGCTGGTTGGTATGAAAGTCGGGGTTGGGAAAAAGCAAAAAAGATTGAAGAAGCAGATGAAATAGTGATTAATACTTGTTCGGTAAGACAATCAGCCGAGGATAGGGTGTATGGCCTTATAAATAATTTGGCAAAATCAAAAATCAAAAATCAAAAATCAAAAATTATTCTTACTGGTTGTATGTTGAGGTATCCAATCACTGATTTAAAAAAAAGATTGCCAGCAGTAGATGAGTTTAAAAAAATTTCTGAATTTCAAATTGAAAATCCTAAGCGAGAGTCCAAAATTCATGCCTGGGTGCCGATTATGGAGGGTTGTTCTCACTTTTGTACTTATTGCGTTGTTCCCTATGCTCGCGGTCCGGAGAAAAGTCGGCCTTTTGAAGAAATTGTTTGCGAGGTTGAAGAATTGACTCGCCGAGGATATAAAGAGATTACTTTGCTGGGGCAAAATGTTAATTCTTATGGAAAAGACCTAAAAATAAATCCAAAATCCAAAATTCAAAATCCAAAATTACAATTAAAAATTAAAAATTTTAAAAAATTTAAAACCCCTTTTGCTTTGCTTCTAGCAGTTTTACACGAAATCCCTGGTATTGAAAAAATATCTTTTATTACCTCAAATCCTTGGGATTTGACTGACGATATTATTGAGGCAATGAGTTTGTCGAAAATTGATAGATATTTACATTTACCGGTGCAATCCGGCGATGACGAAATTTTGCGAAGAATGAACCGACCTTATACGGCAAAACAATATCTTGAATTAGTTAAAAAAATCCGTCAGCAAATTCCGGATATTAAAATTGGGACCGATATTATTGTTGGTTTTCCTGGAGAAACCGAAGAGCAATTTCAAAATACCGTTAAACTTTGCCAAAAAGTTGGTTTTGAGAAAGCCTATATTGCCATGTATTCTCCTCGATCGGGAACGGCAGCTTTTAGGTTTAAAGATGACATTCCCTTTAATGAAAAAAAGCGAAGATGGCAAATATTAGAAAATCTGATTAATAAAAAATAGGATACTTATTTCTTTATTAGAGATTTAATTTTTTCAGAGAAAAAAGTAGTCACTAGACCTATTAAAGATAAAAATCCCAAAAATAAGGGAATTTTTATTTCGGGATGGTCTGGGGGATGATTAATTCCAAAGAAATAATTTGTGAAAGATATATAAGTTAAGACAAAAAATAAACCTGAAAGTAAATATTTAAGGCGAGAAAATTTATTTTTTATAAGAATAATTACAGAAGTTGCAAAGCCTATCGCTCCTGCCATTACTGCCCAGCCGGAAAGAAAAGAAGTTTTTAAAGGATTTAACAAGAAATTTAAAAAATTAAAAACAAACTCGGAAAAAGGAAGGAAACTCCAGGGGATAAAAAAGATAATAATTTCATTTATATTAGAAATAAGGGCAAGGCCAGTGAGAAATCCTGATAAGTTGCATATTTGAAGAAGGTAAAAAAAGCGAAATTTTTCTCCGTATTCCCAGGCATAGATAATATTAGCAATTAAAGCGAAGATAAATAGAGAAATACCAATGATTGTTTTAAAATTTATCGACGCAAATTTATTCCCCATTTATTTAAATTCATAGTAAAATGAGGCTGAAGACTCTTTTAAGTTATGTTTAAAAATAAACTTCTTTCGAGCAAGATTACACATGTCAGGTGTAATAGGTTCACACCTATCGTACCTCCAATAACAAATGCTTAATTTTCTCTAACTTCTTTCCGTAATCAATCTGATCAAAAACAAATTTCCTATATTCTTGTGGATTTTTGAAATGACTCAGGACCGGTTTTAAGTCTAATAAGGAAGACTCTCCTTTTAAATAATCAGAGAATGAGGAAAAAGGATAAGAAACAAGTTCCTTTTCATTAATAAAAAAAGAAACGACCGGATTTATATGAATATAACGGGAAAGATGGATCAATTGTTCTTCTGTCTCGACTCTTACCGCTTTAAAAACACTCTCAAACAAATCACCTTTCCTTTTATATTTTGTATTATAATAGCGAGTGAAACTGTTAGTTGCCCGACTTAAAAATAAAGAAATTCCATTATCTTCTTTCTGTTGTAGGAGAAGATGAAAATGATTAGGCATAAAAACAAAGGCTAATATCTCTATTAATTTTTTATTTTTATTAAGTTGCTTAAATGCGCTATCTCTGGCCTTTAAAGATAAATTTACAAAGTGGGAGAATCTTATCTGAGGATTTCTTTGATAAAAGAATAAAACATCAGTAAATCGTTGACAATCTCTTTTATTTACTAAAATTGGCTGATTATTTATGGCTCGATTAAAAATATGATAGATTTCGCCAGTAGCTAAAATAGTTTTTCGGTAGGACATATATAGAATTATAGTTAAAAAATAATCAAAGTCAATAGGTGTAAATTAAAAACACCTGACAGGTGTAGGAAAGCATGAATAAAAATAAAATTTTAATTATTTGTGGGCCGACGGCAACCGGAAAAACAAGTTTGGGAATTAGTTTGGCAAAAAAATTTGGCGGAGAAATAGTTTCTGCTGATTCTCGGCAGGTTTATAAAGGAATGGATATAGGCACTGGTAAAGACTTGCCTGTAAATTCCAAATTCCAAATTCCAAATTCCAAAATAAAAATTCCAAATTCCAAATTCCAAATTGGATATTATTTTTTGGATGGGATTCCAATTTGGCTTTATGATCTGGCAGATCCTGATTATCGCTTTAATGTTGCCGATTATATTAGTTGTTCTGAGGTGGTGATTAAAGATATTTGGCGGAGAAAAAAATTGCCAATTTTGGTAGGGGGGACAGGTTTTTATATAAAGGCTTTAATTGACGGAATTCAAACTTTAGGAATAGCGCCAGATTGGGAGTTAAGGGAGAAATTGAAAAAATTAGGAGTTGAAAAATTAAGGGAAATTTTGAAAGAAATTGACCCTGAACACTTAAAAAAGATGAATGAAAGTGATAGAAATAATCCAAGGAGGCTGATTAGGGCAATAGAGATAGCAAAAAAAATTCAAAATTCAAAATTCAAAGTTCAAAATTACAATCCAAAATTAAAAATTGGTAGTTTGCTAATTATTGGCTTAAAAGCGCCCTATAGAGTTCTTTATGAAAGAATTGACAAGCGGGTTGAAGAAAGAATAAAGCAGGGAATTGAAGTAGAGATTAAAAGATTACTTAAAAGGGGTTATAATTGGGAAAATTCTGCCTTGGGGACGACTTTAGGATATAAAGAATGGCAACCATATTTTGAAAATTTAGAATCAAAAGAAGAAATAATTCAGAAATGGAAATACGAGGAGCATGCTTATGCCCGAAGGCAGATGGTTTGGTTTAGAAAAGATAAAAGAATTTATTGGTTTGATATAAGTAAAGTTAGCTATCAAAAAGAGATAGAAAAATTAATTGAAAAATGGTATATTAAGGATTAGTTATGCCGAAAAAGATTGAAATTTCTCATCGTTCGATAATTTTTACCGTTATTTTTTTAATTGGTCTTTGGTTTTTTTACCAAATTCGCCATATTATTATTGCTTTATTTGTTTCTTTTGTGTTTATGTCTGTTTTAAATCCCTTGGTTGATAAAATAGAAAAATGGCGTCTTCCTCGATGGCTGGCAATTCTTTTAGTTTTTTTAATAATTTTTGGAATAATTGGGGGGATTTTGGCGGTACTTATTCCTTCTTTAATTAATCAAAGCGCTATTTTTATTAATAGGGTTTCTAGTTTTTTTAGGCAGCTCAATATTGGAGTTCTTGAAGAGGCAGGAATAGACAAAAATTTTGTTGTAAATCAGTTTACTAATCTTTCGGTAATCCCTTCAAATATCTTAAAAATAGCAATTGGATTTTTTACAAATTTAATCTCCCTCTTAACCTTAATTGTTATTACTTTTTATCTTATGCTTGAAAGGAAAAATTTTGGTCGATACCTCAAGATACTTTTTGGAGAAAAAAAAGGCAAAGAATTCGAGATTTTGATAGAAAAAATTGAAAAAAGGCTAGGAGGTTGGATTAGAGGAGAACTTAGTTTGATGGTTATTGTTGGGGTTTTGTCCTTTGCTGGTCTTCGTCTTTTAGGGATGGAGTTTGCCCTCCCATTGGCAATTTTTGCCGGTTTTTTAGAGATAGTTCCTAATATTGGTCCTATTGTTTCCGCGATTCCGGCAATGATTAGTGGTTTTGCAATCTCTCCTTTTATGGGAGTGGCGGTTGGGGCTTTATATTTTCTAATTCAGCAAATTGAAAATAATCTCATCGTTCCTCGGGTAATGCACAAAATGGCCGGAGTGAATCCCTTAATAACTATTTTGTCATTGGCGATTGGTTTTAAGTTAGCGGGTGTTTTGGGGGCAATCTTGGCTATCCCCGTAGTTTTAATTATTTATGTTTTAATCTCTGATTTTTTTAGATCTGAAAAATTTAAAAATTTGTAATTTCTTCTTTTTTTTGGTAAAATTTTTTTAAATCCTTAAGAAAAAACCGGACAATCGGGACGTAAAAATTTTTATTTTTACGTTCAGGAAAGTCCAGACAGCAGAAAGCAGGGTGTCTTGGTAATACCAAGATGTTTCGCTTTTGATAAGCGAAATAAAGATAGGGCCACAGAGACGAGCCGGGTGGCGCCGGGTGAAACGGTCAAGCGACTGGGCGCTTACTTCGCAGGGTTTACCCCGAGCGAAGTAAGGGGCAACCCTCCCCGCTGCAATCTCCGATAGACCCGCTCCGCCGAATTGGCGGATAAGGTTGCTTTCCCGAGGGTCAAGGTTGAGAGCGTTAGATTGATGATTGTCGCCTCAATAAAAGAGGTACAGAATCTGGCTTATAGGTTTTTTCTTAAGGGTTAACTTTGGCAATGAGTTTTTTTGAAGTTTTATTTTTAGCAATCGTTCAGGGATTGACTGAATTTCTGCCAATTTCTTCAAGTGGGCATTTAGTGATTTTCCAAAAAATTTTAGGTTTTTCTAAAGCGCCAGTTTTATTTGATGTCCTTCTTCACGTTGGAACTTTAGGAGCGATTATTTTTTATTTTCGGAAAGGATTAGAGCAGATTATATCCGGATTAACACAAAAAAAGAAAGAGTCGGTAAATACCCTTTGGTTAGTTTTTCTGGGAACAATTCCCGCGGCCTTAGTTGGTGGTTTATTTGAGAAACAGATAAGTTCGGCTTTTAATTCTCCTCAAACAGTGGGATTGACTTTTTTAGCAACTGCAGGATTATTGTTTTCTACTAGGTTAATTAAGCATCAAAATAAATGCTTTAATCAATTAAAGTGGTTTGATGCTTTATTTATAGGAATATTTCAGGCAGCGGCAATTCTTCCGGGAATCTCACGTTCCGGTTCAACCATTTCTTCCGGACTTTGGCGAGGATTTTCTCAAGAGACTGCCTTTACTTTTTCTTTCTATTTGGCAATCCCGGCAATTTTTGGGGCTTTAATTTTGGAGGCAAGAGATCTTTTTTCTTATTCCCAAACTGAATTAATTCAGGGAGTGGCAGGGATGATAATTGCCGGGATTGTTGGTTTTTTTGCTTTAAAAATTTTAGAGAAAGTCCTTAAGTCTACCAAATTTTTCTGGTTTGGAATATATTGTTTAGTTTTGGGAATAATTATTCTTCTTATTTAGTTTTATTTTTTAACAAATAAGACGGCGTTGGGGATATTGCGGCCAGGACCAACTTTGTAGCCTCCAAACCAAAGGGCAGTTGAGCCGCCATCGTCAAGATTTAAGGCATTTTCAAGACCAAGAGCATGAAGGGTAAGGGCAGATTCAGCCACGGTTGCATTGTGGACAACGCCTATATAAACCGTATTTCCTTTTGTGCCAATAAAACTTCTATTCCCTTTGCTGCCTTGTTTTGGGTCATCACCACCGGTGAATTTTATTTGACTGTTTAAAAGAAGAAGAGGATGATTAGCCAAAACAGCATCAACGCTTGTGTCCCTGCCCCATTCCAAAGATTGACTAACGAATCTTGCGGTATTTCCGTAGAAAATTACCGCGGGAACAGTACTGTAGATATTGTTTTCAGAATTAATGTATTTTTTGTTTTTATTCATCAAAAGAGTATCAAAAGCATTTTTTTTGTTGCTACAGGAAGGGTAAGTTGCCGGACAAAAATATGAGCCGTTTATTCCGGCAAAAGCATTGTTTCGTAAGACATAATCAGCCAAAGGCAAAACCGGGCAATCGTTGGCGCAGTCTGAATCCGAGGCCGTATCAACAATGACGCGCGTAGAATTTAAGTCAGCGGAGATAATATCAACCATAAAATCGCCCATTTCAGTTTTAACCTTTTGACGTTGATATCCCTCTTGGGGAGGATTATTTGTTTCGCTTACTTTGGGAGGGATTTTAAAAGAGGTAGCAATTTTTTCTCTTTCATTTTCGATTTTATTGGCAAGGTCGCTAAGTTTAGCTTCGGCCGAAGCGTAATTTTTTTGGGAAAGAAGATTTAAGATTTCAGCAAACAATTCATCCAGTTTTTCTGTCTTTTGGTAAGTTTCTTTAAAACTTAATAATTTTTCATAAGTTTGGGCAGCCTGATTATAGACTTTTTGAATATTTTTTATTTCTTCTTCAAGTTCTTTGTTTTTTAAATATTGGTCTTGGTTTTTTAAGATATTTAATTCTTCAGAAATTAAAACAAGTTTTTGCTCAAGGCCGACTTTTTCGTTTTTGAGAGTTTTGGTTTGTTGATAAAAAATAAAAAACACGGAGGCGGCTGAGATAATAAAAAAGGGGGCAATATAAAATAGAATTTTTTTAACCTGTGGGTAATTTATTTTTTTCACTATTTTCAGTTTATCATATAAAATATAGTTTAGTTAGTTTTTATGAATTCTTTCTTTCATATTCCGGTTTTGCTTAAAGAAACAATTGAATTTTTAAATCCTTCACCGGGAGAAATTTTTGTTGATTGCACATTGGGTGGTGGAGGGCACGCCGAAAAAATTTTAGAAAAAATTGGCAAAAAGGGAAAACTTGTTGGTATTGATTGCGATCCGGAGGCGATTGAAGAAGGAAAGAGGAAACTTAAAAAATTTGGAAGTCAGGTGGTTTTTGTTAATGATAATTTTGTTAATCTAAAAAATATTCTCCAAGAATTAGGGATTTTTCAAGTTGATGGGATTCTTTTTGATTTAGGAGTTTCTTCTTATCAACTGGAGACACGCCAACGTGGTTTTAGTTTTGGCGAAAAAGATAGGGACGCTCTTTTGGATATGCGAATGAATCCAGCCCAAAATTTTTCTGCTTTCGATGTTGTTAATTTTTATCCGGAGAAAAAATTAAGGGAATTGTTTTTTAAGTTAGGCGAGGAACCATTTGGAGGAAAAATTGCCAGAGAAATTGTAAAAGAAAGAGAGAAAAAGAAAATTAAAACTTGCGGAGAACTTTTGGATTTAATTCGTCGGGCTACTCCACCAGATTATCGCTTTTCAAGAAAAAGCCATTGGGCTTCCAAAATTTTTCGGGCTTTAAGAATGGAGGTTAATCAAGAATTGCCAAATTTAGAAAAAGTTTTGCCTCAAGCGCTTGAGGTCTTAAAAAACGGAGGAAGAATAGTAGTTATTTCTTTTCATTCGCTTGAAGATAGAATTGTTAAACGTAAGTTTTTGGAGTGGCAAAAATTTGGTTTTGTTGAGATTTTAACTAAAAAACCAGTTTTAGCAACTTCCTTGGAAATTATGAAAAACCCACGGGCAGACAGCGCTAAATTAAGAGCGGTTAAAAAATTAGTTAAATAAGGGCTAGTTTTAAATTGAGTAGTTTTTTAAATTTTAGTTTTATTTTTGGCATTCGTTTTCAAGTCTTTCAAGGGATAGTTGACTAAGATCCTTAGGATCTTTAGGTTCTAAACCAGAGCCTCCAGGAGCTAATTCTTTCAGATAACCGCCTTTTTCTAATTGCTCTTCTTGATATCTATGTCTTAATTCGTGGAGTAAAACTCCTCGAGAAGCATCCGGGTTTTGCTCGTAGATTTCTAAATACCTTAAACATTCGGGGCCTAAAAGAATACTACTTATAGAAACTTCTGGCTTAGAGTAAGGAGCCAGACCGCAATAAGGATCTATTTGAGCAAACATGATTATAAGGTTTTCTCCTTCTGGCAAATCTGCTATACATCTTATTAATTCTGGGGTTTTTGGGCCAAAATTTAGGGTTTTTTTAAGTAATTCTGGATCTATAGGACTTCGAGTTTCATTACGTAAAAAAACATTTCCTCCTAAATCCCTTGTCTCACCCGGCGCCAAAGGCGTAGATAATAAATCCTCAAAACTTGATTCTGCTTTTTCTTGGGTTTCCTGATTTGCTGTCTTTTTTGGTGGGATTTGGGTATTTACAATATCAATATCATTTTCTTGCATTTTTTGTTGTAAAAGTTGCCAGATTTCCCAAACATACTTTGCTTGTTCCCTGTGTTGATTCCAAGCCTTTCCTCCATTGCCTATAAAATTTTTTACAAAACTTGTTTTATCTGTTTCTTTATCTAAACCCATTACCATAACAACAAATTTGGCTGCGGCAAACATACTTGCTCGGTCATTAGTTCTATCAAGTAAACCCACCAATTCTGCCGTTTCTTCCATAAACTGCATCGCGCCCACGGCACCAGCATAACTGGTAATGTTTCCTCCAAGAAAATAAGGGTGTTCTGAATTTCTTAAGGCTACCAAAAGCAATGCAATTTTAATGGCGTTTTCGTCAACTTTCCCTCCATTGACAAAAACTGCGGCATCAAAACTGTCTCGCCAAACCACGTCAGGTATACGAAGGTAAAATTGAGAACCATTCCAATAAGTGATTGGTTCTTCGATTTTTGGAGCGGGCGGTCTCAATTCTTGGGGGACACTAAAACTCAAAACTTTTTCGTCAATAGGAGTCTCCGCAGTTTGAATTCCCAAAGATTTGTATTGCAAAAGTAGTTGTTCCTGGAGGGCCGCTTTATCTGCTGATATTGCCGTTTCATTTGGATGAGAGGATGAACTAATTGGTTTTCTCCCAACCCTAAAAACAATTTCATCATTTTCTATTTTCCATTCTATTATTACTGTATAGTTTTCAAAGGGATTGACAATGAAAAAGTCTTTATCGTATCTTTTAGGATCGCACCACATCGTTACCCAATATTCTTTGGAAACGCCGCCAATCGGCGGATTATGGCCGATCATTGTTGGCGTACTTAATTTTACTTCTAAACCGGCTTTTTTTACTACTTGATGTAGCATTGAAGCAGCATGACAAACACCATTACCGGCAATACCGCCAACTACACGCATATTAAGATAGCAATCTGGCCCAAAGGTTTTGTTAACCGATATTTCTTGACCTGGGGGAATTTCTATCTGGCCAGCGTATTCTCCCCCACCGACTTCTTGAGAAAGACGAGTATAAAACAAACGGGCATTTTCTACCATTTTAGAATTATTGGTTAATTCGGAAAATCTGAAAGTTTCCCCTTCTAACAATACTTCTGCTGCTGCCTCTGCCGGCGAGGCTTGGGCACTTATGTCGGGGGAAGAAGGAGGACTTGATGTTTTTTTGTTTACGGCTTTAAGTATGGGAATACCTTCTAAATTTTTTGTGTCAGCAGCTATTATTTCGGGAATGGGTGGAGTTTCAACACTACATGAAATTGGTGATCTGTTATTTTCATCACCGTCAGCAAAACGCCTGATTTGATCGCCGGCTTTGCAGCCAGTTATTAAAGTTAAAGAAAGACAAGCGCTCAATAAATAATTTTTTAAAGACTCTTTTGCCATCTGAAGAATTTTTTAACGGGCAGAGGGATATTTATTTTCTAGATTTTTCTAAAAAAATCTTTCTAAATATCCGTAAGCACTAACATCGCTACCTATTTTTAATTCTTCGCCGGCCAAGTTTATTAATAGAAGAAAACTTATCTCATTGCCATCTTGATCCATAGCATGAATTAATTCCACAGGAAATCCAAAAAAGTCTATATTTTCAATTTCTGTTATCGTATATTTCCCTGGAGGTATTTTATCTGTAATACCCAAAAGTTCATGGCCTAAAATATTGTTTAAAAATCTTCTGCTTAGTTCTGAAGACCAAACAATTTTGCTGCCATCCGGTGTTTTTTTGTTTTGTTTGTCATCTTCTCTAGGAAAGATTTGAGATTCCGGGTTTTGTCCTTGCGTCTTTTCTTGATTTCCTGGTTGAGGTTGTAGATTTCCCGCTGTTGACGGTTTTTCTCCTTCTTGGGTATTTTGTTTTGGAGATGTTTCGGGTTGTTTGTTTGTTACTGGCGCTTTGAATGTAGTTGAGTTTTTAGGTATTATTTTTGGGGCAGGTGTTTTCTTAGGTAGAAGTGATCTAAGGTAATCAAGATAATTTTCTAAGGCTTGAGCCAAGGTTGGATTATAGCCGGTTAAAGCGATGATTAAATCTTTCATTTTTTGGCAAAGTGCCAATTGCTGGTCATCAATTCCTTCTTGGGAAATTCCGATTAAAAGATTAAAGATTAAATTGGTTAAGTCGCCAACCATTTGAGGATTTTTTTCTCTTAAATATTTAATTTTTTCAATTAATTGAGGTTTTAATTTTCCATTTTTAGCGTAAAAATCTTCGGTAAACAAACTTTCTATCAGTTCTTGAGCAGTCAGTTCTTGGAAAGCCAATTCTGTAATTTCTGTTTGAATAATAGATTGGGTTTCAGGCGAAGATTCTGCTGTTTGAGAAGAAGTGGCCGGAGTTTCGGTTTTAACTGGGGTTGATTTTGGCGGTTGTTGCGTTATTGGTGATTCTGTTCTTTCTACTCTTTCTCCAATGGGGATGGCTTTAGGTTGAGGGGGAGCATTTTCTTTCGCATCACTAAGAATCACTTCTTCATAAGGAGACAGGATGGTAACCTCTTCAGGAGATAAATAAGAAGGCGCCGGTGATGAGATTTTTGGATTTTCCTGGGAGTTTGATCCTCTTGAAATTAAAATTCCGCCGACAACACCACCGACAGTCAGAGCAGCTGTTAACGCCCCTGTTGTTATAACTTTTTTTATTTTTTCTATTGTACTTTCTATTGGACTTTCTATTGGAGGCGCTGGGGCAACTTCTCCTCCTAGAATTCTCATGGCAGCGATTTTAGCAGCAGCAATTTCAGCAGGAGTTCTTTGGTCGAAATTACCGTCAAAAGCATTTCGGCCATCACTACCGGATAATTCGGTTTCTTTCCATTGTGTTGCCATTTTTTTATTTTTACTTTATGTTATTCTAAATTTTAGATTTGCCGCCTTCTCTTGAGTTCTTAAAATGGCCCTGGTGTTATCAACAGGGGCTTTTGGTTTTATTTTACCTCTAGAGTAAATAAGATTGTATCTCTCGTATCTTCTAGATTCGGGTTTATTATTGTTATTGTCAGGATTTTCAATTCCTCGCATAATCATGGGTAAATAAGGCGTTATTTTTGTCTCTGGTGTTGGTACTGGTTTTGCTTTTGGTGTTGGACTTGGTTCTTCTGGAGTTGATAGAGGGGTAGGAGTGGGAGTAGAAGTGGGAATACGTGCCGCTTGGGCTGTTTCGGTTAATTCTCTATATAAGGCTGTTTGAGTTGCGGCTGCTTTTTTGACTTCTTCAACGATACCTCCTTGATGAGCGCTAGCGGTTTCGACTGCTACTTGGGTCAAGGTAGCTTCTACTTCCTTTGCTATTCGGGTAGCCGTCATTCTTCTTTCTGCTTCTTCTTCTAATCTTTTAATGTATTCCTCTTGGGCTCGGCGTTGGGCTTCTAAAGTTGCTCTTACCTGCTCTTCGATACGCCTTTTTATTTCGGCGGCGTCTGGAGTCGGCGTTGATGTTTCTGTGGGCCTTTTGGTTTTTGTGGGTGTAGGAGTTTCTGTGGGCTTAGGAGTTTCTGAAGGAGTGGGAATTGGTGAAGCTATTACTTGGGCGGTCTCTGGTTTTGCCCCTAGACATTCATATAATATCGCTTCTAAAAAACTGCCCAAACTGGCATAATTTGTGAAAAGTTCAGGAGAAATTGCCATTGCTTGTTGCCGGTTAAGCATTGATTCTGGGCAATTGCCTTCTTTGGCATCTATTATTGCCTGTAAGATTTTTATTCTGGCTTCAAGAGGGAATCTGCTCGCTATTGAACTAGGTTGTTTTCTTATTTCTTCTTCCAAATAAGTTATAAAATCGGTTATGATGAATGTACCCTTTCCTTTATCAACTATAATTTCCCCAGGAAGACGAATATTTCTATTTAACATTTCTAAAACAGGTTTACATTTTTCACTTACTTTTCCTTTCCCCAAACAATCAATTGTTTCTTCATCAATACATCTTGTTACTGTTTCATCTTGGTCTATCCCTAATTCTTCTGCCGCTTGACTTTCTCCTAATTTAATTAAGGGGCATATGACTCTGTCAAAAGGATCTCGTGATTTAATTGGCGTTTGGGTTAGTTTATCTGGTCTTTCGGGGGTTGCGTAAGTAGTAGTGGGCGTTTCTGGGTTTTCCCTAAAGAGACCTACATTGTTTTTAAGGTCGTTGGCCAAATAAATAATACCAGCTCCGGCTAATACCACTATCGCTCCTTTAATACCACAACCTAATATTTTGAAACTACAACCTATTACTTCATCGGGTCTCCTAATTGATCTTTTTGCGATTGCTGATAATAATTCACTTAAATTTGTTTCGTTAGTGGGAGGGAAATAATTTGGTGTGTCTCTCCTCTCCGGGCTTCCCATAATAGTATAATATAAGATATATAAGTATGGTGGCATTTTAGCACCTTAGATATTTTTTGTCAAGTAAAAAAATCAATATCTTCTGACGTTTCGTAATCTTTCTTTTTAAGTATTTTTTTCTATAGGGTTTTAAAAGGGGTTTTGGTTGAAAATTTTTTTTAGATTGTGTCAGAATAAATTTAATGCTGGCAAAAATTTTTTCAGGAGCAAATGTGGGGCTTGAAAGCGTTTTAATTGAGGTTGAGGTTGATATTTCCCCAAAGACCCTTCCCTCTTTTAATATTGTTGGTCTTCCTGATAAAGCAGTTGAAGAGGCAAAAGAAAGAGTAAGATCGGCATTAAAAAATTCAGGAGCGGATTTTCCTTCAAAAAGAATTACCGTTAATCTTGCCCCCGCGGATTTGCCAAAATTTGGCCCCTCTTATGATTTGCCGATTGCTTTGGGGATTTTGATTGCCTCCGGGCAACTTAAAGCAAATTTGGATGACGCTTTGGTTTTAGGGGAATTGTCTTTGGATGGTTCTCTTCGTCATACCAATGGAATTTTGCCGATAGCTATTTTGGCAAAAGAAAAAAAATTTAAAAGAATTTTTCTCCCCAAGGTTAACGCCCAAGAGGCATCGGTAGTTAATAATTTAAAAATTTATCCGGTTTCTTGCCTTCTTGAGATTTTTCGCCATTTTGGCGGCAGTCAAGAGATAAAGCCAATTTCCTATACTCCATTTTCTAAAATTTCTTCTTTGAGGATTTTTGAGTTTGATATGGCAGAAATTCGGGGGCAAGAAAATGCTAAAAGAGTTTTAGAGATTGCTGCCGCAGGCGGTCATAATGTTTTTATGAAAGGCCCTCCCGGAGCGGGGAAAACAATGCTTGCTCGCGCGTTGGCAGGAATTCTGCCGGATTTGACCGAAGAAGAGGCTCTTGAGGTAACTAAAATTTATTCAATAACCGGGAGTTTGCCCAAAGGAGAATCGATAATAAAATATCGTCCTTTTCGTTCTCCTCATCATACAATTTCAAGAATTGGTTTAATTGGTGGAGGAAGCCATCCGATTCCCGGAGAAATTTCTTTGGCCCATCGCGGTGTTTTATTCCTCGACGAATTTCCTGAATTCCCACGAAGTGTTCTTGAGGCATTAAGACAACCAATGGAAGATGGATTAGTTACCATTTCTCGGGCTTCAGGTACTTTAACCTTTCCGTCTAAGTTTATTTTGGTGGCTGCTGCCAATCCTTGTCCCTGCGGATATCTAGGAGATTATTCAAAGCCATGTAATTGTCTCCCTGGGCAGATTCAAAGATATCAAAAGAGAATTTCCGGGCCAATCATTGACCGAATTGATCTTCATATTGACGTCCCGGCAGTTAAAATAGAAAAACTGATAGAGAATGAAAGAGAAAAAAGAGAAAGTTCAAAGGAGATAAAAGCAAGAGTTCAGAAAGCCAGAAATTGGCAGATAGAGAGATTTAAAGGAACAAAAATTAAAAGCAATGGAGAAATGACTACCAAAGATGTTAAATTTTTTTGTCCTCTTTCCAGAGAATGTCAAAATTTACTTTATCAGGCAGCAATTCAATTAAATCTTTCAGCCCGCTCTTTTTATCGGATAATTAAGATAGCGCGAACAATTGCCGATTTAGCCCAAGAAAAAGAAATCTTGAAGGAACACCTTGCTGAGGCCCTTCAATATCGTCCACGGGATTTGACCTTTTAATTTAGCAAAACCCCTCCCGTAAAACTTGGGTGGGGGTTTTTGCTAAAAATTTTTTAAAAACTATTAAGCGGCGCCAATTTTGAACATCTTAGTGCCACAATCTGGACATTGAGCCGTCATTGCCGGTTTACCGTTTTTCATTGTTATTCTTTGAGGATTGGCGACCTCCTTTTTGGCGCGGCACTTTACACAATACATTGTTGCCATATTTTCTCTGTCACCTCCTCTCTTTTTTGGGCAAAGTCAAATTTTTATAAAAAAAATTAAAATTTGCCTGCCCTGTCTAAAAAGTATAGTATAAGTTCAAGACTAATTGCAAGTATGGCTAAAATTAAAGTTTTTGTCAAATCCTTTTTAATATAAGGGGTGTAAGGAGAAATAGCAAGAAGCGAATTTTGTTTTTGATCTTCAGAGCCTATCCTTGCCTTGGAAGTTATTGTGGGAATTTTTAGACTCTCCTTTGTTTCTTTATTTTCTATTTTTTCTTCCCCCTTTTCTAAATCTTGAGTAACTTTTAATTTTCTTCTTAATTCAGCAATTATTTTTTCTTTGCGAGTTTTTCTTGCCATGGTCTTAAAAACTGAATTCAGCCGAATAATAACATATTAGTCAATCACTTTTCAATAACAATTTTTGAAATCGAAGACTTTTTGGGAATAATTTATAATGACGATTCGGAATCTTTAGGTTAGATAAAGATCTTAGAAATGTTTAAAAAGTCTGTTAGGTTGACATAATCTTCTTTAAAAGATAGAATAAAATGGTAAAAATGTTGTCTAACGAACAATTTTTTTTGATTTTATCGGGAGTTATTTTTATTTGGTTGGCAATTTTAACTTTTTTTCTTTTTCGGGTTATTTCTCATTATCGCAGTTTAACCAAAGGGGTTTTAAAAGAAGATTTAATTTCAATTTTGGAAAAAATTCTAAAGGAAGAAAAGGAAAACCAAGATAAAATTGAGAAAATTTTTAAAAAGATTGAAGAAATTGAAAAAGAAGGGGCATTTCATATTCAAAAAGTAGGATTAGTGAGATTTAACCCATTTTCCAATACTGGGGGTAGCCATAGTTTTACCTTGGCGCTTTTAAATAATTATGATGATGGGGTGGTAATTTCTAGTTTGCATAGTCGCGATCAGACAAGAATTTATGCCAAGCCAATAAAAGGAGGAAAATCTGAGAAATATGAACTTTCTGAAGAAGAAAAAGAAGCAATTGGAAAAGCCAAAAAACGTTAAAAAATTTAAATGAAAATATGGAAAAAGCAGAAAATAGAAAAAAAATAATTTTGTTTATTACTTTAGGCTTAGGTCTTTATTTTCTTTCAACCGGTATTTCTTCTTTCTTCTTTTCTTATTTTGCAAAATCTTCCGGCGAATCAGAAATTGTTTCTCCTATTTCTTCTGAAGATAGAGAGAGGTTTAAAGTTGATTTATCCGCCCCAAAAAGTGAAGTTTGCCCTTTGAATGGAAAAATGTATACCAAAGCAGAAAAGGATATTTGGAGCAAGAGGCGACCATTAACGGTTATGATTGAAAATCACAAAGACAGTCGACCTCAGTCGGGTCTTTCTCGGGCAGATATTGTTTACGAGGCGGTAGCCGAAGGGGGAATTACGAGATTTCTGGCGGTTTTTTATTGTGGTGTTTCCGCCTTGGATGTTCAGGTTGGGCCTGTTCGTTCAGCAAGAACTTATTTTTTGGATTTTGCTTCTGAATACGGCGATTTTCCTTTATATGCTCATGTTGGAGGAGCAAATACTCCTGGCCCTGCTAATGCTTTAGGGCAAATTGCTGATTATGGATGGATTAAGAAAGGAAATGATTTAAATCAATTTTCAATTGGTTTTCCAACTTTCTGGAGAGATCAAGAAAGACTTGGTCATCCTGTAGCCACAGAGCATACGATGTATTCGTCAACTGATAAACTTTTTGCGGTAGCCGAAAAGAGGAATTTAACCAATATTGATAGCGATGGTATCCCTTGGAATAAAAATTTTGTCAAATGGCAGTTTAAGGATGATACCAAAGAAAGTGAGAGAGGGTCAAAAAGTCCATCATTTTCTTTTTGGAAGGGCTATTCAGATTATGACGTTAAATGGGAATATGATTTGCTTTCTAATAATTATAAAAGGATAAATGGAGGAGTTTTACAAAAAGACAGAAATGATGATGCGGAAATTCGAGCCAGGGTAATAGTGGTTGTTTTTATGAAAGAGTCAAGAGCCAATGATGGTTATGAGGGTAACCTTCATCTTTTATATAAGACAAAGGGGTCAGGGAAGGCCCTTGTCTTTCAGGATGGTCAGGTTTTAGAAGGAGTTTGGGAGAAGAAGGAGCGAAAGGAAAGAATGACCTTTAAAGATTTAAAAGGTAAAGAGATAGCATTTAATCGGGGAGAAATTTGGATTGAAGTTTTACCTTTAGGAAATGAGGTGATTTATTAAATTAATTTTCTTCTTGTGAAAGACCTGCCCCTTAAAAAATAATTAATGAAAGAGAGAAAATTTATAAAAAGGATAAAAATTCAAGTTTTTCTTGATTTTTAAAATTTATGGAACTGCAGGATCTTTTAATTTCAAAAGTAAGGGTTAAATTATTGGAGACATTTCTTTCAAATCCCCAGGAGATTTATCATGTTAGAGAATTAGTTAGAAGGACGGGAGAAGAAATAAATGCTGTTAGGAGAGAATTGGCTCATATGGAAAAATCGGGAATGGTTAAAAAGGAGCCAAGAGGAAACAGGCTTTATTATTGGTTTAGAAAGGATTATCTTTTTTATAATGAACTTTTGGCGATGATTACCAAAACTGTTGGCCTTGGGCGGGAAATTCTAAAGAACAGAGAAAGAATTGGTAAAATTTCCTTTGTTTCTTTTTCTGAAAAATTTGTTAAAAGAATTCCTAGAGAAAAAGATGAAGTTGATGTTTTAGTGGTTGGCCAGGTGATTTTGCCGGAAATTGCTGCCTTAATTAAAGCAGAGGAGCAACGAAGAGAACAGGAGATAAATTATACGATTATGAGTAATGAAGAGTTTTCTTTTCGCAAAGAAAGGAGAGATCCCTTTTTAATGGGGATACTTTTTTCTCCAAAAATAATGATTATTGGCGAAGAAAGAGAATTGGTTTTTTAAAATTTATGCTTTATTATGTATCAACAGAAAGTAATTAAGACAGGAAATTCCTTAGCCTTGACTATTCCTGCAAAATTTGTTAAAGATTTAGGGATAAGAGCCGGTGATTCTGTTAAAACAATTTTTGAAAGGGAAAAGGGGAGAATAATTTATATTTTTTCCGGGATAAAACAACTTCCTCTCTCGGAAAGTTTTTTTCAGAAAAGAAAGTGAAATTTTTTCTATGAATAAAAAAAGAATTCTTTTATGGTTCATTATTTTTTTAACAGTTTTTTGTCTTGTTATTGATTTTCCTAAAGATTTTCCTCTTAAATTTTCAATAGGAAAGTTTTCTGTAGATACAAAAATTTCCCATCCAAGAATTGACCTTAATTTTGGGAGAATAAAATTTAAGAGAGATCTTGAGATTAAAAAGGGATTAGATTTAGAAGGCGGTGCCCATTTAGTTTTTCAGGCAGATATGAAGGATATTCCTTTTGAAAATAGAAATTCTGCTATTGAGGCGGCGAAAAAAAACATTGAAAGAAGAATTAATTTTTTTGGAATTTCTGAGCCAGTAGTGCAAACAGCTAAAAGTGGCGAAGACTATCGTTTAATTGTAGAACTTCCCGGCATAGAAGATATAAATAGAGCAATTGATTTAATTGGTTCAACCGCCCAACTTGAATTTTGGGAACAAGTCGAGGCTTCTCCCTCGGCTGGTTTTAAACCCACTGATTTGACTGGTAAGGATTTAAAAATTTCTCAGGTTCGTTTTGACCCAAATACCGGCCAACCGGTGGTTAGTCTTAATTTTTCTTCAGAAGGAGGGAAAAAATTTGCAGAGATCACCTCAAGAAATGTTGGTCGAATAGTTGCTATTTATTTAGATAAAAAAATTATTTCTACGCCTGTAGTCGAGGAACCGATAACTTCTGGTGAGGCAATTATTAAAGGAAATTTTACTCTTCAGGAGGCAAAAGATCTTTCGATTAAACTTAACGCGGGGGCTTTGCCCGTACCAATTAAAATTATTGAACAAAGAAATATTGGGGCCACATTAGGTCGAGAATCAGTACAAAAAAGCCTTAAAGCAGGTATGATTGGACTTTTAATGGTTGCCCTTTTTATGGGAGCATATTATGGCAAACTTGGTCTTTTAGCAGATTTGGCCTTGGTGCTTTATGGTTTGATTACTTTGGCCATTTATAAATTTATTCCTGTTACTTTAACTTTACCTGGAATAGCGGGTTTTATTCTTTCAATTGGCATGGCAGTTGATTCAAATATTTTGATTTTTGAAAGGATGAAGGAGGAACAAAGATCTGGTAAGCCTTGGCAGATTGCAATGGAATTAGGATTTGGTCGGGCCTGGGATTCGATTAGAGATGCCAATATTTGTACCTTAATTACTTGTTTTATTTTATTTAATCCTTTTAATTGGGGTTTTTTGAATGTTTCGGGAATGGTTAGAGGTTTTGCTCTGACTTTGGGATTAGGAATTTTTATTTCTTTGTTTACTGGTATTGTTGTTACCAGGACATTGTTAAGAGTTTTTTACAAAGGTTAGTTTTTTAAAAGAATATGAATTTCATGCGTTTTAAATGGTTATATTTTCTTTTATCCGGTATTGTTTTAATTCCGGGAATTGTCTCTCTCTTTCTCTTTGGCCTTAAACCATCAATTGACTTTACCGGCGGGGCGCTTCTTGAATTTAAATTTGAAAACGCCAGAAATTTAAGTGCTTCGGCAATAGATGAAGTAGTTAAAGAAAAGGGGTTTGAGGTATTTTCTGTTCAGAAATCCGGAGAGAATGATTATCTTTTAAGAATGCAGCCAATAACAAAAGATGATGTTTCTTCTCTTAAAACCTCTTTAGCCGATAAATTTTTAGCTATACCAGAGGAAATTCGTTTTGAGACAGTTGGGCCAATTTTAGGTAAGGAACTTTTGATTAAAACCATAATTGCTGTAGTTTTAGCAGCAGGTTTTATTTTGGCTTATGTTGCTTGGGTTTTTAAAAATTTTAAATTTGGAGTTTGTGCTATTTTGGCTATGTTTCATGATAGTTTTTTACTTTTGGGAACATTTTCCTTATTTGGGCGTTTTTTAGGAGTTGAGATAGACACCCTTTTTGTGACAGCAATGCTTACTATTCTTTCGTTTTCAGTTCATGATACAGTGGTAGTTTATGATCGAATTCGAGAATCACAGAAGAGATTTCCCCAGATAGCGTTTGAGGATTTGGCAAATAAGGCGGTAACGGAAACTTTATCGCGATCTTTAAATAATTCTTTAACAATTATTTTTATGCTTTTGGCTTTATTCCTGCTTGGAGGAGAGACGATTAAATGGTTTGTGGTTGCCCTTTTAATTGGGACTATTTCTGGAACCTATAGTTCTACCTTTACTGCCGTTCCGTTATTAGTTGTTTGGGAGAAAATTGAAAGAAAAAGAGAGAACAAATAAGATTTTTATAAAAAATTTTGTCTGTTTATGTAGAATAGAATTGTCTTTAAACTGAGATAGAAAGGAGGTGATAATGTGGATTTGCAGGTTCAGAAAAAAGACGGCAGGCTTGAGCCTTTTGATAGGGATAAAATAAAAAGCGGCCTTCTTAAATCAGGAGCTTCCAAGGAGGAAGCGGAAAAAATTGCTGCCGATGTTGAAGTCTGGGCCCAGAATGCAGCCCAAAATGGTATTGTTAGTACCTTTAGTCTTAGGAATAAAGTTCTTGAGATTTTAAAAGAAATTAATCCTACCGCCGCTAACGCTTTTGAATTTTACCGAAAGCCAAAACAGTAATTTTGTTAATTTTTTATTAAATATTAATCTTTTTTGGTCTAAAAGAGAAAGAATTTTTCGTGGAAGAAAAGGTTAAAAAAATTTTGAGTTCTTATAAAATTAAATTGGACCCTTTTAAGGATCAGTTTTTCCTCATTGATCAAGAAATTATAAAAAAAATTGTCGAAGAGGCAAAAATTAGGCCAAATGAAAAAGTGGTTGAAATTGGTGCGGGTTTGGGTTTTATTACTTGGGAAATAGCCAAAAGATCTAGAAATGTTTTAGCAATTGAAATAGATAGGAGATTTAAGCCAATTTTAAATAAACTTCCTTCTTGGGTAAAGGTTGTTTATGGAGACGCCTGGAAAATTTTAGGGGGACTTCATTATTCAAAATATAAGTTTGATAAACTAATTTCTAGTCTTCCTTACAGTCTTTGCGAGCCGATAATGCATAAGTTTACCTATGGGGTTAAATTCAAAACGATTGTTTTTGTAATTCCCAAGAAATTCTTTTATAAAATTTTAAATCATCCTATCTTCTCTGCTTTTTATAAAATTGAGAAAGTTTTAGACGTTCCCAAAAAAGCATTTTATCCTATACCTAGGGTTAATTCGGTGGTTGCAAAAATTACTCCCTACAAAAATCCGCCTCTTTCTGCTGTTATTTGTCAATATCTTTATAAACATAGGCGATCTCTTACTAAAAATGCTTTGGTTGAGGCGTTAATTGAGGTTTCTCCAAAAATTTACCAAAGAAAAATTACAAAGAATCAGGCAAGGAAATTAGTTCAAGAATTGGGGATCGATCAGAAACTTCTTAAAGAAAGACCCATCGACAATCCTAGTATTTATTTTGAAGTAATTAAGAAAATAAATACCGTTTCGTAAATTCATTCCGATACCGTTTCGTTTTATATTTACGAAATGGTAAAATGCGTTATAAAGGTAGTATTAAATATGATTTTTGATGTGATATTATAGAATAAATGGCATTAAGGAAAACATTTTTGGCTACAGGCGAAGTTTATCATGTTTTAAATCGCTCATCTTATGGTTTTCCTATATTTAAGGGGAAAAGAGAGCGTGAATATTTTCTGGAGGCGATGGGATATTATATTCAAGCAAATCCCCCAACAAAATTTTCTCTTTATAAGATTAAGAAAGATATGTTTTCTGTTAGTTTAAAAGATAGATTGGTAACAATTATTAATTTTTGTATTATGCCGACTCATTTTCATTTTACCCTAAGACAAGATAAAGATGATGGGATTAAAAAATTTATTCAGAAATTGACTAGTAGTTTTGCTCATTACTTTGCTATAAAAAATCGAAGTAGTGGTCATGTTTTTGAAGGAAATTTCAAGGCAATCCGGGTAGAAAATGAGGAACAGTTGATCCATCTTTCTCGATATATTCATTTAAATCCCGTTTCTTCCTATCTTGTGGAAAATCCAGAGGACTATTTATATTCTTCTTATAGAGTTTATTTAGGGAAAGAAAAATCATTTATTGTAGACCCATCTTTAGTTCTTAGTAATTTTTCTTCTCCTTTGGAATACGAAAGGTTTGTTTTATCTCAGAAAGATTATCAGCGAGAAATAGAAAAAATAAAACATCTACTTCTAGAGTAGAAATAGGCAAATTACCGTTTCGTAAATTCAAACCGATACCGTCTCGTAAATTCATAAATTTTGGCCGATTTCTTTAATTCGGGAAAGTAAATATTTTCGTTTGTTCTTAGTCTTATCTTCAACAACCTCTTCAAATAATTTATTTAAGACTTTTCCTACTAGTGGACCAGGAGAAATATTTAAAATTCTCATTACATCATGGCCATTAACCTTTAAATCCGTTACCGTAAATGGTTGCTTTTGTACTTCTTTAAGTCTTTTTTTGAATTTTTCCAGTCTCCAAGAAGTTTCTCTTGCCCCCCCTCCAAGCCTATCACCAACTCGAAGATCAAGAATGTCTTTTAAGTTTTCTTTACCAACATTCCTGATAAATCTTCTAATTGCCGAGTCGGTTTGGTGTTCATCGCAGGTAAATTGGTGCCATCTAACGAGAGTGGTTAACTTTTCTCTTTCTTTTTTGGAAAAACGGAGTCTTTCGGCAATATTTCTTGCAATTGAAGCTCCAATTAATTCGTGATTGTAGAAGGTTCGCTTTTCTCCTTCGCCTTTAGCGGTTAGCGGTTTTCCAATATCGTGAAGAAGAGTGGCAAATCTAGTTATTGGATCTTTTGAGGGGCAATATTTTAGAGATAAAAGAGAATGGGTCCAGACATCATAAATATGGTGTTTGGCTTGCTTTAGCCCATATCCTTTAATTAATTCTGGAATAATTTTTTCCAAAAGCCCAGAAGATAAAAGAAGATTAAAACCGTCAGCGGGAAAATTACTCTTTAAAATTTTAAGAAGTTCATCACGGATTCTTTCTTTAGCGATTTTATTAATTAAATTAACATTGTTTTGAATTGCCCGGAAAGTTTCTTCTTCGATGATAAAGCCAAGTTCTGTTGCTAAGCGAATCGCCCTCATCATTCTTAAGGCATCCTCAGAGAATCTTTTATTTGGATCACCTACTGCTTTAATAATTTTTTCTTTCAAGTCGCGCTGGCCTTCAAAATAATCAATAATTTTTGGTTTTTCTTGGGAATAATCTAAGGCCAAGGCGTTAATAGTAAAATCTCGGCGCGAAAGATCTTCTTTTAGGGAATTCCCCCAAATTACTTTATCTGGATGACGTCGATCAGAATAGCCAATTTCTTTTCTAAAAGTGGTTATTTCGTAAGGATGAGGCGAAGAGGGATGATTGATTCCTACTGTTCCGAATTTATTGTCATAGAAACCGTTAGGGAAAATTTTAAGGATTTCTTTTGGGGTAGCATTAGTAGTAAAATCCCAATCAGAAACTTCTCTTTTTAAAAGGAGATCTCTAACTGATCCTCCTACGACGTAAATTTCAAATCCTTCTTTTTTAAATTTTTTTAAAATTTCACAGACAAAATCTGGAAGTTTGAAGTTCATCTTGGTATGATAATTATACCATGAGAAGGTGGAGAGTATTGAATAAATTGGTTATGGCAAAAGAGGGCTTTGACGTTTCAGAAATTATTAGGATTTTATTAAAAAATCGAGAGATAAATACCGATAAGGAAATTGAAGAATTTCTAAAGCCCCCTAGTCCTTATAGTTTAAAACCAGAACATCTAAAAATTAGTTTAGTTGATCTTGAAAAAGCGGTAAAAAGAATTAAAAAAGCAGTGAAGAATAATGAAAAAATTATTATATATGGAGATTATGATACTGATGGTGTTTGTGCTACGGCGATAATTTGGGAGGTTCTTTATCAAATGGGAGCAAAAGTAATGCCTTTTATTCCTAAAAGAGAAGAAGGCTATGGAATGAAGGTTGAAAGGATTGATCAATTTGCCGATGAAGGGGTAAGTCTTATAATTACGGTAGATCAAGGTATTACTGCTTATCCCCAGGTTGATCACGCCAGGAAAATGGGAATTGATGTAATTGTTACCGATCATCATCTGCCTGGGGAAAAGAAGCCAAGGGCGTTTTCAATTATTCATACCACTGCTCTTTCGGGTTCTGGTGTGTCTTGGTTTTTGGCAAAAAATTTGGGGAATCCGGATCTTGATCTTGTAACTATTGGGACAGTGGCTGATATGTTGCCTTTAACCGGGGCAAATCGAGCAATTGTTTACCATGGACTTCCAAAATTAAGAAATACTAAAAGGCTTGGTTTAAAAAAACTTTACGATAAAGCGGGAATTTCTTCAGAATCTTTAGGGACTTACGAAATAGGATTTATTATCGGGCCAAGGATAAATGCTTCAGGAAGATTGGATGATCCGATGGAATCCTTACGCCTACTTTTGACCTCAAAGGAGGAAAGAGCCTTGTCTCTTGCTCAAAAAATTGATGAACAAAATCGCAGGCGTCAAGTTTTGACAGAAGAAATGACTATCCATGCGAGAAATTTATGGTTTTCTCAAGATGGGAAAAGTAAGTTGATTTTTGTTTCTCATACTTCATACGAAGAGGGGATTTTAGGTTTAATAGCAGGAAAGTTAGTAGAAGAATTTTATCGGCCGGCGGTGGTTATTGCCCAAGGAGAAAGGTACTCTCGGGCTTCTGCAAGATCAATTAATGGTTTTAATATTATTGAAGCAATAAGATCATGTAGCGATATTTTGGGGTCTCATGGTGGGCATGCTTTGGCGGCTGGTTTTTCGGTAGAAACGGTAAGGATTGAGGAATTAAAAACTAGACTTCTTGAAATAGCAGAAAAAAACTTAAATGAGGAAATTTTAACCCCTGTTTTAAAAATTGATTTAGAGATGGATCTTTCTTTTGTTTCTCTTTCTCTTTTTGAGATATTGAAAAAATTAGAGCCCTTTGGTTATGGTAATCCCGAACCTCTCTTTTTAAGCCGAAATTTAATTATTTTTGATGCCCAAACTGTAGGGGATAAAAATCAACATCTTAAATTAAAAGTAGCATCTCTCCTGTCACGGACCACTTTTGAGGCTATTGGTTTTGGTATGGGAGGCTTTTTTGATAAACTTTCTCCTGAAGAACCGGTTGATATTGTTTATAGTTTACTTTTGGAGAGATGGAATAATTCTTCCTCTCTTAAGTTAAAAATTAAAGATATAAGAAAAAGCAAAAATGGAGAAAAAGATTAATATTGATAAATTAATTGAAAAAATTAAATATTATGATCTTAAGGTTGACCTTAAAGAGGTAAGGAGGGCTTTTGAATTTGCTTCTTCTGCTTGCGGGGGGAAATTAAGACTTTCCGGAGAAACGGTTTTGGATCATTTACTTGCAGTTGCCGAGGTTTTGGTAGATTGGAAACTGGATACTACCTCGATTGTCGCAGGTATTTTACATGATGTTGTTGAAGATGGAGGCAAAAGCCTGGAAGAGATCAAAAAAAATTTTGGAGAACAGGTGGCATTTTTAGTTGATGGGGTAACAAAGATAGGTGGTTTAAAACTCAGAGGGTCAACCAATGAAGAATTTGTTGAAAATTTAAGAAAAATGGTTGTGGTTATGGCTTCTGATTTAAGAGTAGTTTTAATTAAACTTGCTGATCGTTATCATAATATGCAGACTCTTTCCTTTTTGCCTTTGGATAAGCAAAAAAGAATTGCCAGAGAAACTTTGGAAATTTATGCTCCTCTTGCGGAAAGATTAGGGATTGGGGAAATGAAGGGGAAACTTGAGGATTTAGCCTTTTCTTATGTTTATCCTGAAGATTTCTTGTGGGTTAAGAATTTTTCTGCCCCATTTTACCATAAAGCTCAAGAGATCGTTGAGGAGGCGAAGGAAGAAATTTTAAAAAAACTTGGAGAAGAAAAAATAAAAGCCACCGTTTCCGGCCGGGTTAAACATCTTTATTCTCTTTGGAAGAAACTTTTAAGACCAGAAATTAATAAAGATATTTCAAAAATTTTTGATCTTGTGGCATTAAGAATACTTGTTTCTTCAATAAGAGATTGTTATGCCTCCTTGGGTGTAGTTCATCAGAAATGGAAGCCAGTTCCTTTTAAGGGAGTAAGTGATTTTATCGCTCAACCAAAGCCAAATGGTTATCGTTCGATTCATACTACTGTTTTTGGTCCTCACGGAAGGATTATTGAAATTCAAATAAGGACTTATCAAATGCATGATGAGGCAGAAAATGGAATTGCCGCCCATTGGTATTACGCTTCTTTAAAGTCAAGAGGGGTCTCTGATCAGAGACTTGAAAGCGGAAGTTTTGCTCCTGATGAAAAACTTTCTTGGGTTCGGCAATTGGTTGCTTGGCAGAAGGAAATCGTTGGTTCAAAAGAATTTTTAGAGGCGATAAAATTCGACGCTTTAGCCCATCGAATTTTTGTTTTTTCGCCAAAAGGCGATGTTTTCGATTTGCCTTTAGGGGCTACCCCGATTGATTTTGCTTATGCAGTCCATACCAGTTTGGGTGATGAGGCAGTTGGAGCAAAGGTTAACGGGAAAATGGTTAAACTTAATTATAAATTAAAAAGTGGCGATATGGTTGAAATATTGAAAAAGGAAGGCACTAAACCCTCACGAGACTGGCTGGAGTTTGTAGTTACTACTTTGGCTAAAAGAAGGATTAGAAGATTTTTTAAGAATGTTTAAATTTTTTATAATTATTTTTCTCTTTTTTGGGCTATTTTTGGTGTTTCCCAAGTTTTCCTTTTTGGTTTAGAAAATTTTCCGGTGAAGTTTTTTCTCTCAGAGAATTGCCTTGATCACCAAAAATTTCTTCACCGTATTTGTTAATTATTCTTATTGCTTCTTCAGGATTTAATTTTAATATCTCTTCCCAAGCAGCCTGTTGGGCATTTGGTAGAATGCCAAAAGTATCTAGCATTTTTTGGTATCTTCCTAAAGCTTTCCAATATTCTGATTCTTTCATTATTCTAATAAATAAAAAACCTCCCTTTTTTGGGAGGTTTGAGAAAGTTTTAAAAACTATTTTCTACTGCCATTTCCCCAAACCTCCCCTCTCCTTCTTTTTGAGGATAATAGAAAGAGAGATTTGGTTTATAAAAAGGGAGTTTTTCATTTAATTATAAAGATTTTAATTAGTCATTTTTAGATTGTCAAGATAAAGAAAAAAATGTAGAATATTAGATAATGCAAAGAGTTTTAACTAGTCAGACTAAAGAAAAAATTGGAGAAAAAGTTAGGCTTTGTGGATGGGTAAATAATCTTCGGGATCACGGAAAGATAATTTTTATAGATTTACGAGACAAAGAGGGAATTATTCAATTAGTTGGAGATGAAAAATTGAAAAATTTGAGAATTTCCGACGTTTTGGAGATTGAGGGAGTGGTCAAGAAAAGACCAAAAAATTTAATTAACCCCAAAATTTTAACCGGAGAAATAGAAGTTGAAGTTAAGAACTTTAAAATTTTGGCAAAGTCAAAGGATTTGCCTTTCGATATTCAGGGAAGTGGAAGAGAAATCAATGAGGAATTACGCCTGCGGTATCGTTATTTAGATTTAAGGCGACTAAGAATTTTTAGGAATTTGGAAATTCGTCATAAAACTATTAAATTTATTCGTGATTGGCTAGATGCTCATGGGTTTATTGAAATTGAAACTCCAATTTTAACAAAGGCTACTCCAGAAGGGGCAAGAGACTTTTTGGTTCCTTCAAGGCTTCAGCCAGGGAAATTTTATGCCTTGCCCCAATCTCCCCAGCAGTATAAACAACTTTTAATGGTTGCTGGGTTTGAAAGATATTATCAGATAGCGCGTTGTTTTAGGGATGAAGACCCGCGGGCTGACCGGGCTTATGGGGAGTTTACTCAACTTGATCTTGAAATGTCTTTTACAACCCAAGAAGAAATTTTGTCTTTGATTGAAGAACTTTATAAATCTTTAATTAAAAAAGTTTTTCCTCAAAAAAAGCTTACTTTTTCTCATTTTCCTAGATTAGAATATGATGAGGTTATTAAAAAATATAAGACAGATAAGCCTGATTTAAGAAAAAACAAAAATGACCCCGACGAGTTAGCATTTTGCTTTATAGTTAATTTTCCTTTATTTGAATGGAAGGAAAAAGAAAATCGTTGGGATTCAATGCATCACCCTTTTACTGCTCCTAAAGAAGAGTTTGTTCAAGACTTACTTAATGAAAGAAATATTGGTGGAATTAAATCTTATCAACATGATTTTGTTTTAAACGGTTTTGAAATAGGAGGGGGAAGTATTAGAATTTCTGATCCGGAAATTCAAGAAAAAGTTTTTAAAATTCTCGGCCACGAATCATCAGAAATTAAGAAAAAATTTGGGCATCTTTTGGAGGCTTTTAGTTATGGCGTCCCCCCTCATGGTGGAATTGCTCCCGGAATAGACCGTTTTTTAATGATTGTTTTAAATGAGCCTAATCTTCGGGAGGTAATTGCTTTTCCAATGACCGCCTCGGGACAAACAGCAGTTATGGATGCTCCTTCTGAAGTAGACTCTTCTCAGCTTAAAGAGTTAGGAATAGAAATTGTCTTTAATAAAGACAAATGAAAGAAATTAGGAATTTTTTCTCTTTTTTGTGGGGGAAAAATTTTTTAAATGTTTTGGAGTTTTTATTAGTTTTTTTGTTTATTCTTTTTCTTCCGGGGTTAGATTATTATGAAAATCTGAATTCTTTTTGGCAGAAGCCTGAAGTTCTCGGTTTTCATTTTTCTATTCCCCCTCCTTTGCCAATCCCCAAAAATAAACTCGGAATTTTGCCTTTAGAATTTTCGGCTAAGGCAATTTTTTTGGTAGATTTACCTACATGGATGCCTATTTACCAAAAAAATCCTCATTTAAGAGTTCCTCCTGCTTCAACTGCTAAGATAATGACTGCTTTGGTATCGCTTGATTATTATCGCCTAGACGATGTTTTAACAGTTCCTAATATGGATTTTCAAGGGCAGATTATTAAACTTCGCGCAGGAGAAAAAATGACAGTAGAGAATCTTTTGCATGCTTTGCTTTTGGCTTCGGCTAATGATGCTGCCGAAACTTTGGCGGCAAATTATCCTGGGGGGAGAAAATCTTTTATAGAAAAGATGAATCAAAAAGCTAAAGAGTTAAATCTTTCGAATACTTATTTTACTAATCCTACTGGTTTAGATGAAGAAGGTCAGTATACTACCGCTTTTGATTTGGCTCTTCTGTCGCGGGCAGCAATTCAAAATGAAGTTTTTACTAAGATAGTTTCAAAAAAAGAATTTTTAATTAGCCTGGTTGATCAAAAGAAATTTTATTCATTGAGAAACATTAATATTCTATTAGATAAATTACCGGGAATTAAAGGAATTAAAACGGGGTGGACAGTTTCCGCTGGAGAATGTTTAGTAAGTTTTTATAAAAAGGATGAAAGGGAGATAATTAGTGTTGTTTTGGGTAGTAAAGATAGATTTGGAGAAACAGAAAAGATTTTAAATTGGGTTTTTGAGAATTTTGAATGGAAAATTCCAGTTTAAATTTTTTTATTCTGTCCATTTAGGATCAATAGCGGGTACGTAGGCAAAAAAATCTCTGTCGCCTTCAAAAACAAAAATTGGCTGGAGAAAGTTTTGGGGTTTTGGAGAATCATAATAGGCCAGATAAACTTTTCTAATGGTAATTTTGCCTTCACTGTTATCTCCCAAATTGGCAATAAAACCCTTTCCCTCTTGGATTTCTTGCCAGGCTAAAGACGCAGATTTAAGGGGGTAGGTAGCAAAATTATCCCATTCTATTTTATTATAGTTATATTTTACCTCTACAATTCTTTTATTTCGATCTCTTGCTCCCGAAAACATAAATGAGACGATTCCTTCTTTTGGATTAGGAGGAAGAACTGGGAGATTATCCTTTTTTTCTCTAAAAAGAGCAACTTTGACAAAATCTGCCTCAGAAAGAGAAAGAGCTGGTTTTAGATCGGGGGGTTGATATTTAAGATAGGAAATTTCTGCATTGCCATTTTTTAAATCTTCGCTTAAAAGGCCAATATTGTTTAGGAAACCTTTGGCCTCAGAAATTGCTTGTTCACCAGAGGGTAATTTTTTTTCAAATAGAATTGATTGATCATTTTGAAAATCATATTTAAGATTAAAAGTTCCGTTTACGATATCAATATCTAAAATATATTCTGGAGTAGTTTGCGAAGAGAAGCGATAAATTGTTTCGGATAATGGTTTTGGCGAACTAGAAAAACCAATTTTTCTGGCCGTTTCTTTTGCTCTTTCTAAAGAAAGAAGAGAAACCGCAGGTTTAACGGAGACATAAACTTTGCCAATAGAATCAAGTTTGGGAATTGTCCCTTGGATTGTTTCTAATTTGAAAGAAAGAGAAGGTTTTTCTTCAATTTTGGGAAAGTCTATTTTAGGTAATTTGCCAAAAGAGGTTGTTGGGGGTGGTGGTGGCGGGGGATGGATTTTGCGGAGATAGGCGGTGGTGGTATTCCAGATAAAACGCAGAATTAAAAATCCCACAAAGAAAATTATTCCATATTTTATTCCTTTACGAGTATAATAAGCGGTTTCTGTAAGAGTCGCCATACACTTTTGAGTATAGATTTATCTTATGCTAAAATCAAGGTAATTATGAAAGAAATTCGTACCCGTTTTGCCCCTTCGCCTACTGGTTTTTTGCATATTGGAGGGTTGCGAACCGCTCTTTATTCTTATGCTTTTGCCAAAAGTCAGGGGGGGAAGTTTATTTTAAGGATTGAAGACACAGATATTAAAAGATACATAGAAGGAGCAAAAGAAAAAATCTGCGAAATTTTAAAAATATTTGGTTTAAATTGGGATGAAGGGCCAGAGGTTGGCGGGCCATACGCTCCTTATATTCAGTCGGAGAGAGTAAAGGTTGGGATTTATAAAAAATATGCCGAGATTCTTCTTAATTCCGGTCGTGCTTATTATTGTTTTTGCTCTTTTCCTCCTGAGGAAATTTTAAAATCGAAAGATAAAAGAAGAGAAATAAAATTAAGAGATGATTGCCGTAATCTAAGCCCTAAGGAAATTAGAAGACTCCTTGAGAGAGGAGAAAAACCGGCAATCCGCTTAAGACTCCCCGAAGGCGAAAAGGTTTCTTATTTTGATTTTGTTTTAAAAAAAGAGATTTATTGGAAAACTGATTTTGTTGATGAGGTAGTTCTTCTTAAGTCAGATGGATTTCCTACTTATCATTTAGCGGTAGTAGTTGATGATGCCGAGATGAAAATTTCTCATATTTTAAGAGGTCATGATTGGTTGCCAAGTACCCCTATCCATCTTTTGCTTTTTAAATATTTAAATTTCCCAGTTCCTCAAATTGGTCATTTAACTGATATTCTTGATCCGTCTGGAGGGAAGCTTTCTAAAAGAAAGGGGACAGTTGCGTGCGAAGATTTTTTAAGTCAAGGTTATTTACCGGAGGCGATTTTAAATTTTGTAATGCTTTTAGGTTGGGCACCAAAGGATAACAGAGAGATTTTTAGTTTGTCCGATTTTGTTGCTAATTTCCAAAAAGGTAATCTTCAAGTTTCAAATCCTGTTTTTAATCAAAAAAAATTGGATTGGTTTAATGGATTTTATATTAGAAATAAAAAAGACGACTGTCTACTTCAATTAATTAAACCATTTGCACCAAGAAACGCCTCTCCTCGTTTAATTAATCAAACTATTCCTTTAATTAAAGAAAGGATTAAAAAACTTTCGGATTATTCTTCTCTAGCCGGATTTTTTTTTAAAGAACCAAAGATTGACAAAAAATTATTTACTAAGGGGGCAAAAGAGCAATTATTACTGGCCCTTGAAGTTCTAGAAAAAAACAAAAATTGGGATAAAAAAAACTTGGAAAAAGAACTCCAAAAATTGGTAAAAGAAAAAAGTTGGCAAGTTGGAGATTTTTTTATGAATTTTCGTATCGCTATTGCTGGCTCCAAAATCACTCCGCCAATTACAGACTCGATTGAGATTTTAGGGAAAGATAAAACCTTAAAACGACTTAAGGTAGCCGTTGCTTTATTATGAGAAATTTTTACTCCAATACTCCAGTGTAATGGAGTAGGATAGGGAGATTTTATGACGAAGGTTTCTAGAATTCTTATCGATCCTAAAAGAATATCCCTTTTTATAAATTCTTTATGGAATACTTTGGCGCTTCTTGAGGATAAAAAAGAAGCGGAAGCATTTTTTAAGGATGTCTTTACTCGAACAGAAATTTTAATGTTTGCTAAGCGAATTCAAATTGCCAAGATGCTTCTTCTGGGATATGATTATCAAACAATAAGTTCTTTTGTTAGAGTGGGAAATACTACTATTTCCAAAGTTAGCGATTGGCTTAACCAAAGTAAAGGAGCAAAAAAGGTCATTCAACGCTTATTAGAGATAGAGAGGAAAGAAAAGGGTAATTTAATAATACCCTCCTCTCCTCGTGGGATTTTCTCGCTTGGGCCAAATTTATTTAAATTTGGAATCGAAACGGCAATAAAGCAGGTTAAGAAACGGAAAAAGAGGAAATCGGTAGAGAAATCGCTTCACTCCAATAATCCAGTGTAATGGATTATTGGTAGTTTAAAAACCTAGGGAAAGTTGTTTTTGGGTTTAAAAATTGATAGAATAAATTTAAAAAAATAAGTCTTTTCTTTTTGCGGGATGGTGTAATGGTAGCACACAGGGCTCTGGACCCTGGAATCTAGGTTCGAATCCTAGTCCCGCAGCCAATTTGTAAAGTTTGCGTTTCCCGCCCCGCTCGAGCGTAATTTTTCAGAAATCAACGTCGGGATTTTCCTTAAAAAAAGTTCGGATTTTATTCAAGACAGATAGCCGCCAAGGGGGTGCCCAAAATTAATTAATTTTTGGGTTAATAATACAGCTATTATTGAGTTTCTTGTATAAATCGATATAGCTTCAAACTTTAAACAGGTGACTTTTTAGCTAATTCATACCAATATTAATCATAGATTTCTGTTGATTTGTTGAACCGGCTTTGTGGAATGCTAGATTTGCTAGGCAACTGGTTGAAAAAATCCTGAATTTGAAACTTTTAATAGGTATCATTTGACAAGCGGCAAGATATACCCCCTGCTTTGTTTTTTTGTTTTGCGAAGACATTAATTAATATTTTTCAGTTATCTTTAAGATAAAAATGTATAATAGTTAATATGATAAAACAAAAAATACGTGGTTTGGTTAGTTTGAACTTATTATTTTTTTGGATAGCGTCAACCTTAAGTGGATTTATTTTATATCTTGCTCTCGAAGGACAAAGATCAGGGAGAGCAATTCTCCTTTTTGGACTTACTAAACATGACTGGGTCAGTGTTCATACTTGGATTAGTTTTATATTTTTGGGAATAATTTTGCTTCATGTTATTATTGACTGGCGCTTGCTGATTGTAATTATTAAATTACTTCTTAATGGTAGCAATAAATAACAGTTTCTATGTTATACTTTTATTGTTTGAAAAAAGACTAAGAATTACCCTTTTATTTCTAGTTTAGGGCTATTAGTTTTATGGTGAACATAGATTTATGAAACAAAATGACTTTTTTTTAAATCTTCTTTCCTCGATTTTGTTTTTGGCAATTTTTGTTTTATTTTTTTCGCCCCCAGAATTTTTGGAAAAACCTGGTTGTCGTTGTCAAGGGACGGGAGAATTTCAGTTTGATGAAACTCAAGCCTATTTTGAGGGAAAGAAAATTTCTGCACCATTGGTAGCCAGATGGGAGCTTTCGCCAAGTGAAAGAAAGGTTCTTGGAGAGGCGACAGGCTTTGAGAAATGGATTGAGGTTGATTTGTCTGAGCAAAAGCTCCGTGCCTGGGAAGGAGATAGATTGTTTTTGGAGTCTTTAATTTCTTCAGGTAAATGGGCGCCTACGCCAGTTGGAGAATTTAGAATTTGGATAAAGATTAAATATGCTAAAATGTCGGGAGGCAGTAAAGAAAACAATACTTATTATTATTTACCAAATGTGCCTTATATTATGTATTTTTACAATGGTTATGGTCTTCATGGAACCTATTGGCATAATAATTTTGGTCGACCAATGAGTCATGGATGCGTTAATTTACCGACGCCAATTGCGGAAAAGATTTTTTACTGGAGTAATCCTCAAATTGGTAATTCTTTTGTGGTTAGGGCAGATAAAAATAATCCTGGGACCAGGGTGGTGATTCATAAATAAGTTTGTTTGCTTCTTGACATTTAGCAGTTGATATGCTAGACTGCTAATTAGTTAGCAAGTTTTAAGAGCTGAAAATGGAAAACAAATCTGAAAAAATTATTCCTACAGTTGCCCTTCGCGATAGTGTCGTTTTTCCTTACACTGAATTTCCTTTAACCTTCGGAAGACGGCGTTCAAATAATGCTATTAAAGCAGCCTTTAGTGGTTCTTCGCAGCGACTTTTAGCAGTTTTTACCCAGAAAGATCCGCGAATTGCCGAGCCAAACCAAGAGGATCTTTATCAAATAGGAACTTTAATTACTCTTGAGAATATTTTAGAAACTGACGGAACAACGATTGCTATCGCCAGAGGTTTAAGGAGGGTAAAACTTGAGGAAATTGTTCAAAACGAACCCTTTCTTTTAGCCAAAATTTCTGAGATTCCAGAAATTATTGAAGAAACTCCAGAAGTTAAGGCTTTGTCAAATCATTTAATAAATGAATATCGCCGGGCTTTTAACTTGGGAAAGTCAATTGATATTATGGTTTTAATGAGACTTTCTTCAGGGGTTTCTCCAGCAGAACTGGCTGACCAAATTGCTTCAAGTTTAGATTTGAAGACAAAAGAAAAACAGGATCTTCTTGAAACGATAGTAGTTAAGGATAGGCTTAAGAAGGTTAATGATTATCTTTCTCAGGAAATAAAAATTTTGGAACTTGAGCATTCAATTGCTACCAAAACCCAGGAGCGATTTGAGAAAGAAATGAGAGAGGCAGTTCTTCGAGAAAGAAAAAGGACAATTGAAAAAGAACTTGGGGAACTAAAAGAGGACGAAGAGGTAGCAGATCTAAAACAGAGAATTCGTCAAGCAAATTTGCCAATTGAAGTAAAAAAGAAAGCAGAAAAAGAACTCTCTCGTTTTTCTCAAATGCCCCCGATGTCTCCTGAAAGACCTTATATTGAAAATTGGCTTGATTGGATTTGTTCGATGCCGTGGAATAAAACTACTCCAAATAATACAAGTATTACTCAGGCAGCCAAGATCCTAGAGGAAGATCATTTTGGGTTGAAGAAGGTAAAAGAAAGGGTAATTGAGTATCTAGCAGTGATGAAACTTAAGTCAAAAAAACAAAAGCCTTCTAAATTTAAGAAAAATAAAGAAAGTCAAAAGAAAGAAGATACCAGTCCATCGATTCTTTGTTTTATTGGTCCTCCGGGAGTAGGTAAAACTTCAATTGGTAAATCAATTGCCAGGGCTTTAGGGAGGAAATTTATTCGTGTTTCTTTGGGAGGAATTAGAGACGAGGCTGAAATTCGTGGTCATCGGCGGACATACGTTGGGGCAATGCCTGGGAGGATAATTCAGGGGATAAGAAATGCGGGGACAAAGAATCCCGTTTTTATGCTTGATGAAATTGATAAAATTGGAAGTGATTTTCGAGGAGATCCTTCAGCGGCTTTGCTTGAGGCATTGGATCCTGAACAGAATAAAGAGTTTTCTGATCATTATCTTGAAGTTCCCTTTGACCTTTCCGAGGTGATGTTTATTTGTACTGGTAATATTTTGGACACTATTCCTCCCGCACTTCGTGATAGGCTTGAAATAATTACTTTTCCTGGTTATACCGAGGAGGAGAAATTTCATATTGCCAAAGAATTTCTCTGGCCAAAGCAAGTTCAAGCTCATGGTCTTGAAAAAATAGAAATTCAAGATGAGGCTTTATACGAGATAATTCGTCGTTATACACGCGAGGCGGGAGTTAGGGAACTTGAAAGAATGTTAGCAATGATTTTGCGGAAGGTGGCTAAAAGAAAGGCAGAAGGAAAGAAGATTAAAGAGCAGGTTGGTTTAAAAGAGGCAAGGAAATTTCTTGGGCCTCCGAAGTATTCCTCGGTTTTAGCAGAGAAAAAAGATGAGGTGGGAATGGCAACGGGACTTGCTTGGACAGAGGCAGGAGGAGAAATTCTTTTTATCGAGGTTGCCTTAATGCCGGGAAAGGGGCATCTTATTTTAACTGGACATTTAGGGGAGGTAATGAAAGAATCGGCTCAGGCCGCTTTTTCTTATGCTCGCAGTCATTGGAAAGCACTTGGTCTTAAAGAAAATTTTTCTAAGAATTTGGATATTCATATTCATGTTCCTGAAGGAGCAGTTCCTAAAGATGGACCTTCTGCTGGAGTAGCGATGGCGGTGGCTTTGATTTCTGCTTTAAGCAAAATTCCGACACGTCGAGATGTAGGTATGACAGGAGAAATAACTTTACGAGGACGAGTTTTGGAGATTGGGGGGGTTAAAGAGAAGGTGATTGCCGCCCATCGAGCAGGTCTTAAGACGGTAATTTTACCAAAGGAAAATAAAAAAGATCTTGAAGATGTTCCTCAGAAAGTTAAGAAAGATATTGAATTTGTTTTTGTTTCTGATTTGGGAGAGGCTTTAAGAGTAGCGCTTTGTCATCGGAAAAATAACCAAGGAAAAGAAGATCTCGGTTTAAAAAAAAATCAAAAGGCAAATTTTTCTCAACCCCTACTTGCTTCTTGAAGAAAAAAGAAGTAAAATCTTTCTTCGAATTGACATTTTCTTAATTTTTAACAAAGAGAGAGTTTTTATAGAGAAATTGGCGCTATCGTCTAGTGGCCTAGGACATCAGGTTCTCATCCTGAAAACCCCGGTTCGAATCCGGGTAGCGTCACTTTCTTAATTAAATTTAAAATTTTCTATTATTGACAATATTTTTTCCCTGTTATATTATTTTTTCTTAAGGCAGAAGGCAAATTTTTATTTCCCATAAATTCCACCCAAAGAGGTGATTTTTTGTTTTGGGGTAAAAAATTATGGATGAAGAAAAGGTTTATTTAACTCGCGAAGGATTAGAAAGTCTTAAAAAAGAATACGAAATTTTAACGAAAGTTAGAAGGCCGTTGGCGGTAGAAAGATTAGCCGCCACACGAATTGTGGGAGAAATGACCGAGAACAGTGATTATACTCAAGCAAAGCAGGATCTTTCTTTTATCGATGGTAGAATTTCCGAATTGGAAGAGGTATTAGGGAGAGCGGTTTTAATAGAAGAAGATAGGGGAAAACATAAACAGATTGGAATTGGTTGTAAGGTAACTGTTGAAATTAATGGCGAAAAAAAGGTATTTCATTTAGTAGGCGAATGGGAAGCAGATCCAGTTAAACAGAAAATTTCTTATAATTCTCCTCTTGGTCGGTCTTTATTAGGAAAAAAGGTTGGAGATAAGGTAGAAGTTGAAGTGCCTGCCGGGAAATTAGTTTATACTATTCTTCAAATCGATTAAATTTTGTGTTAAAATTCTTTCAGTTATGCCGGCAAGATTGGTTAGTTTAAGGGCAAAGCGTATTTCCAAACTTAAGGAAATCCGTGCCTTAGGGGTTAATCCCTATCCTTCAGTCTCAAGGAGAACTCATTCTGCTTCTTCTGCCAAAGAGATGCTTGATAGAGAAGTTCGGGTTGCCGGTCGGATTTTTTCCTGGCGGGAACATGGTGGTTCTATTTTTGCAGATTTAAAAGACGAATCAGGGAAAATTCAAATTTTTTTTAAAAGGGATGTTTTAGGTAAGGAAAGATATGATTTTTTAAAACTTTTGGATATTGGTGATTTTTTAGAGGTCGAAGGTAAAGTTTTTAAAACTTATGCAGGAGAATTAACTGTTTTGGTTTCTGATTTTACCCTTCTGACTAAATCACTCCGTCCACTTCCTTCGAAATGGTATGGATTAAAAGATGTTGAGGAGCGTTTTCGTCGTCGATATCTTGATTTAATTATGAATCCTGAGGTTAGGGAAATGTTTATTAAGAAGAGCAGGTTTTGGTCTTCGATAAGAGAATATTTGACAAATCAGGGTTTTTTGGAGGTGGAAACGCCAGTTCTTGAGGCTGTTCCAGGAGGGGCAGATGCCAGACCCTTTATTACCCATCATTATGCTTTAGATACTGATTTTTATCTTCGGATTTCTTTAGAACTTCATTTGAAAAGATTAATTGTTGGTGGGTTTGAGAAAATTTTTGAAATTGGTCGGGTTTTTCGTAATGAAGGTATAGATGCGGAACACCTTCAGGATTACACCCAAATGGAATTTTATTGGGCTTATGCTAATTATGAAGATTTAATGGATTTTTTGGAGGACTTTTATAGATATGTAATCGAAAAGACAATTGGCGGTTTAAAAAGTAAAAAAGAAGGAAAGGAGATTAACTGGGGGAAGAAATGGGAGAGGATAGATTATTCCCAGATTTTTTGGGAGATTGTAAAAATTAATCCTCTTAAAGCAGGACGGGAAGAACTTCTTAAAAAAGCAAAAGAATTAAAACTTAAACCCGAGGAATTTTTAGGCAAGGGGCGGTTGATGGATTTGATTTATAAAAAGACAATTAGGCCAAGGATAATTGGGCCAGCATTTTTGATAAATTTACCGGTTGAGGTTTCTCCTTTAGCCAAAAGAATTCCCGATAATCCTAATTTAACAGAAAGAATTTTGGTATTGGCTGGAGGAACAGAATTAGGGAATGGTTTTTCAGAACTTAATGATCCGTTGGATCAAAAAGAGCGTTTTGAGGAACAGCAAAAACTTCGTGAAGCCGGAGATGAAGAGGCACAAATGTATGATAAGGATTTTATTGAGGCTTTAGAATATGGAATGCCTCCTACTGCCGGTTTTGGCTTAAGTGAAAGATTATTTTCGTTTTTAATGAATAAACCAATTAGAGAGTGTGTCTTTTTCCCTTTAATGAAAAAAAGATCAGGGAGGAAAAGAAATGATTAATCGTCAAGAGGCCTTAGAATTTTTAGAAAAAAAGGTTGAAAACAAAAACATTTTAAAGCATATGTTGGCCTGCGAAGAATTAATGGGAGAAATTTATGAATCTTTAAAGCAGAAAAATGAGAAAGATTTAGGGGGAACAAAAGAAGAATGGATGATGGCAGGTCTTCTTCACGATGGAGATTATTGTTTAGATGTTCCTCCGGAAAAACAGGGAGTTCAAATAACCCAGTGGCTTAAGGAGGAAGGTTTTGATGTTCCAGAGAATGTAGCCCGGGCAATGGCTTCCCATAATCACTTGACAGGGACGACCCCTGTCAGCAAGATGGATTGGGCTCTTTTTTGTGGTGATAGTTTAACGGGATTAATTGTGGCGGCAACTTTGGTTTTACCAAGTCGAAAGATAACTGATTTAACGGTAGAAAATGTTTTAAACCGTTTTAAAGAAAAGTCCTTTGCTCGAGGAACGCGCCGGGAAGATATTGCTTTGTGTAAGGAAAAATTGGGTTTAGAACTTAAGGAATTTATAGAAATTGGTCTTAGGGCAATGCAGAAAATAAGTTCTGTTCTTGGTTTATAGATTAATTTAAATGAAATCAAGTCTTGAAATAGAAAAGTTGAGAAAAAAAGATGTGCTAAATTTTTATCGATTTGTTAAAAATTTCATACTAAATGAATACGAAAACTATTCTTCTTTAATAAGGCATTTTTATTGGCGTCATTTTTGGAATAAAAAGAAAATAGAAAAATATTTAAAAGATAAAGATTCAATATTGATGGTTGCTAAGGAAGGAGGGAAAATAATTGGTTTTTTAAAGGGGTTTGTTGATTATGGTGGCGCTGCTTGGATTAATTGGTTGGGGGTAGAAAAGGAATTTAGAAAGAAGGGGATTGGCACCTCTCTTTTAGAAGAAATGGAAAAATTTTTTAAGAGTCGTCTTTGTCATTTTATTCAGTGGTGCACAGAAAGGACGAGCTTAGTTAATTTTTGTAAGAAAAGAGAGTGGCATTTAATTGGTTTGCAAAAGGAATCGTGGTGTGGCCAAGATGAGTACTTACTGCAAAAAAATATTGATAAGCCTCACTTTGAACTTTGGAAATGAAGATGTAATTAAGCCGTATGCTTGACCTAAATTTTATTAGAGAAAATCCTCAAGAAGTAAAAAGGGGGATTAAAAAAAGAGGTTATAATCCGGAAATTGTTGATCGAGTTTTAAAGGTTGATGAAACCCGGAGGCAACTTATTGGAGAAATTGAGAAATTGAGAGCAGAAAGGAATAAATTAGGGCCAAAAGATATTGAAAAAGGAAGAAAAATTAAAGAAATTCTTCAAAGGCTGGGACCAGATCTGCGGGCAGTCGAAGAAGAGTTAAAAAATCTTTTATACGAAATTCCTAATCTTCCCTCGGTTGATACTCCTTTAGGAAAAAGTGAGACAGATAATTTGGAATTGAGGGTATGGCTACCGGGGAAGGGTTACTTAGCAAAAGAGAAAATCGGTAGAGGGTGGAAATCAGTCGAATTTATGCCTCGTTTTGAGGGGAAAGATCATGTAGAATTGGGAGAAACTTTAGATATTTTAGATATTAAACAAGCAGGGAAGGTTGCGGGAAGTCGTTTTGTTTATTTGAAAAAAGAGGCAGCGATTTTACAGTTTGCTATTTTTGAATTTTTAAAAGATCGACTTTTGAAAGAGAGATTTATACCAATGGTGGTTCCCTTACTGGTTAAGGATTGGGTTTTGTATGGTACTAGTCATTTTCCTCAGGGTAAAGACCAAGTATACAAAATAAAAGAGGAAAATGTAGAAGGTAAAGAAAGTTTGAATTTGGTTGGTTCTTCAGAGGCACCACTGTTTGCCTATTTTGCTGACCGAGTCTTTAAAGAGGAAGATTTGCCAATTAAAGTAATGGCTTATACCTCCTGTTTTCGTTCTGAGGCCGGAAGTTGGGGAAAGGATGTTCGAGGAATGAAAAGGGTTCATCAATTTGATAAGTTGGAAATTGATGTAGTTTGTGCTCCTTGGCAGTCTGAGGAGATTCTGGAGTATTTAGTGGGAATTAATGAATGGTTTTTGCAATCTCTAAAACTTCCCTATCGGGTTTGGCAAAAGTGTAGTGCGGATATGGGTTATCATGCTTCGGCTAAACAATACGATGTCGAGGTTTGGTTACCGGTAAGCGGCGAGTACATGGAAACAATGTCGGCAACTAACACCACCGACTATCAGGCAAGAAGAATGAATATAAAGTTTATTAACAAAAATAGAGAAAAGCAGTTTTGTCATACAGTTAATGATACGGGAGTGGCTATGGGGAGAATTTTGATTGCCATTTTGGAAAATTATCAGCAAAAAGACGGCTCGCTTTTAGTACCCGAGGTTTTACAAAAATATTGTGGATTTAAAAAAATTTCTCCCCAAAAGTAAATTTTTATTTTTCAACATAAAGAAAGCCCTTTTTAAAGTTTTTAATTTTTGCTTTTATCAATTCTCCTTGTTGAATTTTCCTCCCTTTAATTTTTATTGGAAAAGAATTTTCAGCAATCCCCTTCCAAAAATTGTTATTGATTTTATTGAAAATAAGACAGTTTAGAATTTTTCCTTTTAAATTATTTGCAATTTCTTTTTTTATTTTTTCAGTTTCTTTCCGGATGATTTTAGATCTTCTTCTTTTTATTTCTTTAGGCATGTCTTGCCATTCCCCTTTTTTTATTTTTTCAAATGCTAATGTTTTAGGTCTTGGGGAAAAGGGAAAAACATGGGCAAAAGCAATTTTTATTTTTTTAATTAATTGAATTGTTTTTTTTAAATCCTCTTCTGTTTCGGTAGGGAAACCAACAATGATGTCCGCCCTTAAAACAAATTCCGGTCTCTTTTGTTTAATTAATTGAATCGACTTGTTTAATTGATTGAAGTTGAGTTTTCTCCCCATATCTCTTAAAACTTTTAAGGATCCAGATTGAAGAGAAAGATGGAGGAAAGGAGAAAGACGATTTTCTTGGGCAAAAAATCTGGTAAATTTTTCATCTAAAATTTCAGGGTCAAGGGAAGAAAGAGTAATTTTGGGGACAGAGGTTTTTTCGAGAAGATATTTTAAAAGATCCAAAAGATTTTTTTGGGGTTTTAGATCCCTGCCCCATTGGGAAATTGCCGTGCCGACTAAAATTGCCTCCTTAATTTTTGTTTTTAATTGATTTATTTCTTCCGCTATTTTTTCTTCAGGAATGCTTTTTGATTTCCCTCTTACAAAAGGAACAATACAATAACTGCATCTATGATTGCAACCTTCTTGAATTTTAATTAGGGCTCGACCAACTTGTTCAAATTTTGTTTGAAAATTTACGGGGGGAGAGGGTTTAAGAGGAAATTTTTCTTTTAAAATTTTATCTATCTTCTCTTTTTCTTTATTTGAAAGATAAAGATTTGCCTTTGGAAGATCTATTATTTTTTTTATTTTGGCCTCACCCCCACAGCCAATTACTACCAAAAAGGCGTTTGGATATTTTCTTTTAAATTGTTTAATAATTCTTCTAGTTTCGTTTTCTGCCTTCTTGGTTACTATACAGGTATTGACAATAATGACATCTGGGCTGGAGGAAGACTTCGCTATTTTAAATCCGGATTTGATTAGGTCTTTTTGGATATTTTCAATTTCTGCTTGATTAGTGCGACAGCCCAAAAATAAAGTTTTAAAAGTTTTTGTTTTCATCTATCTGAATGATTTTATCATATAATTAGATTGTGGATATTAAATTTTGGCTGAAAAAATTTTTTAGGGGATACACTATTTTGGAAGAAACTTTTTCTCCAATAAATGGGAGAATTCAGGTTTTAGAGGATTTTTTAGGAAGAAGAAGATTGTTAGCAGGAGGAATAACTCAGTCGGGAGAAATAGTTGAGGAAATTTGGGGACAGGCGTTTAAATCAATTAGGAGTTTGAAAGTTAGTCGTTGTTTGATCCTGGGTTTAGGAGGGGGATCAGCCGCTAAAAAAATTCTTTCATTTTTCCCTAAAGCAGAAATAGTTGGCATAGAAATTGATCGAGAAATGATAAAAATGGGAAAAAAATATTTTAATTTAAAAGATTTGAAGAATTTAAAAATCGTAATTAAAGATGCCTTTATCTTTTTAAATGATTTAAATCATTTAAACAAAAAGTTTGATTTAATTTTGGTAGATTTATATGTTGGCGACAAGGTAGTAGAGAAAACAGAAACAGATGAGTTTATTAAAAATATCAAGAAAATCTTAAACGAAAATGGAATAGTAATTTTTAATAGATTATATTATGCTGAGCAAAGGAGAAAAACGGATAATTTTGAGAATAAAATAAGGAATTTTTTTCCGAAAATTGATATTAAAAAAATTCAGAAAAATAAATTGTTTTTGTGCCGAAATTTTTAGGCAAAATTAAATTTTTAAAGCAAAGAATTTTTCTTGACAAATAGAAGTTTTTTATTCCATTATTTAAAATTGAAAGGAGGGTGATCTATTTCATGGCCAAGAAGAAAAAGAAGAAATAAAAATTGTTTGGAATTTCCAAACCTAAAAAATCAGCTTTAAAGGCTGGTTTTTTAGTGGTTTAAGGGGTATAATTTTAGAATATGCTTAAATTTCTTTCTAAAATTTTGGACTCAAACGAAAAAGAAATTTCAAAATTAAAACCCCTGGTTGAAAAGATAAATTCTTTAGAGGAAGAAACAAAAAAATTAAAAGACGAAGACTTCTCTGCTAAGACGGCTAATCTTAAAGAAAGACTTTCTTCGGGGGAATCTTTTGAAGAGATTTTGCCTGAGGCTTTTTCTTTGGTTAGAGAGGCAGGAAGGAGAGCTATTGGTCTTCGCCTTTTTGATGTTCAACTTATGGCGGGAATTTCTCTTTTCCAAGGGAAAATTGCCGAGCAAAAAACAGGTGAAGGAAAAACTTTATCGGCTGTTCCTGCTTTATATCTTCGGGCTCTCTCCGGAAAGGGGGTTCATCTTGTAACTGTTAATGATTATCTTGCCCGTCGGGATGCTGGCTGGAATGGTCCAATTTTTAATCTACTTGGTCTTTCTGTTGGTTGTATTGTTCACGAACAGGCATTTTTATTTGACCCAAATTTTACTGATAAAAATGCTTCTGACTGGCGACTTTCTCATCTTAGACCATGTAGTCGTCAAGAGGCTTATTTGGCTGACGTTACCTATGGGACTAATAACGAATTTGGATTTGATTATCTTCGGGATAATATGGTTTCTTCGCTTTCAGAAATGGTTCAAAGAGGCCATTATTTCGCGATAGTTGATGAGGTTGATTCGATTTTAATCGATGAGGCACGAACTCCTTTAATTATTTCTGCCCCGGATACTGAGCCAACTAAAAAATACTATGAATTTGCCAAGTTAGTGGAAAAACTTTCACCGGATACCGATTATACTATTGACGAAAAATTAAGGATAGTTAATTTAACAGATCATGGATTAAGGAAGGTAGAAAAGATGCTTGGTATTGATAATCTTTATGAGAAAGATTTTGAGACTATTCATCATATTGAAAATGCCCTACGGGCAAAAACTCTATTCCATCGAGATAAGGATTATATAGTAAAGGATGGACAGGTAATAATTGTTGATGAGTTTACAGGGAGATTAATGTTTGGTAGGAGGTGGTCAGAAGGGCTTCATCAGGCAGTTGAGGCAAAAGAAGGAGTGCAAATTCAGCAAGAATCAAGAACTTTGGCAACGATTTCTTTTCAGAATTACTTTCGGATGTACGATGTTTTGGCGGGGATGACCGGTACCGCCGCTACCGAAGCCGAGGAGTTTCATAAAATTTACAATCTTGATGTTGTTGTTATTCCTACTAATAAACCAATGATTAGAAAGGATTATCCGGATGTAATTTATAAAACCGGCAGGGCAAAATATGCAGCGGTTGTTCGGGAAATTGAAGATTGTTACAGGAGAGGGCAACCGGTTTTGGTTGGAACGACTTCAATTGAGAAAAATGAAATAATTTCTGATTTTTTATCTCATAAGGGGATTCCTCATCAAGTGTTAAACGCTAAACACCACGAGAAAGAAGCATTAATTATAAGTCAAGCAGGAAAGAAAAAGGCAGTTACCGTGGCGACCAATATGGCAGGCAGAGGAGTAGATATTGTCTTAGGAGGGAAAAGACTTGAGAAATGGGAAATTGAAGGTGAGAAAAAATGGGAGGAATTAGATAGAGAATGGCAAAAAGAACATGAAGAAGTAGTTGCCCTTGGTGGTCTTCACGTAATTGGAACAGAAAGACATGAATCACGGAGAATAGATAATCAATTAAGGGGTCGTTCGGGAAGACAAGGCGATCCCGGCTCTTCAAGATTTTTCGTTTCTTTAGACGATGACTTAATGAGAATTTTTGGCGGAGAAACGGTTTCTAAAGTTATGACTGCTTTTAACTTTCCTGAGGATCAGCCTTTAGAACATCCGATGGTTTCAAAGATAATTGAACAGGCGCAGGTGAAGGTTGAGGGGTTTAATTTTGACGCCCGGAAACATTTAGTGGAATATGATGATGTTGTAAATAAACAAAGAGAGATAATTTATGGCTTGCGTAGAAAGGTTTTGGGTGATGAAAGTATGAAAGAGGAGATTTTAAAAAAGATAAAAGAAGAGATTGAAAATTTAGTTTCTATGTATTCACCCCAAGGTTATACCGAACCTGAATATGAAAATATAATTCGAGGGTTTTGCGAAATTGTCCCTTTTGATAATCGTTCTCAAGAACAGTTAAAATTGCAGATTGCTAATCTAAAAACTTCAGAGAAAATAGTAGACCTTTTTTTAAAATTGGTTTTTGATTTATACGAATCAAGAGAAAAACAGATAGGGGAAGAAGCTTCTCGGCAGATTGAAAAATTCGCTTATCTTTCTTCAATTGATCACTTATGGATGGATCATTTGGATGCTTTAGACGATTTAAGAGAGGGGATTGGGCTCCGGGGTTATGGCCAGCGTGATCCCTTAGTTGAGTACAAAAACGAGGCTTTTTCGATGTTTGAAAGACTAATTAGGCAAATTGACTATGAGGTAGTCCGGAGAATTTTCCGAATTCAAGTAGTTCAAAAACCTGTTTCAGTTGTTCCACAAAATATTCAAACTAATATTGATGCCTCCGACCAAACCGGTTTTGTTCAAAAACCAAAATTGGAAAAGAAAAAAATTGGCAGAAATGATCCTTGTTGGTGTGGTAAAAAGGACTCTTCCGGGAAACCTGTTAAGTGGAAGAAATGCCATTACCCTGATCCCGGACCACGTGGATAGCATTTCAAAAAATGCCACATAAATAGGGAACCGCAAACAGCGGAAGAAAAAGAATCCTATAACTTGTATTTTAGTAACTATGAAGAATGGGTTAAAAAATATGGAAGGAAAGGAAGGGTTTAAAATCTAAAATCAATCTCAATTTTGCCATTACCTGCTCTTATTTCTTTGATAATTGTTCTTAAAAAGTGTTTCTTTTCTTCAAATGTTGCATTGTCCCATAAGATGTCAAAATCTTCTAAAGATTTAACAAATTTTTCTATCTCTTTTTGTCTCTCTCTTAATTGTTGAAGCTTAATTTCATAATCACCTGCTACCGCACGGTACAAAGACTCTTTTTCGTTCGTTGTTTTTTAGACGCCTACGAAAAGTCAGATATAGAAAAGAGACTTGACGAAATTGAACAAAGACTGGAGGAGAAGCTATGACGGTTAAAACAAGGCTTAAAAAATTCAGAAAAAATTAAAAATGGATAATCAAAACTCTCCTTTGACTTATTGGACTATGCTTTTTGTGGACGAATACAAGTCGTTTGAAGAAACCCTAATTTATGACCGAAACCATTACTCTAATTCTAAGGCTTTATTAATATTAATCGGGGTAAAGAATTTTTAGGAGAAAAAACGTTTGAAGAATTACCAAAAGTGAAAAGAAAACTAAAAGAAATTTATGAGGAAGAAAGAGAAGAACTAAAAAAAGATCCACGAGTCTCTGCGGCCTTAGTTTTTCTAAGTCTTAAAGAAGGAGTTGATATTTAGGGAATTCGACTTGTAGTATAATACCCAAAGACCACATGAAGGTTTTAATTACAAATCACCAATTGATTATCTTTTAGAAGTCTCCCCAGGGTCTCAAATATATGTAACCTGTATATAAACTTGTTTTTTTTAAGTAAGGTATGGTAAAATATCTCTTCTACTATAGGTATATTACGGGATATTTAAAAAAATGAGTATAGAAAATAAAAAAATAAGAGGGAACCCCGAAATAGGGGAAACTGAAATTATTATGTCTGGGATAAGGGCTAGTGGCGAGCCTCATTTGGGACATTTAGCTGGTGCTTGGAGGCAGTGGTTATCGCTTCAAGAACAAGAAGCTGGCCGTGCACGATACTTTATGATTGCCGATGCTCAAGCTTTAACCGATAAGGGTGCAACGCCGGAAGGTAGGGAAAAAGTAGTTGATTCTGTTAGAAAATTAGTTTGCGCCATGTTAGCGGTTGGTCTTGATCCAGAAAGGTCAGTTTTAGTATTACAGAGCGAAATTCCAGAATTATACGAGTTAACTTACCTTTTAGCAATGTTAGCATCTTGGCCTTCGATTGAAAGAAATCCTTCGTTAAGAGAAGATATGAAAGCTGTAGATTTGAGGAAGGTAAGCGTAGGTACTTTACTTTATCCGGTATCTCAGGCGGCTGATATTTTAGGCTGCAAAGCTACTTTAGTGCCCGTGGGGAGAGACCAATTACCAGTTATATATTTTGTTCAAGATTTAATAGAGAAATTGAATAAAACGTGTGAGGGTATAGCCAGCGTAGGAATGCCAGTTCCTCGACCGTTGGTTGGCGAGATTCCTAGCTTAGTTGGTATTGATGGAAAAGGAAAAGCGGGGAAAACAGGGAGAAATGCAATATTTTTAACTGATTCGCGTGAAGAGGTAGCTAGAAAAATTAGAGCAATGCCTACTTGTCCTTTAAAGACAAGAAAAACCGACAAAATTCCTGGTTTAATCCTAGATGGGGAAGAAAAAAAAGTTTATTTACCTATGGATAAGGAACCATTTATCCATGTACCCTTAACATATATGTTGGCTTTTGCAGATTATCAAGAGGCAAACCAATTATTTGGTGACTATCGGGATGGTAAAATTGGCGATATGGAAATTAAAAGGAGATTATTAGAAGTTTTAACTGGAATTTTAAGTCCAATCCAACAAAGGTTAAAAGAAATAAACGTTGGAGGAGCATTGGAGATTTTTATTGAAAGTAGTAGAAAATACCGAAGAGTAGCAGTGATTACTCTTGGTGAAGTTAAGGACAATTTAAGATTTGGTCAAAAAGCCTATTTTGAACAATAATGATTTGTAGAGGTAACCATTTTTTAAATCAACAATTAGAAAAAAAGCCGCCCTTTGAATCTCTTTATCGAATTAATGTGGGTCAAAATCTAGATGAAGAACTTGCTTACCAGTCATTGAAGAAAATTTTTAAAATTCCCCAAGAAGATATTCGAACCTCTTTAATGAGTGCGCTTTTAAATGGAGTAATGGTCAAGAGGGCTGATATAGAAGAAGTGGCTGGTTTATTAAAAGCAGCTCTTTCACTCGATAAAATTTGCGAGAGTAAAAAGCCTAGAGTTGTGTTGCCAAAGGGCGAAAAGCTAATAGGTTATGCTGGGAGCGGGAAAAAGGGCTTCAAAACAATGAATATTTCTACGCCAGCAGCCTTACTCGCTGCTAGCTGTGGCGTTTATATTGCTAAAGCTTGTTCATGTGCTACTTCTTCAATAATGGGTTCTTCTGATTTAATTACCGAATTGGGAATAAAAATTGATATTCCTTTATTTGAGAATCTAAGAATTTTAAGAAAGTGTAAAATAGCATTTTTTAGTTTGGAGAAAGCTACTCCTCGATTTGCTCGTGTTTATGCTGGGCGGTTTTTTGTTCCTCATGCCCTAAGTTTTGCTCTAGCGGGGTTAAGTCTTCCAGTTAAAGTGGATCATCTTCTTTATGGATTAGCGCATCCGAATATTCAACTTTCAGCTAGAGTTTTCCAAAGATTTGGTTATAATAATGTGTTTATAGTTACTACTACTGAAGATGGGATCCATTTTATTGATGAATTTGGAATTTCTGGGACAGCAAAAGTAGTAGGAATTAAAGATAGTGTTTTGGGGAGAGAAGTGTCCTGTTTGCCTAAGAATGAATTGGATCTTCCCGGCTATTCAATGAATGATATTAGGCAGTTAGAAATTAAAGAAAATAATTGTCAAAAGGTAGTTGATGTCCTTTTGGGAAGAGGAGAGGACGCCAGAATAGATGTAGTTTGCGCTAACGCAGGAATCCTTCTTTATCTTGCGGGAAAGGTAAAAAATCTTTTAGACGGATATCGACATGCTAAATATACCCTTAAAAAGGAAAAGGCTATGGAAAAACTTTACGAACTAATTAAGATTACGAAAGGAGACATTTCTAAAATTGAAAAGTTTTTATGAAAAAGCGTTTAGTAGCTAAAATTTCACCCTGTATGTTTGGGGTTTCAGTGGAAAATGGACTCTATCAAGTTTCCTATGAAATTAATAACATTTGCAATCTTAATTGTCTTCACTGTTGTAATAGTTCCTTTTCGAATTCAGATAAGGGATTACCTCTCAAAAAGATTTTTGCGTTGATTGACGATCTTAAGAAAATTAGGGTAAAAAATATTTATCTTACCGGAGGAGAGCCAACTCTTTATCCCCATTTCAAGGAAGTGATTAAGTATATTCATTTTAAAAAAATCGAATTAATACTGGCAACAAATGGTTTGGATATTATTCGTTTTATTCCGGCGATTAAAAAATATGTTTCTAAAAATATTGGGGTTTTTATAAGCCTAGATGGTATTGGTGAAACCCATGATTACTTGCGAGGCGTTAAAGGTTGTTTCGAAAGAGTGGTCAATTCTATTAAATTATTAGTAAATAATGGAGTTAAAACTAGAATTAGCACGATTGTTTGGTCGAGAAATATTAAAGAATTAGAATTACTTGTTTTACTAGCGAAATCTTTAGGAGCTTATCAAATTCATTTTTCAAATTTACTAAATATAGGTGGTGTTGTTCGGGAAAAATCACTTCAAATTGATGCTAAAAAATATCCGTTAGTAGTAGGAAGAATTCACTATTTAATTAATAAATATTCAAGGAGGGACTTTATTGTTTCTACTAGAAGAGACTTTCCACTAGATAGTCAAAGTGATTATTGTCATGGTGGAGAGAGAATAATTCATATTAATTGCCGGGGAGAATTTTTTCCTTGCTCTTGGGTTGCAAAATCTTCAAATAGTCATTTTTATGCTGCTAAATGGCAAGAGGGGAAAATAGAGGACTGCCTTAGTAAAATAACTAAATTTCAGGATTTAGTTAAAAAAAGAATTGAAATTTACGGCTATAGTGGTTGTCCAGCAATTTCTTTGGACTTTTCTGGAAAGAAATACGGAATTGATCCGTTAAATAAATTATTCAAGGTCAAATGAAAAAGAAAGTTCTTTTTGATCCTAAAACACTTTCTTTAGATCTAGAAGTAGAAAATGGTAAAAAATGGAATCTGAATTTGGAAAAAAAATTCTCGCTTGTTTCAATTTTTAAACCAATAGATCGTTACCGCCTGGAGGTTTCTTTAATTTGCGATTTAAAATGTCGTTATTGTGTAGTTCATATGAATAGAATTAACCGAGATCAAAAATTAATGTCTAGAGAAGTTGCCGAAGAAATATTAAAAAGATTTAATAATGAGATTGGCAAGAGGGGTTCCTTAATGATGATTGGAGGAGAACCCTTGCTTAATTGGAAAGTAGTTAAATATATTATTGAAAACTGTAGGGGGGAGACAATGCTTTTTACTAACGCTTATAAATTGGATGAAGAGAAAATAAATTTTTTAAGTCGTTACAAAACTATGGTTTTAACTTCTTTAGATGGGTATAAATTAAAGCATAACGAAGACCGTTTCTACCCCGATGTTAAAAATAAATTTCAGCAGGTCTCTAAAAATATCAAGCAGACGGCAAAAAAATGTCGAGTGGGAATTAGTTGTGTAGTTCATCAAAAAAATGTTGATGATTTAGTTTCAATTGCTGATTTTTTTGTTAAAGAGCTTAATGTAAAATCTCTGAGCTTTGCGTATCCTCACTTTACAGTGGAGAGAACAAATACTAATGATTTTCCTATGGAAAAATATACTGCAGGAATTTGTAAGTTGCTAAAATTTGCAAAGAAAGAAAAAGTTTACATTGATCAAATCGGAAAGATTATTCGGGCAATTTTGAATAGGGAAGTTAATGTTTCAGCATGTAAAGTTGGTATTTCCCAACGGACTTTCTATCCGGATGGCACAGAAACGCTTTGCACTAAACTAGATACCCTTTCAAATTATTCTATTAATAATTTTTTAAAAATTCTTCCTGTTTGTAATTATAAATGCCAAAGTTGTATAGCAGTTAATCTTTGTGGTGGGGGTTGTCCTTGGGACGCGGCTATTTTCCCTAATGAAATAGGGGTGGATAGAAGAATTTGTTTTCATTATCAGACCTTAGTTAGTTTCATTATAAAAGATATAGAGTCGGAACTTCAGGCTGTCAAAAGCGAAAATGAGGCTTTCTCGATTATTAAAAAGAAATATTTACCGTTGGTTTTACCCCCATGGAAAATTTAAATCTTATTAGTCAGACCTTTTTTGGAACTAAATTAGATAAGACTTTTAAATGCGTGTTAATAACCAATATTGGGCCGATTTTTTTAGGAATAATTAAAAGGGGAGTAATTATTCAAAAAAGTAAAGGCTTTTATCAGACTTTCTATATTAAAATTGGTAAAAATTTTTTGAGAGTAATTAAAGCTACTCCAGGCAATGTAATTTTAGATATTTTGAAAGCGATACATTCTCAAGTAGAGAAGATATTTTTTATTGGTTTAGTTGGCTCTCTGAATAAAAGAGACTGGATTGGGAAAATAGTAATTCCTCGGGAGGCTGTAAATTTCACTGATTTATCGCATTCAATTATATTTTGGGATCCGGATAGACATTCTTTAGGTAAGATTTGTCAGGTCAATGGTTTAATTCAGGAGAAAAATTTTTATGTTAACCTATTTCATCATAAAGTGGAATTTGTAGATATGGAATCTTGTTATCTTGCGGCTTTTGGAAAGGAAAATAATAAAAAGGTTAAGTTTATTGGGATTGTCTCCGATAAGCCTCTAAGTGAGCCATTTTATAAGGTTTCTGGAAAAGTTAAAGTTGATTATAACAAACTTTTATCTCTAATTAGATGATTGAAAAGCACCCCTTGCTTATTAAAATTTGCGCGCGGTCTTCCGGTAATTTTTGGAGAAAATATTTTAATTACGAAAGAATTGAAAAAATGCTTCCCCTGTTAGTGAAAAAAATACCCCTATGCAGAAAATTGTTTTCGAAAACAGGAAAAAATGTTTTGGAAATTAACTTAGATAATTTCAGGAGATTAATAGAGGGATACTTTTCTAGCTTTAACACAGAGCCAAAAGAAAAGAGAAACAACGGATTGGTGAAATTGATAGAAGCCGATTTAAATTATAAATTATATCTCTTTTTAGATTATCCTTCCTATAATGACAATAGAAAATTTAGACAATCTAAAAGATTTTTAAGGCCTATGAGATTCGATAACGACACTAGTTTTTTGAATTTTTTTGAAAAGATTATTTATAAAAATAATCTTAAAGGAAAAAAGATAATTGTAAAGCCTAATTTTGTATCGCCAGAAAGTTATCCGGAAACAACAGACAAGAAACTTCTAGCCTCGATTGTGTCAATTTTGAAGAAAAAGCAGCCTTATTCGTTAAAAATTTTAGAAGGGCCTTCTATTTTCTATGACGATTCCTTTTTAAAAAAAATTAAAATAGGAAATTACTCAATAGAAAACACTCTTTTTTCAAAAAATTTAGTCAGAGTTGGAAGTAATAGGAGTAAAATATCCTTTTTAATTGAAAAGGATATTCTTGAAGCTGATTTTTTAATTAATCTTGCTTGTTTAAAAAAACATCTTTCTGCTGGCTTTAGTGCTTCGAAAAAAAACCTTATGGGGTTATTACCGTCTTTTGAAAGAATAAGATTTCACAGAAATTTAAATTTAGGTTTTGCAATTGACTTTTTAGCCGAGAAAATATCTCCTGTTTATAATATTGTAGATGCTCGAGAAATTCTTGATAATGCTCAAATGAAGAAGCTTGGAGGGAAAGTAAAGAGAGGAAAGGGAATTTATTTTTCTACCGATTGCTTTGAATTAGATAGAATAGCAATCAATGATAACTTTAATGAATAAAAGGTTATACCCTAGAATTTCCAATATTGAAACAACAAACTTTTGTAATTTTAACTGTCCTATTTGTGTTGAAAAAACTCCGCCCTATGGATTTTTGAAAATGAACCTTTTAGATAAAATCATTCATTATAATCAGAAAATTTTGAGAGGACAGAGAATTTGGCTTCATTTTCGGGGAGAACCTTTATTACATAAGGACTTATTCCAAATTATAGAAAAATTAAGTCAAGTTGGAGTAGAAACTTTCTTATCAACTAATGGTTTTTTATTAACTCAAGCAAACATTGAAAAAATCCTTTCGTCTAAACTTAGGGGAATTGTAGTTTCACTTATTACATTGAATCCTAAAATGTACAAAAAGCTTCGTGGCAATTCTTATTTTTTAACAGTTAAAAATAATTTATTGAATTTGATTAAAAACGCTAAGGAAGTCGAATCCCAACTTAAGATTCAAGTGATGGGTCTAAATTATGGGCGTGAGAAAGAGATTACTGAATTTATAAATTATTTCCATCAAAAGGGAGTAGAGGTTGCTATACACCAATACTCAACAAGATTGGGAAAGTCTCGATATAAGCCGGAGGGAGTAAATTTGCCTTCTGAAGTAAAAAGATATCCCTGCCACTGGCTTTTTAATAATATAATTATTCTTTTTAATGGGATTGTCACTACCTGTTGTCATGATTTAGGTGGGCAAATGGTCGTTGGTAATTTGAAAGATTTTGGATATTCGATTCAATCAATTTGGAATTGTAAAGAATATAATCTCTTAAGGAGTAATCATAAGAAAATGATTTTTACCAAAGCGTGCAGAAATTGTGTCGATTGGGTGTATGAACATCCTCAAGTTAAAAAATTCTATGTATGTATTTATCCTGTAAAGGGAAAACGTTATTTTTGTAAGTTATAAGCTTAATTTATATGGATAAGAGTAGCAGCAACAGAAGAATTTATATAGAATTAACTAGTCGTTGTAATTTAACTTGTCCGTTTTGTCCGTACCCCTTCATAAAACGGGAAAAGACAAATTTTGATTTACATTTAGTTGAAAGTATAATTGAAGATATTATAAAGAATGTTCCTTATCGAATTATTTATTTTCACAATATCGGTGAACCACTTTTATATCCCAACCTTGAAGAATTGCTAGAATATTGCGACCGAAAAGGAGCTACGTACGGGATTACTACTAATGGATTATTATTAGCAAGTAGAACTGAAATATTAAAAGATAAAAAAATTAAAGAAATTAACATTTCTTACCAGGTAATTAATCCAGAGCTTCATAGAAGAAGAGGAATTAAAATGGCTGTTGATGAATATCGCTCTTTAATTCTTCAGTCGATTAAAGATCTTTTTCTTAGGGGGTATTCCGGGGTTATAAAAATAAAGCTTTTGACTACTAATGCTTACTCGAGATTTATGAATGAGAAATTTAGAAATATTCAAAATCATAAAGAGTTGATTAAAGAAATTGAAAAAATTTATTTAGAATTTTATTCTCGTTCTCTAACTAGGAAACAAAAGGAGAAGGTTTCTCAACTTGATATTCATCATCATAATAAAATTCAAATCGAAAAATCATTTTTTGTGGAAACTTTCCCTTTTCTAAATTGGGGAAATTTTAGACAGAAAGTTTGGCCAGCCCTTTTTGGAAAATGTGACGGAATTGTTAATCAGTTGTTAATTAGTGTTAATGGTGACGTTTCTCCTTGTTGTTATGATATAGAAGGTGATTTGGTTTTGGGGAATGTTAAAAAGACACCTTTAAGCCAAATCCTTTCCAGTCATGAGGGAGAAGATCTCATAAAGGAAAATTTGTCGGTTTTAGTTAGAAAAAAAAGATGTCAACAATGTCTGGGAGATTTTTCCTTCAGAAGAAGCCTTAAAAAACAGGTAGAAGTTATTTTAGGTAAAAATATGGCACAATCATCAAGAACAATTATTCTGTAAAGATGAAAAAGAAATTAGTGATTATGATTACTGGTACTGGGAGTGGGCTTGGTCGAGAGCTTTCTGTCCAGTTGGCTATAAATGGTCATGATGTTTTTGCTTGCAGTAGAGATCCCTCCAAAATTAAAGCATTTTTGGAAAAACAAAATTTATTTTTAACAAACCTGATTCCTCTTAAAATGGATTTGGCTAAAGCAGTGTCAGTTAAAGCTACGTGTGATTACATTCTCAAAAAAATGGGGAAAATAGATGTTTTAATAAATAACGCTGGTTATGGTTTGATTGGCCCGATTGAGAGTTTATCTGTGCCCCAGTTAAAGAGGCTTTTTGCTGTTAATTTTTTTGGGGCAGTTTTATGTATTCAGAATGTTTTACCTCAAATGAGGAAACAAAAATCAGGCTTAATTGTTAATATTAGTAGTGTTTCTGGAATAATTGGTAGTCCGTTATTGGGAGGATACTGTGCTTCAAAATTTGCTCTTGAAGGGCTATCTGAATGCTTAGCAATGGAACTAGAGAAGTACAATATTAAGGTTATGGTTATAGAGCCAGGATTATTAAAGTCAAATTTTATTGAAGATATTGAAATTGGCAACCGACTAAAAATAGTGCACAATCCATATTTTATTGAGACTCAAAGACGCATCAAGAGTATCCTAGAGTTGGTGAACTCAAGAAAGGCTGAGAAATTAGTAAAAGTGGCAAAAATTATTGTTCAAGCAATAGAAAAAAATCAAAAGGTTTTCCGCATTCAGACTGGCAGTTGGGCTAAAGAAGTAGTCGCTCGAAAGTTAAAAGAACCAGTTTTACTAATTTCAAAATAAGTGTAAAATTAAATTATGAAAAGAAATGATATCTTCCAACATTTAGCTAATAAACCACCAACTCAAGAAGAGATTAAAGAAATTGCCAGAAGACAAAGGAAAAGTGTCCAAGAAGTAGAAAAGGATATTATTTACGCAATGGAAGATTTACGTTATTCTCAAAAAGAAATCATGGAAACGATCAAAAGAAATAGTTATAGAACTTTTCCTGATTCTCGAGTGTTTATAGGAAATTACGGCAAACACAACGAGATTAATAACGCTTTCCTATGCCACGATCAAGGAGATCTTTGTTTTTATTTTTCACCTAAAGACATAGCTTTAGTGACTGGTTTTGGCCCAACCAATGCTCCAACAGCAGGTACACTTTCAATTATTTTTAGAGTTTTAGAGATTCAAAAAAAGGCTTCTGTGTATTGCCATGTGATAATCTCTGATTTAGGAGCATTAAATTCACGAAAAAAACCCTTGGGGCTTCTTTTAGAAAATACAGATCGTTTTGTCCGTTTTATTAAAGAGCTTGGCTTTGATGGAAAAAAGGGAGAATTAAGAACCCATAATTACTTTGACTTTTTTAAAGTTTTTGCTATAACATCAAGTTTACTTAATATACCAGATTTTGAAGAAAGCAGAGAAGCAACCGAGGAAATGTACAGGAGATTAAATCTTCAGGGTAATGATTTTTCTACTATGGTTGATAAAAATTTTACGGTGGCAGATATCCTTTTACCAATTATTAGAGATAGAAAAAAATTAGTATTAGTGGTAGCGGGAATAGAGGAAGAATACTATCCTCGATTAGCCAGGATTGTTATTGAAAGAATAAGAAAAGCAAGTGGAGGTTTAGAAAAATTTGTTTCTCATAAACCCTTAATTAGTGCTTTATACGGAAGAATAATTGAGGGACTCTTCCCGTATGTTAAAATGTCTAAAAGTATTCCTGAGTCCTCAATTAATATAGGTGACGCACCAGAAGAAATTAGGCGGAGAATACTAAACTGCGGTGAAAGAAATGAGCATGTTATTCTTCAAATGATAGAATTAGCTTCTAATTGGAATCCTGAAAAGATTAAAGAAGCACAGATTTCCTTTAAGAGGCGAAAACTACGACCAAAAGAATGGCAAAGATTTAAAGAAGAATACCTAAATTTTTTCTTAAAATTAAAAAATATTTGGGATGCAACGGCTTCTAAGGTTAAAAGGATAGATATCAGAAAAAAAATTTTTTATTAAATTCACCAAAATGAAGAAAAGGATTTTAACTGGAGATAGGCCTACCGGAAAACTTCATTTAGGCCATCTTTTTGGCTCTTTAAATAATAGAGTTGTTTTGCAGGAGAAATATGAAACTTATATTCTAATAGCTGATGTTCAGGCGCTAACCGATAATTTTTTAAATCCTCAAAAAGTAAGGGAAAATGTTTTAGAAGTAGCCATGGATAATTTAGCGGTAGGGATTAATCCCAATATAGCCACCCTTTGTATTCAGTCTTTAATTCCAGAGATTGCCGAATTAACGGTCTTTTTCTCAAATCTAGTAACCATTGCCCGTTTAGAAAGAAACCCTACGGTTAAGGAAGAAATTAAACAAAAAGCCAATCTTTTTAAAAAAGGAGTAACCATGGGATTTTTAGGCTATCCCGTTTCTCAGGCTGCAGATATTCTTTCTTTTCGAGCAGAAATAGTTCCCGTTGGAGCTGATCAATTACCAATGATTGAGCAAACAAGAGAAATTGCTCGTAAGTTTAATTCCATCTACGGGAAAACTTTTAGTTTGCCAAAAGCAATCGTAAGCAAATTCAAGCGGATAAAAGGGTTAGATGGCAAAGAAAAAATGGGAAAAAGTTTAGATAATGCAATTTTCTTAGCGGATTCGCCTCAAGAAATTGAACGGAAGGTAATGAAAGCTTTCACCGATCCTAAAAAGATTTATAAAAACGACAAAGGGCACCCTCTAAATTGCGTTGTTTATCAATATCAGCAGATTTTTAGTTCGGAAAAAGAATTAATGAGTATTAAGGAAAGATGCGAGAGAGGAGAATTAGGTTGTGTTGAGTGTAAAAAAGATCTCGTAAAAAAGATTATTGCTTATCTTGAGTCAATCCAAGAAAAAAGGCGTTATTATGGAAAAAGACCGAGTTTAGTAGAAGAAATCTTGTTGGCCGGGACTAAAAAGGCAAGAAAGATTACTCAAGAAACAATGGCGATAGTTAGAAAAAAAATGAGAATTGATTATTTTGGTTGACATGCCACGCCCAAAATCACCTCAGATTATTGCTGTTTTTCCTAGTGGCTATTTAGAAATTCCTCCCCAGGTTTTCGAATTAATAGCCAATAAAAAAGGAGTAATTTTTGATTTAGATGGCACTTTAGTTGATATGGAACAGGCTAATTATCGAATGTACTTTGAAGTTTTGAAGAAGATGTATGGTTTAGAGATTACGGAAGTAGAATGGGTAAAATTTTTTACCGGGAGAAGACCTCAAGAATCAATTCCTGATTTTTTGAAACATAGAAAAAGAGAACAAATTGAATTTGATTTTGGAGAATTTAAGCGTTTGGTAGGTCCTCTAAAGGAGGATTTTATTTTTAATCGTTTAAATGAAGTGGCATTTTTAATTCCTGGAGCAAATCAGTTTTTAGAAAGAGTGAAGAAATCGGGGAATATAAAATTAGCCTTAGCCACTTCGACAATTGAGCGGTTTACAAGGCAAATTCTTAAACATTTTGGAATTGATAATTATTTTGATGTTATTCTTACCGGAGAGAGTGTTTCTAGGGGTAAACCAGATCCAGAAATATACCTAAAAACTTTAAAAGTTTTAAAATTGTCGCCGGATGTCTGTTTGGTCTTCGAAGATTCTCAAAGTGGGATCAAAGCAGCTTTAAGAGCAGGAGTAGAAGTTATTAGGATTCAAAATCGTTTTAGCCGTTGTAGTTAGACTAGTTTGAGGTTTCCTATTTGATTAATATTTCAAACATTACAACTATTCTATTTGGTGATGGTATATAATGGAGAAGGATAAGATAACGGAGTATAAGTACCAAAGTTTTGTACTTGTGCAAACCTCTAAGGTGTGAAGATGGGCAGAGTTATTAAAGTTTTATTTTTTTATATTTTAATTTTAGTTTTTGTTGTTCCAATTTTGGTTTTGTTTTTTCTTGGCAATCTTTCCAGAAAAGATAATCAAAAGCAGGATATTTCTGTTTCAATTTCCGAGACGACCCCTACCCCCAAACCTCAAGAATTAGAAACAACGCCATTTCTCTCGAAGGAGGATTTTGTCAGAAAATTTTGCAATTTTATTGATGAAGGAAAAATTGTTGAGGCAATTGGAATGATGGACGTCCAAGAGGAAACAGCCAAACAAATATGGGGAGTAGTTTTTAACAATTTTTCTTCATTTAAATTAACTAAAATCAAGGAATCTTCTTTGGATAAAAGCGGTAATTCTTTTGAGGTTGAAATAGAAGTTTCCCTTAAGAAGAATTTAGCCGATTTGCCAATTCCCAATTATGGATGGGAAAATGGGGTAAATAAAAGATGGATAAACTTAGTTGATTTTGGAGGCGGTGTTTATAAAATTAAAGAAATAAGTACCGGACCGTGATGTTTTTTAACAAATTTACCGCAACAGGAATTATTCTTATTTTTTTGGGGATTTTTTTAAGTGTTTTTTGGATAGGATTTCCCATAATGGTTTTTGGCTTTTTGATTGGGGGTTTTGGTATTATATATGGGACAATCCGAAAAATTCCTGGATTAGAGGAGAAAATAAAGGAATTTCTAAAACTAGTTGAAAATTCATATAAGATTTATTTCAAAAGGAGGTGAGGAAAAATGAGGGCAGTTGGTTTTTTGATTTTTCTTTTCTTTTTTCTTATTCCTGCCGGGATTTTTTTCTTAATTTTGGCAAAAGGATTAAAAGGGGCAAAGGAAGATGAATGGGAAGGAGAGGTAGTTGACAAACTTTACAAAACAAAAACCGTTTACCAAAAGGATGAAATTACCGGGAGATCAAAAAAAGATGTAAGTGGCTTTTATACGATAGTTTTTAAAACCAACAAAGGAGAAAGAAAACTTGCGGTAACCAAAAACGAATTTGAAAAGTGGCAAATTGGCGATAAGGCAAGAAAAGTTAAAGGTAAGTTTGAGGTAGAAAGGTGTGAAGCTGGTTAGATATTTTTAAAACGCAAGTTGTTTTGCTGGATAGAAATAGGTTGTGCTTTAATGATATTGGTTGCTTATATGTTGACTCTTTGACAATTTTTTAAATTCCTGTTACCTTAAAATAAATAAATCTTTATGAAATCTGAAAAAAATTCTGCCCGGCAAAAGAGGTTGCCTCCTTTGGTTATTTTCTTAAGTATTTTAATTGTTGCCGCAATAACTTTTTCCCTGGTTAAGAACTTTTTTCCAAAAAAAACCAAAGAGAAATCCGAATTTACAGTTCAGCAAACAAAAACTGCCCCTACCTCCTATCAAATTACCAATGTTCCTTACTATAGCCAAAAGAATTTTTGTTATGGGGCAAGTATGATGATGGTTTTGAGATATTCTGGTTTGGGAGAACAGCAAGTTCAAAAATTTAAAAAAATTTTGGAGGAGAAGGGCAAAGGTGGACCTCCTGATATTTTTATTGGTCTTAAAGCACTTAATATGATTAACGGTATTCGCTTGGCTTATTCAAAAAATTACAATCAAAAATTTGCCGATTTTTACAAGCGAAATTTTAATTTATTAGAAAAACAAATCATAAATTTTGCAAACTCCGAGGAGGCGCTCTCTTTTTTAAAACAAAAAGTTTCTTCCAATATTCCTGTGATAACTTTAATTCAAAACGGCAATCATTATGTTGTCGTTACTGGTTATGATCAAAACGATATTTATCTTAATGACCCTGACCCGGATTTTGGGAAAAGAAAAATGGCGATTAGTGATTTTCTAACAGAATGGACAAATTATAAGCAAGATGTTGGGGGCGACCAAATCGGTTTCCCCGGCGAAATGGG
>Ga0209102_1000077_pt1 | contig 63162 bp, 54 predicted proteins | sample ConPoolayeHmetaG_FD_185483 | JGI IMG/M metagenome (GOLD analysis project Ga0209102, IMG submission 185483) | Hot spring microbial mat communities from California, USA to study Microbial Dark Matter (Phase II) - Cone Pool mat layer H metaG... ... | reverse complement strand
GATATTACTCATAAAATCTATTTTAAAATCATTCATGAAGAAGAAATATTTATTTCTGGAAAAGGTATAAGCTGAATAAAGAATAGCGTCATCAGCAATGATACTCAAGCCGGGTGATGGTCATTAACGCAGAGAAGATTGAAGAAAAGGATATATCTCCCGGAATTGCTCATCATAGGGAATAGCATGGCCAGCATTGGGGAAAATTACCAGCTTGCAGGGAATTCCTTGGGCTTTTAGTTTCTCGGCAAAAGAGGTAGCTTGTTGAACTGGAACCCTCTCGTCCTTAGCGCCATGAAGCAGAAGAATAGGAGCCCTTATTTTGTCCACGTGATATATGGCCGACCGTTCTCTAAAAGCTTGGCGAGACGTTCCAGCTTCCCGTTCGATATAGGTGTTAATTCCTGGTATAGAAGTCGGGTACCATTTAAAAAAATCATAAGCGCCACCTCCCAGAATAAGGGCAGCAAGTTTTTGGTCTTTTGCGGCTACCATACTCGCTACCATAGCACCTCTACTGTATCCATAGAGCACTACCTGATGGGGATTAACAAAAGGTTTATTTCTAAGAAACTCTATGGCTGTTAGAACCGCCTCTTGGGAAAAAGGGCCACAGTAATCTGGTGGGCCGTCAGAATAACCATACCCAGGTTGAGAGACAGCAGCCGCCACGTAACCTCGGCTGGCCATTATTCCCAAACGGCCTGTCTTCGCAAACGATTCACCACCGGATCTAATTTCCTGATGACCGTGAATAAAGAGGATTACCGGATGTCTTCCCTCCTCTGAAGGCTTGGTCCAGAAAAGTTCCACTTTTTTAAATTTGTCTTTGATATGGGGAAGAAGTTCTCTATTGATGGCCCAACCTTTTTGGTCAGTTATAGAACCCTTTTCTATACCCGCACATGCCGCAAAGAAGAAAAGAGCAATAGAAGTTATAAGGGCCGAGATTCTAAATTTGCGATTTGCTATTTCAGGAGGCAGACTATGCATTTTTATCTCTCCTTTTGGCTGCCAATTAAGTTTAACAAAGTTAACCAGCAAATATTCCTTATACCAAATGGTGACTAGCTATGAGTTTACCAAAATCTTCAAGGCAAAGATAGGATAAAATCAAGAATGGCTTTCCCTCTCCCCAATCATGGGGAGAGTCGATAAGAGTCGGAACGAATCGGTACGATTGTCGTTCCGACACTGTCATACTGACACCCGACCACGGGGGAAGGGTGTGGGAAAAAGTGTAAATATTTAATTGCTCCCATTAATAAAAGAAAAAGATATGGCTTAGAGAGACCCCTGAAAAAATCTTCTTAAAAATTTGTACGCCATCTCCTTATAGGTTTCTTAATGAGGTTATGGTGCCTACATTGATTTGGGAGATTTTTTCGTAGGGTAAGCCCTTGGGGCTTACCGCGTATTAATAAAAAACAATGCTTTACCCTTTATTCATTAGTGCGTACTTTCCGGGAGGCCTCTTTACTTCGCTCTCCCGTACCAGAGTGTAGTTTATTATCTCCTTTTTCAGAGCTCTCTTAGAAAAAACTTGACAAAAAATTTCTGATAAATTAGTATATTCAAAATAATCTGATTAATCAGAAATATTTGCTTATTAAAAATTAGGGCCCAGCCATGGATGTGGGAAGTAAGAAAATAAGTATCATCGCTAATCTTCCGGCAACGGTGTGGCTTTTATCCATAGCCATAATGGCCATGCGCACTGCGGAAGTTTTTTACGTTCCTATCCTCCCTCTTTATGTTCAGGCTTTGGATTTGGCCGCTCCTCTTTTATTGGTGGGCTTTATCACGGGAATTCACCGTCTCTCTCTGGCGGTTATTCAGCCCATTGCGGGAGGTTGGCTCGACCGCGCTGGGCGCAAGAAACCATTTCTCATAGGCACCATCATAGCCGCGTGCGCCTCTTTTCTGGGAGGGTTTGCTTTTGGGACTATAGATCTTTTCTTTTACCGCATTTTATCCGGAGCAGGATTCGGCATTCTTACTTTAGCGGCCTTAACTTTTATAACTGATCTTACTTCTGCGCGGAATCGGGCGACAGCCATGGGAATATTTTCTGCTTCTACTTTAGCTGGGGCAGCCATTGGTCCTCTACCCGGAGGATTGATTGCCGAAGCTTTTAACCCGCGCCTTTTAGGCTATCGGGCGACTTTCCTGAGCAGCGGCTTACTTATGATCCTGGTGGGTTTTTATGCCTATCTTTTGATAAAAGAAAGAGCCGATAAAAGATTAGAAACACTGCCGCCGGGTGGAGGAATTTCTTCTCTTTGGGAAATAATCAAGAACAAAGAGGTTACTTTAGCTGCTTTTAGCACTTTTTTATGGGGAATCAGCTACGGAGCTTTTCTGTTTATGACTATTCCTCTATGGGGTGACAAACTAAATTTATCCGCCTCGAAAATAGGTTGGATAATTAGTACTTTTGGCTGGGGACATGTGGCCGGGGCCTTTGTCTTTGGTCCCCTCTCAGACAGATCCGGAAGGAGAAAGCCCTTTGGCTTAATTTCTATTTTAGGCTCAGGAATTCTGGTGCTATTGTTTGCTCTTTACGACAGCCTTTGGTGGATGATTTTGATCAATGCTCTCTTTGGTTTTATTAGCGGTCCTTGTTGTAGTGTATTTCCCGCTTTAATGGCAGAGTTGTATCCGCGCGCCCCGGCTACAAGTATTGGCGTTCAGCGTTTTGGAGAACAATGTGGAATATTTTTGGGACCAGTAGTTGGTGGAATACTGCTACCCACCTTTGGTTATCAACAAGCTACCATAGTTTATGGAATAATCATGATTGGCGGAAGTATTATATTTCATTGGGGAGTGGCAGAGCCTAAGATCAAAAAAGCTTAATTTTTTGTTATAAAAGGGGATGAACAAATGCCTAAGAAAACCGAAAATTTAAAAACGGCAGACAAAACAGGTAGCTGCTGTAAGGTTGTATCTTTAATTAGTGTGGATGAACGGGGACAAATGGTTTTGCCTAAAGAGTTTAGGGAAAAGGCTAAAATTCAGCCTGGAGATAAATTAGCCTTGATAAGCTGGGAAAAAGAGGGAGAGGTTTGCTGTTTTACTCTGGTTAAAGCTTCCTTCTTGGCCGAAGGAATGAAAGAACTCCTTGGTTCTATGATGAAAAATATTTTTGCTTGATCTGAGGATTAAGATTAAAATGGAGGTAAAAATGAAAGAAGAAGAAATAAAAAAAGTTGTGCGGGAAAGTTATGGCCAGATTGCTAAGAAGGGTGGTTCCTGTTGCTCTGGGCCCACTTCTTGTGGCGCCGAACCAAATTTAATAACCGAAATCAGCAAAAGAATAGGCTACACAGAGAAAGATTTGCAAGCCGTTCCGGCAGGAGCAAATTTAGGCTTAGGGTGTGGCAATCCCGTGGCCTTGGCATCTTTGCAGGAGGGCGACGTAGTTTTAGATCTTGGGGCCGGGGCCGGGTTTGATTGTTTTTTGGCGGCCAACCGAGTCGGGGAAAAAGGCCGCGTTATCGGCGTTGATATGACTCCGGAGATGTTGGAGAAGGCTCGCGAGAATGCTCGACGTGGCGGCTATGAAAATACGGAGTTTCGCTTAGGCGAAATTGAAAATTTACCGGTGGCTGACAATTACGTGGATGTAATTATTTCTAATTGTGTTATTAATCTTTCTCCCGACAAGAGAAGGGTATTTAAGGAAGCTTTCCGCGTCTTGAAACCGGGAGGGCGGTTGATGGTGGCGGATATAGTTTTACTTAAAGAACTTCCTCCAGAGATAAAAAATTCCGTGGCGGCCTATGTTAGTTGCGTGGCTGGAGCTTCCACCAAGGAGGAGTACTTAGGTGCTATACAAGAAGCTGGGTTTCAAGAAATAAAAGTTCTGGAAGAGACATCTTTCCCCATGGCCTGGATGGAAGATGACCCTTTGATTAAGAAAGTTGCTGAGAAATTAAAACTCACGCCCAAAAAAACCAAAGAATTATCGCAAGGGATAGTGAGCGTAAAGGTTTGCGCCCATAAACCCAGAGATTAACTTTTTTGCTAAAGTCCTTAGAAAGAAAAAGGAGATTGGAAATGGCTATTGAATTTGCTTCTCCTGAGGATGAACCATGGATAAGACAACTTTTAATAGCTTGTGGGCTGCCCCAGGAAGATTTGTCCAAGGACCACTTTAAGCACTTTCTCATTTATAAAGAGAAGGGATTAATTCGGGGAGTAGTGGGCTTGGAAATTTTTGGAGAAGTTGCTCTCCTCAGGTCATTAGCAGTAAACGAACGATACCGGAATCGCGGGATTGCTTCCCAAATGGTAGCAAAAGTTGAAGAATATGCCCGCTCTCGGCATATCTCCAAACTTTATTTACTGACTACATCGGCTGAAGTATTTTTTGTTAAAAAAGGTTATCAAAGGATCGACAGGAAATTAGCTCCGGCGGAAATTAGAGCAACAAGGGAATTCCAAGAAATATGTCCGGATAGTTCTGTTTGCCTGAGTAAGGATCTGGGAGGTAGCCAATGATCACCAGGCGTAATTTCCTCTCCCTATTATCGCTTTCGGCTGCTGGATTGGTGGTGGGCTGCGCGGTAAGCCCAGTTACAGGCCGACCTCAGCTCATGCTCATCTCTGAGGAGGAGGAGATAGCTATTGATAAAAACTATAGCCCTTTGCAGATCTCCAATGACTATGGCCGAAGTCAAGATCAGGCTTTGAATGATTATGTCCACCAAGTTGGGCAGAGCATTGCCAAACTAACTCATCGGCCGCAAATGCCTTATTCTTTTCAGGTGGTAAATGCTACCTATGTAAATGCTTATGCTTTCCCTGGCGGAAGTGTGGCCTGCACGCGGGGTATTCTCGTGGCCTTGAACAATGAAGCTGAGTTAGCTGCCCTCTTGGGTCATGAACTGGGACATGTGAATGCCCGGCACACGGCCCAGCAAATTTCCAAAGGTATGTTAACGCAAGTAGTGGTGGGGGGTTTTTCAGTTTTGGCAGGCACGAAAGCAACCATGCTGGGCCAGTTGGCCGCTCAATTGGGGAGTATAGGAGCAGGAGTGCTGCTGGCGGCCTATAGTAGAGATAATGAGCGCGAGGCAGATGATCTAGCTATGGAGTACATGACCAAAGCTGGATATAGCCCTGGTGGTATGGTGGGGTTAATGAATATGCTGCGCAGTTTATCGAAAGAAAAACCCGGGACAATAGAGCTAATGTTTGCCACCCATCCCATGAGCGATGAGCGCTATCAAACAGCCTTAATGAATTCGCGCTCAAAATATGCGCAATTTGAAAAGTTACCCATGTATCGAGAGCGGTTCATGGATAATACGGCCAAGTTGCGCAGGATTAAAGGAGCGATTGAAGAGATGCAGAAAGGAGAGAAAGAAATGGCCAGCAAAAAATATAATGATGCGGAAAACCATTTTCGGCAGGCTCTGCACATCGTTCCCGATGATTATACCGCCTTAGTCATGATGGCCGTTTGTCAGCTAACCCAGAAAAAAACCAACGAAGGACTAAATTTCTTAGAAAAAGCCAAGCAAGTCTACCCGCAGGAGGCGCAAGCACACCAACTTAGTGGTTTAGTACGTTTACAAACTAAGAATTTTGAGTTAGCTTATCAAGATTTCAGTACTTGCCAAAAACTTTTGCCGGCTAACCCCCACTATACTTTTTTCAAAGGTTTTGCCCAAGAAGGAATGGGAAACAAACCAGCGGCGGCTAAAGAATACCATCTTTATTTGCAAGCTGTCCAAGAAGGTAAATATGCTCAACATGCTTACCGGCGGCTAGTGGAATGGGGTTACTATAAGCGCTAAATTCAGAGATATTGAATTTATTCGATACGGAAAAGAATGGGAACTTCAATTTTCAGCATCTCTGCTTCCATTTGCGGCGGGACCGGCAAAGGCGAGGCCCGTAACAAAGTAGCTTTTGCTTCTTCGTCTAAAACTCTATAACCGGAAGATTGGAGAATCTTGATCTCGCTGACTTCCCCTTTTTGATCCACCCAAAAAGAAAGGATTACTTTCCCCTGCCAATTGCGGCGTAAGGCTTCCCAGGGATATTTTTTGGCACCTTCGATTTTTTTTCTGGCCAGGCCTAAAAAGGTGGAGAGATCCCCTTGGCCATCTCCTTTTTTACCCGATATTTTAGAATAAACGTAGCCTGGAGATTGACCTATATTCGAAGAACCGCTACCTTTACCATCACCACCTTTAGGCGCAATCGGCGGGCCCATGATATTTCCTTTGCCCTCGCTCCCTCCTTCTAACCAAACGCTTCCCGTAGTAACGGTTGCTTTTGGGTTACTTCCGGTTCCGCCAGTAGGAAGAGCCGAAGAGGTGCCTATTTTTTCAGAAAAATTGCTTTCTTCCGGAACGGAATTGACAGCCATAGCTATATGAGCAGGGTTAGGGCGCGGGGGGACTTCTTCAGTTTTCGTAATTGTTTTATGATCAGGAAAGATAATCTTTTCATTTAGCCAGGAATCATCTTCTCTTATCTGGGAAGCATATTCTCTGGCCGATCCTATGTCTAAGTTATCCAAAATATACTTTTCTGTTTGAGGCACGGGATTATGAGCAGGCATTATTTTCTCTTCAAGTGGCTTCGCCTTATTTAACTTTGTTTTCTGCATCTTTTTGGCTTTTTCTATTACGGGAGCATAGGCAATATTCGGGGCGGAATCTTCAGAAACCTTATTATTTTCTTCTATTATTTTTACCTCTATTATTTTGGGCAAAGAAAATTGATGGGAATATAAAGGTAAATGGAAAAGGTATAGAATAATAAGCACATGGAGGGAAAAAGAGATTAACAAAAATGCTCCTTGGTTACGCCACCAAGGAGGCAGGCTTTCCTTTTTAATCTCTTTTTCAAATCCCTGCAGCAATTTTCCCATTTGTGCTAAATATTAAAAATAAATAACACGAATGTCAAGATATATCTTTACTGACCGCCGACCAGTTTTTTCAAAGAACTTAATCACACTTAGGCCAGAGGCAGGCCAGAGGCAGGCCAGAGCCAGGAACGTATTAATCTATCCCGGTTCAGATTGAAATTTTAAAATGATCAAAGGTCTATTATCTTTGCTAACTAACAATGGAAAATTACTTCTCGACTTTTATAGTAAAAAGTCTTTTATATTCCCCATACCCTTCTTTTTCCAAATCTTCTTTGGGGATGAAGCGCAGGGCCGCGGAATTGATGCAATATCTTAGACCCGTAGGTGGAGGGCCATCCTGGAAAACATGACCCAAATGAGAGTCACCATATTTGCTGCGGACTTCTATTCGAACCATAAAATGGCTATAGTCCTTTTTTTCCACAATATTATCAGGTTCCAATGGGCGAGTGAAACTCGGCCAGCCAGTACCGGAATCAAATTTATCAAGAGAGCTGAATAGAGGCTCTCCGGAAACTATATCCACATAAATGCCATCTCGCTTGTTATTCCAATATTCATTTTGAAAGGGAGGTTCTGTTCCATTTTTCTGGGTAACTTCATATTGGAGGGGGGTCAATTTTTGACGTAATGTGGCCTCATCTGGTTTTTGAAAATTCTTTTTATAAGCTGGCTTTTTAAGTACCTCTTCCTGTCCCCAAATCATTTGGCAAAATCTGTCTCTTCCTGAACCTTGGCGGTAGTATTGGTAACGAAAGGGCTCTTTTTTATAATAATCTTGATGGTACTCTTCAGCCTCGTAAAAATCCGTTAATTTTCTTATTTCCGTAACAATCGGCTGGGAAAACTTTCCTGATTTTATAAGCTCGTCCTTAGATTTTTCCGCCAATTTTCTTTGTTCCTCATTATGATAAAAAATGGCTGTTTTATACTGCGGACCACGATCCACGAACTGCCCACCTTCATCAGTAGGATCAATATTCTTCCAGAAAATTTTTAATAATTCCTCATAAGTTATTTTCTTGGGGTTGTAGTATATTTGGACAGCTTCTACATGGCCTGTTTTTCCCGCAGATACTTCTTCATAGGAGGGATTAGCTTTACGCCCACCAGTATACCCTGAAATTACTTTAATAACCCCAGGTAGCTTCTCAAAATCTGCCTCCAAACACCAAAAACAGCCGCCGGCGAAGGTGGCTATTTCAATTGACGTTGATTCTTTTTCCATGAATACTCTCCTTTCCTCAACTTTTTTACTCTGTTGACATCCATATGCCAATAAAAATATTAAAATAGAATATAAAAATAATTTTTGCATATTTTCCCCTTAATTTTAGGATGCCAACAAAGCGTTTTCGATTCAAAAAACAGGGTACAGATATAGGGTGGGTTACTGTGAAATTATATGCCGTTAATTTTTCTTCATTAAATAACGAACAGCTTTTTCTAAGCCATCTAAAGTAAGGGTAAACATGGGAAATATTGAACGAATGGTCTGAATGGTTTGCACATAGGGCCACTCTAATTCTGAGCGCGGATTTAGCCACACGGAATGGCGAAATGTCTTGGCTAAAAAGCGTAAGCGTTCAATGGAAGGAATAAAGCTGCGTTCATCAATATAAATAGAACCATCGCGAGCCATTAGTTCGTAGGGTGCCATACTCGCATCGCCAACAATGAGCAATCTGGTCTCTGGATCGAAACGGGAAAAATCTTCTACTCTCTGGGGCTTGCGTCTCCGGGGAGGGTCCTCCCATACATAGTCGTAAATGGAATTATGAAAATAATAAGTTTTCAGGTCTTTAAATTGAGCGCGAGCATAATCAAAAAGCACTTGCACTACTTCCACAAAAGGATCCATTGACCACCCCCCATTATCAATCATGAGAATCACTTTTAGTTTATCCTTTAGGGAGCGGTCGAAGATAATTTCTATTTCTCCCGCATTGCGCATTGTTTCATAAATGGTTTTTTCGACATTTACCTGGTCTTTTGGCCCTGCTGGAATTAAATTCCGCAATCTTTTCAGAGCTTCCCCGATCTGCGAGACCGTAAGGGGTCTTTCTTGGGAATAATCGCGGTAACGCCGATCCAAAGCTACTTTTATAGCACTTTGTTCTTGGGATCGACCACCAACGCGCATGCCGCCAGGATGAAAGCCAGAATGGCCAACAGGCGAAGTCCCACGGGTACCAATCCATTTGCTCCCCCCGTGGTGAGCTTCGGTTTGTTCGCGTAGTCTTTCTAAAAAATAGGCAATTAGCTCTTCAGGACTTAACTGGGCGAGATCCTCGCTGCTGACTCCTAAAGCACGCGCAACTCCTTCTGGATCACGCAACCATTCTTCCAAAAGAAGCTTTGCTGCCTCATCCAATTCTATTCCTTCGAGATCAGGAAATTCTGCTCCTTGAAAATAATGAGCAAAGACTTGGTCATATAAATCAAAGTAACGTTCACTTTTAATTAAAATAGCCCGGGCAGATGTATAAAAATCTTCCAAAGAATTGATTAACCCCAAACTTAGCGCTTTCTGCAAGCGTAAAAAAGAAGTTGGGCTAACGGGAATGCCCATTTCGCGCAATTTATAAAAAAAATTAACAAACAAATTCTCTTACCTCATTCACCATCTTGCTTTGGCCAGGTGTTGCGCAGCTACTACATAATCTGAACTTTTCTTGAAGAGAACGCCTAAGTAAGGTACTTCTCCTTTAACCAGTTTGGCTGGGCGAAAGTCAGGATCACAACGCAAGGCCCTTATCCAATTAATTAGTTCGCGGGTGGCTGGTTTTTTCTCGATGCCGGGAATTTCGCGGAGTTGATAAAAAGTTTCCATACAGCTTTTGGCCAGATCCCGGTCGAGTTGGGGAAAATGCACATTTATTATTTCGCGCATTATCTCCGGAGTTGGAAAAGCGATGTGGTGGAAATTACAACGACCTAAGAAGGGATCGGAGAGATCTTTCTTGGCGTTGCTGGTGATGATAACCACTGGGCGATGTTTCGCTTTAATGGTTTTATCAATCTCCACGATGTCAAAACTCATCTGATCTAAAACATCGAGCATATCATCCTGGAAATCTGTATCCGCCTTGTCAATTTCATCGATAAGTAAAACAACCCGGACATCGGAGACGAAGGCCTGTCCGATCTTCCCCATTCTTATATATTCTTCTATGTTGCTCACATCTCTCTTAGAGTCTCCAAAGCGACTATCGTTGAGGCGAGTTAACGTATCGTATTGATAAAGAGCATCTACCAGTTTCATACTTGATTTTACGTTCAATACTATGAGCGGCATATGCAACGCCTCAGCTATGGCATGGGCCAGCATTGTCTTCCCAGTTCCTGGCTCACCTTTTAAAAGCAGAGGCATTTCCAGTTCTATGGAAATATTCACGATTTTAGCTAATTCTGGATCCAGAACGTATTTTGATGCCCCAGTGAATTTAAATACCTTTCCTGTGGAATTCATTTTTTCTCCTTTTTCGCCAGTTCCTTAAAAATAATATTGAAGGCGAAAAAAGAATCTGTCAATAAAATTTTCTGTCTAATAGTAATCCATCGCTAAATGGTGCGTGTACTTGTAAGAATTATTAGTTTCTCCTATTTCGTAGGGCAAGCCTTTATGGCTTGCCAAATTCGGCAAGGGTCAAGCCCTTGCCCTACAACAATAATCCTTGGCCTTAGGCCTCATTTAAAAGATACAAAAATTCATCATGGAACAAGAGGAATTTTTCCCTTCTCCCATTCCTTCTGGTTTGCGTAAAGAGGCGTAAAAATGGGGATAATAAAAATGGATACATGCCTCGGAAGTTATTATCATCTAATTGATGTCCTAAAAAGTAAGAGTTTCCACTTTTCAATGATGCATACATCCAAACAATTTCGTTTCCTTGCTAACAAAATTGCGCAGTCATTTTTTAAGTTTCCATGTTAACTCTCTTTTATGGAGAAAAAATAAAAATAAGCAAAAGAGAAGAAAAATAAAAAATAAGAAAAATCCGACAAAAATGCCATCATCCGAATTTGCTTTTACTTTATAAATTTTTAATTTTCCTTCCTGGCACAGGCGTTGCAAATTTTAAATTGTGATTTTCGCCTGTTCTTTAAAATCTTCAAAACCCGTCAAGGGCAAACCACTCTAAAGGGTGGGACGCAAAGCTTCTGGCCTAAGTCCCCAAAAGGATATGGTCGCAGAGCTGCCGGGCAAATACAGCACCTCTAACCAGGTGGTATTTGCACGGAAAACTAAAAAGTTTTTGAGGTGCTGTTATGAAGAAGGTTAATTTCCATGGTAAATTTTCCTTCTTTCCTTCCTTTAAAAAAATTTTCCCCATTTTTCTCTTTTTTATTTTTGTTTTGTATTCCGTTGGTTTTGCTGCCCAGATTAGGATTGCTTGGGATCCTAATACGGAATCAGACTTAGCTGGTTATAAAGTTTATTATGGAACTTCTTCCAGAAATTATGGCCCACCCATCGATGTGGGCAATGTAACTACTTATACAATTGGAAATCTTACTGCCGGGCAAACTTATTACATTGCCGTTACTGCTTATGATACTTCTAATAATGAAAGTGATTATTCAAATGAGGTAAGTGGAACAGCTACTGAGGGGACGCAAAGTTATACCGTAACGACTAACCCTTCTGGTCTTCAGATAGTTGTTGATGGGACAGCTTATACAGCGCCATATACATTTACTTGGGCGGTTGGTTCATCGCATACCATTTCAGTTTCTTCTCCCCAATCAGGAGCTTCGGGAACTCGCTATGTATTTGCTTCCTGGAGTGATGGTGGCGCACAGAGCCATACGATAACTGCTCCATCGGCCAGCACAACCTATACGGCCAATTTTACAACTCAATACAGCTTGACCACTTCCGTCAGTCCTTCTGGAGGAGGGTCGGTTAGTCCTGCAGGGACGAATTGGTATAACAGTGGACAGAGCGTCCAGGTGACAGCCACGGCCAGTTCTGGATATGCTTTTTCGAGCTGGTCAGGGGATTTAACTGGTTCGACTACTCCAGCCACAATAACTATGAATGGGCCTAAGTCGGTAACGGCAAATTTTGTAGTCTTAGGTACTCTTTCAGTAACGCCCACTTCTGGTTTAAGTTCATCAGGAACTCAAGGAGGGCCATTTTCTCCTTCCAGTCAAACTTATACTCTTCAGAATACAGGTGGCACATCGATCAGTTGGACAGCATCTAAAAATGCCAATTGGATAACTCTTTCCCGAACCAGTGGTACATTGGCATCGGGGGCCAGTACGACGGTAACTGTTTCTATTAACAATAATGCTAATAGTCTAAGTGTTGGTACATATAGCGATACGGTTAGTTTTGTGAACAGTACTAATGGGCGGGGGAATACATCGCGCACAGTTTCATTAACTGTCAATAGTCAGACGCTAAGTTATACAGTTACTACCAATCCTGTCGGTCTGCAGATAGTTGTTGATGGTGTTACTTACACCGCACCCCAGACATTTACTTGGGTTGTTGGTTCATCGCATACCATTTCAGTCTCTTCTCCGCAGCCTGGTACGTCAGGGACTCGTTATGTTTATTCGTCTTGGAGTGATGACGGAGCGCAGAGCCATACGATTATTGCTCCTTCTACAAGCACAACTTATACGGCTAATTTTACAACTCAATACAGCTTGACCACTGCTGTCAGTCCCTCAGGAGGAGGGTCGGTTAGTCCTGCAGGGACGAATTGGTATAACAGTGGGCAGAGTGTCCAGGTGACGGCTACCCCCAGTTCAGGTTATTCTTTTTCTGGTTGGTCAGGGGATTTAACTGGTTCGACTAGCCCAGTCACAATAGCTATGAATGGGCCGAAGAGTATAACTGCTCAATTTACGGCGATTACGGAGAGCATTTCTACGCCTACGGTAAGTGGGCCAACGAGTGGTTATGTAGGTACGGCTTACAGTTATATAGCGAGTGGTGCTTCTTCAAATTTGGGCCATTCTTTGCAGTACCAGTTTGATTGGAAGGGTGATAGTTCAAATTTATCTTCATGGGGAGCGGCGAATCAGCAGAAAGTTTGGGAATATGCGGGGACTTATAATGTGCGCGTGCGGGCGCGTTGTTCTACGCATACCTCAGTGGTTTCTAATTGGTCTGCTCCACTTACGGTAATTATTCAAGGGGATTATGGAGTTAGTTGTGGGGATGAAGGCATACCTTGTATAGAACGAGTAGACGGAGGTAGCGATAGTAATAATTTGGTGAATGGAAAGCCAAAGGCAGATGTGGAGTTTGAATTTAGGGCAACTGTTTACGATGCCGGTGGTAGTCCGCAGTATGTGAAGTTGTTTACGGCGCAGAGGAGTAATCCTTCTTTAAATGATTTTTATGATTATGATATGAATTGCAGTGGGAATTTTGTAACTGGCGCTACGTGCACATATCGCACGATGCTTGGACCTGTTTCAGCGCATAAGTTCTTCATCCAGGTGAAGATGTCGAATGGGACGGTGGTTAATTATCCCAATTCGGGGTATATTACTGGGCCGGAGATTCAGTTGTTGAGCGGCAATAATTTGGTGGGTGTGCCACGGAATATTGCTAATGCTCACTTAGACGGGCAAGCGGCATTCAGTACCACAAGAGTTTATAGATGGAATCCTAATTTAAATCGTTACGAAAAAGTAACTTCTGCTAATCCTTTAAAAGAAGGAGAAGGCTATTCTCTTTACAGGAAAAGCAAGACTCTGCCTGATTTCAGCAATTTCCCAGATGTGCCGGATCTCGAATATATTTACCCATTACAGCCAGGTTTTAATTTGATTAGCAATCCTTATCCGGCCAATGTGCGCCTCGTAGATATCAAGATTAAAAAAGGTAATGCTACAGAAGTATCTTGGTCCGAAGCCGTAGCTCGAGGATGGATTGCCGATGTTCTTTATTACTTTAATGGAAAAGACTGGGGAAATACATACTCCTATTTTTCATCTGAAAATGGGGGGATGTTAGTTCCCTGGGTTTCTTACTGGGTAGATCTTGAAGCTAAGGATGACAATTATTACCTAATTATTCCTAAGCCATAAAAAAATCTCCCTTATTTTCAATTATTTTAGCCCTACTTAACCACCCCTAAGCATAAAGGGAGGCACAGGAGGGCTAATTCTCCTCTTTTCTAAAGCCAGGGCTCCCTCCTAACATCCCTTTAGGAAAGGGAGGGAGTAGCCCCTCTTTTATAAAAAATACTCTGCTTTTTTGAAAATTTTAGTAGACAAAAATTTTGAATAATATATAATCTCCTAAACAAAAAAACTCGAAAAAAAATCTAATAATTGTAAGTTGAATGAACGACGTATTTTAATAATGGAGGTCTTAGAAAACTTTTGTAATTATTTAGGATTTTTATAGCCAAAGGCGCATTTTTTAGCGCAAAGTCAGTAGTTTCTTAACCCTGCGTTTTAGAAACCTCCAAAAAACAATTGCAAAATTAATTTTAGCCATTTAGTAGCAGGCAAAAATTTCTTACCTTTTGAAGTATTTCTTCCAAAGAAAGCGGAGAAGAAATTCTTCTGAACTAAAACCTGTGATCCAAGATTAAATAATCAAATGAGTAAACAAAAAGCGATCGCCAAATTAAATTTCCAGTTATCATCTTTTTTTATAATTTATTGTTTGTTTTTATCAATTGCTTCGGCTGCGCAAATTAAAATTGCCTGGGATCCTAATCCTCCGGAGGATGCAGTAATAGGCTATAAAGCTTGTTATGGAACCTCTGCAACGAATATCAATGTTTGTGAAGAAGTTGGAAATTTCACCGAGTATATAATTGAAAACCTTATTCCCGGGCAAAAATATTTCATCGCCGTTAAAGCCTATAATAATTATGGAGAAAGCGGGTTTTCTAATATTGTGGAGACCCCATTCTATACTATTGACACCAATCCTTCTGGCCTACAGATAATCGCGGATAACGTTGTTTATAATTCCCCCCAAACTTTTTCATGGGATACCTGGAGAGTTGGTTCATCGCATACTATTTCTGTCTCTTCACCGCAGTCTGGGACGTCAGGGACTCGTTATGTTTATTCGTCCTGGAATGATGGCGGAGCACAAAGCCATACAATAACTGCTCCTTCGGTCAGCACAACTTTTACGGCTAATTTTACGACTCAATATAGCTTGACTACTTCGGTCAGCCCTTCAGGAGGAGGATCGGTTAGCCCTGCAGGGACTAACTGGTATAATAGCGGTCAGAGTGTGCAGGTGACGGCTACCCCCAGTTCTGGGTATGCTTTTTCTGGATGGTCAGGTGATATAACCGGTTCGACTAATCCAGCTACAATAACCATCAATGGTCCGAAGTCGATTAAGGCGAATTTTGTTGTTGCTGGTACGTTTTCTGTGTCACCTGCATCAGGTTTAACGTCAACAGGAAATCAGGGAGGGCCGTTTTCGCCTTCCAGTCAGACATATACTCTGCAGAATACCGGTGGGGCGGCAATCAACTGGACAGTCACGAAGACTGCAAGCTGGATAACCCTTTCAGCAACAAGCGGCACATTGGCAGCGGGAGCCAGCACAACTATAACTGTTTCGATCAACAGTAATGCCAATAACCTTAGCCCCGGTACATATACTGACACAATTGTTTTTACAAATAGTACTAACAGCATAGGAAATACCACTCGGTCAGTTTCGTTAACAGTGAATAATCAACCCCAGGGTTATACAGTTAGCACGAATCCGCCTGGTTTACAGATTACGGTTGATGGAGAAAATTATGTATCTCCGCAAACATTTAATTGGGCTATAGGTTCTATACATACTATTTCTGTTTCATCTCCGCAGTATGGAGAATCTGGAATTCGTTATGTTTTTTCCTCTTGGAACGATGGCGGGAGTCGCACTCATAATATTACCGCCACCACCTCCATGACTACTTATATTGCGAATTTCACAACTCAGTTTAGCCTGACTACTTCCGTCAACCCTTCTGGGGGAGGAACGGTTAGTCCTTCAGGGACGAATTGGTATAATAGCGGGAGAAGTGTCACTATCACGGCGACAGCAAATTCTGGCTATGCTTTTACTGGCTGGTCGGGAGACCTTACTGGTTCTACCAATCCCACCACAGTGACCATGGATCGCCCGAAAAGTATAACTGCCCAATTTGCCACCACATCTGAAGTCATTTCTACCCCGGCTATACCCAGCGGACCACCAACTGGGAATATAGGGATTTCCTATACCTATATAGCGAGTGGTGCCTCTTCTAATCTTGGTCATTCTTTGCAGTATCAGTTTGATTGGAAAGGTGATAGTTCAGATTTGTCTTCGTGGGGGGCGGCAAATCAGCAGAAGGTTTGGGAGTATGCAGGTACTTATTATGTGCGGGTGCGGGCACGGTGTGCAACGCATACCTCAGTGGTTTCCAATTGGTCTGCTCCACTTCAAGTTACGATTCAAGGTGATTATCAGGTTAGTTGCGGTGATGGAGGAATACCTTGTGTAGAGAGGGTAGATGGTGGAGATGATAGTAATAATTTGGTAAATGGAAAGCCAAAGGGGGACGTGGAATTTGAATTTAAAATTAAAGTTTACGATGCTGGCGGTTCACCTCAATATGTAAGAATATTAACTACGCAAAGGACAAATCCCATTCCTGAAGATTTTTATATTTACGATATGACCTGCAGCGGCCAATTTCCTGCAGGAGCGGAATGTAGATATAAAACCATTCTCGGGCCAGCAGCCATTCATAAATTCTATTTTGAAGTAATGATGTCTAACGGGACGGTAATCAGGTATCCCAGTTCCGGATATATTACCGGGCCTGAAATTCATCTTCTAAATGGAAATAACTTAGTTGGTGTACCTCGGAATATTGTTAATGCCCAGTTGAATGGTCAGGAAGCTTTTGGCAGTACCAAGGTTTACAGGTGGAATGGGGAATTAAATGCTTATACAGAAGTCAGCCATTCAGATCCCGTAAAATTGGGAGAAGGATACAGCTTATATAGACAGAACGATAACCTACTGGAATTGAGTGAATATGCAGATTACCAATACCTTGAATTTGTTTATCTTCTGAAACCCGGATTCAATCTAATCAGCAACCCTTATAATGGAAACGTAAATCTCTCTGATATGAAAATTAAGAAAGGAAATAACTCCCCGATCTCATGGCAAGAGGCAGTTGCCAGAGGCTGGATAGTCGATGCCTTATACTATTTCAATGGCAAAGATTGGGGGAACACTTATTCATATAAGACATCCCAGAATGGTGCAGTTATGGTTCCATGGGTAGGGTACTGGCTAATTTTGAATGTAAATGATGACAATTATTATTTAATTGTGACGAGGCCATAAGGCAATAAGAATTTAGGAAATTTCAGCAGATTTACGATAGATATATTAAGAGCGTTCTAAAAAGAAGGAAAAAAGTGAAATGAAGAAAGATCTAAAATTACTTTTTCGCAGAGGGAATTTATTTGTTTTATTTTGGGCAATCTTTAGCACTGCCTTGAGTGGTTGCGGAGGAAGCGGAGGAGGTGGGGGAGACTCCGGAGGAGGTGGCGGAGGAACGACTCCTACGATTATTACTTGGGAGAAAAAATATGGAGAAAACTATGATGATGCAGCTTATTCAATTCAGCAGACTGCAGACGGAGGGTATATTGTTGCAGGGACAATAACAGCAGATTCTAATTATGAGATTTTAGTAATAAAAATTGATTATTTAGGGAATATTGTTTGGCAATATAAACAACAGGGGATTGCAAATTCAATAATAAATTCTGGAGATGGCGGCTTTGTTATTGCAGGACAAACTGGAATTCCTGTAGGAAAAATTGGGCTAATAAAACTTAATTCCAGTGGAGCTTTTCAATGGCAAAACACATATGGAAGCTTTGGTGACATCGCGAATGAAATTAAACCAACTTCAGATGGGGGTTACATAATCGTTGGAGAAAGTTCCGGAGATGTTTATGTTGGAAAAACCTATGAAAATGGGATTTTGGAATGGGGAAAAAATTATGGCCGAAGTGATAGAGATATAGGTTATTCTATACTACAGACTAATGATGGATTTATAATTGCTGGAGAGACTATATTGCGTGGAGAAGTAAACCCTAAAATATGGATATTCAAAATTGATTCCAACGGAAATAATATAATATGGCAACAAAATTTTGGAGAATCTGGATATAACTCGGCTTATTCCATACAACAATCTTTAGATGGCGGCTTTATTGCAGCGGGGAAAAAGTCTTCTGCTGCTGGTGATGCCGATATTTGGATAGCGAAGTTAAAAAGCAATGGGGATTTAGATTGGGAAAAAATTTATGAAAATAGCTATGACCAAATTGCTTACTCCATCCAACAAACTTCAGATGGCGGTTTTATTGTAGCCGGTGAAACTAAAACCTCGGCTGGCGATATTGATTTTTTGATTTTAAAATTGAATAACAATGGGGATTTGGTTTGGCAAAAAACTTACGGTGGTTTAGGAGATGATGTTGCTCGTTCTATTCAGCAGACTGCTGATGGTGGTTATATTGTAGCTGGTGTAACAACTACCGATGCTGGCGATACTGACTTTTGGGTATTGAAACTTGACGCTAATGGGAACTTAAACTAATTTCTCTTCAAAAATTCCAAAACCGCCTCAACCATTTCTTCGGGCTTTTCGATATGCAAATTGTGGCCCACATTATCTATAATTTTCCATTCCGACCCTTTGATGGATTGGTGAATTTGTTCGGCCAAGTGTAATGGGGTAAAAACATCTTCTCTTCCCGAGAGGATCAGGGTTGGTAAATTTATTCTGGAAATTTCATCTTTTAAGTTAAAGTTAAGGCAAGCTTCTGTGGCGCGCGCAATAGCTACTGGGGAATTTATCTTTATTCTTTTTTCCTTTAAAGTGGCGATAGACTCTGGATTTTCTCGAATATATTTAGGAGTGAAAGCCAATTTTACTACTTCATCGAAGAAAGCCGGATATCCACCCGTATCCAGGCTTCGGCGTAACTTTAAAAAGGCTTCTTTTAAATGGTCATCAATATAACTGAAAGTCGAGACCAGGATAAGGGAACGGATCATTTCTTTGTACAACAAAGCAAATTGCTGGGCAATAGCTCCACCCATAGATAATCCTAAAATATGCGCTTCGGAAATTTGGAGTTTCTGACAGAAATTATAGAGGTCATCAGAAAACATACGGATAGAATAAGGTATATCTGGCTTTCCTGATTCGCCATGACCGCGGACGTCAACGGCGATAGTACGATAATATTTAGCCAATTCAGGCATGACGAAAACCCACCCAGATATATCGCTGTTAAGGCCATGAAGGATAATTAAAGGAATGCCCCTTCCTTGTTCCTGGTAATTAATTTCTATATCCCCGATATTAATTTTGGGCATTTTGGTTCCTCCTAATTAGGCAAAGTCTGTCGGCAAAATATTCTATGAAAAAGATGAAAAAGTCAATAATTTTTGTTTAGTTTCATATTTCCCATATCTTCACCGCATAATCTCCCCCCTTCGCCTCTTTAGAAAAGAGGGGTTCTTCGCTCAGAGACCACAGCGCGGCAAAGCCGCAGCCAAAAATTTATTTCTCGCGGAGCCCGCAGAGAACGCAGAGGAAAATTTATTTTTACCTAAACTGAGCGATTCTTTATGACATTCATGAAGACAAAAACATCTGGCTTCCCGTTTTCACGGGAATGACGTTCTCATTCGTTTGGTTATATTTGTTATTCCTGCGCAAGAATGAAGCAGGCTGAAGCAGGCAGGAATCCAGTATATTCGATGTAATGAATGATGAAAAATCGCCCAATTTAGGTTTTAATAATTTTATTCATTTCTTTCTCTGCGTGCTCTGCGAGCTTTATGAGAGTTATCCTTTATCTGTGTCCGATAATTTGCCCTGCCCCCTATAGGAAAGAATGGAGTTAATGTTTCTTTGCCTCCCTTTAAGACTAAGGGGAGGCGAGATGGGAAAGATTAAAATTGGGACCATTGTTTTTTGTTTAAAAAGGTGGCATTATAAAATTTAAGAATAAGATAATTCTTACCGATAGTTAAATTGATTTGAGGGAAATTTCCATTTTAAGATTTTTTAGCTTTTAACTATGGCGAACGATGGGCAAAAGTCTTCAGTTTCTGAAAAATTTTTCTTTTAATTTCAAAGGATCAACTATTTTTACCCGCCTGATTTTTGGCTATTTAATCATATTCATTTTAGTTATTGCCCTAACTATTTATGCTATTTTTCAATTGAACCAATTTGAAAATGTGACCCGAGAAATTCATTACATCGATCATCAAATGTTAGAAATTGAGAAAAAGCTTAGCGATTCAATGCTGGCTCAGATGGGGTTTGAAAGAAAATATTCGATTGTCAAAGATAAAGCGCTCCATGACCAATACCTTTTAGCCAGCGAGGATTTTAAAAAGAATTTGGACCAGGCTTTGTTTTTCTCATCTACTGCATCTCAAAAAAATATATTGCAGGCGATAAAGAAAGAATATGAGGGATACAATTCTGTAGTCACGAAAGAAATAGAACTCATTAAAAGCAATAAGCCATATAATCAAAGATTGTTTAAAGAAGAAAAAGATAAAGCCATTGATCAGATATTAGAAGACTTAAAGAATCTGGCAGCTATTTCACGCCAAATCACTTCTGAAAAAATTAAAAAATTAAGTGAGATTGGAAGAGAAGCCAGAGAGCTTACTATTTTTATTGCCATAGCTGCTTTAGCAGGAGCACTCTTAATCTCATTTTTCATCACCCGCACCATTACTAAACCAATTTCCCGCTTAATCGATAAGACGCGAGAGATTGCTAAAGGGATTTTCAAAGAAGACTTGCAGATTTCTTCCCCGCCGGAGATAAAGGAACTGAGCCAAGCTATTAATTCTATGTGTGCCCAACTAAAAGCCTTGGATCAGATGAAATCTGATTTTTTCTCGATGATTTCCCACGAATTGCGCACCCCCTTAACTTCTATTAAAGTAGGTAGTGAACTTCTTTTACAAGAAAGTGGAAGACAAATTTCGGAGAGTCAAAAGGAGATTTTGGGTATTCTTTCACGAGAAAGTCAGCGGTTAATCGACTTGGTAAATTCAATTCTTGATCTGGCTAAGATGGAAGCTGGAGTTATGGTATTTCAGTTTAAACCAACCAATATTGGGCCTTTGATTCAGCAGGTAGTCGAGGAATTTAAGCCTTTAGCTTTGGGTACGGGCATAAATCTTCGGCTGGAAGATCTTACCAATTTGCCTCTGGTAAAGTTGGATGCGGAAAAGATTAAGCAGGTCGTTAGGAATTTTATAGGAAATGCTATTAAATTTACCCCCAAAGGAGGGCAGGTAACTATTTCCGCTTTTGAAAAAGGAGGAAGTTTGCAAGTTTGCGTAAAGGATACGGGGCCGGGAATCCCCAAGGAAAGTTTACCCAAAATATTTGAAAAATTTCAGCAGGCCTCTTTACAAAAAACGAGTTTGATGAAAGGGACGGGATTAGGATTAGCCATTGCTAAACAAATCATTTTAGCTCATGGAGGCAAAATATGGGCAGAAAGCGAGGCCGGACAAGGCAGCTCATTCTTCTTTGCCTTGCCGGCTTGAATTTTTTCTTTTTCCTGGGCTGTGCCTCATTATCTAAACTTATTTCACCACCTCCAGAAGCACCTGTCGAAAAAGTTCCTCCTAAGGAAGTTATGTCTCCTGCCGCTAAAAGTATCGAGAAAGCAAATCAGCTTTTAAAACAAGGAAGATTTGAAGCCTCTCTAAAAGAGAACGAAAAGGCTCTATCCTTAGCCGGAAAGAATTCTCCAGGAGATAGGGCCCTTTTTAATATGGGGCTCATTTATGCTCATGGGGAAAACCCGCAAAAGGATTACGAAAAATCGCTCTATTTTTTTAATATGATTTTAAAAGATTATCCCCGGAGCTCCTTAATAGAAGAAACGAAAATATATATAAAGCTCCTTAATGAAAATAAAGAACTAAATGAACAAATAAAGAGATTGGCAGAGACGCATAGGAGAACAGAGTATGCGAAGGCACCTCCGGACAAGCTTGGACAGGCCAACGAGCTTTTTAAAAAAGGTGATTACGAAGGATCTTTAAAAGAAAATCAAAGAGTTTTGTCTCTATCGGGCAAAACAATTCCGCGGGATAGAGCCCTTTTTAACATGGGTTTAATCTATGCTCATGGAGAAAATCCCAAAAAAGATTATGGAAAATCTCTTTTTTATTTTAATAAGGTTATAACAGATTATCCGGAAAGCCCTTTAACCCCAGAAGCTAAATTATGGGTTAAGATGCTCCAGGAAAATCAACAACTTCAGGAAATGATTAAAAAAGTTAAAGAAGTAGATATTGCCGTGGAAGAAAAGAAAAGGGAAAAAGGTAAATAGCCTACTTTTAATTACTGTATAATTGAAACTGATTCCCTTTTACTGAATTTTTACAGAATATTTTATATATGTTGAAAATTTTCCAACGATAATTAAAAAATGTGACCTTTTCGCCACATTGTGAAAAGCTGCCACATGGGCAAATTTTGACATGCGGCAGCTTTTCTTATTTTAACGGGGGATCTGAGCCTATTTAAAAAGTTAATTTAAGCTCGGCTCATCTTTCAAATTGAGAGCTCTCTTTTCTTCTTTGGTCTTCCCTGTTCCTTTTGCGCTCTTGGGTTTAGTTCCCAGGTACTTCTTCAATAAATGCATAACTTCTTCTTTTTCTTCAGGAATTTTAATGTCGGCGTCCTGGCTAAGCCGGTGCAAAAGGATTACTGGGTCTAAGATCTCTCCGCAAATAACACAGTGCCATCCAAAGAAGACACTGTTCACATCATAAAATTTTTCGAATATCATTTTTCCGCCGCATCGCTGACAGCGGGTAATATCTTTTTCTTTATTGGTAATAGCCATATTTGTTTCAGCTCCTTATAAATTATTTAATTTTTTGATGCAATTTTTTTGCCAACGGTTCGGGTATTTTTTATCCAATTATAAAATTAATTAATTTTTAAGATATTGCCACCCTTTAATCGGGTAATTTCCCTGGAAAACTTTAGCAAAGAGGTATTTGCGGACAATTATTGGAAACAATAGAGTTTTTTAAAAATTTCATTAATCCAATTTACAAGAAAATGACCCCCCATGTCACAAATTTGAACATTTTTTGAAAAATTTGGGCCAAATTTGGCTTCTTTAATATTGGACGAGCGAAGAAAATTTTTAAAAAATAAATAAATATCAATAAGTTATATAGTGAAATTAATTTCCCAAAAATGGAGGCATAAAAATTGCCTTAAATGGAGTGTCAATTATTTATAGGTTAAAAGGAGTAAATATTTTCATGGCCGAGCAAGGAACAATTTTAGTCGTGGATGATGAAATCGGTCCCCGAGAATCTTTAAGAATGATTTTAAAGCCTTTATTTCAAGTATATCAGGCCAGCAATGGTTGGGAAGCGTTAGATTTGATCAAGGAGAAGGAAATTGATCTGGTCACGCTTGATTTAAAAATGCCCGGCTTATCTGGTATTGAGGTATTAAAAGAGATCAAAAAAATTAAAAGCGATGTAGAAGTTGTGATAGTTACCGGCTATGGTACTTTGGCTAACGCTATAGAAGCTATCCGTTATGGAGCGGTTGATTTTATTACCAAGCCTTTCAATGTGGCCGAAATAATTTCAGTGGTGAGCAAATCCTTTGAGCGGCGTAGTTTGAATTTAAAGATTAAGAATTTGATTCAAAAAATTAAAAACCTCAGCATGCTGGGCGAAGAGCAAAATGATGCTTTGGCAAAACTGGGAGCGAGCGTCGGGCTAGGGACTGGAGTGGATGAAATACAAAGAGAGTTGAAGGAGTCCTTGCAAAATTTAGAGAATTGGAGATCGCAAAAAATAACAGTTAACTATTTAGATTTTTTGAAAGTTTTAATCTATATTCTGGAGAGCAAAGAACCCTATACGAGCGGCCATTCGGAAAGAGTATCTTTTTATGCTGACTTAATAGCTCAGGAAATGCATCTTTCTGCCGAAGAAAAAGAAAATTTGCAGATTGCCACTCTTTTGCATGACATCGGCAAGATCGGGGTGAGCAATCATGTCCTCGAAAAAGCCGACCTTAATGAAAACGAAAGTCTAAATTTGAAGCAGCACCCGTTGAAAGGAGTGCAGTTAATCGAACCCCTGGCCTTTCCGGCCATGGTCATTTCCGCCATCAGGCATCATCATGAGAGATGGGATGGAAAAGGTTATCCAGATGGCTTGGCAGGGGAAAATATTCCTCTCTTGGCCCGCATAATTTCATTAGCTGATTCGTATGATGCCATGACTACCGACCGTCCCTATCGAGAAGGCCTTTCGACAAAAAAAGTTTTTGAAGAATTAGAAAAAAATGCCGGTTCGCAATTTGATCCGCAAATTGTTTCTATATTCCTTAAAAATTGCAAGAGTCGCGGTCTGCCTTTGCCAGCCTTGAAAAATCAAGGGCCCTTAGGCGTCCATTAAAATTCCATAGGGAGATGAAATGGTTGAAAAATTGCTTCGTTGTATTCAATGTAACCAGGTTATTCCTTTGTATGGAGAGTTTATAGATGCGAATGCTAATGCTCATTTGCCTGGGGTAGTATGGGGGGATGATGATCTAAAATTAAAAGAAGAATTTTTCCTTATTCATAATGAACATCCCTTAGAAGAATTAACTGTGGATTTTGACACTTATATCAGCGACAAACCCACTTTTGAACTTATTAAAGTTAGTTATTTTGAGGCTACTAATGGGCGAGAAAGATTTCTGGTAAAGCGAAGCCGCGAGAGATTCGATCAATCGGCTCATTATGAAATTATTCCTGGAAAATTAAAAATATCCAACGTGGCTTGTGAAATTTTAGAAGAAGAACTCAGAGGACAAATAGGCAATTTAAACGGCTCAAGCCAGTTGACCGATGAGGAGGTTAACTATTTAATTAAAGCTCTGCAAGAAGAATTTAAAAATATCTCTCCTGAGGAACTCTTCCAAGAGATAGAGATTGTCGAGGAGGTGCAGACTCCTTTAACTCTATTAGCGACCTTTAAGGAAAAACACTGGCAGAATATAATCCAGCGCCTTCAAAATTACTTGCGCCAACAAGAATTTAGGCGTATTTTAGATTTTCTGGAAAAGAATAGATTACTAAAGGAAAATGCCCCATTATTTATTCAGATGGAAATGTCCTTTCTTCATTCTTGATAGCCTGCTTTCGTTCTGCCTTCTGCCCATTAAATACGAGGGAAAGAGGCGAAATTAAAACTGGCTAGAAATTTTTTATTTCCTCCCTACGCGGTTTCCTTCCTTCAAAAACGGCGGGAAAAGGTTAATGTTCTCCCGCCGGAAGCACAATTTAACGATTAATCAGAAAACTGATCAACGGTCAGCGCTCCCTTTCCTTGACATCCTTTGGTTTCTTCTCTATCATGAAAATAAAGTAAAAAATTAATCTTTTAGTTCCAGAATAAGGAAAAATGAGGCCAAAACTTTGAAGGATTCTCATCCACTGCCGCGCCGAAAAACTCGCCAGATATACGTGGGTAATGTACCGCTGGGGGGAGATGCTCCCATAGTTGTCCAGTCAATGACCAAAACTGATACGCGAGATATTTCGGCGACGGTGGAACAAATTAAGCAGTTGGAAAAAGAGGGGTGCGAAATAGTCCGCGTAGCCGTGCCCGATCAAGAGGCGGCGGAAAAATTAAGCGAAATAAAAAGACAGATAAACATACCTCTCGTAGCCGATATTCATTTTGACTATCGCCTGGCTTTAAAAGCCCTTGAACAAGGAGCAGATGGTCTGCGTCTTAACCCAGGTAACATTAGCCAAAAAGAACACGTAGCCCTGGTAGCCAAATTAGCCAAAGAAAAAAACGTGCCCATCCGCTTAGGGATTAACGCAGGTTCCTTAGAGAAAAAACTTCTACAAAAATATGGGGGGCCTTCTGCAGAAGCTCTGGTAGAAAGTGCAATTAATCATGTACATTTCCTTGAAGATCTCGGATTTCACCTGATTAAGATTTCTTTAAAAGCTTCTGATGTTTTGACCACTCTTAAAGCATATCAGGGTATCTCGGAATTAACTGATTACCCCCTGCATATTGGCCTAACTGAAGCCGGCCCCCTTTTCCCAGGATCGATCAAGTCTGCGGTGAGCTTAGGGATACTGCTTTATCAAGGGATAGGAGATACAATCCGGGTATCACTTACCGCGGAGCCTGTTTGGGAAGTGCGGGCGGCCTACTATATTTTAAAAGCCTTGGGTCTGCGCCAAAGAGGGATAGACCTCATCTCCTGTCCTTTGTGCGGCAGGAAGGAAGCTGATCTTTTTCCTATAGTGAAAGAAATAGAAGAGTATTTTTCTGGACGGCCGGATTTTTTGCGCATCGCCGTTATGGGCTGCCCCGTAAATGGCCCGGGCGAAGCCCGGGAAGCAGATGTAGGATTGGCTGTGGGGAGAGGGATGGCGCTTCTTTTTCGCCATGGAGAAGTAATTCGCCAAGTAAAAACGAGAGAGATGATTTCCACATTGATAGCGGAGGTGGATAAAATTCTTAAAGAAAGAAAGGATTAAATATGCGGCTATCGAAGATGTTGCTGCCCACTTATAAAGAAGACCCGGCAGAAGCCGAAGCTATTAGCCACAAATTGATGATTCGGGCCGGCATGGTTCGGCAGTTGGCTGCTGGACTCTACATTTTTTTGCCCTTAGGCCTGAGAGTATTAGATAAAGTAAATGCCATTATTAGGGAAGAGATGAACGCCATTGGTGGCCAGGAAATAAGTATGCCCGTCCTTCATCCAGCGGAAATATGGCAGCAGTCCGGTCGTTGGTATAATATTGGTGAGGAAATGTTTCGCCTCCAAGATCGGACTAAAAGAGATATGGTTTTAGGGATGACTCATGAAGAAGTGGTAGCCTGGCTCGCCGCGCGCGAAATCCGCTCCTATCGGGATTTACCGCAGATTTGGTACCAGATTCAGACCAAGCTCCGTGACGAAGCCCGCCCTAAAGGAGGGGTGTTAAGAACCAGAGAATTCTTGATGAAGGATTCTTACAGTTTGGACTTGGATGCCCAAGGGTTAGATCATAGTTACCAACTGCATTATGATGCTTACTGTCGTATTTTTAAAAGATGTGGGTTAAAATATTATGTAGTAGAAAGCGATCCGGGCATGATGGGCGGAGCAGGGGCCCACGAATTTATGGCACCCAGCGCCGCCGGTGAAGATGAAGTGGCGCTGTGTGAAAACTGCGGTTATGCTGCTAATGTAGAGTTAGCCAATTCCTTCCCTCAGCCGGGGCCAACCCCCAATTGGACCTTGGAAACAGTAGCTACTCCAGATTCGCGAACGATTGATGAAGTATGTCAATTTTTAGGGATAGATCCACGTTTAACAATTAAATCTCTAATGCTTATAGGGAGCAACGGTCCGGTGATTGCCTTGCTCCGGGGAGATCAAAAACTCCATGAAAAAAAATTCCGCCGCCTCATTGGCGAATTTCGTCCTGCCCATCGAGAGGAAGTCAAAGAATACGCGGGGGTGGAAGCAGGGTTTCTGGGACCATGTAATTTACCTTCCCGAAGGGAAATACCCTTGATTGCCGATATATCTCTGAAACAAGGAACATTCGTGGCCGGTGCCAATCGGGAAGGGTATCATATAAAAGGAATTACCCCAGGCGTTCACTTTACCCCACAATTTGCGGACATTCATCAACCTATGCCGGGGGATTCCTGTCCCCAATGTCAAGCTCCGTTAAATATAGAAAAAGTCATCGAGGTGGGCAATATCTTTAAATTAGGAACTAAGTATTCAGTGCCTTTAAAAGCTTATTACCTGGACCGGCAAGGGCAAGAAAAGCCTATAGTCATGGGTAGCTACGGCATCGGTCCAGCCCGGATTATAGCGGCCGCTATTGAACAAAGCCATGACCAAGATGGAATTATCTTTTCTCCAGCCTTGTCGCCCTTTGACGTTTATCTTTTGCCCATTAACTTAAAGCAAGAAAAAGTGCAAGAAGAGACGGAGAAGCTCTACCGAGCTTTAGGGCACGCAGGCCTCTCTGTGCTTCTAGATGATCGCGAAGATGGTCCAGGAGTTAAATTTAAGGATGCCGATCTAATTGGTCTTCCTTTAAGGATTACGCTGAGTCAAAAGACAGTAAAGGATGCTTTGGCCGAAATTAAAATTAGAAGAAATGGCCAGATGCATTTGATTAAATTAGAGCAGGTTAGTTCTTGGGTCAAAGAATGGCTTTCGGCGCATAAACATGCAGAATAAAAATCTTCGAGAATTATATTCCTGCTTAAAGATCATTAAATGATACGGCTCAATGATATCTTGGAAAAGATGAATCGTTACCTTCCCTGGGAGGACTTCAGCCTCGTTGAAAAAGCTTATGTTTTTTCAGCAAAAGTTCATCAAGGGCAAGTCCGTCTTTCTGGTGAGCCTTATTTAATCCATCCTTTAGAAGTAGCCGGTATTCTGGCCGACTTGAAAATGGACATTACCACGGTGGCTGCCGGCCTGCTCCACGATACGGTAGAGGACACCTTCACTACTATCGAAGAAATTCAGCAGAAATTTGGCCCGGATATAGCTCGCTTAGTCGATGGCCTAACCAAAATAAGTAAAATTTCTTTAGCCACCCGGGAAGAACAACAGGCGGAAAATTTCCGCAAAATGCTTTTGGCCATGGCTAAAGACATCCGCATTGTGTTAATTAAACTGGCAGATCGTCTACACAATATGCGCACGCTCCAATATCTTCCGGCCGAAAACCAGACAAAAGTAGCGCAGGAAACTTTGGATATCTATGCTCCTTTGGCCAACAGATTGGGCATGGAACGAATTAAAACAGAATTAGAGGATCTTTCTTTCAAATATTTATATCCCGAAGAATATCAAAAAATAGCCCAGGAGATTGCTTGGAAAAAAGAAGAAAGAGAGAAGTATATCCAAGAAGTAAATTCCATTATCTTAGAAAGACTTACCTCCTACGGATTGGCCGCGCGGGTGAGTGGTCGACCTAAGCATTTCTACAGCATTTTTCGCAAAATGAAAGCCCAGAACCTGGAGTTTGAGCAAGTATATGATTTGATTGCTTTTCGTATCATCTTAGAAACAGTCAAAGACTGTTACGAAGCCTTGGGGATAATTCACTCTATGTGGAAGCCCATTCCCGGGCGGTTTAAAGATTATATCGCCATGCCCAAAGCTAACGGTTATCAATCTCTCCATACCACGGTCATCGGGCCATATGGAGAGCGGGTAGAAATCCAGATTCGCACCGAAGAAATGAACCGGACAGCCGAAGAAGGCATTGCCGCCCATTGGCAGTACAAAGAAGGAAAGTCCTTCGATCCCAAAGATAGTAAACAATTTTCTTGGATTCGGCAACTCTTAGAATGGCAGCAGGATCTGCGTGATCCCAAGGAATTCTTAGAGACAGTTAAAATTGATTTGTTCCCTGACGAAGTTTACGTCTTTACCCCTAAAGGGGAAGTGAAACAATTTCCCATTGGTTCAACACCGGTTGATTTCGCTTATAGCATCCATACCGAAATAGGACATCAGTGTGTTGGGGCTAAGGTCAACGGCCGCATAGTTCCGTTACGTTATGAGCTTAAGAATGGGGACATTGTTGAGATCATTACGGCCCCAGGCCATCAACCAAGCAAAGACTGGTTGAAATTTGTCAAAACTTCCCGGGCGCGTACCAAAATAAAGCAATGGATAAAAGCGCAAGCTCGCGAACGTTCTATAGACCTGGGTCGGGAGATTTGCGAGCGAGAATTCAAAAAATATCATCTCGATTTTGGCCGCATAATGAAGTCCGAAGAGATAAAAAAGATCATAGAGGACTTTTCGCTCTTGACCGTGGAAGACCTTCTGGCGGAAATAGGTTATGGAAATATCTCGGCTAATCAGGTTTTAGGGAAAATTCTGCCGCCGGAAAAGCTGGAGAAGAAACCTAAAGAAGTATCTGGTTTGAAGCGTTTAACCCAAAAGATTCTCCGCGAACCTGCGGGCATCCAGATACGGGGTGTCCAAGATTTAATGGTTCGTTTTGCTAAATGTTGTAATCCCTTACCGGGTGATAAAATCACCGGTTACATAACCAGGGGAAGGGGAGTAAGCGTGCATACAGCCGATTGCCCCAATATCTTGGCCAGTGATCCGGAGCGGCTCATTTCTGTTTCTTGGAATTTACAAGAAAAAGCCGTGCATCCCGTAAGAATGCGGGTGATCTGCAATGACAAAAAGGGACTGTTAGCGGAAGTAAGCTCAGCTTTAGCTTCTTCCGAGGTAAATATTATTCGCGCCGATGTGACCACTACCGAAGATAAGAAAGCCATCTGCTATTTTGATGTGGAGGTCCAGGATTTAAATCATTTACAAAATGCCTTTCGCGCGCTCAATAAGTTAAAAAGCGTTTTAAAAGTGGAAAGATTGCGGAGTGCCCTTTCTGGAGATAAAGAAGAAAAGGGGGCAGAAGCTTAAAAGCCTTTTTTATGGCGCTTTCGTTACCAGCCCTGATCTAAGGCAGCGCGTGCATACTCTTATATGGCGAGTAGTCCCACCTTGAATAGCATGAACCCGGTGCAGGTTTGGGTACCATCTCCGTTTGGTTCGGTTATTGGCGTGGCTCACATTATGTCCTACCTGCGGTCCTTTACCGCAAATTTCGCACCTTCGAGCCATTAAAATCCTCCTGACAAATAATAAGCAGGGTTAACCCTGCTGAATCCTTTTTATCATGAAAAAGCAAAACTTGCAAGAGTTTTATCTTAAGATTGGCTCGCCTAACTCATTCTCCACGGCCATGCCGTTTTTGGCTAAAAGGGCAGCCGTGACGCCAATTCCTTTAACCAATCCTTGAGTCGTATAGATAAACTGGCTGCCGCAGGAAGGACTATGGTCTTTTAATATAGCCCTTTTAGCTTTAGCTAATTGGGCTATAGCTAAAGTCTCTTGGGCTCCTTTTTGAAAAGCTTGCGTGACCTCCTCTCCAGATTGATTGATTACCTTAGCCTTGCCGTGCCATACATCTGCGCCATCGCCGCCTTCAATCCTGGCCGGAAGCCGCGGGGTGGTTAGACCGCCTAATTGTTCTGGGCAAACGGGTATAAAATGACGTTGGCCGAGATCATCAAAGACTTCCGGGCAATAAGCGTGGCCACCGTCGTAACGACAGTTTATACCTAAAAGACAGGCGCTGACAATTACTGTTTCCCCAATCATAACTTGGTTTCCATGGCCAGCGGAGGATTTATTAAGAAAGTATCTTCGGCGCGCGGAACTCCGCGAGTCAGCACGCGCCGCCCTTTTAGCTCCAGCCGCCCTTCGGCAAAAAGCTGGATTGCTCGGGAATATATTTTGTGTTCTTGTTTTAAGATACGGGCGTTTAAAGTTTCGGCTGTGTCGTCATCATAGACTGGCACCACGGCCTGAATAATAATCGGCCCAGTATCCGTACCTTCATCTACAAAATGAACTGTGCAGCCAGCAAACTTTACTCCGTAGTCTATTTCTGCCTGCCAGACATGGGTGCCTGGGAAAGCCGGCAAGAGAGCGGGGTGAATATTCATGACGCGCATAGGAAAAGCGCGGAGCAGGACCGGAGTTACCACGCGCATAAACCCAGCGAGGATAACCAACTCCACCTCATATTCTTTTAATACTTCCACTAACTTTTGGTCAAAATCCTCCCGCGATTTATAATCTTTATGGCTAATAACCATAGCTGGAAGACCATGTTTTCTGGCCCGCTCTAAGGCAAAAACGCCAGGGACATTACTAATTACAATTTTAATTTGGGCATCCAGCCGGCCAGCTTCGATATTATCTATTATGGCTTGCAGATTAGAACCACTTCCGGAAACTAAAACGCCTAATTTAACCATGTTCTTCCTCACAAATATGTTATTCTTTCTTTAAGATTTTTGGCCCGGGCAATCTCGCCAATATGGAATGCTTTTTCTCTCCATTTTTTTAAAGCTTCCATGACGGGAGTTACTTCTCGGGGCGGGACAACCAAGATCATGCCCAGTCCGTTATTAAAAGTGCGTAACATTTCTTCCTCCGCTATGTTTCCCCCCTTTTTGATTAAATTAAAAATGGGAGGTACTGGCCATGTTCCCCGCCTGATGATAGCCTGCAAACCCCGCGGAATTATGCGTGGTAAATTGTCCGTTATTCCTCCGCCAGTTATGTGGGCTAGTCCATGAATTTGAAATCTGGCGCATAAGTCTAAAAGGGGTTTAACATAAATTTTGGTAGGGATGAGTAATTCTTCGCCCACGGGGCGTGAAAGGTCGGGTACTCGGCTATGGACTTTTAAACGCATAATTTCAAAAAGCACCTTTCTGGCCAAAGAGTAGCCATTGCTATGCAGACCGCTGGAAGCCAAGCCGATTAATTGGTCTCCAGCCCGAATAGCCGAACCATCAATAATCTTCTTTTTTTCCACCACCCCCACGGCAAAACCGGCTAAATCATATTCACCCTTTTGGTAAAAGGAGGGCATTTCTGCCGTTTCTCCCCCGATGAGGGCGCAACCAGCCTGTAAACATCCACGGGCAATTCCTTTGATAATTTGCGTAGAAACCTCCAGACTAAGTTGGCCGGTAGCCAGATAATCGAGTAGAAAAAGGGGTTCGGCTCCCTGGACCACTACATCGTTCACACACATGGCCACTAAATCGATGCCCACAGTATCATGTTTACCAGTCAGGAAAGCAATCTTCAGCTTAGTTCCCACGCCATCAGTGGATGAGACTAAAATCGGATTTTTGTATTTTTTGACCTTTAAAGCAAAGAGCCCGCCAAATCCGCCAATATCGGTGACTACTTCTGGACGGAAAGTTTGGCGCACCAAAGGCTTGATGATCTGAACAAATCTATTGCCCGCATCAATATCTACGCCGGCCCTTTTATATGTCAATTGAGTCTTCATTTTAATCTCCCATTTAGCGAGAAAGCACAGGATTTATGGCAAACATTCTAAAAGATTTGGGGAGGCAATGTCAAATGCTTAAAATTCTGACCGTTGACCATTTTTTTAAATTCCAGCTTAATTCAGGCGGGAGGGAGAGAGGCTCATTAAAATGAGGCACATATTCTTCCATAGGTACGGGCGGGGAGATATAAATTTATTTTAAAAGAAGGAAGCTATTATTTAAGTTTATCTGGTTTAGACAAGCATGTCCCCGCCGTTCTTTGCGGAGAGAAGGTGGGTAAGAGAGGTATGGTCATTTCCCAGCCGATTTTAATTTCGCCTCTCTCCCTCCCGCCTTTTTTCTGCTAGCGAGAAATATTAAAACTGTTAGACGGTCAGCTTAAAATTATAGGTCAAGGTCTTCACCAATTTCAGTCACGTGAATTTTCTGACTCCTTTCATAATGGATAACCATGCTCTTGTTTTTTTCAAACCATTCGTTTAGTATATATTTGACTATTGATCATTTCGCCATTCTTAATAGAGTTTTCAATAACGCCTGAAAAGGGGGCCGCAGAAAATGGATGAAAAAATAGGAGCGGAAAAGAAAAAATGGGAGGCACGGTGTCTGCAGAAAAAGCCTGCGCCAATGCAGAGTACATCAGGAATGGAGATTGATATTCTTTATACGCCGGCGGAGATTCCCGAATTCGATTATTTGCGCGATTTGGGATTTGCGGGGGAATATCCTTATACCCGCGGTATTCAGCCTACCATGTATCGCGGGCGAGTTTGGTCGATGCGCCAATATTCTGGTTTTGCCACAGCTGAAGAGTCAAATCGGCGTTTTAAATATCTTCTGGAGCAGGGCCAAACAGGGCTTTCCATAGCTTTTGATCTACCCACCCAAATCGGTTACGACTCTGACCATCCTTTGTCCCAGGGAGAAGTGGGCAAGGTAGGAGTAGCTATTGACTCTTTGGCTGATATGGAAGTTCTTTTAGACGGCATTCCTTTAGATAAAGTAAGCACGTCCATGACCATAAATGCCACCGCCGCCATTCTTTTGGCCATGTATATTGCGGTAGCCGAAAAGCAAGGAATCAAACCGGCCGCATTGCGGGGGACTATTCAAAATGACGTGCTCAAAGAATATGTGGCCAGAGGGACTTATATTTTCCCTCCACAGCCTTCCATGCGCTTGATAACCAATATCTTCGAATACTGTTCTCGGGAAGTTCCCCAGTGGAACTCTATAAGCGTAGGCGCCTATCATCTGAGAGAAGCGGGGGCCACGGCAGTGCAGGAAGTAGCTTTTGCCTTTGCCATAGCTATAGCTTATTTAGAAGCAGGAGTGAAAGCCGGTCTGGATATTGATGACTTTGCACCCCGTGTTTCCTGGATCTTTAACACGCACATAAATTTCTTAGAGGAAGTAGCCAAGTTCAGAGCTGCTCGCCGCTTATGGGCTAAAATCATGAAAGAAAGGTTTAAAGCCAAAGACCCGCGCTCTTGGATGTTACGGTTCCACACCCAAACCGGGGGGTGTACCCTGACGGCCCAGCAGCCGTTAAATAATTTGATTCGCACTACTTTCCAAGCCATGGCTGCCGTTTTGGGAGGGTGTCAGTCTTTGGCCGTATGTTCCTATGATGAAGCTCTGGCCCTGCCTACCGAAGAGTCGGTGCGTCTTTCTTTGCGGACGCAGCAGATCCTCGCTTATGAATCAGGAATTGCCGACACTGTTGATCCTTTAGGAGGTTCATATTATATAGAAGCCCTGACCAATGAGATTGAAAAACGGGCCAGTGAGTACATTGAAAAGATTGACCAGCTCGGCGGGGCAGTAACGGCTATCGAAAAAGGATACATCCAGCAGGAAATTCAAGAAAGCTCTTACCGCTACCAAAAAGAAATCGAGTCTGGAAAAAGAATTCTGGTGGGGGTAAATAAATTTCAAATTCCTGAGCCGCCTATAAAAGGATTGTTGAAAGTTGATCCCCGAGTTCGGGAATTACAGATAAAACGCTTAGCCGAGCTGCGCGCTTCGCGAGATAATGACCGGGTCAAGAGAACTTTGGACCAATTAGAGCAAGTAGCTCGCGGAGATGGGAATTTAATGCCGCCCATATTGGATTGTGTACGGGCCTATTGTACTTTAGGAGAGATGTGCGAAGTTTTGCGGAAAGTATTTGGGGAGTATGAACCAATAACTACTATATAAGTATAGGACGCAGATGCACGCAGAAAAAAGCTGATAAAAAGGACGATAATTTTGGCCGTGGAGACAAGGTCTCTAAAGAGAAGCCATGAAATTAAAAAGAGCTGGCAAAGAATTCATTAAAAAATTTTTATTGCAGAAGGGGGATGAATATGGCCGAACGAAAGATAAGAGTGCTGGTAGCCAAACCAGGACTTGATGGTCACGACCGGGGAGCTAAGGTTATTGCCCGCGCTCTCCGGGATGCGGGCATGGAAGTAATTTACACTGGGTTAAGGCAAACGCCAGAAAAGATTGTTTCCGCAGTTATCCAGGAAGATGTGGATGCTCTGCTGATGAGCATTTTATCCGGGGCCCACGATTATTTGTTTCCCCGAGTGATGGAATTACTAAGGGAACATGGCGTTAAAGATATCTTAGTTTTAGGGGGAGGAGTTATTCCTGAAGAAGACATTCCGGCCTTAAAAGCGCTGGGCATTGCCGAAATATTTGGGCCGGGTACTTCCACAGAGACTATTGTTGAATATGTCAAAGAACATGTAAAGATTTAGCACTCAGGACACAAATAAGCGGAAAAAAAGGGAATATTGGAATATTGGAATATTGGAATAATGGAATAATGGGATATTGGATCAAGGGAATTTAATATGCGACCATTAGAGGGTATAAAAGTATTAGATCTTACGCGCCTCCTTCCCGGTCCCTACGGCACTATGCTCTTAGGCGATTTAGGAGCGGAAGTAATCAAAATCGAAGAACCGGAGCAGGGCGATTACGCGCGCTGGAACCCTCCGCAAATAAACGGCGTGGGGTCGAGACATTTGCTTCTTAACCGCAACAAAAAAAGCATCACTCTGAATTTAAAGAAACCTGCGGGAAAAGAAATTTTTTTGAAATTAGTGCAAGATAATGCCGATGTGCTGATCGAGCAATTTCGCCCGGGAGTAATGGACAGGCTCGGCTTGGGCTATAAAGATTTAGAAAAAATTAACCCGCGTTTAATTTATTGCTCCCTCACTGGTTTCGGGCAAAATGGTCCTTACCAGAATGTTGCCGGCCATGATATCAATTACATCGGTATTGGAGGAATATTAGGAATTACGGGAGAAAAGGATGGTCCACCAGTTATCCCGGGAATCCAAATTGCGGATTTAGTAGGCGGAGGTTTATACGCAGTTATCGGTATTCTTACAGCTTTAGTAGCCAGGGGGAAAACAGGCCAAGGGCAATATATTGATATTTCCATGCTTGACGGAGTTGTCTCCTTGATTCCTGACGCCGCGGCGCTTTACTTTGCTGAGGGGCAACCACCTGGTCGGGGCGAGCGCCGGCTTACGGGTGGATTGCCGCAATATCAAGTTTATCGTACTAAAGATGGAAAATACTTAGCGGTGGGAGCGCTGGAAGAGAAGTTCTGGGCTAACCTTTGTCACGGGATAGGCAAGCCCGAATGGGCAGATAAAATTCCGCGCGAAAATGATCCGCGCTGCGTCGAAATAAAAAAAGAGATGGCAGAAATTTTTCTTACCAAGACGAGACAAGAATGGATAGAACTTCTGATGTTCCGAGATACTTGCGTTACCCCTGTGCTCACTTTGGAAGAAACATTTCAGGATCCCCAAGTACTTCATCGAAATATGCTCGTGGAAATCAATCACCCCCGCGCCGGAAAAATTAAACAGATTGGCCCACCCATTAAGTTCTCGGCTACGCCCGGGGAAGTTTCTACTCCCGCGCCAGAGATAGGAGAACATACGGAAGAAATCTTGAAGAAATTGGGTTATACAGAGGAGAAGGTAAAAGAGCTAAGGAAGGAAGGGGTAATTAGGTAAATTCCTTTAAATTAAGGGAATAGGGAAGAGCAAAAGGAATAGAACAGAAAGGAGAAGATATGCCAGTTTCGGCGTTTGTTTTGATTCGGACAGAAGCAGATAAAACCAAGGGGGCTTTTGAGGTACTCACCAAACTTAAGGGGGTAAAAATGGCCCATACAGTAACCGGTCCCTTTGATATTATCTTGCTTATTGAAGCCAAGAACCTGCATGAATTAGGTGAAGTAATTTTGAGTAAGATAAGAGGTGTCGAAGGCGTCTCCCGTACCATGACTTGTGTTACGGTAGAATCAAGCTGAAAAAGGGTTAAAAGACATGGAAACCGGATTTCGTTTTGTGGTGGAAAAAGTATTCACCATTCCGGGAAGAGGAGTGGTTGTCAGTGGCCGCGTAGAGAGTGGCGCGATCTCCGTGGGAGAAGAGCTGGGCTTCTTGGGAACAGAGGGGCAGTGGGTGAAAGCCATGGTGGTGGCTATCGAAGTTTCCCGCCGATTAGTCGAGCAAGCCGAAGCCGGTCAGCAGGCCAGTTTTTTGCTTCAGGGCGTGAAAAAAGAACAGATTACTTTGGGGACGATTTTAGTGGAAGTACCTGCAGTTCCATCAGCGCCCCCTACTCCTCAGCCCCCAGTACCCGAGAGTACCCAAACCACGTACCTACCCAGTGTTTCTTACCCAGGAAGTAATAAGGCTATTCAACCATCTTCTGGCGTAGGCCGGACGCTTCTTTTTCTTTTAATCGGCATTATAATAATTTTGCTCTTGCTAATCGCCCAGGGGAAATTGGACCCTAAAAAATGGGACCCGCGCAAAATGAAGTTTGAGCAGAAGCAATTAACGATGCCGCAGCCTGTCCCGGAAACCGTTTCCTAAATTAAAAATTATTTTAGAGAGGTCTCCTATGGAAGTAGTGAGATTAGGAAAGACTAATATTTTCGTCAAAAAATTAGGTTGGGGAGGGATTCCTATTCAGCGGGCAACGGAGGAGGAGGCGATAAAGGTAATTAAGGAAGTGGTGGACATGGGCGTAGATTTAATAGATACAGCTCGGGCTTATACGAACAGTGAAGAACGTATCGGCCGAGCTCTCCAAGAAGTGAAGAAGACTGTAGTTTTATCTTCTAAATCTCATGTGCGCAGCGAAAAGATATACGACGATGTTCTTCTGAGCCTCAAAAATTTACAAGTAAAGAAGATAAACATTTACCATCTTCATAATGTATCTTCTTTTAATGATTATGAAAAAGTCATGGGGCCGGGGGGTGCTTATCAGGGGCTAAAAAGAGCTCAAGAAGAGGGGTTAATTGATCACATAGGCATAACCAGCCATAATTTGTCGATTTTAGAAAGAGCCATAAAAGAAGAGAAATTTGCGGTAATCATGGTTTGTTACAGTTTTTTAGAACCGGCAGCAGCGGAAAAAATCTTTCCTCTGGCTAAAGAAAAAAATCTGGGCATCTTGGCCATGAAGCCTTTTTCGGGGGGAGTTATTGAAAATGCAGGGGCAGCTTTAAGGTATGTACTGGCTACACCCGATATAGTGGCTATTCCTGGCTCTGAAACATTAGCGAAGGCCAGGGAAAATTGGGAAATTTTTAGATCAAAAGCGCCGTTGAACGATGAGGATCGAGCTTATATTGATAAATTAAGGAAAGAGTTCGATCGACAATTTTGCCGTCGCTGCGATTATTGCCAGCCATGTACGCAACAGATTAACATCCAATTGATGCTGGGGATTAAATCAGTAGTCAAAAGGTTTGGAAGTCCAGAGGAAGTAAAGTGGATCAAGGATGTGGTCGAGAAGGCCAGAAATTGCACAGAGTGTGGCGAATGTCTGCCCCGCTGTCCGTATCAACTGCCTATCCCCGAGCTGATTAAGAAAAACTTGGCTTGGTTAGATAGTTTAAAGCCCAAAGGAATTTTTTAAAAAATGGGAGAGGTTGTTTAGATGATTCGCTTGGTATTAATTATAAATTTGCTCGTCGCCCTCTGGGTATTTTATGATGCGCAAAAAAGAGGCTTTACCCTATGGAAGAGCATGTTATGGGCCATGGGAGTTTTTTTTCTGTTAATTATATTTCTGCCTCTTTATTTAATAGTCCGCCGCAAAAAAGCAAGGTGGAGAGGCGCAGAGGAGTCCCTATATACTTCAGCTACTAAGATCTGTTTTTATTGCGGAAAACCTTATCCGGGAGAACCGGAACGTTGTCCAAATTGTGGACAAAAGTTAAAAGCTTTATGAATTTATTAATCGGAGCTTTTAAAAATATTTACAGTTATCACTCTTATCTTACTCCGTGGTCTGGCTTTATCGAGTTTTCCAAATGAAATTTTGTCGTAATTACACACAAGAAATAAAAGCAAATGCGGCAAGGGACAAGTCCTTGCCCTACATTTGAGATTTATTTAATTTCTCGTAGGGCAAGCCCTTGGGGCTTGCCGAACCACGCCTTAAGATGTCGTTTATTTTATGCTCCCATTAATAAGTCTTATTTAAAAAATTAAGAAGAGCGAGGTGATCGTCAATAAAAAAGGAAGAAGAAATTTCTTTATTTTTATAAGCAACAAAAAGAATACCCGCCGCCTCGGCGGCTAAACGATCATTTAGCGAGTCACCTACCAAGACGGTCTTTTCTTTCGGTAAATGCAAAGTAGCTACAATTTTTTCAATAGCTTCGGGATGAGGCTTGGGATTTTTTACATCCAGGGCCGTCACCACCATATCGAAATAGGAACCCAGCGCGAATTTTTCTATGATATGTTTCATGGTAGTTGACCGACTGGTGCATATGGCCCGTTTAATTCCTCTTTCCCGTAAATGATGCAGAATTTCGAGGAGATGCGGTTCCATCTTTAGGGCCTCTATGTAAGGTAGGATATCTATATTTCGCCATACTTCTAAAGCCTCTTTTTCCTGGCTGGGGTTCCCTCGGAAAAGGAAATGGAGGGATTCAAAGACTGTATGCGTATGAACGAATTTTAACTCTTCCTCGGTCAAGGGGTTTCCCCTGACTCTCCGGCAGATATCATTATACAAATTTCTATTTGATTCGTAAGAATCGAATAATACGCCATCGCAATCATAGATGACGCCTTGCAAATCGAGGGGCACTTTCTTCACCTTTTTTCAGGAACAGGGACCGGAGTAAAGAGGGGTACTTCCATTTTCTGGAAACCAGCCGGAAGTTCAAAAAGACTATCAGGTTGGGATTCCATCTTCAAATTCTTATATTCCGAACTCCAACTGCCATCTGCGGCCGATATCTTAATCGGATAATTTAGGGCAGTGGATATCCATTGCCAAGCTTTAATAGTTTTTTCTTCTTCTTTGATGGTCACTTCATATTTTTTAGTTTCCAACCCATTAATCGTCTCTGTCCCTAAAAACTTTCGGCCAATTTCGCCTTTCAGCAGAGTTGCCGAAGCTTGATTTTCATGAGAGATCATTTCCATATAAACTTTATCTTTAGGGAAGATCAACCACACTACGTTTTTATCCATCCGCACAATGCTGTAATTTTGCTGCCCCTGGTTCTCCAGGCGAATTTTATTCGTCTTCATGTAAATTTTGGCATAGAAAGTTTTTCCGCGCACCTTATTTATGACATCAGCCACAAATTCCGCAGCCCAAATTTGGCCCAAGGCAGTTAAACTGAAAATAATAAACAAAGCAAGAATTCTAAAAATCTTCACCTTCTTCCTCCCTTTCCGCTATCTGCCATCAAGTTTATAATATCCTACTTTATTGGAAAAAAGAAATAAAAAAGATGGCCCCTTTTAGTAATGGTGACCACCATGGCAATTAGTTTGCCTGGTACAACCATCACCTTGATCTTTCTCAATATTCGTGTACTACTTCTATTACCTTATCTGTTCCTTTCCTCTCAGCATCAGAAACCAAGTATTTAATAAGGAGGCCGCTGATAAAAAGAGTGCCCGGGAGGAAAAGAAAATTCGACGGAATAAAGTAGAGGGATTGTCCTAAGATTTGGCCAGTTGTTCATTTACTTTAGCCATAATCTGCTGTTTAATTTTTTCTCCTTCCTGGCGCAAGCGTTGCAGATCCATCTTTATTTTCTGCACATATTTCTTATCCGCTAAAGCAGAAAGGTTAATAAGCACATTAAGTGATCCTCCCCATAAAGCAGCCTCGGCTAAAAGGGCCCCTACGGCGGCGTCAGTGATGGTTTGAGTTTTTCCTTTTTCTATGGCTTGTTGGCAGAGTTTTAACACTTTTAAACTCGTAGCCGCGGTAAAAAGTGGCGGGTCGGCAGCTTTTTTTAAAGCCTTTTGAATCTCTTCTTGGCGTTTTCTTTTTTCTTCCTCATTGGTTTTGGGAAGCAGGTAAGCTTTAATCACTTCTTGATAAGCAGAAATATCCTGGACAATTGTAGAAAGTAAAGATTGGCGATAAGAATTAGCTTCCTCAAGCATTTCCCGCAATGCTAATTCATGACCTTCGAATCCTTTTTTCCCTAAGGTCAGATTAGCCACCATTTCCACCAAGGCGGCCGCCATACTTCCGGCCAACGCCGCGGCACTTCCTCCGCCAGGAGTAGCACTTCCGCTGGCTAAGGAGTCTAAAAATTCCGAAACAGTCATTTCCTTTGGCGCTTCCTGAGGCATATACGCTCCTTTCCTTGGCCACATTGGCCAAGAGCAAAATCAAAATCAGATTAACAAAGCGCACCCCGCCACTTCATCCATGTTAGATTCGTTTAAAATCTATTAAAAAAGCACAAAAGGGTCAAGAAGATTTTAGAGTAATTCATCATTTCTCCTGCATTTTTCCCCCCTCTCCGGCGGGACTGTGTCGCCATGGAAAGAAAGGGATAGAGGCAGGCCAGAGGCAGGCCAGAGGCAGGCATTCATTCAGAATCATGAGGCAGTAGAACTTCCATAGGTGCGAGCGGATTTATAAGCTTAATCATATTGCTCAGTTTAACTTTCCGCCTGCCCTTTGCGGAAAATCGTTGGTCGATTTTGGACATCTTCTTTTCCCGCCGATGCTTCTTCATTCATGCCTGCCTCTGGCCTGCCTCTGGCCTGCCTCTGGCGCCTTCACCAAATGTTAGCTATTTACTTATTAATCGGAGCAATTAAATATTTACAATTATCACTCTTATCTTACTCCGTGGTCTGGCTTTATCGACTTTCACCAATGAAATTGTGTATTAATTACCCATAAGAAATAAAACCAAATGCGGCAAGGGACAAACCCTTGCCCTACATTGGAGATTTTTTTAATTTCTCGTAGGGCAAGCCCTTGCGGCTTGCTGAACCAGGCATTAAGATGTCGTTTATATTATGCTCCCGTTAATAATTACGAAACAGTCTCGGCGTAGAGAGGGCAGGCCCTCGCCTAGAAATCTCTCTCCATTTCAGTTAGGGCATGCATTTTAGGGGATTTTTCTGTTGACAAGAGATGGGAATTACATTATTTATAAAGTCGAATTTATAGAATTCTTTGCCCGCCAATAAGAATACTAAGCACTATATTAAAATAAATTTTAGCAGAGGGGAGGTGAACAGTCTTTTATTAATCACCAAGGGAGATCAATTTTATGAGAAAAAAATAGGTCAAGAGAAGGAACAATAAAAAGAAAAGAAAGGAGGGGCAAAGATGAAGTTAATTAATAAAATTAGGTTAGGTTTATTCATTTTGACGTTTTTTTCCTTTTCCAGTTGGTTATTAATCCCCAACCAAGCAATTCCCTTTACCAAACCCAATGATGTTTTTGATGTCAATAAAATGGGCGATATGTCCGATTTTGACCCTAACAAACCAATCACTCCTACTGGGGATACAATTAAAATAGCGATCGTTGCCTCTTTTTCAGGGCCGGCAGCTACGGTGGGAGAAATTTATTGGATATCCGTTCTTTGGGCAGCTCACGACATTAATAAAAGAGGGGGCATCTTGGTGGATGGCAAAAGGAAAAAAATTCAAGTGATTAAGGCAGATCACATGTCTGAGCCAGCTCAGACGAAGAAAATTTGCGAGCGGATGGTCCTGCAAGAAAAAGTTCATGTTTTATGGGGCACTAATGGCAGTCATTTAATGAAAATAATTAATGACACAGCGGCCAAATATAAAGTCATTGCCCAATGCACAGCCGCTCTTTCTGATGAACTTTATGATGCTACAAATTTTACCCGTTACTCCTTCATGACTTCCTTTTCCACAGAGCAAATCGGCCGCGGGTTAGCTTATTATTATGGGCAAATAAGAAAAAAGGAGAAAAAGTTTTACATCCTTTGCCAAGATTATCTTTTTGGCCACTCCTTAGCAGAAGGCTTCAAAAAGGGTCTAAAAGAATATTACCCTGAAGCCCAGATTGTCGGCGAGGACTATCATAAACTTTTCTTAACCGATTTTGCTCCTTATTTAACTAAAATTAAGGCCTCAGGCGCGGAAGTTGTTTATACTGGCGACTGGATTCCAGACGCCGCCAATTTGCTCAAACAAGCAAGGCAAATGGGTATTAAACTTCCTTTTGCCAATATATTCCTGGATGAGCCTAATTTCCTCCATGAGGTGGGAGTAGAGGGCACAAATGGGCTGGTTCATCTCAGCCAATATACGACAGAAGGTCCTTTCTTCAAAACCCCGGAGCAGATTAAATATTATCAAACTTGGAATAACCTTTGGAAGACCAAATGGACCGCTCCTTTCAACACGATGTTATACAAACATGGCACAGGCAATATTGGTTCTTACACCCAACAGACCTACTGGCTCTTGAGTGTTATAGAAAGAGCTGGAAGCACAGATCCAGAGAAGATCATCAAAGTCTGGGAAGGGGATAGTTACCAATATGTAAACGGCAAAATTTTAAAAATGAGGGCTTGTGATCATAAGGCCATTCAAGATCTTAATGTTTCTATTTATGTACCCCCCGCTGAGCAAAAAGTATCTTTTAACATCCCCCCTTATTATTGGTATGAAGGTTGCTCAAACGTTGGGCCATCTTATAAGATTCCTGCGGAAAAAGTACTCCCTAAAATGGATCGTAATATAGAGCGGTGCAAAGGGAAGAATGATTGGGGAGAATAAGCAATTTTAAAGCAAAACGCATAGCGCTAATAAAAAGGGAAACTAATACTTGGCGCTATGCGTTTTTCGATAGTGAGGAAAAAAGGCATGGATCCTAAAACAGCTATGTATATTGCCCAGGCCATTCATGGAATAGCTTATGGCATGGTTCTTTTCCTTGTTTCTTCGGGTCTAACTTTGATCTTTGGTATGATGGATATTTTAAATCTGGCTCATGCGGCCTTTTTCATGCTAGCCGCCTATTTTTGTTATCAATTCTTGCTCATTACTGGAAACTTTTGGTTGGCCTTACTCTTGGCACCAGTGGTTACCGCCTTTTTTGGAATTCTCACAGAAAGATTTCTTTTGCGCAGAATCCATGCTTATGGATTAATGAGTCAATTGATTTTAACTGTGGGGGTATCTTTAGTTATTTTGGCGGCCGTGAAGATCTTCTGGGGGACAGAGAATCTTCCAGTTAAAGTTCCAGATTATTTATCAGGCCTTATAATGATAGGCGGTTTGGAATACCCGATTTACCGTATCTTTGTGATTCTCCTTTCTTTAATTGTTTTAGCCATCATGGCTCTACTTCTGTATAAAACGCGCCTGGGCAAGATAGTGCGGGCCGCTGTATCTGATGCAGACATGGTCAATGCTTTAGGAATTAATATTCCTTTAGTTTCAACTTTTGTCTTTGGAGTGGGCATATGGTTAGCCGGTGTGGCGGGAGTGGCCATAGCGCCTATTTTAACCGTATTTCCTGGCCTGGCCGATCAAATGGGCATGGATGCCTTTGTGGTCGTGATCACGGGAGGCTTCGGAAGTCTTAAAGGAGCTTTTATAGTTTCCATAATTTTTGGCTTATTGAGTTCTTATGGAGTGCAATTTGTTTCCCAACTCGCTCCTCTTTTAATGTTTGCCTTTATGGCCATAGTATTAATTATCCGCCCCTTAGGCCTCTTTGGAGAAAGAGAATGAATATTAAATTAAAATGGCTCTGCGGAGGAGGAATCCTTTTTCTTCTCCTTTTTTACCCGAAATTGTTTGGTATATATTACACTAACCTATTTATTACTTTTGCCATTTTTGCTGTTTATTCTGTCTCTTTTAATTTGCTCTTGGGGTTTACCGGGCTCTTTAGTTTTGGCCATGCCATGTTTTTTGGCGTAGGAGGTTATGGGACTGCTCTGGCTTTGAAACATATTTCTGGTTTGCCTTTATTGGCGGCAGTCTTCGCTGGAATGCTGGCTGCTGCCGTTTTTGCTCTTATTTTATGCCCTATAGTTATCAGAGTGTCTGGCGCAGCTTTTGCTATGTTGCATTTGGCTTTTGGACAACTCATGTTTGTTATGGCGTTAAAATTACGCGGTCTTACGGGCGGGGAAGATGGTATTGGTGGGTTCCCCTTACCGCCTTTGCGTATTCCTGGTCTTTTTTCTATTGATATGAAAGCGCCCGAAAATTTCTATTATTTTGCTTTGTTAGTTTTGGGGATTAGTTTAGGGATAATGTGGTTTTTTGTTAAAACTCCTTTTGGCCAGGTAATCGTAGGCATTCGTGATAATGTCAAAAGGATCGAATATTTGGGTTACAAAGTCCCCCAAAGTAAAGCAGTAGTCTATACTGTATCTGCAGCTTTTGCCGGTGTTGCCGGATCAATTTTTGCTTTATTTCAAAATTTAATTTCCGCAAGCGCTTTGGGGATTTTGACTTCTTTTGCTCCCATCGTTAATACCTTGGTGGGGGGAATGGGCAGTTTTTTTGGTCCTATATGGGGTTCAGCAATAATGGAGGTACTCTTAGAAATTACCACCCGCTATACAGAACGAGTGGAGTTAGTGCAAGGCCTAATTTTGATATTAATTATTATGTTTTTCCCCAGAGGTTTTATAGGCTTGATCCAGCTCTTGAAGCAAAGATGAAAATTTTTGTGTTTTAAAAGACTAAAGAGGATAAAGTTTCCATGAATATTTTGGAAACAAAGGGAATTTATCATGATTTCAACGGGCTGCAGGTGCTTTTTGATATTAATTTGCAAGTGCAAGAAGGAGAACGGCACGCTATCATCGGGCCAAATGGCGCCGGTAAAACAACCTTGTTTAATTTGATTACGGGAACATATCGGCCTCGACGGGGACAAATTTTTTTTAAAGGCCAGGAGATTACGGGTACACCTCCGCATGAGCTGGTGCGCTTGGGTATTGGCCGTTCGTTTCAGCTCACCAGCACTTTTGATCGGCTGACGACTTTTCAAAATATTCGTTTGGCGGTCCTTTCTAAAAGAGGGCATAGATTTAATTTTTTTCGGCGGGTGGATAGTTTAGCGGAAATTACCCGTGAAACAGAAGAGATTCTGCGCCGGATAAATCTCGATGGTGAGCGGAATATGCCGGCTGGCGCCCTCTCTTATGGCAAACATAGGTCCTTAGAAATTAGCTTGGCTTTGGCCACAGACCCAGATTTAATAATGCTTGACGAGCCAACTGCGGGAATGTCCCGGGATGAGACGCGCCAGGCAGTGGAGCTCATCCGGCGCCTCACTGAAGGGAGGACTTTGATCATCATTGAACATGACATGGATGTAGTTTTTTCTTTGGCCGACAGGATTACCGTATTAAATTATGGGCAGATTTTGGCTACAGGAGCTCCCGCGGAAATAAGAGAAAACCAAGCAGTTAAAGAGGCATATTTAGGGGAACTAAAAATTTGAAAGATCCTTAATTAATATCCTTCAGCAAGATGCGCTTCGTTATGAGAAAAGAGAAGATTTGGTTAAGCAAGGGCGGGATGAGGCAAAAATGTTCCTGGAAGTAAAAGATCTTAACACCTTTTATGGTTTGAGTCATGTTTTACAAAGTATTTCTCTCCATGTGGAAGAAAGGGAAATCGTGGCCCTCTTAGGGCGTAACGGCATGGGCAAGAGTACCACTTTGAAAAGTATTATGGGCTTGGTGAAACCGAAATCAGGAGCGGTGCTATTTAAAGGAAAAAACATAACGGGTTTTCCTCCTTTCAAAGTAGCTCGAGTTGGTATAGGTTATGTACCAGAGGAAAGAAGAATTTTTCCAGAACTTTCTGTAATTGATAATTTGTTCTTAGGAATTAAAGGGGGAAAAATAAGCAATGCTCAAGATCCCCATGTTTGGACATTAGAAAGAATCTTTCAGCACTTCCCTATGCTCAAACAAAGAGCTAACCAAAAAGGGAAATTTTTATCTGGAGGGGAGCAACAAATGCTAACGATCGGCCGTTCATTAATGGGGAATCCGGAGCTTCTTTTAGTTGACGAACCTACCGAAGGTTTGGCTCCTCTTTTAGTGAAGGAAGTACGGGACATTTTAGAAAGTATAAACAAAGCCGGCGTTTCTATTCTATTGGTAGAACATAATCTCAAAGTGGCTTTATCTTTGGCCAACCGGGTGTATTTGATGGGCAAGGCGCACATTGGATTTGTGGGCACAATAGAGGAATTGCAAGCCAATCCAGAAGCACGGCAGAAATATTTGGAAGTGTGAGCAATGACCAACAATAGTCAATCAATAAATTTGCTTGCTCTTTTTAATAAAAAGTTCATCCAGATCATTTAAATATTTCCAAAGCATTTCTTATCAATCTCCCCTTTTCCTTTTTCCAGTTTCTTCTTGACACCTTTTTGAGGCATGGGCTAATAATTATTTAATGGCTTTTACGGAGAGGAGGAAATTTTATTAATAAGTGGAATCGGATAACTGGTTACGTGCTTCTTTTCATCTGCGGCATGACTATCTATGGTTCTATTAATCTTTCGATGGGCAGCCTCCATCGACCAGGACCGGGCTTTTTCCCTTTTCTATTAGCCATCGTCCTTGCGCTTTTTTCTCTTGCATTAATTTTTCAAAATTGGGCAAAAGATAAAGTGCCTCTACCCTTCTGGGAAAGGCACAGTTGGCTTAGGCCCCTGCTGGGATTAGTTATTCTTACTGCTTATGCTATTCTGGTAAATTCTTTGGGGTTTCTAATTTCAACTTTTTTATTCTTGCTTATTTGGATGGCCGGTATCGAGCGACTTAATTGGAAAACGATTATTATGGTCTCTATAGCGACTACAGTTGTGCTCTACCTTATTTTTAATCTGCTATTAGATGTTCCCTTGCCCAAAGGGATATTAGCAAAATAGAGGAATTCATGAGCGAATTTTTGGATTTGTTTCAAGGCCTGATTTCAGGATTTGGCATTGCTTTTAGCCCGGTGAATATCCTCTTTGCCTTAATCGGGGCTTTGTTGGGAACAATGGTAGGAGTGCTCCCAGGATTAGGACCTGCAGCAACTATTTCCCTCCTTCTTCCTATTAGTTTTAAAATCGGCTCCCCCGTTACTTCCATAATTATGATGGCCGGCATATTTTACGGAGCAATGTATGGTGGATCTACTACTTCCATCCTCGTGAACATACCTGGCGAGGCGGCATCTGTAGTAACTTGCATTGATGGCTACCAAATGGCTCTTAAGGGACGGGCTGGTCCTGCTTTGGGTATTGCCGCTATAGGCTCTTTTATTGCGGGCACGATTGGGGTTATCGGTCTTACCTTTGTTGCTCCCCCTTTAGCCGAATTTGCCTTAAAGTTTGGGCCTCCTGAATATTTCGCCCTCACCTTATTTGGGCTGCTCATGGCCACTCTTATTGGCGAGGGTTCGATTTTAAAAGGCCTGATAATGGTGGTGTTGGGTCTGCTCCTGGGAGCAGTGGGACTCGATCCGATTTCCGGAGCGATAAGGTTCACTTGGGGTCTATTTATGCTGCAGGAGGGTATTGACTTTGTGACTCTGGCCATGGGCATGTTCGGCATTGGTGAAATTTTGATTAATCTGGAAAAGAAACTATCCACAGAATTAGTTTCCCGAAAAATTACCAACGTATTTCCTACCTTAAAAGATTGGGCTGACTCGAAGTGGCCAATTATGCGGGGGTCCTTTATCGGTTTTATCATCGGCATTCTTCCTGGAGGTGGGGCTGTTATTTCCTCTTTAGTATCTTATGCTGTAGAAAAAAAGCTTTCCAAAACTCCGGAGCAGTTTGGAAAAGGCGCCATTCAAGGAGTAGCTGGACCAGAATCGGCAAACAACTCTGCAGCCAGTGCTTCTTTCATACCCCTATTGACTTTGGGTATCCCCGGTAATGCAGCTATTGCTATGATTTTTGCCGCTCTCTTAATTCAAGGAGTTCAACCTGGTCCTTTTCTCATTACTGAACGCCCTGATCTTTTTTGGGGAGTAGTGGCTTCTATGTACATCGGTAATGTAATGTTGCTGATTCTCAACCTGCCCTTGGTGGGGATGTGGGTGCAACTATTGCGGGTGCCTTATGCTATTCTGGCACCTATTATTGTTCTCTTCTGCTGCATCGGAGTTTATAGCATCCGCAACACGGTCTTCGATATTTATGTTATGGGAGTCTTCGGGGTAATTGGTTATTTGTTTAGAAAAGTTGATTTACAGCCCGGGCCCCTTATTCTGGCTTTTGTGCTGGGAAGGATCATGGAGCCGGCTTTGCGGCAATCTCTGCTTATGTCTGCAGGTAGTCCGTGGATCTTTTTCCAACGACCGATTTCAGGCACGCTTATGACTTTTCTCATTCTCTTTATTTTATTTCAGATAGTTAGAATGGCCTGGAAATCAAGGAGAAATAAAGGTGGGGATATTTAGAGAAAATACTCCACCTGTGGCAAAGGTGGTAGAGCTTTAAAAGTAAACCAAAGAAAGGAGGACGAAAATGAAAAAGTTTAAAATGGTTTTAATAATGGTAGCAATAGGGGTGAGTATACTTACTCCAGCGCTTGGGGGAGCGGCCGAGAAGTATCCCACTAAACCTATCGAATTGGTTGTTCCCTTTGCCGCGGGCGGGTCTACCGATGTACTCGCGCGCTTAGTGGCTAAATATGCACCCAAGTACTTTGATCAACCTTTAGTGGTGGTTAATAAGCCGGGAGGAGGCGGGGTGATCGGTACGGAAGGCGTGGTTCGCTCCAGGCCTGATGGCTATTCCCTTTATATGGGCTACGGTTCTGGCCATGATTTAGTCATGCCTCATTTTCAAAAATTGCCTTATAAAACCTTCGAAGATCTAATACCGATTTGTCGCCTTTCTGTTCATTCGGTGGCCATGGTAATTAGAGCTGATGCCCCTTATAAGAATTTTAAAGAATTCGTGGAATGGGGTAAGAAAAAGCCCCAGGTGACGGCATCCGTATCGACTAAAGCCGGGTCAGTGGACATCACCTTTCAGGCCCTCGGCAAAGCTACAGGTCTCAAAATAGTAACCATTCCTTTCCGGGGAGGAGCCGAATCAGTAACAGCCATTGTCGGGGGGCAAACTGATATAGGAGCAAATCATCCTTCAGAGATTATCAGCCATATTAAGGCCAAACGCCTAATTCCGGTGGGCGTAGCTTTAGAACAGAGGGATCCGGCTCTTCCTGATGTACCTACGTTTAGAGAATTAGGTTATGATGTGGTCACCGTTGGCTCTGTGAAAGGGGTAGCCGCTCCCAAGGGAACTCCTCCAGAAGTGGTCAAGTACTTGGCTGAACGGTTTAAGAAGGTATGTGAAGATCCAGAGTTTATCCGGGAAATGAAGAACATCGGCCAGCCAGTAATGTATCAAGGGCCGGAGGAATTTGCTAAGTATCTTAAAGATGGTTTTGAACAATACGGAAGATTGATAAAAGAATTCAACATTAAATTGGAATAACAAAAAAAATCAAAAGAAAAGGATGTAGGTAAGTTAGGGCAAGTTGATTTGCCATCGAGGATCTGGAGGTTAAAATGTTTTTTAGGTGAGGGGGCCAGAAGATAATTGGCGTGAAATAAAAATTTTGAGAGGAGGAAACTATGAGTTGGGTTGGATTACGCAAAAGAATTCTGGCTGGAGAATGTGTTTACGGCATGATGATTCGTCTCTCTCGAGACCCAGGGGCGCCATGTGTTTTTGCGGCAGCGGGGTATGATTTCTGTTTCATTGACATGGAACACGGTTGCTATAACATGGAGACTGTAGCAGATTTAATTCGAGGGGCTAAGTCGGCTGGGATCGCTCCGCTCATCCGCGTCCCTCGCCTGGAGACATTTTTCATCTCCAGAGTCCTCGATGCCGGGGCCGAAGGTGTCATGGTTCCTATGGTTTCTACAAAGGAAGAAGCGGAAGCTTTAGTTCGCTTTGGCAGATATGCTCCCTTAGGCCAGCGCGGATTGGGAGCCCAAACCGGGATGACTGATTTCCAACCTCGCCAGGCCGCTAATTTGATGAAGGAAGCTAATGAGAATACTCTATTAATCGCCCAAATTGAGACTAAAGAGGCGGTTAAGAACATTGACGAAATTTTAAGCGTGGAAGGTATCGATGTTGGACTGATCGGTCCGAATGACCTTTCTGTTTCTCTCGGGATTCCAGATCAGTTAAATTCAGAGATTATCCAAGAAGCCATTGGGAAAGTAGTTGAGTCTGCCCGCAGACACCAGAAAGCTTCCGGCATTCATATTGGGAGTATAGAGACAATAAAAAAATGGCGGGCTAAAGGTATGACTGTTCTGGCTTGCTCTACAGATACCGCCTTTATGTTCAATGCCGCTAAGGCTACCTTAGAACAAATGAAGAGTTAAATAATCTCCCCTAACCCCTCTTTAGAAAAGAGGGGTTAGGGCTTGCATTTGTGGCGTTTCCTCTGGTGGTTTCTCTTTTGAGCTGAGCCTACCTCCCTCCCTTCCGCATTAAGTATCGATGATAAAAGTGATTGATAGCCAGTCGCCTTTTGTCTTGACAATCAATGTAAAAATGCTATATAAAAACTTAAAGAAATCAATTCATTTTCTTTAATTATGATGATTCTTTGGGAAAGATTGGGAAATGGAAGCGGATTTTCTTCCAACACTATCAGCCACTGGCGTGGGCAGCCTGCCTCACCAAGACTTAGCCCGCGCAATAAATCGCATCATAGATATTTTGCCGGAGACTCCCTTCTGGCCGCAACTCTCTAAATTTTCTCCTTTAGAAAATATGATTGCCCAGGTCAGCCCTGGCTTACCATTCCTAAATGTTGACGAAGAAAAAGGGGAAAATTTCTTTGCTGATGTGCGGAAAAAGGCTTTTTTCCCCCTTTCGGCCGAGGTCATCAGGGAGACCTGGGAAGCGGTGATTACCGCTGGGCAAGCTCAAAGAGCGTTGGTGAGGATGCATTGCTGTGCAAAAACGGATTGGTCTTTGCTCTTAAAGAGCAAAGTGAATGTTATAAACTTTGTTGATGGGAAGGTAGAAAAAGCTAATGTCTCCACCACCTAAAGGGAGATTAAACAGAATTCGTAATATCGGCATTATGGCCCATATTGATGCGGGCAAGACTACCGTTACGGAGCGCATTCTTTATTATACAGGCCGATCCTATAAGATGGGCGAGGTCCATAATGGAGAAGCAGTGATGGATTGGATGCCGCAAGAGCAAGAACGCGGCATAACGATTACATCAGCAGTTACTACCTTCCCTTGGCGAGGATACGAAATTCATCTCATCGACACGCCTGGCCATGTGGATTTTACAATTGAAGTGGAGAGAAGTTTGCGCGTTTTGGATGGAGCCATTGCCGTTTTTGATGCCGTCAATGGTGTAGAGCCCCAATCCGAAACAGTATGGCATCAGGCTGATAAGTATAAAGTCCCGCGGCTCACTTTCGTTAACAAGATGGATCGGGTGGGAGCGGATTTTTTCGGCACGGTGGCCATGATGAAGGAAAAATTAGGCGCGCGACCTGCTTTGGTGCAGATTCCCTGGGGAGCCGAAGACCGATTTCAAGGGGTGATAGATTTAATTAAAAGGAAAGCTGTAATATGGGACGAGGAGACTTTGGGGGCCACTTTTTACGAAATAGAAATCCCCGATGATTTTTCCGCTGAAGCCCAAAAATTTCGGGACCAACTCTTAGAGACTTTAGCCGAAAAAAATGATTTGCTCATGGAAAAATACCTGAGCGGAGAAGAAATAACTGTCGAAGAAATCAAATCAGTTTTAAGGCAAGCCACCTTAAAATTCGAGTTAGTTCCTGTACTTTGTGGCGCTGCTTTGCGCAATAAAGGTATTCAACCCCTTTTGGATGCTATCGTAGATTACCTTCCTTCTCCTTTGGATGTTCCGCCAATTACGGGCTATAATCCCCTAACTGGAGAACAAGAAATTCGGCTGAGTTCAGAAAAGGAGCCACTGGCCGCCTTGGCCTTTAAGATCATGATGGATGAAGGAAGGAAACTAACTTATCTTCGCGTTTACTCCGGCACTTTAAAACCAGAACAGGAAGTTTATAATTCTACCAAAGGGAAAAGGGAACGGGTAGCTCGCCTCTTCCGGATGCATGCGAATAAAAAGGAAAGGATAGCGGAAGTGCGCGCGGGGGATATAGTAGCGGCGGCCGGTTTAAAAGAAACTACTACCGGTGACACTTTATGTGCCGAAGAAAAACCTATTATCTTGGAACGGATAGAATTTTATGAACCAGTTACTTCTATGGCCATAGAGCCTAAAACTCGCGCCGATCAAGAGAAGTTAGAATTTTCTTTGCAAAAAATTATGGAAGAAGACCCTACCTTCCGCGTTAAATTTGATGAAGATACTGGGCAAACGATAATCTCGGGCATGGGTGAACTTCATCTGGAAGTGATTGTGCGCCGTCTGCTGGACGATTTTGGCGTGGCCGTAAACATGGGCAGGCCCCAAGTAGTCTATCGGGAGACCATAACTCAACCAGCGGAAGGGGAAGGAAAGTTTGAAAGAGAAATAGAAGGTATTATGCATTTTGGCCATGTGCGCCTTTTCTTAGAACCAAAGCCGCGGGGCACAGGATTTGAATTTTGTAAGGATATGAAAGACGGCGCTATTCCAGAGGAATTTATTCCAGCAATTGAAACTGGGGTGCGGGAATCAATAACCAATGGAGTGGTTTCCGGGTATCCAGTAGTTGACTTGCGTGTTACTCTGCGGGGAGGGACTTTTCGAGAGAACCAATCCTCCCCCTTAGCTTACCAGATCGCGGCCGCTATGGCTTTTCGGGAAGGCTGTCAAAAGGGCCAACCCATTTTGTTGGAACCCATAATGAAGACCGAAGTGGTAGTGCCGGAAGAATTTTTGGGGGAAGTCATCGGCGATCTCAGTGCCCGCAAGGGAAGGATTGACCAGGTTCAATCCCGAGGGAAAGTTAGCGTTATCTTGGCTTTTGTGCCCTTACGCGAAATGTTCGGTTACTCTACTGATCTTCGTTCGCTGAGTCAAGGCCGCGGAAGCTTTACCATGCAGTTCTACCAATTTGACCGCTTGCCAGAAAAGAAAAAATAGGGATTTTCTGGCCTTTGGGGAAGAAGGAAACTTAAGAAATAGTGGATAAGATGGAAAGAGAAGTAAATTAAATAGAGCGCTCTTACACTTCGCGCCTCACGCCTGAGAACTTATGATTTCTTGGAGATTAGACTGTCGATATTTTCTTGGCGACCGCCCTTGCCGATTTCAAAGAACCTGTCCAGACTGCCCTCATTATAGTCCCATGGGCAAAAGGATTTTAATTGTTAAACTCGCGGCCATTGGCGACGTCCTGCGGACTACTCCTTTACTTACTGGCCTGAAAAAAGCTTATCCGCAAAGCCACATTACTTGGGTAGTTGATAAAGAAGCTTATCCGCTTTTAAAAAATAACCCTTTAATCGACCGCCTTCTTCCTTATGAATTTGCTAACTTGTTTCCCTTAGAAAGCGAGAGTTTTGATTTGGTTATTGGTCTGGAGAAGGAGGCTCGCGGGGCAGCTTTGGTATCGAAAATGAAGGCGCATGAGAAAAAGGGTTTTGGACTGAGTGATGTAGGGAATGTTTACCCGTTGAATAAAGGGAGTGAATATGCTTTCCTTCTTGGTCTCGACGACCATTTAAAATTTTATCAAAATAAGAAAACTTATCCCGAGCTTATCTTTGAAATGGCCGATTTGCCATACCATAAAGAAGAATATCTGCTTTCTCTTTCTCCCCAGGATGAAAAATTTGCCGCAGAGTTTGCGCAGCAAGTTGGTTTAAAAAAAGGGGAAGTGATTGTGGGCTTGAATACCGGGGCCGGGGATGTTTTTGCCAATAAAGCTTGGACCATAGAGGGTTACGGCGAATTAATTAAAAAATTGCAGAAGGAACCGGCCGTGCGTATTTTATTACTCGGCGGGCCGAAAGAGCAAGAGCGCAATGCCGCTATAATTGAAAAATATGGACAGACCGTAATTGATACAGGTTGCCACAATACCTTGACCCAATTTGCCGCCTTAATTAATTTATGCCACATTATTGTTACCGGTGATACGACAGCTCTTCATTTAGGTATAGCCCTTAAAAAATACGTAGTAGCCATTTTTGGTCCTACCTGCGCGCAGGAGATCGAGCTCTACGGGCGGGGGGAAATAGTGAAAACAAGTCTGGCCTGTGGGCCATGTTACCGGAGAAGATGCGCTATTTCGCCAAACTGTATGGAAGTCATTACGCCAGAGGAGGTGATGCAAAAGATAAAAAAAATCATCGGGCAGCAATTTGGAAAAGGAGATTGATTCTCCATGACCTCTGTTTTTCGGGAACACTTAAAGCTCTGGGTGGGATTAATCATTAGTGCGGTGGCCGTTTATTTATCCATCTATAAAATTGATTACCAAATCTTGTGGGCTTCATTGAAATCCCTCGATATTCTTTTCATCATCCCGGCTGTATTTATCCAATTTACGTGCTTTTTTTTTAAAGGGGCGGCGTGGAAATTTTTGTTATATCCTACGCGCCGAGATATTCCTCTGACAGCCACCATAAGTGTGCTGACTATCGGTTTAATGGTCAACAATCTCTTCCCGGCCAAAATGGGTGAATTAGCCCGGGCTTATCTCTTAGGGGAAAAAGAAAAACTGCCCAAGAGTCTGGTCCTTTCCACCGTGGGCGTCGAACACCTTTTAGATATAATAGTACTATTAATTTTTTTATTACTTCTTTTGCCAGGGGTAAACCTTCCCGAATGGTTGCGCATTACAGGAACTACCGTGGGATTAGTGGCCCTAATCTTAATCTTTCTAATTTTTTTGGTTATGCGGCGGGAAGAGGATTTTCTTAATTGGCTTTGGCGAATCGGCAAATTTTTGCCCGCGCGCATACGCCCCAAAGGCCAAGGCCTAGCCGCTAATTTTGTGCAGGGACTCCGGGTGGTTACCGGACGTTATCTGTTCTATGCTCTGGCCATGCTCATGCCCATGTGGATTATGTCGGCTTTATTTGCTTATTTGATTATGTTTTCTTTTTCCCTTTCTTTACCCTTTAAGGCTGCGGTGATGGTCGTTATTTTCGTGGCTTTGGGGAAGATTATCCCTTCTTCACCCAGTGCTTTGGGTACTTACCATTATTTAGTGATTTTGGTACTCACCTCTTTTCAGATCGGTAAAGAAGTTGCTCTGAGCTACGCCATCATCTTGCATGGCTTAGCCTCCTTAGTGGAGATTTTTACTGGGCTGGCAGCTCTTTTGGCCGGGAATATCTCCTTGGGCAAGATTACCCGGCGTGGGGAGGGGCCTTCATGAAAATAATGGCCATGATTCCTACCTATAACGAAGCCTTGAATATAGAAAAACTTTTGCAGGAAATTTTAAAACAAGGCCCAGAAATTGAAGCGGTGGTGGTTGATGATGACTCTCCAGATGGAACGGCGGGTATTGTAGAAAAAATGGGCAAAGCAGACAAAAGAATTCATTTAGTAGTGCGGCGGAAGGAAAGAGGACGAGGCACAGCGGGAATTGTTGGTTTCAAATATGCATTAGCTCAGCAAGCAGACTTGGTCATCGAAATGGATGCAGATTTTTCTCATCCTCCTGCTTATATTCCTTATTTTTTAAGCCATATGAACGATTGCGATTTACTCATAGGATCACGATTAATCTCCGGGGGCGGGGAAAGCGGGCGACATTTTTTACGCAAATGGATTACCCGGGTGGCTAATTTTTATATTCGCTTGATCCTGGGGTTACCCTATCGAGATTGTACTTCGGGTTACCGTATTTTTCGCCGCCAAGTATTAGAGGCTATTAATTTGGACGATATTATTTCCACAGGTCCTTCGGTGGTGGAAGAGGTACTTTATAAAGCCTACCGGCACAGATTTAGGATTAAGGAAGTACCTTATGTGTTGACCGAGAGAAAAGCGGGAAAATCCACTTTTAATTGGCGCATAATGGTGGATACTTTATTAAAAATGATTAAGATTCGCTGGCGCTACCGCGCTTATCCAGATAAATGAGCAAAGAGATTTATTTCCTCTATGCTTGCCGAATTAAGAGTTGACCCAGAGAAAAAGTATCGACTTCTCCTTTTTCTTCTCCTCATAGGAGTTACCCTTTTCCGGCTTTTTTATATCCAGATAATTGAATTAGCTCCAGATGAGGCTTATTACTGGACTTGGTCGAAACAACTGCAATGGGGATATTATGATCATCCCCCTTTGGTGGCCTTTATAATTTGGATCTCTACTAAATTGGCTGGAGACACTGAGCTGGGAGTGCGCCTGGGTTGGGTAATTATGGGAACGCTCTCGGCTTTCTTTATATATAAGTTGGGTAGCGAAATGTTTAAAAACGCGGCGATCGGCTTTTGGGCAGCTTGCTTAATAAATATTATTTTGCTCATGGCCACAGGAGCCGTAATCGTTACTCCAGATGGTCCCCAAGGCCTGTGCTGGATTTTAGCAATTTATCTTCTGGGGAAGGCCATAAATGGAGAGAAGAAGATTCTTTGGTACGCAGGGGGAATAGTCTTTGGTGTAGGGCTTCTGGCTAAATACACCATGGTCCTTTTAGGACCTGCCCTTTTTTTCTTTCTGCTCTCCTATCCTCAAGGAAGGAAATGGTTACAAAGTAAAGAACCTTATTTGGCTTTTGTTATTGGCCTGCTAATTTTTTCGCCGGTAATTTTATGGAATTACCAACATGAGTGGATCTCTTTCCGCATGCAATTCGCTCATGGCTTAGAGCTAAAAGAAGGCGCTGGTTGGCGGACTTTTGGGGATTTTTGGGCCGGGCAAGCGGGAGTAGTTTCTCCTTTACTCTTCCTATTGTTGATCTGGTCAATGATCTACGCCGGCGGCCAAGGATTTAAGGGGCAGATCAATTTGCTCCTCCTCTTCTGGACTTCTGCTCCTGTCCTTGCTTTTTTTGCTTATGCCAGCTTACGTTCCAAAGTGGAAGCGAATTGGCCAGCTTTAGCTTACTTCTCGGCTGTAGTCGCTTTAATTTGGCTGCTAAAGGAGAAATGGGGAGAATGGAAAAGTTTTCCCAAAGGTTTGGTTGGGGTCGCTGTGTTTGTCTCTTTTCTTAGTACGGTGGTGGCCCATCTGCAGCCATTCTATCAAATAATTCCGCTCTCCCCAGCCCATGATCCTACAAGTCAGTTAAAAGGATGGAGGATTTTAGGAGAAAGAATTTTAGAAGTAGCCAGAGCTAATGGAAAAGGAGAACAGGTCTTTCTGCTCACTCCGCAACATCAGCTGGTAGGGGAGGCCATGTTTTATACGCAACAAAGATACCCCGTTTATCAATGGAATGCTCCCCTGAGGATTAACAATTTATCCGCAGGGAATGCTCCGCCCAATGGATCCCGGGCGATTTTTTTTAGTGAAAATGAAGAGAATTTACCGAAGGATGTGGCTTCTTTATTCCAATCCTGTGCCAAAGTGGAGGATGTGGTGATTTACCGTAAATCTGAATTAGTGCGCAAACATCCTATTTGGAAGTGTGCCGGATTTAATAAAGAAAAGTTAAAGGGATCTTCTGGCCTGCTGTCTCCGTCTAAATGAAACGTGCCTTCCCTTATCTGTCTCTCTTTCCTACTGTGAGGCGGAGTAGACTATGATTCAAGGGATGAAATAAGGAATGAAAGAAGTTGAGCTGATCATTGAAAAGATGGCCTATGGTGGCTGGGGCATGGGCCGAGTTGCCGGAAAGATTATTTTTGTGCCCTACACTATTCCAGGCGAGAGAGTAATTGGAAAAATTGGGAGTGAGAAAAAGCATTATGCCGTGGCCGCGTTGCGTGAAATTAAGGAGGTTTCCCCTTTGCGGCAAAGCCCTTTCTGTAATCTTTTCGGCCAATGTGGAGGTTGTCACTACCAACATCTGGATTATAAAGAACAGTTACTGATTAAAGAGCAGATGCTCAAAGAATTTTTAACTCCTCTTTTGACTAAAGACGATTCCTGTAAAATTTATTCCTTGTTTCCTTCACCGGAAGATCGCGGCTATCGGATTCGGGCTCAATTAAAAGGAGCCCAGAAATCGGGTAAACAGATCTTGGGCTTCTATGAGCGGAAGAGTCATCAAATAGTGGAAATCAAAGAATGTCCCCTTCTGCATCCCTTGGCTAATTTGATTTTGCAGAGGGTAAGGGAGTGGGCTGAGAAAGAAGCAGGGTTATTTATTAAAAATTTAGAAGTGCAGGTGAGCCCAGCGGAAGGTAAAGGAATAATTTTCCTTCAATCCGAAAATAATATCACAGAAGAGCTTGTTAATACGTTAATAACTAATGTTCCCCAGCTCAAGGGCGTTATAGTTGAGGGGAAGAGAAACTTTATCGCGGGGGAAATGCTTCTGGACTATCAATTTTTAGGAGCCCCGGGTAAGGAAGGCGTTTTTTTAAAGGCCAGTTATGATTCTTTTGTCCAGGTAAACTTAGGAGTAAATCAGCAATTAATCAAAATGGTCTTAGAGTGGGCCGAATTAGAAGGAAAAGAGCGGGTCCTTGATCTTTTTTGTGGCTTAGGGAACTTTACTCTCCCTTTAGCACAGATAGCGCCAGAAGTTTGGGGAATAGACGCCAATGAATTTGCTATAACTTTGGCGCGCCAAAATGCTTCTAAAAATAGATTAAAAAATTGCCAATTTCTCTTGGGCTTGGCCGAAGAAGAATTAGCCAAATTAAAGAAAAATATAGACAGGATCGATGTGCTAATTTTAGATCCACCGCGGGCCGGAGCGGGAAAGAAGGTGCTTAAATTAGGGGTTGAGCTGCATCCCCAAAAAATTATTTATGTATCTTGCGAACCCCCCACTTTGGTGCGCGACTTGAAACTACTGCTTAGCTGGGGATATGAGTTGCGAAAAATTCAGGCCTTAGACATGTTTCCGCAGACTTATCATTTTGAGGTAATAGCTTTTCTTTCCCGAAGATTGTAAAAGAGGGGCTAAGAATATTGTATTTCCCCTTGCTCATCCTTTGGCTCAATGGGCAGAGCCATGGTGGGAGATTAGGGAATTGGCGAATAAAGGAGAAAGATTATGAATGTTTTGGTAACTGGTGGCGCAGGTTTTATAGGTTCTCATTTGGTCGAGCGTTTACTAACTGAAGGCCATCAGGTAATATGTTTGGATAATTTTGACGATTTTTATGATCCTGGACAGAAGCGCCGAAATTTAGCTAAGGCCATGAAAGAGCCTAATTTTCGCCTCTTCCTGGGCGATCTGCGCCATATTGATAAATTAAAGGAAATTTTCGCCGCAGAAAGGATTGACCAAGTTGTGCATCTGGCGGCGCGGGCCGGAGTGCGGCCTTCCATAAAAGATCCGTTATTATACACAGAAGTCAACATCCGCGGCACTCTTAACCTCTTAGAAACCTGCCGCCAATTTAAAGTAAGGAAATTTATCTTCGCTTCTTCTTCCTCCGTCTATGGAAATAATCCTAAAATTCCTTTTGCCGAAGAGGACAGAGTTGATAACCCTATTTCTCCTTATGCCGCCACTAAAAAAGCCGGAGAGCTTATCTGCTACACTTATCACCACCTTTATGATTTCGATATAGCTTGTTTGCGCTATTTTACAGTGTATGGTCCTCGGCAAAGACCGGAAATGGCTATCCATTATTTTAGCCGTTTAATTTATGAAGGGCAGAAAGTCCCTATTTTTGGTGATGGGAATACCCGCCGGGATTATACTTATATTGATGATGCCTTACAAGCGACTATGGCTGCTTTAAAAAAAGAACATGGTTATGAAATTTATAATGTTGGGGAATCCCGCACAATTAGCCTATTAGAATTGGTGCGTGCTTTGGAAGAGCGCTTAGGGAAAAAGGCCCATTTGGAGTTTTTGCCTCCCCAGCCCGGAGATGTAACCATTACTTTTGCCGATATCCGCAAAGCGCAAAAGATGCTTAATTATTCGCCGCAAACAAAGATCGAAGAAGGTTTAGATCGTTTTGTGGCTTGGTTCTTGGAAATAAAAAAATACTATTAGGCTCTACGTTCTTAGCGAGCTTGGCGGTGGAAAGAAGGAAAACAATGGAGAATCCTTGGTTAAAATTTTATGATCCTCATGTTCCGAGCAACCTTTCTTACCCGGAGATTTCAGTGTCCCAATTGCTGGAGGAGTCAGCCCATAATTTTCCTGAAGAAGTGGCTGTCGTATTTTTCGGGAGCAAATTAAAATTTAGAACTCTGCAAAACCACACGCGCCAGTTTGCTCAGGCATTAACTTCTTTAGGGTTTTCGTCCGGAGAAAGACTGGGCGTTATCCTCCCTAATATGCCCCAAACTATAGTTGGCGTATTAGGAGCGATAAAAGCTGGAGGAGTAGCTGTTCTTTTCGATCCTTTGGAGGAAGCGGAAGAGATAAAGAGAAAACTTAAGGAAGCGCAGATAGAATTTTTGTTAATTTTGGACTTGGTGTGGCGCCGGATCAAGCATATTTTCCCCGAGACCAAAGTTAGGCAATTTATAATTACAGGAGTTAAAGACTATTTATTTTTTCCTAAAAATTATTTTTTCCAATTAGCCGCCAAGGGAAGAGGAATTTATGTAAAAGTATTGCCGGGACCGCAAATATATCTTTATGCAGATTTTCTGAAAAAAGGGCGGCAATTACCCTCCATCCCCGCGGAGAAAGGTGCACATTTGGCCAAGGAAGCGGCGATTTTTTTTACTAAGGGTACTACTGGCCAGGCCAAGGGAGTTGTTTTGACTCATAAAAATTTGCTAGCCAACATTTGGCAAATTAAAGCCTGGATCGGAGCTCCAGAGAAAGTAGCCGGGCCCTTTCTCTCGGTAGCTCCCTTTCATCGCCCTTACGGATTTATCCTGGGGATGATGTTGCCTGTTTATTTAAAAGCACCCATCATTCTTTTTCCCCATTTTGAGATAAATCAAGTACTTCCTTTGTTTAAGAAATATAGACCATATTTCTTCCCGGCGCATCCGGCCATGATTGCCAGGTTTTCCACCTATCTTGGTTTGGAAAAATTTCATGTCCAGGATATAAAAGTTTGCTGGTCAGGGGAAGATGTGCTTCCCGAAGAAGACAGGGAAAACTTTGAAAGAAAAGTGGGTCGAAAGGTGTGCGAAACTTATGGCTTAACTGAAGCTGCGGCCTTAACCCATGCTCAGCCAATTTTAGGAAAGCGCAAACCAGGTTCTATTGGCCTTCCTTTACCCGATACGGAAGCCAAAATCATTGATCCCCAGAGCGGACAGAGGGAGTTGCCTGTAGGGGAGGTGGGTGAGTTAATTATTAAGGGACCACAGGTTATGAAAGAATATTTTTCCAGGCCTGAAATTACAAATCTTGTCCTGCGGGAGGGCTGGTTGTGTACCGGGGATTTAGCGCGCATGGATGAAGAAGGGTATTTTTATATAGTAAGAAGGAAAGAAAAAAAAGAACCATGACTATAAAATATTAAAAACGGAGGCTAAGTGATGGCTAAGGTCCAATTTTTTAAACCCTTCGATGAAATTTCAGGTAAACAAGAGATGGAAATTTGCATCAGTTCCCCAATGGCCGTCCAAGATTTTTTAGGGATTTTGGCCGAGAAGATTCCCTCTTTAAAAGCCTACTTGCATAAAGAAGGAGATGAGATTACTAATTTTTTTGTTATTTTGGTGCGGGGAGACGAGATTCTTAAAATAAAAGACAAGGTTTACGAAAAAGATGTGATCAAAATTTTACCCCCCGTGAGCGGAGGATAAGTTTGGCCTTGTCTTTTGTTTTTTTCTTTGCTATTTTTCTGGTAGTTCATGGGCAGGCGAATTTAAATAAATTAGGAGGAGTAAAACATGAAAACCCCCCTTTGGCAGCCAACTCCAGAAAGAATAAGAAAAGCAAACATTACGCGATTTATCGAATATGTGAACGGTAAACATCATCAAAACAT
>Ga0209102_1000076_pt1 | contig 63251 bp, 67 predicted proteins | sample ConPoolayeHmetaG_FD_185483 | JGI IMG/M metagenome (GOLD analysis project Ga0209102, IMG submission 185483) | Hot spring microbial mat communities from California, USA to study Microbial Dark Matter (Phase II) - Cone Pool mat layer H metaG... ... | reverse complement strand
TTTCCATCCCTTGACAAAAAATTATTTTGGTGATCAAATGGTAATTTATATAATATAAGAAGTTGAAAAGGGTAAAATGAAAAGTTATAATATTAATAGTTGGTTTGGTAAATATTTAATATTTATGAAAAAAACTGATTGTATTTTTGCTGTTTATCATTATATTTCTTTCCTGTGATCTATTCAGTCAGCCTCCTAAAGTAATCTTGGAAAATTACCAGATAAAGAAAAAGTGGATGGGGAAGGAGGAGAAAAGTTTACAAATCCTGATGAGTATGCTCCGGTATCTTTAATAACTGATGAGTTAACAATCTCTATCAAAGAAAAAAAGGTATTATAAAACCACTTCTTGGTGTAAATGCTGGACCCACAACTTCAGGAGAAAAGAGTAATGCTGACCTGACTGAACAATATCGGGCTTATGGAATTAATGCCGTTCGGACCCATGATTTCTATGGACCATTTGACTTGAGTCAGATATATCCAGATATCAACGCTTCTCCAGAAGATCCTTCTTTTTACAATTTTTCTGCTAGTGATGAGGTATTTAGAAAGATTATTCAGGCAGGATGTATGGTTTATTTAAGGGTTGGGGATTCCTACAAAAATGTCAGAATTCCAGGAAATTCTGAAGAGAGAAGTAATCTTGTCCGCGCTGCTGTTGAGGTAGTGAGACATTATAAAAAATGGCAGATACATTAAAAGCCCCACCCATAGTATATATTGAGATATGGAACGAGCCTGACTTGAATCATTTCTGGCCAGCTGGAATTCGTGACTTCCAAGAATTCTTTATTGAAACATTTCTTGCGTTGAAAACGGAGTTCCCTGATTTAAAAATAGGAGGTCCTGGCTTTCACTGCCTTCTGGATTGCTCTTCAACGGGCAGAGGTGGAATATGCCATTTATCTAAAGAGGTACGGATACGAGTCCAAATTGTGACCAGTTTTACGGAATTTTCTATGCAGACGGCAGGCCAAAACCATCTGCAAGAGCATTAAAACTATGGAGTAAATTTTCTGCCTATCAAAATAAAATCACATTATATACTGGTATTCCTATAATAGATTCAGAGCCACAGCCAGAAACTAAACCATCCCCTATATGGTTAATAAGAGGTGAAAAGGGAACAGGAGAAAAAGCACTCCTCATTACCAATATTTCCTCAGAGGAATATAAGGTAATTCTTGATGACTCTTTTAAATTTAAATCTATAAAAATATCTGAAATAAAGGGGAGGGATGAAATTAGAAAGTATAGATGGGAGGAAAGAAAAATCACCATTCCTGCAAACTCTGTCCTCCTTTTAGAACTTCTTGACTGATATGGTTTTCCTTTCTTAACTGTATAATACCTGTTAAAATTTAGTTGAACCCACACCCTTCATTTTTTTTAAAAAAATAATTCCTTTCGATTTAATTTAAAAAAATCCATAGACCTAATTGCATCATATAAAGATCCATATGAAAGGGTAAAGTTAAATTTTAGCCACTAAATTTAATAATATTTTAACCTGTTTTTTAATTGGTAATTTACGATTGTTGTATCTCCAAACATATTCTCCCAGATAGAGCGGTAGTCTTTCTCTTCTGATACCGCCCCTAGAGACCAATTGTCTTTTAAAGTAGCCAAAGAATTCCTCCAGACCGTTGATATGGTTTTTACCCTGAACATATTCTTTTTTCTGATGTTCTACGGTTCGATGGACATAACCTCTGGTAGCCAAACCCGTGTAGCTCGCCATGTATCCGAAAGAACCTTGGTTCCTTTTTTGATTTTTTATGTTGTTTTTGTTGTTAGGCTTTTTATTCCCATCATTTGTACGATTATGCCGCCTACGAACAGTCTGACCCATAGGGTGAGGATTCGGATTAGAACCGTTGCTGCTGTGTAGATTGCGATGGTTTGTTGGGTTCCTAGCAAGGTGAACATTGTTGTAAGGAAGATTTCCATTGTTCCTAGCTCGCCTGAAACGATTGGTATGTAGTGGATGATGGCGCTTGAAGAGTAAACGATGATGAGGGCGCTTAGAGAAATCATGTTTTCGATTGGGCCTATGGAGAGGAAGGCTAATGCCATTATTAGGATGTCAAGAGCCACGGCGATAATGGATGAAAATACGGGTACAATGAAGCCTTTCGGGGTCTGGCGGAATACGGTGATTCCTTCATAGAACTTGTTCATCGTTTTCACAGCTAACTCTTTTTGGTGCTCAAATTTCCAGCGTCCACGGGTAACGTTCACAAGCACATTAATTGTCCAGTTCACTATTTTTTCGGCAGCTTCTTTCTTTGCGCCAATGTAAATTACCAAACCAAACACAGCTGCGTTTAAGGTTGCTATTGTGGCTACTATCTCTAGAACCAAGGTTGGGGGGTTATTGTAGAGCATGAAATACATTGTGCTGATTAGTAACCCTAATACGGATATGAGTGTGACAAGGAGACGGTGGCACAGAACCGACGCTGCTATCTTCCCAGCATCTCCACTTTTTTCCTTTGACAACAAGTAAATTCGTAAAAAGTCGCCACTGACGGATTCTGCTGGAACAAGTATGTCAACAAAGTTTGCCACCCAAGTGAACTGAAAAGCTTTCAAAAAAGAGGTTTTTACGGAAAGCATCTCAAGCAGTTTTTGCCACGTGAAGGCATAAAAGCCGTGGGCGAGAAAAAGAACAGCCAACGCGAGAAAAAGATAGAACGGATTAACCTGTTGAAAAGTTTGAACCAAGTCGTTGAAGGGAACGAGAAAGTAGATATACAGTAAAAAAACGAATATGCCAGCTGCAAAGATCGGGACAATGGACCTAAGCCTTAACTGTTTATGTTTAATCATCTGTTTTATCTCGCATTAAACGTTATATTGAGAATAAGTGCTGCAACTATTTATCATGATTTTCTAAGCAATTTGGTTAAACGCCTTACTCTAACGCGCCGGAGGCTAGCTCATAGCGTCCCTGTACACCCTTTATGGCATTAGATGGCGTACGACGATACTGTTGGCCGAAAAGTGCCGAGAGTCTCTGAGCTTCTTCGGGGTTTTTGTCGATGAGGTTCACCTTTTCCTTTGAGTCTGCGTCTAGATCATAGAGTTCGTCCGGTTCACCTTCAGGACGTTGAATGTAGCTCCACTTTTTGTCCCTTATGCAACGATCCAAGCCTTCGAAATATCCAGTTATCACGGCTTTTCTATGTTTATCCGTTTCCGCGTTAAGAACTGGCAGAAAGCTTTTACCATGCATCGAATGGATATTATTTCCCAGTCCCAAAAGGTCAAGAATCGTGGGCAAAACATCGGAAAACTGAACGACTGCCTTTGACCTTCGCGCTTTTTCCCCACCTGGCAACCTAACCATAAACGGAATTTTCAGGAGCTCATTGTAAAGTCGGTCGCATCCCTTCAGGAATTTTCCGTGGTCAGCTAACGGGTGACCATGATCCGCTGTTAGAATTATGACCGAGTCGTCGTAGTATCCCAGGTTGTCAAGATTTTCAAACAGTTTACCGAGGCAGTTGTCGACAAAAGACGCTTCGCCTGCGTAAAGCCCACGAATGTGACGTATCTCATCTTCAGTTGCCCATTCAGAGGCCTTTCCTCCCATTGGAAGTATAAGCCTCTTGCCCTTGTAGTCTGGGTCGGTGTACGTGTCGAACCGTCTAGGTGGATCCCAAGGCTCATGCGGGTCAAACGAATCAAGCCACAGGAAAACCTTTTTGTGAACCCTGTTTGCTTTCAGCCATCTTACAGCTTCTTCTACGACTTTTGCTGGAAACCAATCTTCCTCGCTTGCGAAATCATCAGTGTTAGACAGGAACTGGTGAACCCGTTTTCTCCAAATCTCCGGATAGTGTTCATTCACGTAATCGTCAATGCTTCGGCGAGACAGATGCGAAGTGTACGGATCATACTCTTGTCCGCGAACCCAACGGTAAGCGTGGAAGCTCTTGTGAAAGTTTCTTCCAGGCGGCCAGTAATGATAGTTGTCCGATATCATACCGCAAATGTATCCCTCGCGCCTAAGCATATCAGCCACGGTTACCTCATGCGGTGAAAGAGACTCCCAAGGCTTAAAGGGAAGCGTGTCTTGGCCTGTCATAATTTCGGTTCTAACAGGGATTGTTGGCAACCCGCTTGGGTACGCGTTTTCAAAAACGACGCTTTCCTTCGCAAACCTGTCAAGGTTCGGTGTTTCACAAGGCTTAACACCTTCAAAAACAGGTTTCTTTTGGTTATAGAAGCTCACGTGATCCTGTCGGAAACTATCAAGAATTATGACTATGACGTTCATTCTGTATTTACTCCATGTTCAACGTAGTAATATGCAGTTATCCGCATCTACTCTTAAAAAAGGTTCCTAACCCACAATGAGCAGTCTTTCATCCAAAAAAGAAAATACAGCCAAAAAATCTAACCGTGACTGTACCGCTATTCAAAAAGACCATTAAAAAAGATAGAAGACCAACTTTGAACAAACGATTCAATCTACAAAAATTTAGAAAGAAAATCCTAAAACCACACAAGACTAAATGCCGAGAAGTATTCAAAAGTCGCGGAATCCACAATTCCACAGAAAATCCAGAGCCTATGTAAAGAAAAAGTTTCAATGTGCATAGAACAAGAACAGGTAAGATGGCCAGAAAAGCTGACCCGACTATATATACCCCCTCCCCCCTCAACAAACACAGACAACAAGCGAAAACGATTTATCCACCGGCCAAAAGATAACTTACGACCTTGACAATGAGAGTTTCATCAAAAACAGTAGCAGTCACAAGCATCTTCGCCTCTTTACACGCCATACTATATCTGTGGTCAGTTGACCTTTGGCGAAGCTGGAGCATATACTTAGAACCCATCGAAGGCGTAATCCTAGGCCCATACATAGGTTTCGCCTCCGCCCTTCTTGGAAGCCTAGCTGCACGGGCTGCTAAACCCACTGACCTATGGATGTTCGGCATCATCGCTGAACCAGTAGGCGTCATGACATGCGGATTTTTGATAAAGAAGCAATGGCAACCTGTCCTCGCAATCTATGGCCTAATGTTAGGAGCTTACTTCATCCACCCATTTGGACGCCAGCTTCCACTCTGGGCAATCATGGATATACTAGTCTCGTTAGTTCTAGCCTTTCCTGTAGCGTTGCTGTGCGGCAAGCTTTCCCAAGAAGACAACAGCCTGCTGCCCCTAGTGGTTCCCCTAATTGGATTCGTCGGAACCGCAACTGACGCGTTAACAAGAATCTTCCTGCTCATCCCGCTGGACCTCTACACAGTATTAGGATGGACTGAAGAAATGGTGTACTCAGCGTTTATCCTAGGAGCTGCAGACTCATTCGTCGAAGATATACTCGTCTTAATTGTTTCATCGCTTCTCGGAGTGCCATTAGTCGCATCACTGAGAAAAGTCCCCGAACTTAACCAACCATTAAGCTAAGAAAATAGCAAAACATGTTTTTCAGAAAAAATAAATCATTGAAGAATTCGTGCTTATGACATTTATCTGTGAGTAGGCTTATAAATCGACTTATGGATGGCCGCCTAGTGCGCAACCATTTTTTGACTTTGATAGAAAACGCGTTAAACATGAGAAAAATATATGAAATGTTGACGCCATCAATCATCTAAAAAGGATGATGCCTTAAATGGCTGGAATTCTTGATCCCATAACGATACGAGATGTGACTCTTAGAAATCGGCTTGTGATGCCACCTATGAGTTTAGGTCTTGCTACTAATGACGGGGCTGTAACCGAAGAATTGATTAAACATTATACTCAAAGGTCAGAAGCATTAGGATTGGTCATTATCGAACATAGTTACATAAACATTGAAGGAAAACTAAGTTCAAACCAACTGGGTATACACAACGACAACTTAATTCAAGGACTAAAAAATCTTGCAGAAAACATCCATAAAACAGGAGCGTCTGCCATTATCCAAATAAATCATGCTGGAAAATCAGCGAATCCACAAATAACGGGAACGCAACCCGTTGCTCCTTCACCCCTAAACGGCGCAAAAGAACTAAAAGTGGATGAAATCAATAACCTAGAAAAAGCCTTTGCCTTAGCTGCGGAAAGAGCTGTTAAAGCAGATTTTGATGGAGTAGAGCTTCATGGCTGCCATGGCTTTCTATTAAACCAGTTTTTCTCACCACTCGCAAACAGACGCAATGACATCTATGGCGGTTCCTTAGAGAACCGTATGCGGTTTCCATTGGAAGTAATCAAAGGCGTTAGACAAAAACTTGGTCACAAAATCCTTTCTTACAGATTAGGCGCAGTTGACCTTAACCCGCATGGCGTAAAAATTGAGGACTCCAAGAAGTTCGCAGTTAAAATGGAAGAGGCAGGCATCGACATAATTCATGTTTCAGGAGGCTTTTGCGGAGCAAACCCAGAACCACTTCAGAATACGCAGGGATATTTTGTTCCATATGCTAAAAAAATAAAAAAAGTCGTAAAGATTCCTGTAATTGGTGTTGGCGGAATTAAAGACCCAGAATACGCAGATAGTATCATAAAGAAAGGAAAAGCGGATCTTGTAGCGATCGGCAGAACACTTCTCAAGGATCCAAACTGGGCAAAAGTCGCCACAGAGAAACTAAAACAGCAACTATACAATAAGGCAACAAGTTAAAGTGCATTAAACCTAAGGGTAACAGCTTCCTTAATCGTTTTCTTTGGTTGGTCAAAAATCCAAAATATAAGTTAGAAATAACTAGAAGTTATTTCATAAGAATAGAAGAGGTTAAAAAAGGTGAGTTGTGTTAAGCCATCTGAAGCTTTTAAGGCCAAAATGGACGGTAAGGAAATACCCGTCTATGACGTTCCAGTTGCATCAATTGCCATGTTCACCTTTAAAGACGAATGCAAAATAACAATTGAAACCAACCGTGATATAAAGTGGGTTGACATACGCCCCCTTAACCTGAACATAAAACCATCATTTCACTTCAATAAAGTTAAATTCGTATTGAGCCAACCATGCCGAATCAGTGTTGAATTAAACCGCGATCCAACTACTCGTCCACTTTTCCTTTTCGCCAACCCGCCAGAAGAAAGAATACCTGACAAGAACGATCCAGACATCATTTATTTTGAGCCAAACAAGGTCTATGAAGCTGGCAACATACGTGTGGAAAGCGGGCAAACAGTCTACATTGACGAAGGCACAATTGTTGAGGGTTTCATCCACTCAGAAAATGCCGAAGACATACGCATTGCTGGACGAGGCATACTTGATGGAACACGTGTTAATGAGTGGAAAAGCGAAAAGAAATGGCAAAGGCTAATACACCTTCAAGACAGCCAAAAAATCAGAATCGAAGACATAACAATTGTAAACAGCCAAACATGGCAAGTCGTGCCAATAAACTGCAACCAAGTTAATATACAGAACGTCAAAATTGTCAGTGACAACGGAAGCGACGACGGCATAGACGTTGTAAGAAGCAAAAACGTAAACATAAGTGAATGTTTCATCCGCACAAAAGACGATTGCATAGCAATCAAAGCGGCGTGGGATTACCCAGCTGAAAATGGGGTTGAAAAAGTAAAAGTTTCCCGTTCTGTCTTTTGGAACGGGCTTTGGGGGAACGGGCTTGAGGTCGGATTTGAACTTAGAGCAAACAGACTTTACGACATAGTTTTCGATGATTGCGACATAATTCACGTTGAACGTGGAGCAGTCTTCAGCATACACAATGGCGATTACGCAGTTGTTGACAACGTCAGATACGAAAACATCCGCGTAGAAGACGCCCGCCACAAGCTCTTTGACTTCGCCATCTTTCTTTCCAGATACAGCATAGACAGCCCAAAAGATCCAGAAGAAGTGGAACGACGCTATCTTCACGGAGCATGGGACGGAGTACTCAGTGTACCTCAGGATCAACAAGAAAAATATGCATCAAATCGTGGACACATTAAAAACATATGGGCCAAAAACATCTCCGTAATCAACGGACCGTTTCCATTTTCAATAATACACGGATATGACGAAAAACACATCGTTGAAAACGTATCGTTTAAGAACCTATCTGTTTACGGTCAACGCATAAAAAACGCTGAACAAGGAAAATTTACTATCCATAACGCGCAAAACATAAATTTCTTATGATCAGCCATCCATTACTAACTGAAAGTCATAAATGCAAAATAAGAAACAACGTGAACATTACCAATGTTTTGAAATTTCTAGAATATTATTCATACAATGCAGTCAATCAGCCAGCTATGATTTAAAACTCATCGTATTCTGCCTTGTGATGTAAATATAGTCTTTTCCATATTCTAAACTCGGCTCAATCTCTGTGCCCTCAAACCACTCATTCCAGCTGGTAACAAGAACCCAGTCTGCCTTACTTTTTTTGGCAGCTTCCCAACACAGGTTATAATAATGACCATCAGCTCTGCTGATAAAAATCCCAGGATCTCTAACCTTCCTATCGTCGTAGCCTGGACACACCGTCGCAGCAAAAAGCCTGTCCTTATCATGAATTCTTAAGGAAGTTTTATCAAAAATTTCCGTAAAACTCAAACCACACAAAGTGATCCACACCGGATTATATGTATGTAAACCATCCATTACATCCAAGTACTCCACATTATACGTGTCTCCGAGTAAAAAAGGCTCAAAACCATCATCACTCAATTTTCTTTTAATCACAAGCCACTCATCTACTCTGTAATTTTCAACAATATACAACACAACAAGAGGCTTTCCATCAACGTGTATCCATTGCTCTTTGGTACCTTGTTCTGCCAACATCTTTTTCAAATCCAGATATATTCTCTCAATCGCATTCTCACGCGACAAATCTCTTTGCTTAAACGTCATTGCTGTCTCATAATAGATAGTAATGAAATTTCTAGGAGCCAAATTCATCATAGCCTCAAGAACTTTATGAGAATAACTTTCAAAACCCCACCACGAAACAATGAATCCATCGAGGTTCGCCTCTTTCGCCTCAATAAGCTGCTTTTTTATGACAGAAGTGTCCAAGGAATCGTAGACTCCATCAAGAGGATAATGAGGAGATTTTATATTGCGTCTTCCCCCAACTATTTTATCAGAATTATGAGCCTCATCTTTCCACCCTTGCCATTGCTTCCCAGGACCCCAAGGAACGCCATACCAAGCATAATGAAAGGCCAAAACTTTCCTTTCAATATCCATAACCTAATCCCCTAAAGCAAAGAAGATAGATAAAAATATAAAATTTTTCCCTAGAAAATGCTTTTTTGACATTTCATATCTAAAAACTAGTTGTAACACCAAAAAATGATGGCACACATCACAACAATGATAGAAAGAAACCACGCAAAATTTTAATGCCAAATTCCCCGATACGAAACTTCCTCAACCCATAAAGTAAGGCAAAATAATGAAACCCAAAAAATGAACAATTCGGGAAAACACATACCAAAAAAGATAATTCTTATAAACCACTATGCATCTGTTCAATGAAAGTCGGTGAACAAGAATTGCCTAAATGGGGATACTCCGTAATGGGCTTAGACCCAGAAACAACCGTTAAGGCCAGCGGAAGAGAGTTGAGAGCATCGCCAAAAGCAGCTGTAGAGGTTTGTGCAGCCATAAAAGGGATGAAGTTGGACGCTGCAAAAGCTTTTCTTGAACAAGTCCAACAGAAAAAAAGGTCTGTTCCTTACAGGAAACATAAAAAAACTCTTCCCCATAGGAAGGACCTTCAAAAAATCGCTGCTGGCAGATACCCCGTTAAGGCAGCACAAAAAATACTTGAGGTTCTCGAAAGTGCAGAGTCAAACGCTATGTATAAGGGCTTAGATTCAGAAAACTTGAAAATAGTTCACGCAGCAGCCTATCCCGGTATTAAAATCAAAAGGTTTATTCCAAGAGCTATGGGGAGAGCAACTCCTAAGAACAAAACCTTGTGCCATGTGGAAATTGTTTTAGCACAAGTAGGAGGAGAAGTTTAGGTGTCTTCCATCAGACATTTTATTGATGAATCCATCAAAAAAACAGGCGTAGACGAATTTTTATGGAAAGAATTTGAGAAAGCAGGCTACGGAGGTGTAGACATCACAAAAACACCTCTGGGCACAAACATCGTTGTTTACGCAATGCGTCCAGGCATAATAATCGGTCGTGGAGGCACAACAATTAAGAATCTCGCAAAGGCGCTGGAAGACAAATTTGGACTACCCAACCCTCAAGTTTCAGTCGCTGAAATCGAGGTTCCGGAATTAAACGCTCACGTTATGGCTTCACGAATCGCAACCACACTCAAACGGGGCGTCCACTTCCGCAGAGCAGGATTTTGGGCTCTTTCCCAAATAATGGAGGCAGGAGCCCTAGGTGCAGAAATAATCATAAGTGGCAAGCTCAGGACAGAACGGGCTCGAAGCGAAAAGTTTCGAGAAGGATATGTACCCAAAAGCGGAGACCCCGCAATGAAGTTCGTAAGAAGAGCAGTTGTTCACAGCCAGCTAAAACCTGGGATATTTGGGGTAAAAGTGACCATAATGCCTCTAGGTGTAGAGCTTCCAGACCAAATAAAAATACTGGAAATCGAACCTGAGCTGGAGAAACAATTGGAGCAAGTTGAAGAAAAAATAGAAGAAGAAACTCCTGAACAAACAGAGGATACGCAGGAACTAGAAGAGGAAAAGCAGCCACACGCCGAAGTTTCTTCTGAGGACACCATCGAAGCTGATGTTGAAAGCCAAGGGGAGGAGAGCGAAGAATAGATGCCGATGAAAAGGATTCGGGAAATTAGAGAAAAATCTTCTGAAGACTTGCTTAAAAGACTAAGTGAACTAAAGACAGAACTGGTGAGAATGAGAACGATGGTTGAGGCAGGTGGCGCTGTGGAAAATTCTTCAAAAATTCGGGACATAAAGAAAACAATAGCTCGTATACAAACAGTTATCAATGAAAGAACAAGGGAGGGTAAACAATAATGATTGTTGCAGAACCTTTTCTTCAGCACGAGCTTATAGGTCTTGAGGCTAAAGTTGTTCGCAGCTCTAATCGAAGCCAGATCGGAATACGAGGAAAAGTCCTTGATGAAACTCAAAAGACCTTAACGGTATTGCATGGTAATAAAGAAAAACGCATCGTTAAAGAAACCTCTACTTTTCGTTTTACTTTTCCAGACAAAACAGTAATAGAGGTCGATGGTAAAGTTCTTGTTGGACGACCAGAAGACCGCGTTAAGAAAACACTAAGGAGGCGTTGGTGATGGCATCTACACAACAAACTACAGAAAAAACTTGTAACGATCCTAACTGCCCATTTCACGGATCGCTTAAGACAAGAGGTAGAATTCTAGACGGTGTGGTGACAAGTGCAAAAATGGACAAGTCGGTTATTGTACGTCGAGACTTCGTGCATTATGTTAAAAAATACAAACGTTATGAAAGAAGACACAGTCACATTCCCGCACATAACCCGCCATGCATTGGAGCCCAAGAAAACGACCGTGTTCGAATAGCAGAATGCAAACCAATAAGCAAAACAATTTCATTTGTCGTAATAGAAAAAATAGGACAGTGAGAGACCAATGGCAGCTAAGGCAAAAGGAAGAGGTTTACTGGCAAAGGGAACAGCCGGATACAGACTGAAAATCTCGTCAGGACTTCCAGCTGGCTCATTACTAAAGTGCGCAGACAACTCAGGCGCTAAAATCTTAAGACTAGTCCAAGTTACAAAATATAAAGGAAGATTGAGACGTGTGCCAGCAGCTGCCGTAGGTGACATGGTCATTGTTTCAGTTAGACGTGGAACTCCAGATATGAGAAAAAAACTATTCAGAGCGGTAATTGTCAGACAAACAAAACCGTATCGACGACCCGAAGGAAATTGGGTTCAATTCGAAGACAACGCTGCTGTCATATTGACACCTGAAGGTGAAATGCGAGGTTCTGAAATACGAGGTCCAGTAGCAAGAGAAGCCGCTGAAAGATGGCCTAGAATTGCAAGCGCCTCAAGTATAATCGTATAGGATCAAGTGAAGTCGAGATGAAGTTAAAAACCAAAAATCCGGGAAAACAAAGAAAAAGACTTTACAAGATGCCTTATCATAGCAGAGGCAATATTTTGTCAGCTCACCTTTCCACTGATTTACGAAATACGTATGGTACCCGAGCTTTGCCTGTTAGAAAAAATGATACAATAAGGGTTTTGAGGGGAGACTATAAAGGTTATGAAGGGAGAATATTACGGGTTGACCGTCAAAGCTATAAAATCTACGTAGACGGTATTACCAGAGAAAAAGCTGACGGAACTTCCATACAAGTGCCCCTACACCCTTCAAAGGTTGAAATAATCAAGCTAAACCTTGACGATAAATGGCGAAACAAAATTATTGAACGAAAGAGGCAAAAAGAGGAAGAAAAACCTGAAGAGAAAAAACTCGAAAAAAGAAAGAACCAGAAGAAAGAAGAAAAGCTCACCAAGCCCGTAGAAGAAAAAGTGGAGGAAGAAAAATAACATGGGAAAAAAAGGCGGCAAAGGCCACTTAAAAAGAGAGGCATCTCCAGGATTTTGGCCAATTCATAGAAAAGAGTATGTGTGGACCATTAAGCCTTTACCTGGTCCACATCCAATACATCAATGCTTGCCATTGGTCTTAATACTCCGCGAGATTCTTGGTCTGGCTGAAACTAGAAGAGAAGCAAAGAAAATTGTTTCTCAAGGTAAAATTTTAATTGACGGAAAAATTATTCGCGACGAACGATTCCCCGTCGGTTTGATGGATGTAATTACGATTCCTGAAACTAGTCAAAACTATCGAGTAGTACCTTCTGAAAAAGGTTTACTTCTTCATCCAATAAGTGAAGATGAGGCAAAATTTAAGATATGCAGAATTGAGAACAAAAAAACTTTAGAAAAAGGAAATATCGAGCTGAACCTTCACGATGGAAGAAACCTATTAGTTCCCGTCGAAGATCCACAGAGACCAACCGAAGATGTCTACAATACTCTTGACACTTTAAAAATTAGCGTTCCAGAACAGGAAATTATTGAACATCTGAAACTTGACAAAGAGGCTCTGGTGGTTTTTGCTGATGGAAATAACATTGGCAAGTATGGAATCGTCACATCAATCGTGGAGCAGACAGGGCAAAAACGTAGAAACTTTCTAATTACAATACAGGATGAGGTAGGAGAAACCTATCAAACAGTTCTTAACTACGCCTTCGTCGTAGGAGATAAGAAACCAAGAATATCTTTACCAAACAAGGAGGGCCCTTAAAATGGAATCACCCGGACACAAGGAAAACTTAAATAAAAACCCCATGTTGGCACCTAGAATCGCCAAAGTAGTTGTGAACTCATCAATTGGCAAGTCAGGTGAACCTCTCGAGAAGGCTATAAAAATTGTCGAAGAATTAACTGGACAAAAACCATGCACCAAAAAAGCTAAAAAAACCTTGAGGGAATTTGGAATAAGGAAAAAGGAACCTATTGCTTGTGTAGTAACGTTACGTGGTAAAAAAGCGTACGAATTTCTGGCTAAAAGTTTGCGGGCGGTTGACAACAAAATTTCTAGACAATCTTTTGACAAACAAGGAAACTTCTCTTTTGGAATTAAAGAACACATTGACATTCCTGGAACCAAATATTCGCCTGACTCGGGCATTATCGGGATGGATGTCTCAGTAACCTTAGAAAGACCTGGCTACAGAGTTAAACATAGGCACCATGCAAACTCCAAAATTGGTTCGCAGCATTTATTAACCGCCGATGAAGTGGTATCCTTCTTAAAAGACACGTTAGGTGTTGAAATTACCTAGGGGCATCTAAAATGAGCGCACAAACTCCCAGAAAAGAACGAAAGATTGGCAAAGGAAGTAGACCATGTCGAAGGTGCGGATCCTACGGACCAATTATTAGAAAATATGGTCTTAACCTTTGCAGACACTGTTTCAGAGAGGTTGCTGAAAAATTAGGTTTTAAAAAGTACCAGTAGGGAAGGGATGCATGATTGGATACCATTGCTAATGGATTAATAACCATAATGAACAACGAAATTAGAAGAAAGAAAGAGTGTATCATAACTCCTGCTTCGAAACTTTTAGGCAACGTACTAAGGGTCATCCAGATGAATGGATATCTTGGAGAGTTCGAGTTCATTGATGATGGACGATCTGGAAAGTTCAGAGTACAACTTCTTGGCAGAATCAACAAATGCGGCGCTATTAGGCCAAGATATGCAATAAAAACTAAGGATATCGAAAAATGGGAAAAAGTCTTCCTTCCATCTAGGGAGATAGGCATACTTGCAATCTCAACCCATAAAGGCGTTATGTCGCACAAAGAAGCTATACAGAAAAACCTCGGAGGACTTCTTATAGCCTACGTTTATTGATAGGTGTCTCGGCATGTCTCGTTTAGAAACCCGAATAGTTCAAATTCCAGAAAAAGTCAAAGTCGTTCTGTATGATAAATCCATTAAGGTCACGGGTGAAAAGGGGGAATTAGTTAGAGATTTCTCTCAAGTTCCGGTTGCAATTAGAGTTGAGGGAGATAAAATTATAATTTCAGCACTTAGGTCTAGAAGGAAAGAATCCGCTCTTGTTGGAACTGTAGTTTCTCACATTAATAATATGATTAGGGGAGTGACAAAAGGGTTCACTTACAAACTTAAGATCGTATATTCTCACTTTCCTATGTCTGTGAAGGTCCAAGGAAACTATGTAACGATTGAAAACTTCATTGGAGAAAGGAATCCACGTAAAGCTCTAATTCTTGGTAATTCGTCGGTATCAGTTAAAGGAGACGATGTCATAGTCAAAGGCATCAGTATCGAAGACGTTAGCCAAACAGCAGCTAACATCGAACAGGCCACCGTTGTAAGAAAGCGAGATACACGAAAGTTCCTAGACGGAATATACATCTACGAAAAGTCGGAGGGTACAGTTGATTGACAGAGAAACAGCTGAATTTAAAAGCGCTTGTTAAAAAAAGGAAAAAAGAGAAGGCTAAGAAACCAAAGTTTCGTCGTCAAGAGAGCTGGCGATATGAGCGCCTAAAGGAAAATTGGAGAAAGCCGCGTGGAATAGATAATAAAATGCGTAAAAAAGTCAAAGGATGGCCATCATCCCCAGGGGCCGGTTATGGTGGACCAAAAAATTCCAAAGGTTTACACCCTTCTGGTCATGTAGAAGTCAGAGTTTTTAACGTAGACGACCTCGATAAAGTTAGACCTGATCTTGACGTTGTAAAAATCGCTCATACTGTGGGTGACAGAAAAAGGATTGAAATACTTAATAAAGCTAAAGAAATGGGAATTCGCGTATTGAACCCTAGAGAATTCAAAGAACTGAAGGGATCTACAACTGAGAAAATAGAATCCAAGTGATAAGAACATTGTGCATAAGGTGAATTATGTTATGAGTCTAAAAAGTCAACGCCGTATGGCTGCTGAAATCCTAAAAATAGGAACGAACAGAGTGTGGATCGATCCTGAGAGAACTAGCGATGTAGAGTCAGCGATTTCAAGAGAGGAAATAAGGAGGCTTATCAAGGATAAAGCTATAATGAAAGTGCCAGAAAAAGGAATAAGTCGTGCTCGTGCTCGGATAATTCATGCTAAGAAAATAACGGGAAAAAGGAGGGGGCAAGGAAGTCGAAGCGGAAAGGAAGGTGCAAGGACTCCTGCTAAAGAGGCTTGGATCAAAAGAGTTAGAGCTCAAAGAAAGAAGCTACGTGAACTTAGAGACAAACATATAATCAACGATACTGTTTATCGAAATCTATACATTATGACGAAGAGCGGTTCTTTTCGTTCTGTTGCAGACCTTGACCGGTACATTGAGGCTCACAGTCTAAGGAGGAAAAGGTAATGGGTAAGGGAGCAACATACAATGTTCCGTATCGTAGGCGGAGAGAAGGAAAAACAAATTACAGTTTAAGGAAGAAACTTGTTTCTTCCGGTCTTCCCAGAATAGTGGCTAGAAAAACTGGGAAGTACATCATTATCCAGCTTATAGAACCTGACGTAAAAGGCGATAGAGTTATTGTTTCAGCTCACTCAAGTGAATTAAGAAAAAAATACGGCTATCTTGGAAGCTTAAACAGTCTTCCTTCTTCATATCTTACGGGGCTTCTTTGCGGTTATAAATCCGTCGCCTCTAATATTAAAGAGGCTATTTTAGACATTGGATTGCAGATTCCATCCAAAGGGGCAAACGTATTTGCTGTTGCTAAAGGCTTTCTGGATGCTGGGGTGCAGGTTCCATTTAATGAAGATGTAGTACCTGATGAAAAAAGAATTATGGGCACTCACATCGCCGAGTATGCTGAAAAGCTTTCTTCAAACCCAGAAGAATATAAAAGATTTTTCTCATCTTACAATAAAAGAGGGTTAGCTCCAGAAAAGATTCCAGAAAATTTTATAGCGACAAAAGAAAAAATAGTGTCGAATTTTCAAAAAAAATCCAAGAGAGAGTAAAACAACGAGTTCTAAAATGTTTTATGACGATTTCCTAAATTCTAAGTTAACGTTAATAAGGTCTCCCTCGATTCTATATTTCATTTGGTACCCAGATTTTTTGAAAATATGGATCATTTTGTTGTTACTTGCCATGACCCAGGCTGTGAATCCTGTTATTCCGTATTTTTGAGCTATCTCAGCGAGATATTGGAAAAGGGTTGTGCCTAACCCTTGGTTTTGCCAGTCGTCTCTAACAACTAGGGCTACCTCAGCTATATTGGTGTTTGGAACCCTTGAGTAGCTGCCAATAGCGACGATGCTTTCTTTTCCTTCTTCAATTATTGTTCCAACAAGTACCATTTCATCCTTATAATCTACGATAACATATGGCCATACTCGTTTTAAGGGCATAGCTTTTAATGAGCCAAGGTAACGTTTCGTCACCGCATCTTTTGATAATGAATAGAAAAGATGCTGTTTCAACGTGGCATCAGAAGGCTTAATAGGTCGCAGTAAAACCTTGGAACCATTCCTCAATGTTATCTTTTTTACCAAGTTTTCAGGATATTCAATCTCTGGAAATGGCAAAACTTCTTGTGGAACATAGTGATGATTTTTAGCCCATTCTAAGAGTTCATTTCGAAAAATGGGATGTGCAATGTTAATCAAAGATAGTGCTCGTTCCTTTATTGTTTTTCCTTTCAAAGATGCAACACCATATTCAGTAACAACGTAGTCAACGTCACCTCTAGTTAATACTATGCCTGCACCCTTTGACAAAAGAGACTTAATACGTGAAACCTTGCCTTTTTTTGCAGTTGATGGAAGAACGGTTATGGCTCTTCCGCCCTTTGATAAGTTAGCGCCTCTCATGAAATCAGCTTGTCCTCCCAAGCCACTATAGAAACGATATCCTAAAGAATCAGAACAAACTTGTCCTGTAAGGTCTATCTCTAAGGCTTGATTTATGGCAACCATTTTTTCATGTTGACTGATGACAACTGGATTATTCACATAATCAGACTCATAAAATTCAACCATGGGATTGTTGTCGATAAAATCGTAAAGGCGACGGGTTCCCATTGCAAATGAAGCAACGATTTTTCCGCGATTTACCGTCTTTTTCGCACAAGTGACAACACCTTCCTCAACTAGATCAACAACCCCCTCTGTCAACAGCTCTGTATGTATTCCGAGATCTTTTTTATCCACTAGAACGTCTAGAACTGAATCTGGAACGCTACCTATACCGATTTGAAGTGTGGATTCGTCTTCAATTAAATTTGCCACATGTTTTGCAATTCTACCCGAGACTATATCGTGTTCCGAACGTGTAATTTCCAAGATAGGTTCATCGTGTTCCACAATCACATCTATATCGTTAACATGAATGAAGCTGTCACCAAGAACACGAGGCATTTCACGGTTCACTTGAGCAATCACAATCTTTGCCTTCTCTGCTGCTGTTTTTGTGATTTCTACCGAAACTCCCAAACTACAAAATCCGTGTTCGTCTGGAGGGGTAACCTGTATAAGCGCAACATCTATCGAAACCATGCCATAGGATATAAGCTTCGGGAGCTCCGAAAGAAACATTGGAGTGTAATCAGCTCTTCCCTCAGCAACAGCAGCTCTTGTGTTTATTCCTACAAAAAAAGCGTTTAACCGAAACCTATCGGAATAGATAGGTTTGGCGTAAGGCGCAACGCCCAACGTATGTACATGAAGAATTTCGTTATCAGCAAGATGGCTGGCCTTTTCCACCAATCCGTTAACGAGATATTGTGGTTCACCACAAGCAGAACCTATGAAAATGTGGTCACCAGTCTTAATCTTTCCAAGAGCCTCAGTTAAACTTATTTTTTTTTCTTCATATGATCTTAACCAATGATTTTGTTTAACATTCACTTGACAGCACCATCGAAAGATTATTTTTTATCATTTATATTGAAATAAGCTACACATAAATATTCGACAATGCTTTCCTAACGCAAAGTTGTAGCACCCAATAGTTTGAGGCAGTAGAATGCTACTAGACACCTTCTTTAGACCGAGATCCATTGCAGTTGTTGGCGCAAGCAGAGAGCCAGAGAAAGTAGGCCACAGAATAATAAAAAATCTTATTGAATACGGGTTTAAAGGTCATCTTTTCCCAATTAACCCGAAAGCAGACGAAATATTGGGTTTGAAATGTTACAACAGCATATTGGATGTGCCTGAGCCGGTTGACCTAGCAGTCATCGTGGTTCCTGGAAAACTTGTGCCTATGGTTGCTGAGGAATGTGGAAAAAAAGGAGTAAAAGGGATAGTTGTTATTTCAGCTGGATTCAGCGAAACAGGAAGAGAAGGAACACGTCTAGAAAGGGAACTTTTAGCAATTTGCAGAAAATACAACATTCGAATGCAAGGTCCAAACTGTCTTGGACTAATAAATACACAAAATCGCATGAACGCCACATTTGCTGCAGCTCAGCCTACTGCTGGAAACATTGCCTTTATTTCTCAAAGCGGGGCTCTTGGAAGCACAATCTTGAATTGGGCCCTTCAGAACGAGGTTGGCTTCACGAGTTTCATAAGTTTGGGGAATGAGGCAGACTTGACAGCTACAGATTTCCTTGAGTCTCTTGCTGAAGACGAGCAGACAAGAGCTATTGGGCTATACATAGAAGGCGTTAAGGATGGGCCTCGTTTTGTTGAAGTATCTAAAAAGATTTCGATGAAAAAACCCGTTATTGTACTAAAGTCTGGAACAACCGATGTTGGGATAAGAGCTGTTTCATCTCACACAGGCTCACTTGCTGGTTCTGATGTGGCCTTTTCAGCTGCTTTTAGGAAAGCTGGTGTTATCAGGGTTGATAAGTTGGAAGAACTTTTTGAATTAGTCTTGGCGTTTGAAAATCAGCCGTTGCCTAGAGATAAAAATGTGTTGATTATCACTAATGGTGGAGGACCAGGGATCCTTGTTGCTGACGCCTGTGAAAAAATGGGTCTAAACCTTCCACTTCTTGAACTTAACCTTAGGGAAGAGCTCCGCAACTCATTACCGCCACATGCTAGCTTAAATAATCCTCTAGATGTGTTAGGAGACGCAGACGAGAAACGGTATGAGATGGCCCTTAAAATTGGGCTTAGAAGCCAAAATGTGGACGGAATAATAGTTGTCTTAACTCCTCAAGCGATGACGCCTTCCGATAAGGTTGCAGAGGTAATTGCTGAAGCCAGAAAGACATCAAACAAGCCAATTGTAACTGCTTTTATGGGTCTTGACGACGATTCAACTGCTGTAAAGACATTGCTAAAAAACGATATTCCAAACTATCCTTTCCCAGAGTCCACAGCATTTGTTCTTAAAAAAATGTATGAGTACACCTTAATCCTAAAAAGGTCGAACCAAAAGCCAACGTTCCAAATTCAAGTTGATCATAGAATCATAAAAAACACGTTAGCTGAGATGAGAAAAGAGGACCGTTTGACTTCTACAATCGAGGAAGCCTTCAAGATTGCAGATTCTTTTGGAATACCTGTCCCCAAAGTTATGGTTGCCCACTCGTTGAAGGAAGCAGGAGACATGGCGGACTTGATTGGTTATCCCGTGGCCATGAAAGTTGTTTCGCCGGAAATTCTTCATAAAACTGACGTTGGCGGAGTGGCTCTTAACATTACTTCGCGAGCTGAAGCTGAACGAAATTACGAAAACATATTGAACAAAGTTCACAGTTTTATGCCTCAAGCCAGAATCTTAGGAATCTCTGTTCAACAAATGGTTCCGCAAGGCAAAGAAGTAATTGTCGGCGCTGTTCGAGATCCACAATTTGGCCCTCTTATGATGTTTGGATTGGGAGGAATATATGTCAATTTCCTAAGAGATGTATCATACCGATTGTGTCCTTTGACAAGATCAGAGGCGGAAGAAATGGTAGAGGAAACTAAGGCGTATACACTTCTTAGAGGCGTAAGAGGCGAACCTCCTTCAGACATCAATTCGGTAGTTAATGTAATTCAGAGGATTTCCCAGATCATGACCGAATTTGACGAAATCGTTGAAATGGAAATAAATCCACTTTTTGTTTATAACGAAAAAAAAGGGTGCGTTGCAGTAGATATAAAAATGGCAATTAACAAATTGGCTTAGGAAGGAGAACAAAATGAGTAAAAGAGCAATTTATATAGCATCAACCAAAGAATTTTCAGGCAAAAGCATCATAACAATAGCGCTGGCGCGCATATCTAGAGATTTAGGAAAAAACGCAGGATATTTGAAGCCAATAGGTTTACAGTACTCGGTAAATGAAAAGGGAGAACCAAGAGACGAAGACGCTGAAACCATGAGAAAAATTCTGAATCTAAAAGTTAATACACCTCAGGTTTGCCCCTTTGTTGTTCATAGAGAGAAGATGCTAGAGCAATTCATGAAAGTCGATTTACAGGAGATTTCACAAAAAATTTTGACAGCATACAAGGATGCTTCCGAAGAAAAAGATTTAGTTTTGATTGAGGGACCTCCATCTTTATCTGTCGGGTCTTTTATCGGGTGCCCTGTGCCAAAATTGGCGACGGATTTTGGTGCCGAAATACTTCTTGTCGAAAAGTACGAGAACGACCTCGTAGTAGACAATATTTTACAAGCTTTAGACTATATCTCAAAATGGAAATCTAGCTTTCTAGGCGTTATCTTGAACCAAGTTTCTTCTACTAAGATGCAAAAAGCAAAAAACGTTATTAAACCCACGCTTGAAAAAAGCGGAATAAACGTTGTAGGCATTATTCCTGAAGACAAGACATTAAGCGTTCTTACAGTAAAGGAAATTCATGACGCAATTGGTGGAAAAATCTTGGCCGGCAAAGACGGCATGGACAGAACTGTTCAAACTGTTCTTATAGGTGCAATGACTCCTGAAAGTGCAGCTGGATACTTCCGAAAAGCTGAGGACGACCTTGTCATAACTGGAGGCGACAGGACGGATATTATTTTTACTGCTTTAGAGGTAGGTGTTTCGGCGCTGATTCTGACAGGAAATTTGTACCCGAGCGTAAAGATCTTTCCACGAGCTGACGATCTGAAAATTCCAATAATTTTGGTGCCCTTTGATACTTATACTACCCTCCAAATGGTACAGAAAATCATTGGAAGAATTAAGCCTACAGACGAAGAAAGAATAAAAAAAGCAACAAGACTAGTTAAAGAAAATGTTGATTGGAAACAGATCCTTCAAATAGGCTCGCATTCAAACTAGAAATATATTACAAAAGGTATACGACGGGGATAACCTCATGCCACTGAGGCAACCAATCGTGTGCGTTCTTGGGCACGTTGATACTGGGAAAACTTTGCTGCTTGATCAAATCAGAAAAAGCAACGTTCAAGCGAGAGAGCCTGGAGGCATGACGCAACACGTTGGCGCGAGTTTCTTTCCAGTTGAAACATTAAAGGAATTGGCTGGTCAACTATTTCAAAAGTTCGGCGGAGACATACGAATCCCTGGTCTCCTTGTGATTGACACGCCAGGACATGAGGCTTTCACGAATTTGAGAAGAAGAGGCGGCGGAGTTGCAGACATTGCCATTTTGGTTATAGATATTGTTAAGGGCTTTGAAGCCCAAACTTTCGAGTCTATTGAAATCTTGAAATCTAGAAAAACGCCCTTCGTTGTGGCAGCGAACAAAGTTGACCGAATAGCAGGATGGATTCCTCACTCTACCCTTTCTTTCATGGAATCTTACAAGGCACAAGACCGGTTTGTGCAACAATCCGTAGATGAACACTTGTACAATATCATCGGAAAATTTTCTGAAATTGGATTCAGAGCAGACAGGTTTGACAAGATCACCGATTTTACACGTACAATAGCTATTGTTCCAACAAGCGCCAAAACAGGCGAAGGCATCACTGAGCTGATGGCTGTATTAATAGGGCTTACGCAGCAGTTCCTTAGAAGCAGGCTTCAGACTACAAGTGGTCCTGCGAAAGGCACGGTTCTTGAGGTCAAAGAAGAAACTGGACTTGGAACAACCATTAATGTCATAATATATGACGGTGTTCTCCGAAAAAATGACACTATAGTCTTAGGCGGAAAAGTCAAACCTATCGAAACAACGGTTCGAGCACTTTTGTTACCCAAACCGCTTGACGAAATCAGGGACCCAAGAGACAAATTTTCCAACATGGACGAAGTATCTGCAGCTGCTGGCGTAAAAATTGTGGCACCAAATCTCGACGATGCGTTAGCTGGAGCTCCAATTTATGCGGTACCATCTCAAACCGAGCTGGCAAACTATGTAAATGAGGTTTCGGAAGAAGTACAGAAGATCCGAGTGTCAACTAACATTAACGGTGTGATTCTGAAGACGGATACTTTAGGGTCTCTAGAGGCAATAGCTGAAAATCTACAAAGAGAAAACATTCCAATAAGACTAGCCGACGTTGGCGACATTTCAAAAAGAGACATTGCAGAAGCCGTAGTGGTTAAGGAAAACGAACCCTTGTACGCAGCTGTCCTAGGCTTCAACGTAAAAATTCTACCTGATGCTATAGAAGAAGCTGAAAATCGGAAAATTCCAGTTTTCAGGGAAAAAATAATCTATCATTTGGTTGACGAATATTTAAAATGGATGCGGCAGGAAAAGGAAGCTCGAGAAAAAACCGAATTTGACAAGCTTACAAGACCAGGCAAAGTTAAAGTTCTTTCAGGATATATCTTTAGAAAAGCCAAGCCAGCCATAGTTGGAGTTGAAGTTTTAGCTGGAAAAATCCAGCCCAGAGCACGACTGATTACTTCAGATGGGAAAGGAGTGGGAGAGATACTTCAGATTCAAGAGAAAGGTGAGGCAATTTCCTCAGCTGAAGTTGGGAAACAGGTTGCTATCTCAATGGATAAACCTGTCGTAGGTCGCCACTTCAACGAGGAAGACATACTCTATGTTGAAGTTCCAGAAGATCACGTGAAAAAATTACTCTCGAAATTTCAAGACAGACTAAATCAAGATGAGCTGGACTGTTTAAACGAATACATCGAAATAATGAGAAAAACAACACCATTCTGGGGTTCATACTAATAGAATGGTAAACTACGTGTTTCCTTTTTATTCTCCTCTTCTCCTCCAATATATGAAAAATCCCACAGCAGAAACCGTTGCACCTATCGCAGCTGCAATATATAGGAGGTTCTGGAAAATGAAGGAAACTAGGACGTTCAACCACGTATCATTGACCACAAATTGTAGAGATTCGCTTGTCGAAGGCAAATACACATCGTCTCCTGCTAAATACGCCTGTACTTTCCAAGTTCCTGGCAGCTGGGGTGTAAATTCAATACTGAATGTTCCTTCAGAATTTACGTAAGTATATTTTTCGATGATGGTAGAATTGGGCATCATAAATGCCAACTTTATAGGTTTCCCCGTATTAATGGGGTTGACATTACCTGTGATTGTGATTTTGCCTCCCAAATCTATTATGTCTTTAGACATTGAACAATTAAGTAACGTTGGAACCTTCTGAACAACGAACTTTTTTTGATCACCTGAGGCTGCAAAATGAGTTTCATCACCTTGCCAATACGCCGAGACTGTCCAATTGCCAATTTTTTCAGGCATGTATAGATCGGTGAATGAGCCATTTTGGTTAACTGTCACGTATCTGATGGCTTTTTTGTCTCCACAAGTATAATTAAGCATTATTATAGCTCCTGCAACTGGCATTTGACCTGAGACTTCAACTTTTTCATTAGCAAAAATTATGCTCTGGTGTAAGAAGATTGTTAGATTAGGTTGATCCTTTACTTTGAAACTTCCTTGACCCTCAGCTTCGTTTCCAGCCATATCTGAAGCTGAAATAACATAATTTATTGTTGTTCCAGCTGGCTGTGCTGGAATTGTACACTTATAGGTCTGATTGATGACATTACTCATCGAAGTCGAAGTAACAGTTCTCCAATTGTCACTTGTATATTTCAACAAAACTGTTTTTAAAGAATCCTGATCTTTCACATCTACAAATAATATAGTCTCATTTCCTGCAACAACAGTTGAAATTGGGTTCAGAATGCTGATTTCAGGAGGATTGAAGTCGGTCTTTATCATAAACTTTATCAAACCATTCCCATTTTCGCCAATCAAAACAAGATGATATAAGACTGTGTCTCCTTTTGATGGAGATGAATAGTTAATGACCATATCGTCTCCAAAGTACTCGCAGCTTGCGGTTGCTGATGAAATCTTAAATCCATCATCTTCTAAGTTGTACCCTCCATACAATCTTGAAGTGTCTAAGTTACCATATAGACCAGGTTCCCAAGCTACTGGTTCACCATTCATCAGATTTCCAAAGTTTTTGCTGGGATTCGCCATAACGTAAAGCCTAGCTTCATACATGTCTAGCGTGTTTGGGACATCAATTAATACTTCAACTCTGCTACTGTTCGTCGAAAACTCATAGGCCCAAGTGGTATTGTATACGTGTTCAAAATTGACTTTGCCAGTAATATACCGTTCGTGCCATCTATTGCATTCGACATTTTCAATAAGCATGAAGGTCGCAGCAGATTCTCCACGGCTTTCCTTAAGGTCATTTACAATAAGGAAACTATAGTTCCCAGAAAGCTTTGGCTTGAAAAACGGATCATCGACAGTTGTGCCTAAATGTTCAGGAAGCCCTGCTGCCTCAGTATGAAGGGTCTCAAGATTACCTTTCGGATCATAAACATATATGTCATAGTCAGTTAGGGTTCCAATCCAATCTCCGTAAAAATAAACATGATAGACAGAATCTCGGCTTAGAGTATAAACGAAGGTCCAATTGCAGCCTACAGGAATCTGAGAGGCATTTATTTTAACAGGATAAACAGGCTTCTGTACATAAGTCCAGTTACCAAGATTATACGGGATATTTAGTGTTCTTGACGCACTAACTGTAATGTTTGGCATGAACTCTACGTTGACATAAACGAATATTAGGATCAACAGAATTTTCAAGACTGCTGCATCTTGCTTTCTAAACAACCACAGTCCTTCCCTGAGTAATAACACGATATCGTAAATATGATTTGAAAACAGTTGCTGACGCCTAAAATAGTTATGAACAAAACGTCTATACGGTGAAATCGCTTTTTGAAATGAAGATGAAAACTTATATCTTAATATTTTTCTTTCAAAAATGGGGAATACGAATCAGCCGAAATCCGAGATCTTAGCTGCCCTTCAATATCAAGCAGGTCACTAGCTAGGAGCCACTGGCTTTTTTGCCACCATTCCTACGCTGAATATGAAGCCACAATTCGCACACTCAATTGTATATCGGCCTATTGACTTCAATCTTCTCGAACGGCATTTTGGACAGCTTAGCTTGGTTACAAGCTGTTCGACTGATTCGTCTAACGCAAAAAACATGGTGGAAGGTTTAAAGGCTTTTATAGCGATATAAAGGATTATCAGTACCGCAACAGCTGCAAACAACAGTATTATGTAAGTTATTAGCTCGTTGATTTTGCTTGTCTCCTATATGTTTTAAGTGTTTACTCACTGAATAGCTTTCCAAAGAATCCTTTCTTAGGTGGTGCTTCCTTCTTAACTTCGACTTGTTGCCCCTCTCCTGTTGGAGCTGCCATTGCACCGATAGGCGGAAGTTCTCCTATAAGGAATGGACTTTCGACTCCTGCTAGGACCACTGTTGCACGCATTGTTCCTTGCATTGCGCTGTTGACTCTGGCGCCCCATGAGACCCTTGCTGTTGGAGATATTCTGCTTATGACCAATTCTCCTGCTCTGTTGACGTCCTCCAAGGTCATGTCGTCGCCGCCTTCAAGGTGGACCAGTGCGCCCTCAGATTTCCTGATGTCACCAATGTCAAGTAGTTGTGCGTTTAATGCTCTTTCTACTGCATCTTCGACCTTTGTGTCTCCTTGCCCTTCACCAACACCCATGGCGCATACTCCGCTTCCCATCATGATCGCTTTCAAGTCTGCAAAGTCAAGGTTTACAAGGCTTGGTGTGGCGATGGTTTCAGCAGTGTTCTTTATGAAGGTTGCGATGAGTTCGTTGGCAACTGCGAAAGCTTCTGAAAGTGGCAAGTTTCCTGCGACTTTTCTGAGCCTATTGTTGTCAATGACAATTACTGCATCACATACCTCAACCAGCCTTTTCAGACCTTCCTTTGCTTTTATAAGTCGAGCCCTCTCAACAGAGAACGGTGTGGTAACAACCGCCAGCGTCAAAGCACCCATTTCCTTAGCCAACTTAGCTACCACGGGAGAAGCACCTGTTCCTGTTCCACCGCCAAGACCTGTTGTAATGAAGACGAGTCCCATGCCTGATATTAGTTTCTCAATTTCCTCTAAGCTTTCCTCGGCAGCTTTGGCGCCCTGTTCTGGAAACCCTCCGCATCCTAGACCGCCAGTTACCTTGTATCCTAAGAGTACCCTTTGATCAGCCTTTGTAATGCTTAAGTGCTGAGCGTCGCTGTTCAATCCGTAGACTCTTGCGCCTGAAACTTCTTTTCCCTTCATCCATGATATAATGTTACACCCAGCTCCACCGATTCCTAAAACAGCTATCTGCGGGATAGCTTCTCTAGCTATCTCTTCAATACTTCGCTCCATTTTTTTATCTCCTTTTATCTTAATTTTTTATTTTCCATAAGCTCGATTTTTATTTATACAATCGTAGATATAAAGCTTTCCAAGAGTATATCTAGATTAAATATATTAGTATACTATATTAGAATATTAGAGTATTGCAAAATGGTTAAAAAATACAAATGTAGAAATGATTTTTAGAAACCATAAAGTAAAGTGAAAAGTGAATTAAACAATAACTTTTATATACTAAAAAAGCGAAGTTTTTGCTGAGGAATCAGTCTTGGCAGAACAACCAGTAGAAACAAAAGATTATGAAGAAATTGTTGTTAAGCTTGCCCTTTCAAAAGACTACCTAAAAAAGCTCGACCAGCTTATTGACATAAAAAGAATTTTTTCAAGTAGAGCTGAGGCTTTGAGAAGATCGCTTGAGCTTCTCTTTGAAAAATACCAAGACTCACTAAAAGAGAATTAACGCCATATTAACAAAAAATCTGGAATTTCCCAAGAAATATCAACAAACAATTTTTTTTGTTTCTATATGCTTCTATTAATCGTAATACTCTTCTTTTTCTGAGAAATTCTAATTTAAAGCATGCGTTGTTATTCAGTTCTTACTACAAAGGTCCTTAATGTAATTTAGGGTATTTTTCAATGACTTGTCAATCTCGGAGTTAGCTTCATATTCCATAATTAAGTATCCATTATAATGTATTTTTTTTAATGCATTAATGAACTCTTCAAATTTAATAATTCCTTTTCCTGGAGGTAGCCTTTCATTGTCTGCTAAGTGGATGTACGCCAATTTTTTATTTGCCTTATGAACACATTCTCTAAGAGGGTAGTTTTCTTGGTGTACATGATATATGTCAATCATAACAAAAATATTGTCTTCCCCAACTTCGTCAAGCATGCGTAGCGCGTCATCAACATTATTTAACAATTGAGCATGTTGTTTACATGCAAATTCAACAACAAACGTTTTATTATACTGTCTGCAAAGTTTACCCACGTTTTTTAGGCTATCTACTGCCATTTTCCATGCATCATAGTACGAGGTCTCCAGAATAGATCCTTGAAACGCCCATCCTGCCTGAATAATGTCGCAGTCAAGTTCATTGGCGATTTTCATACATTGAGTCAAATATTCAAAGGATTTGCTCCTTACCTTTGGCTTGGGAGATGTAAGGTAAAAATTATGCGTAACGTACAAATGTCTCGTACCAATCGCAGCAACCTCTATGCCCCATTTCTGTAAAGAATTCTTGATTAAATCTACCTTCAAAGCAGTGGGCCACTCTTTAAAGTTGAGTTCAATGCCTTGATAGCCAATTAGAGATGCCTTCTCCACAATTTGTTGATGTGACAAACCAGAGTTCTCGTACATTACTGTACTAAAGCCAAGTTTCAAATTGTCCACCAAAGAAAGAGATTGTAATTGTTATCATAAATCATATTACAATATAAAAAATTTGAAAAAGAAAAAAAGGAATTTCAACTAATAATAGTTACAAACTATAGACGGAAGAATTTGCTATATCATCTTCTTTAGTTCATCCAGCCATGGGTATAATTTCTTTAACCTTTTCATTGCTTCTGCGACTTTTTCTTCGGGATATTCGTAGGGCAACAGTTTTCCACTAAAGTAGTCTGCGTAAGCCTGCATGTCGAAATATCCATGTCCGCACAGTAAGAACATTATTGTCTTCTTTTCTCCAGTCTTCTTGCATCGTAAGGCTTCATCGACAACCCCTTTAATAGCGTGGGCAGGTTCAGGAGCTGGAATTATGCCTTCGGTGTTTATGAAAATCTTAGCTGCATCAAACACTTCAACTTGGTTGTAAGCCTTTGTTTGCATCTTCTTTTCTGAGACTAATCGGCTTATGGTTGGAGCAATTCCGTGATAACGAAGCCCTCCAGCGTGAATTGGAGCAGGAATAAAGTCGTGCCCTATTGTGTGCATCGGAACCAAGGGAGTAAGTCTTGCAGTGTCTCCATGGTCAAAAGTGTATTCTCCCTTAGTAACTTTTGGGCAAGCAGTTGCTTCAGTAGCTACGAATTGTACGTCTTTAGGAGCTTTTCCAGAAACTTTGTCATAATAGAATGGCCAGAAAAGTCCTGAAAAGCTGCTTCCACCACCTATGCAGCCATAAATTACATCTGGATAGTCGTCTATGGCATCCATCTGCTTCTTTGTTTCTAATCCAATCACCGTCTGGTGTAATAATACGTGGTTAAAGACGCTTCCTATGCCATACTTCACCTTATCATTCTTAAGAGCATCCTCAACAGCTTCGCTTATCGCTATTCCCAGACTGCCAGGATTGTCAGGATCATCTTTCAGGATTTTTCTTCCACTCTCTGTTTGTTCGCTTGGGCTTGCGTAAACATCAGCACCATAAGATTCCATCATTATTCTCCGATATGGTTTTTGATTATAGCTAGCCTTTACCATGTAGACTGTACATTTCAGCCCAAACAACATACAACCAAATGCCAATGCTGAACCCCACTGTCCAGCACCTGTTTCAGTAGCCATACGTTCTGTGCCTTCCTTCATGTTGTAGTAGGCTTGGGCTACAGCAGTGTTCGGCTTGTGGCTTCCAGGAGGACTTACACCTTCGTACTTGTAGTAGATCCTAGCTGGCGTCTTCAAAGCCTTCTCAAGCGCAACAGCTCTGAAGAGGGGAGTTGGCCTCCAAAGCTTGTAGACTTCTCTCACTTCGTCAGGAATGTCAATGAATCTTTCTTTACCGATTTCTTGGCCGATAATTGCCTTGGGAAAAATCAATGGAACTATTCCAGGTCCAGGTTGTCTTTTGTCCGGTTCAATTGTTGGCGGCAAGGGCTTAGGCAAATCAGGAATAATACTGTACCATTGTTTCGGCAGTTCTTCTTCATCCAAAAGTATTTTTCTTTGCTGCATTTATTTCGCCTGTGTTTCGATTTGTTGATTTTCTATAGGAAAGAAATGTCATATTTAAATCTTATTAGTACATTTTTGTACATAATAATGAAGAACTACAAAAACTCAAAACGACCACATCAAAGAACAATAGCATAACAACAAAATCCAAAGAAGAGATGCAAATTAGTCAATACGTCTGATAATCATCTCAATTTGAAATTTTTCAAAACTGGTGCGACCGCCGAGATTCGAACCTCTAGTTCTGGTGCCCTCACTCTTGTTTTTCGTTTTTGTTTTCATATGAGGACACCGTTTAGAGGTTATGGCAGCGGTTTAAGTTAAAGTTTTCTAGTTTTGGCAATGCCTTTGCCAAGGCTGTGCCATCATACTCGTTGCTTTAAAGTTTTCATTCTTTCATTCGTTAGGGGCTCCAAGTTGGCAGGTTTGGATAGCTGTGATGAGGTAACAGAGTTTCTTTCTATTTTGAAGGCTGGGACTCGCGGCGTTTATGCCGCAGGGCTGAAGCTTTTCCAGCAATACTATTCCAGCAGAGGGTCAATAAGGGGCTTCTTGAACTGTGTGGAGTGTGAACGTTTTTTACCTAGGCATGCAAAGAGGCGCATAGCCACTGAAACACTTAACGGCTTTGCGGCTTGGCTTCAGAATCGCGGCTATGCACCGAAAACCGTCAGAGTTTATGTTGGGGCTGTTTAAAGCCTAGCCAAATACTATAATATACCCAAGTTGAAAAGTCTGAGCGTGAAAGAAGGGCAAAAGAACTTCTAGAAACATTTGGACTTTACGACCGCAGAAATAATAAAGCCAAAGGTTTTTCAAAGGGAATGAAGCGATGTCTCACAATTGCCATGGGTTTAATGAACAATCCACAATTGCTTTTCTTAGATGAGCCAACATCCGGGCTGGATGTTCAAAGCGTCTTAATAATAAAGAATGTAGTTAGACAACTTAACAAGACAGGTGTGACCATCTTCTTAACAACGCACGATATTGAGGAAGCAAATGTAACGTGCGATAGAGTTGCAATAATCCACAAAGGAAAGATAGCGGCAATAGACACTCCGGAAAGGCTTAAGAAAACCATTCAAAGCGTCCAATCAATAAAGTTGCATTTGGCAAAGTTTCACAAAATATCATGACGGAACTTGAAAGTGTTCCCACAGTGAGCGAGGTTCGCAAGGAAGGGGACAAGTTTAGGCTTTATACAAATGATCCTGCAACGGCACTATCGGGAATATGGGAATACGCAAAAGCCAACAGTTTAAAGCCAATAACTATCAACACGCTTGGACCAAGTCTGGAAGATGTGTTTGTTAGGCTCTGGGATTAGATGTAAAGACTGAAAGGAGGGATTTTCATGTTTAAAGGCAAGTTTTCTACGGCGCCATTAAAAGCTGATTTGAGCGCTTCTTGGGCAATCGCGAAGAAAGACATGCGAATTTACTATATTAAACCTGGAACTTTGATGTTTGCAATACTGTTTCCTCTTTTTATGTTTCTTTCATTTGCTGTTGGCAAAAACGCCCCAGCTGCAACTTTGATTCCAGGATTAATCTCCATCACCATTTTGTTCAGTGCGTCTTCAATCGGTTCAATGGTTATTCCTACAGAAAGACGAGTGAAAACTTTTGAAAGACTATTATCTGCCCCTATATCGTTTTATTCGATTATACTAGGTAAGACTCTGGGAGGCTTCCTCTTCAGCTTAGCCATAGCAATCGTGCCACTGCTGATTGGACTTGCATGGTTTGGAACACAAATATTTAGCCTTCTCGGATTAATCTTGGGCTTAGCGTTGCCCACCTTTTGCTTTGCCACGTTTGGAATAATGTTTTCATCCTTCCCAACTGAAAACCCCGGAGACATAATGTTATTACTCAATTTCGTTTGTCTTCCACTAATATTCATCAGTGGACTCTATATACCGATTAAAAGCCTACCAGATTGGGGGCAAGCCATCGCGGCATTATCGCCCCTAACCTATGCCAATGACCTAATCAGATACGCGTTAGAAGCAAAAACAACCTATAGCCCAGCGCTAGATTCTATAATGCTGTTACTGTTCACGGCAGTCTTCCTATACATTGGCAGAAGATTAGACAAGAAATTCCGAAAATAATGGGAGGTGAATGAACAGTGGCAAAAATGGTAGATTTACACAGCCTCATCGAGTTTTCTGAGAAAAAAGGTGCATTAACCACTATGGAGGATCGTCAACGCGTGAAGAAAAACGTGCTGGAGACGAGAAATTTCAACGTAGTGTCAATTTGTCTTGATAGTGATCAGGAGATTCCTTCTCGACCAGAACCTTACGACGTTTGCTTCTACATTATCGATGGCAATGGCACATTCACGGTAGGCAACGAAAAATTTGATTTGACCAAAGGCAACATGATTTTCGCTCCAGCCAACACAGCGCGAGGCATCAAAAGCAAAGAACGCTAATCGTGTTGGGAGTTTAGGAAGCACATTAAGAGAAAACGCGTGCATTAGCTGTTTTTTGCATAGCATGATAAGTTAACTCCATCCATAAGTTAATGAAGATGTTAAAGTAAATGCCTTCTCTTCGAGGTTTTTGGCTTGGTATTTCAAGCAAACCTATACAAAATCCACCTAATAGAAGCAAAAACACCAGAAGAAACAATTGAAAAAACCAAAGAAATCCTAAAATAAAACTAGACACACTTTTAGACGCTTTTCACACTCTTCCTCATAGCAGCATCACAAGACTTGCAAACATAATAGTCAACAACAAGTTTAAACTCCCCAGTTTCACGATCCAAAACCTTCTTGTAAACAGGAACAGCCTCACCCTCAGAAAGCCGTCGGCCACAAACACGACAAACAAGCCTCCCACCTGACATAACACACACCAACCAACCTATGGAAGTTTTAAACCTAAAAATTCTCTCATTAACGATAACTAATAGAATGCCTCGATTAAAGGGTTTTAGATTGATAAAATTGAAGTTTGATATGTTGAAGATGTTCTTGTCGCCAACTCGCGAGAACATACTGTTCTAATGTTTTGGAGGGTTATCAAACACCGGCGAGCTGAGAAGTAGTTAACGAATTGATGCGTCGCCGCTCCCGTTTATGATATAGGCTTGAATAAAGTGGCGTTGCACACGGACACCGGCAAGGGATTAAGCGTTGAAAAATACATTTCCCGCACGCGCGAAGCGTTTTTTAAACATATTTAAATATTTTAATTTCGCTAGATAACTCGGGAACGGGCAAAATGTCTGAATCTAAAATTGATAAGCGGCTTATGCGGCTTGCGAGTTCTGGGCTTTGCCCCCATGAGGATCCGGCGAAATATGCTGTGGAGTTAAGAAAGCTTGCAGACAGCGTAGCAAGAGCTGATGAAGCAGAAAAGTATTGCAGGGTTTTTAAGGCGTTGGCAGACACTACTAGGCTTAGAATATTGAAACTTTTAAATGTTAGAGAGATATGCGTTTGCGAAGTTATGATAGCACTAGACCTAACACAGCCCACGGCTTCCCATCATTTGAAAATACTGGAAAATGTGGGGCTTGTAAAAAGCAGAAAAGAGGGCAAATGGGTTTACTACAGCATCGCAAACCCAAAAATTATGGAAACATTAGCCAAGTCGGATTTTGTTAAGCTTTAACGGTATCCATACTTCTCTCTTAATTCTCTCAGCATCTGTTTAAGTTCCTGCCTAGATGGAAAGCTGATGGCGCCAACCGGACAGCGGGGTCTGCATGACTCGCAGCCTACAAGGCAGTCATAGGGTCTTGCAACCACTGCCTTCTCTCCTTGTTTTTCATAAACATGTTCGTGGCAGAATTCAACGCAGATTCCGCAACCCGTGCAAAGCTCATGGTTGATTGTCGGATACCACTTAATTTCTTTTCGCGGTATCCCTAGATACGTCTTCTCCTGGCTCAAGCTTCTCAGCTTCTAAAAGTTACGGTTAAACGCCATTGTTAGGGGGTGGTTGTAGTGTATCCATATTTCTTCCTTAGCTCTCTAAGCTGACGCTTTAATTCCTCTTGTGATGGAAAGATTATGGCTCCTGTTGGACAGCGTGGGGCGCATGATTGGCTTGGAACATTGCAGTTGTATGGGTCGTCAACAACCACTTTGTCGCCTACACGCTTGTACACTTTCATGTGGCAGTACTCGACACAGAAGTAATCGCATACCTTTGGGTTGCATTTGCTGTAGTCAATTGTCGGGTACCATTTAATCTCTTTTCTCGGCAGTCCGAAGGGATTCTGTGGAGCCATAACTTTCGGTCCGTAGTATCGTTCCTCAGCGAGGTACTTCTCCTTCTTTTCCTCGCCCATTTTAATCGCCAACCACCTTTCTAACGGCTTCTTCAACCTTTTTCATAGCCTCAGACGTTTCCATGTTTCTTAAATCCAGAGAAACCACTTGCTTGTCAAAGTCTAAGCCTTTTTCTGCAAGGGCGTCCTTGAACATTTTCCTCTGCATTCGCGGGTCGCATCCGCCTATGATAAATATTTTGTCCTTATCTGTCTCCTTCAAATAATCCCTGAAAAAGTTGTCCCCGTCGGTGACGCATAGCTGGGGATGGATGATGGCATACTCCACGTCAAGCTCGTTTCTAACGAAGTTTATAAGCTTCCACAATTCCAGCTTTGCAAACCCTGGACATTCACCAGTGCAGAAACACATTATGAATCTGGGCAATTTCCTTTCACCCATACACTTTCACCTTGGATAGAAATGACATATTAAAATATTTAAATTTATTGTTTTGAAATTATCCCTTCGCATGGAAATTTGCATTAAATTTTACATATTTTACCATTAAATTGTCCAGTATGAGCATATAATTAGGTCGTCCCGCTTAAACTGCTCCTTTAGAAATTTTATCATATCTTCCTCTTCTAGGTAAAGGTTTCCCTTCCCATCCCGCCTTAATGGAACACCCGTCTCCTTGAGCCCTTCACCACCCCCTTGGAGAATCTGTCAAAACATAGTAGGCTGGTCCAGCCGGCAATATAAGCCTCAAATTTATCAGTTCCCTTTTTGGTGACAAGCCGTTCTGCTCAATGTTGTAGACTATGGCTTTCGGCTTTAGGCTTTCAGCTAGCTGCTTAAACTCAGACCAACTTCTAAGCTTTACAACGCCCTCGCCTGAACCTTCTTTTGGCTGCAATGTCGTACTCCCTTGAATAGTAGTTATTTCCTATTTATGGGAAGAGTTCTATCTCCTTTTTGGCTCCGCACTTCACACATACAAGCCTAACGTGGGACTTGTCCTCTGTTAGGCCTTCAGCCTTCCATTCGTGGTCGCATGAGGCTTTGTCTTCTTTTATTTCGTTCATTTTGGTTCCTCAGCGTAAACTTCATATTCAAAAATTTAAATTTATTGTTTTCAAGCATAACTGAACAAACATGCGTCCACTCTTATTAACGGTCATTCACAGCAAAAACCCATAAAACTTCACTCGTCAGTATTCGCATTTTTGTCTATTCTATCGCGATGACTAAAAGAAAATAGATTTGAATATTAGCTTGAACACGGTGGTTTAATAGATCATTCAAGCCTTCGTTGAAGCACTTTCGATCCTGCAACCAATAGGATGAAGGCGAATAAGGCCAAAATCAGAATGTCCATCAGGTAAGTGATCGTTGGTGCGGGGTCATTTATTGAAATTCTCAGTGCCTCGACGGAATAGGTGAGAGGCAAAAGACGGGCGATGATTCCAAGTTGGGTTGGCATGAGTTCTAGTGGCAGAAAGGTTTCGGAGAGGAATGCCATTGGAAATCTGAGAAAGTTGGAGAGCATTTGGGCTTCAGGAACCCATTTTGCATAGGCAGAAATCAGGACGCCAAGCGCTGAAAAAGTCAATGAAGAGAATGCGATGGCTATGAAAACTAGCAGGGGATTCGCTATAAATGTTCCAGAGATAACGGTTAACGGAACAAGAACTGCGGTTGCAAGGATGAGTCCGAAGAATAAGCCTGCTAAAGTTTTTCCGAAGAGTATGATGAAGAATGAGACTGGCGCTGCAAGCAGCCTTTCAAACGTGCCGGTCTGCTTTTCAAGAACCACTGCCACCGCTTCAATTGAGGTTGTTCCGAACAAAATTACGAGGGATGTTAAACCTGAAACAATCAGTGAGGAGTTTATTTGTCCGGCGATTGAGAATGCGATAAACAATGAAACAGGCATTAAAAGGCCATAGGTAAAGTTTGGAGCTTTAAAATAGTAGACTCTGGCGTCTTTCTTTGCTATGTAAAATGCTTTAGTTAGACTTTGGATCCATGTTCTAGCCAAGGCTTTCCCCCTTCTTAGCATGTTCTTTTTCGATCGCCATAACTTCTGGGCTTAAACCTGTAATTTTAACAAAGGCATCCTCCAAGCTTGGTTTCAAGGTGTTAATGGAAACAATTTTCAGGTTATTTTCCCTGCAGAAATCAATGAGCATTGGGACAACTTCAGAGGCATCCTCAACGTAAAGCCTAAACTTGTCCCCAACCCGTGAAACGCCACTCACATACTTCAAATCCTTCAGCTGGTCTTCCACGTCTTTAGATGGGCTAAAAGACACCTCTACCACATGTTGCTCCTCAGCCTTTGCCTTAAGCTTTTCCGGGCTGTCCAAGGCAACTATTTCGCCCTGATTAATTATGGCGATGCGTTGACAGAGCTGGTCAGCCTCTTCAATGTAATGTGTTGTGAGAAAAATTGTTACGCCGTTCTCGTTAAGCTGCTTTAAAAGAGCGCGAATCACCCTTGAGCTTTGAACATCAAGGCCATTGGTAGGCTCATCTAGGAAAACTATGCGGGGTTTATGGATTAAGGCTGCCGCTATCGTCAATCGTCTTTTCATGCCTTTTGAAAAATTGCCCACCTTGTCTTCGCGTCGTTCATAAAGCCCAAAAAGCTTGAGAAGCTCAGCCGCCCTTTTACCACACTCACTTCTAGGCACACCGTAAAGTTCAGCCGCAAAAACAAGGTTGTCCCAAGCGCTCATCTCATCATAAACGTTAGAGACTTCCGGCACAACCCCTACAGATTCCTTCGCCTTTATAGATTCATGAATAATGTCGTGGCCAGCGATCAGGGCTTCACCAGACGTTGGCTTTGCCTGTCCAGTAAGCATTCGTATCGTAGATGTCTTGCCAGCTCCATTAGGACCCAATAATCCAAAAATCTCACCTTCAAACACTTCCAAGTCTACATGGTCAACAGCTAAAAAGTGCCCGTACTGCTTAGTCAAGCCCTTCGCTTTAACAATTGCCTTCATTTACTATCTCCATTTGCAACACTAATATGAGACCACTTCGTATAATATTGGTGTTTATTTATAATTCAGTTCCCTCCTAAAATGGGCTGCAAAAAGAAACAATGCAAAAACAAGTAAACACAACCCTAAAGAGAACACGCATTAATCTTCGACGTTCCGTTAAGACACTAATAGAAGGGTTTTTATGCGTAAAAGGTCTTGAGTTCATTAGTAGCAACATCTTTATGTAGCAAAGTTTTTAGGCATGTGGCGTGTAGCGCGATTTTGGAGCTAAAGCGGTTTAGCTCCGTTCAAGGTAAATGGGGGAAACCTATATGCCCAAGAAGGGAAAGAAGAAGGCTAAAGAGAAAGTTGAAGAAAAGAAAACTGAGGAAAGCAAAACAACATGCTGCCAATAAATTCCTTCGCCAATCAACCAACAATAATCCCCAACCCTATTTTTCTGCACACCCTGTTTTTCCAACAACGGATATTAGGCAGTATTCATCCTTGAACTGGACGCATCCAACGGTCATCCCCAAGAGTTCGCCCGGACGTAGGGCCGCCTCGAAGAGGACGCTGACCAGCGCTTTATCCCTCTCGTTCTCAGCTGCAGCCATCATAGCCCTAACCTCTTCGATTGTCAACAGGGATTCGGGCTTAACTTGGTTGTCCTTATCATCCCTCGTTCTAACGCTAAACCAAGCGACCTCAGGCGGTATGGGCGTCTTCTTGGCGCAGCTCCCAAACTTGGCGTACTGGACAAGCTTCCTAACAACAAGCCTCAAATCATCCTTCGTGCTCGTCCGGTAAGACTGGCTGTTTATCCACCCCCACAACACCCTCCACATCCCTTACCGAAGCACTTGAAGGATCGAACGGACAATTCCTGAATATCTTGCACAAATGGTTCGCGACTTTGGCCACCCTACCCTCAGAAAGCCCCAACGCCAGCAAATGATCTACGAAAGCCAGCAATAAATCAGAATGCCTCAGCTGAGCAAGCCTGCTGCTGGTGCTCTCAAGCCTCTTCGAATATCCATGAACGTCGATCATTTCAGAAGTCTCTAAACCCGAAGACTTAAAAATCCACTCTATGGTTAGCGCACCAGAACTAGAGGTAATGGTGCGGCCGCCGGGATTTGAACTCGGGCTGTCGGCTTTCTTCTCCTAAATTGATTGGGAGGCCGGCGTCCTAACCAGGCTAGACTACGGCCGCTTCTAGTGATTATTATGAAGGTTTGTTTAAAATTTTTGTCCATTTTTTCGATTAAGATGGGTATTCACATTAGGGGTAATTTGTCTATTAAAGCATAAATATCATGAATTTTATTATTGCTTATTTAATGTGTTGCGTCAACAAACTGTAATGTGGTCAATAAAGAGGCATGATGTAAAGCTAAGGAGTTTTATGTATGTGTGGAATTTTTGGGTGCGCATTGAAAGATGGTAAAGCTGCTCCTTTAATTCACGCCGCTCTTAAGAGACTTGAATATAGAGGCTATGATTCAGTAGGAGAAGCAACATTATTCAATGGCACCATGTACATTAAAAAAGATCAAGGAAAAATCGACGAAGTTCATAGAGAACTCAACCTCGACGATATGGAAGGAAACATAGGAATCGGACACACCAGATGGGCGACGCATGGAGCTCCCTACAAAGTAAATGCTCACCCACATACTGATTGCGAAAATAAGATCGCAGTCGTTCACAATGGCATAGTTGAAAACTTTCTAGAAATTAGAAGGGAACTTGAGGCATCAGGACACGAATTTAAGTCTAAAACTGACACAGAAGTTATTCCTCACCTTATTGAGGAAAACATGAAAAAAGGAATGATTCTCATAGAAGCTGTGCGTGAGGCATTAAAAGCCATTAAAGGTTCCTATGCTATTGCGGTTCTATCAATCTTTGAACCTGACACAATAGTATGTGCTAGAAACGAGAGTCCACTTATCATCGGCGTCAGTGAAAAAGGAACCTACTGTGCTTCAGATATTCCCGCTTTTCTTCCCTTAACAAATAGGGCGGTAATTCTTGAGAACGGAGAAATTGCCATAATAAAGTCTGATAAGTACGAAATCTGGAAAATAGAAGATTGGAGATCCATTAAAAGAGAACCCGAGCTAATTAAGTGGACTGCGGAGATGGCTGAAAAACAAGGCTACCCCCACTTTATGATCAAGGAAATATATGAACAACCAAGGTGTCTGAGAGACACTCTTAGGCTTCAGGATTTGTATCTTGATTTGATGGCGACTTTTCTAGATCGAGCTGGAGAAGTTTTTCTTGTCGCTGCGGGCACTTCATATCATGCTTGTCTTGCCGCCTCGTACATGTTTTCGGATCTCGCGTTTTTAGCGACGCATCCTGTGATTTCGTCCGAGTTCATTGAACAAGAAGGCATGGCAGTGAACATTAATAGCACAATCCTTGCTGTTAGCCAATCAGGAGAAACCACTGACACTTTGGCTGCTGTTGATTATGCTCGAAACCGTGCTGCAACAATACTTGGGTTGACTAATGTGGTTGGCTCCTCATTGACAAGGGTTTCGAGAGTATACATAGTTCAGCAGTCAGGTCCAGAGATTGGTGTTGCAGCAACAAAGACTTTTACGTCTCAGATGTCTGTTCTTGCTCAGCTCGCTTTAAGGGTGGCAAAGATTCGAGGAAAGATTGGACACCGCCAGATTGAGGAATTGGAAGAAAAGATTCGTCAAATGCCTGATATAGTTGAGCAAACAATTAAAAAGAACGATTCAGTTGCGAGGGAAGTTGCTAAGGAATTCAAAGGCAAACAAGTGTTCTTTTTCCTAGGTCGAGGAATAAGCTCCGCAACAGCGCAGGAAGCTAGGTTAAAGCTAATGGAAATTGCTTATGTTCCGTCGATTGCGTATCCAGCAGGTGAAAGCAAACATGGTCCAATAAGCCTCATTGAGCCTGGGTTTCCAGTAGTTTTCATATGCCCCAAAGATGAAACTCGAAAAACCATTATTGGGAACATAATGGAGATGAAGGCAAGAGGCGCCATAATAATTTCTGTTATCGAGGAGGGAGACGAGGAAATTAAGAGTCTTTCAGATAAATATTTCGAAGTTGCTGGTAGCCTTCCTGAAATACTTACACCAATTGCATTTATCACGCCCTTACAACTTCTAGCCTATTACATGGCAGTAGAAAAAGGACTCAATCCTGACAAACCACGAAACTTGGCGAAATCTGTAACAGTAAAATAAATAATGAGTCAATTTCTGAATTAAGCCTTGAAGCTAAATTCCTTTTGTCGTAAACTTACAAATAATATGAGTCTGAAGAAATATTAAGTTGTGGTTTCTCCCTAAGTTATATTTGTACTTGTTGTTTTTATATTGCATATCTGAAATTAGACTAAAAAAGGGGATGGTTGTTGTACGATTCGTGGGAAAACTTGATACGGGAACTCATAGGATATGGCGTACTAAAGACGCCAGCTGTCATAAGAGCGATGCGGATGGTGCCAAGACATCTTTTTCTGAAAGAAAAAGATAAAGCTGCAGCGTCAATTGATATTCCGTTACCCATAGGTTCAGGGCAAACTGTTTCTGCGCCACTTGGCTGATTTTATACGGTCAGTCAGGCGAGACATGGTTTCCATAATGAATGAAGCCCTGAAATTAGAAGTTGGCCACATCGTTCTTGAGGTTGGATCGGGGTGTGGATGGCATGCTGCAACTGTTGCTGAAATTGTGGCGCCAAGTAATGTGCCCAGAGAAAGGTGGGGCCATGTTTATTCAATTGAAATTGTTCCGGAACTTGTAGAATTAGCACAAAAAAATATAAATAACGCCAGTTACAACGAACGCGTCACAATAATCTGTAAGGATGGTTCTGAAGGTTATCCTGAGAAAGCTCCGTTTGATAGAATATACGTAACTGCTGCAGCGCCCTATATTCCTCCTCCTTTTAAGGATCAGCTAAAAAAAGGCGGCATCATTGTTATTCCAGTCGGAGCAGTTGGATTTTACCAGACGCTTCTTCGTTTAACGAAACTTAACAGCGATTTTAAAGAGGAAGACCTTGGTGGAGTCGCCTTTGTTCCCCTCGTTGGAAAACATGGACACAAGTTCTTGCATTAACTTTCTATTAATCATATACACCCTTTGTGGTGTATCTTATTTGTGCTTAGCGATTACGGAAAAATTATATGTTCGAAGTGTGTTTACCAATCCATTGTTGAGGGAACCTTGTGAGCGCTGATCTTTGGTTTTGGTTAATACTTATTTCAGCAACTGTTGCTGTGGGATTAATCATGGTTCTAATCATGGAGCGGGAAAAAGAAAAGCCACCGCAAGAGGAGCCTTCAAAGCAAGGTAAAGTGAAAACAAAGGTCTCTTTACCTCAGACCGTTCAGAAGTCGATTTCCACAGAAGTAATTTCAGAAGCTAAGGAGAAGCTTAGACTGCTTGATGTTGAAAGAGAGATTCTAAGCGATGCAGTTAGAAGACTCTATGAAGCAAGCGCCGAGGGAAAAATCACTGAGGCTGAAAGAGACCAGCTTGTTCAAAAGTACAGTATGGATCTTTCCAGGATCAAACATGGTATCGAAAAGGGCCAAACGATAGTCGCTTTGGATCAGCTTGAAAAGGTTCGTGACGAACTTGTAAAAATGTTTACTGAACAATTCGAAGAAATAAACAAGAAAATCGAGGATTTAAGGTTAAAAGTCGGCTTGTTAGACCAGTCAACAAAAGAAGCAATCGCTTCCGAAATAAAAAAGGAACTTAGTCTCATAGATCAGTTGAAGAGTCAAGCGGAGCTACAAGAGGAAACCAAAGAAGAAGAGAAAGTAACGGAGCCTAGACAGGTCGCTGAAAGACCAGCTGAGGCAAGAAAAAAGGCAAGTAAGCCAAAACCCTCACCTGAACAGGAAGCAGGCGAGGCGGAGAAAAAGGTTGAGCAAATCTTAGCTGACGTGGAACAAGTTTTGAAAAGGCTTAGCCAAATGGAAGTTGAGGAGTAAATGGCTTGGAGGGAGTCAGCTAAAGAAAGAGCAGCTGTTGAAGCTATCAAACTGATTAAGGATGGGTATATTCTCGGTGTAGGCGCCGGCTCAACGGTTGCCTGCGCTTTGAGAGAACTGGGGCGAAGAATAAAGGAGGAGCACATCCATGTTTCAATTGTTTCAGCCTCAAGTCAAACTTCTCAGCTGGCAAAAGAATACGGGATTCCCTTAACATCTCTCAATGAACATTTACACTTGAACTTGGGTATTGACGGAGCTGACCAAATTGATGGAGAGTTGAACCTTATTAAAGGCATGGGAGGTGCTTTGACAAGAGAAAAAATTGTAGCTTCAGCCTCTAAGACATTCGTAATTATTGGTGACGAATCTAAGCTCACAGACACCTTAGGGAAAAATCAGCCTTTACCAATTGAGGTTTTGCCCTTCGCTTTGCCATTTGCCACATCCAAGATAGAGAAGATGGGCGGGCAACCAGTCCTGAAAAAAAGCATCTTAGGAGATGGTCCCTTTGTTACGGATAACGGCAACTACATTCTTAACGTTGACTTTGGAATAATCAAGGATCCGTGGCAGCTCGATCGAAAGTTAAAATCTATTCCAGGCGTGGTTGAGACAGGCTTATTTTTAGGCATGGCAGACATGGCGATTATCGGTACAGAAACTGGAATTAAGGTATTGAGGAAAAAACAATAGGGAATGCCTTGTGCCAACCATGGATTATTCTATTGTTCTGACTTCGTTTTTGAGCCATTGAAAATATTCTTTATTGCCTGCTGTGATTGGCGTCGAGATTATTTCAGGCGTCTCGTATGTGTGGTTTTGAATTATGATTTTCTCAACGTCGAGAAAAAGTTCAGCTTTTGTCTTGATCAGGCATAGCCATTCTTCAGCCTTTTCGATTTGGCCTTTCCAACGGTAGATACTAGTGATTGGACCGACAATTTGAACACATCCAGCCATTTTTCTGTCGACCAAATCTTCCGCAATTTTTTCAGCTTGATCCTTGGTCTCACACGTTGTAAGAACCTGAACAAAAACGTCCATAAGCAAATCGCCTCCACAAAGGAATAGGTAGCCCAATTTATTTAAAATATTCATCAACAATGCTTTAAACAGTCTTCGACCTTATAATGCGAGAATAAATTTAAATGAAGCAACACAAACAAAGAATATTCAACAAACCCAGCCGGGGTAGCCTATTTGCGCTTGTAATAGAGATTTCCCCCGCAAATCCCCTTTTTTATTCAAGCGTTTTTTCTTGGAATCCGACCATTAGGTTGCTGAAGAATAAAAATGTGTGAGTGCGTGCGACGGAGTTATTAGGAACATTCCCTCAGAGTCCTTATTTCTTGTGTTATACTCTCAAGAGACCAAAATGAGTCTTTGTAGCATTTTTTAAACATGAGTATTCCAGTCAAGAAGTAAATTTGGCAAGGAGAGTTTCCTTGCGATTAGAAGCGCCAAAAAATATTAATCCTCTATAGACAAGTCGTACATGATACTAAATGTTGACGAATCCGCCTATGGTCGTCGTGTATGTTTTTCCGTCGGTTATTAATTTGGGTCGAATGAATGCTTGGCAGTTGGAGCAGCAAGCAGAAACTATTGCTGCCAATCTGCAAACTCTAAGCCCTTTGATTAGTTTCCCTGTCAATTTAAGGCTATTTGAATATTACAACGCAAAGTTTTCAGAGAAACAAGTAAGACGCATTGATCAGAATTTCTTTGATTATAGCCGTGGGACGCGTTTTCGGTTAAACGTGCCGTTTCAGAACCCGCCGAGAAGATTAAGATACTTAATACAGAAGTTTTTCTCCGGGGATGTTTCCGGTGATATTGACGAAGCACTTTTTGCATATTTTCTTATTGAAGAAATGAATCTAAACTCCTCGTATATTGGTCATACAAGGCCAGACAAACGTGGAGGATATCTAACAACAGACTTTGTAATTTGGGACATTTCCTTTAAGCTGGCATCTATCCTTCAAAGAAACAGATATGCGCTTCCTTTGTTGGCAGAGGTCAAGGCATTTACTGGTCAAATTGATCCAGTTAGAATTAGTCATGGATTAGCCCAGTTAAAAATATTGATATCAAATAGTTCTTTGCTTGGGCTGCTCTTTCTGGCTATCAGAAATGAACAACGTCAAAGGTACGACTCGTATTTAGTTAGGGTGGAAAGATAGTGGAACACGATCTTAGTTTCATCATAAAGGCAATAAACGATATTAACAATAGTATTTGGTTAGGAGACTTTAAGAAAGCAGTAGAAATTGCTGATTTAAATTTGAGAATTCTCAGCAAACTCGAGATTTCTGAGCTACAAAGGACAGCCATTGAATTGAGAGAGATCATCTGGCAAATTAGGAAAGACTTAAAAGAAAAGGAGATAGAGAACAGAAGGCTCTGGGTAGCAGAACAAGTATCCAAAGAGATGGAAAAGAAAGAATTGAATGCTGTTAAGAACATTTTCGGTGTTTTAGCAATTCATTTGCTCAACTTAAGAGAAACAATAAGATACTTCATGGAAGCAACATCACAAGTAACCCTTGAAGATTCCTCTAAGAAGGATTTAGAAGAAGAGCGCTTCTTGAAGGAAACCAATAGATATCGTTATACTATTCAGCGTCTTCCTGATAAATGGGAAGTTAGCGCTATTTTGGACAAAACTGCTTCTTTGTGGGATTTGGAGAACCTTAGACGAGAGCTTTCAAACTATAATTTCTGGATAGAGGAAATACACAAAAGAAGACCATCAAGAACTTTCGAGCTTTACGCACAGGATATGTATGTTCAAGTTACTGGACAAGAAAATCAGGTTGAAATGTCAATATACACGCCTGCAACAACAGACGCTAGACAAAGAGTCAACAAAATCACGGAAACTATCCTTAAGCTTCTTGCACAATAGAAATATATTTGCGAGTTATTTGTAGTTGTTGAGCTATGGTGAAACTATTTATCATTTGATATTTTCGGTAGAAGCAAAATTTTATTCATATGTCATCGAGGTTTGTTAATGGCTGGTAGTTGTTTATATATTGTTAACATGGCCGATGTTAATGGTGATGATCTTTTAGGATGATCTCTCGTATCTTTTAATTGCGGTATCCCCTCGTGTTGTAAGGGAGTAATAGGCTCGCTTTCCCATTCCTACCCTGATTACCCAATTTTTGTTTCTCATTTCTTTCAGTGCGCGGACTACCGAGGGCGAAGGTCTGTCCAATCGCTCTGCAAGGTCTGTTGGCGTTAGTCTTCCTTTGCTAAGCTCTCTCAATATTTGATATTCAAGTTCCGTTGGAACTTCAACTTCTTTTTCTTCTCTGAACACGTGGTCGGGCGTTACCGTTTTAGATTTTGACTCGATGGCGTTTTGGATTGCTTCGTATGTCCTTTCTAACAATAGATATGTGTTTGGTGCAGATACGTTCAGGATAGCCTTTATAGTTTCTGATGGAAGAATTTCCTGGGTTGTTTTTAATGCTTTTTTCTCATGTTTTTTTATTTGGGACAGCCCAACAAAGGCTCGTTGATAAATTATCTTCTTAGCGTCTTCTTGTTTAGTTACTCCTGGGAATATCTCGACTTTTGAGAGCCTACGGACCGAAGAAGTTGTAGCTTCCTTGATTGCTTCTCCGAATGTATACGTCAAGGATATTATTCCTCTTTTTCCTTGGAACCATGCTTGATTTCCATCGAAGAAGTCTGAGAGAAGTGTGTCTGAACTAACTTTATCTAACTCGTCGATTGCAAATACTGGAAGAGATCCGTTCTCTTCCAAGTGATTGATGAGCATGTCCGCAGCATGCCGTGCATCTATCTTGACGGAAGTGAGTATTGTCTCGATATCAGGTTGATTAAGTTTGTTGACAAGCCATTTTATACCCTTCTCCGCAGCATCTGAGGTCAATACAAGAGGGGAAAAATTAGTCCAAAAGCTTCTGTGATTTTTCGTGCGATCCACGGTGCGTATTTTTGTGTGCTTTCTTTAAGTATACCTTCTTTTTTCTTAAATTGTGAAACTTCCCAAACTCCAGAGATAACGGACCTATAAAATGCGTCATCAAGCTCTTTGATATTGGAAGCTGCCTTGGCTCCTTTTACTGTAATCGTTACTGGTATAATTTTAGTATCTCTCGAATTTGATAAAGCGTGCCATAATACTCCTTGCATTGCTGTTGTTTTACCGACTCCTCTCGTGCCATATATGGAAATCCTGCGTTCTTGACTAACTATTTTGGGTGTTTGTTGCATTGCGAAGCTTTCTATGTCGTGATAAAGTAAGGTAAACAGTTCATCTTCGTATGAGACCAGTTCTTTTGTCATGAATTGTTGTGCAGCGGTTAGAATGTAGGGGTATGGCATAATTAACATGATTTTAGGTTATTAATATATAAAGATTAAGTTAAAATTAACATTGTGAATTTTTTTAGGACTTATTGGCTTTATGTTGTGGAAAATGCCTTGAATCAAGATAAATACAAGATCACTGAAATATGTAACCCTTTTAATGTCTTCGCAAAAGTCGCCAAGAAGGAGTCAATTCTTCAATTCAAGATCCTTTAGAAGAATGGAAGGAATTCCTGAGAAATATACAAACTCAGCATACTTAGTCAATAACGATCATAATTTATTTTTTGTCATTGTTGTTTTTGTTCCTCTATTTGTGTTATCTGTTCGAAGACGTTTTTTAGGTGGGTTTGTTTTTGGTCTACTTCGCCGGCTTTGTTGTATGCTTTCTTGATGTGGTCGTATAGGGTGTTCCATTCTTTTTCTACGTCTTTGAGTGATGTGGAGAGTTAGCAACGAACTTATGGCAATGCTGAAAAACCTACCTAAAAACAATCAAAAAATATTCGGAGAAGCCACCTACAACACATTCAAGCAAACATTTCAAAGAACGAGAAAACGACTTGCATACACACTTCAAAACCCAAGACTTGAGAAGATAACCCTTCACACCTTCAGACATTGGAAGGCAACAATGCTTTACCACCAGACAAAAGACCCCTACTACGTCAAACAATTCCTCGGACACAAAACCCTGAAAAACACAGAAATCTACATAACCGTTGAAAGGACAATATTCGGAGAATACAGCGACGAATTCTCCGTAAAAGTAGCAACTAAACCAGAAGAGATCAAGGCACTACTTGAAACAGGCTTTGAATACGTATGCCAAAAGGACGACTTAATGTTTTTTAGGAAGCACAGATGAAAATATACCGAGGTAATCAAAAAAGTAGCCGGGGTAGCCTAGCTTGGTTTGGGCGCCAGACTCATAATCTGGAGAACAAAAAAGGGCAAGCGTCCAATGTCCAGAGGTCGCGGGTTCGAATCCCGCCCCCGGCACTAAGGAACACTTGTTTTTTAGAAAAACGATTAATGAACATCGGCTTTTTGGGCAAGGATCTGTGGTCAATTTTGGGTTAGAATAGATGTATTTTTTTTGGGGTTTATTATTGGGGAATTTAAATATATGCGATTGGAAAAATTGTTTTGCGAGGTAATAATTTGCTTCTAAATAAAGGTTGCCCTATTGAGTTGTTGCTCGTTGAACAAGTGAAGAACGAGACGTGTTCTGTAAGGATGATCTCTAATCTGTTTCCTTCAAGGCCAGAGCTCAATTTTAACATGGAACAGATTTGCATAAAACTCAATGATGACCAATATCTACTTCCTTACTGCAATGTTACGAGCATTGAGGAAAAAAGATCTGAGAAAACTCTGGAACTTGTGCTACGTGGAAACCTTAACAGTCTGGATAACCTACCTTTTTTGCTCAAGTTGAAGTTTACGTCTGAACCCTTAAGAGTGAAGATTGAAGGTGAAATGCTGGAATTACCTTCAAAAGTAGAATTAGCTGCGTTCAATACTTGCTTCATGAGTCGCCTATTCTCCAACGAGAATTGCCCTCCCTTCGAGATGGCTCGAAAGTCCTTCGCTTTCTTCGAAGGCAAAGGGTTCAGCTGGATTTCAGATGCAGAACGTGGTCGTTCTGAGTATCATAAAGGAAGTGATGATGGAGGTCCTTGGATTCAGCTCTTCAGAACTGCGAAGTATGCTCAGTCCAGTCTAAGCTGGTCTTCCTCAAATGATCTGGCAGCTTCTCCGTTGGTTGGGTGGGTTGCGAATGACGGAGCATATATGATTTCGTTGGCTAGTGAAAACGCCTATCATGTTGGTATTCGATGGGGACCATGTTTGCACAGCGATGTTGCTTTTGAAATGGATGCCGAAAAGACAAATCCACGTTTCAGAAGCATAGTCTATATTACTCCAGCAGACATGGACCTATTACGGAAAATGTATAAAGAAGACTTTAGTGTAGAAAGCTCTTGGATGTCCATTTCTGAAGACGCTTTGTGGCCTTATTCGCCTGGCATATTACTTGGCAGCTTCGAAGATGAAGACCTAAAATCATGGCACTTCAATGAAGGAACCTTCAAACCATATAAAAGTGAAGGCACATGGATAAATGGAAACCTTGTAAAAATGCAATATCCAGAAGGCGTAACCGAAGGCAAGGGCTCCGCAATCTGGGAAGTCCCAGCTGGAAAGAAGGAAGCAACCTTAAACAGATTCCTAACGTTCAATGGAGATTGTCCTATAACTCACATCGCCTTTGATGCTATTAACCACGGTGAAGAAGATGTTGAAATCAATGTGTCAATTGAAGATGAACACCGAATTGTTGCAAAGAAAACCTTCACCATACGTTACTGGGCTAATCAGCGCCTTTTGATACCTATTCACGAAAAAACCAAAAATAGCTGTTTAAACCTTATCCTCAAAATCAGAGAACAAGAAGAACCCGTAAAGATCGTTCTTGACAACCTTAGAGTGTTTTGCAAAGCTAAGTAGTGTTTGGATATAAGATTAATATAAGATGCCCTGACTGCGGAATTAGGCTAAAAAATGGAGAGGCTATTGGACACTTTATATGTGGATATATTGGATTTCAGTTAGAATTTAAAATAGATAATTTTTCTCTTTCATGCCATAAATGTACAAAAGATCTTAAGACAGTAGGCGTAGTTCACCGAAGGATCAGCAATTGTTATAAATGCTCATATGAACACCTTTTTAGTATTTTAATAATTGTTTTCATTTATAAAAAATGCAATGAGGAATTTTCATTTGATCAAGCAATTCTTAAGCCGATTTTTGAATATCAGTAAAGTGAAGAGGTAAAGGAAACATTCAAACTAAACATTATCGCAAATGAAATAGAAAGAACTGTCGGATAATTGAAAGTTAACTTATAAATATTATAGAATTTTTAAAAACCTTGCCATAATCTTTGAAATTTAATTAGAATTTTTAATAGTTATACTAAGACCTGCCTATGAGTAGGTATTGAAGACAACTTAGTTTGGTTGTTATGTTGCTATGAAAATAATGCATATTAAGTATTATTTTCTATTTTTGGATTGTTGAGCCATTCCTTTAAGAGGAGTTAGGTTTGAAGCCTTTTAGCTTTGTTCATGTTGCTGACCTTCATTTGGGCTACGAACAGTACAACATGGCAACCAGAAGAGAAGATTTTGACCGAGCCTTCCACGAAGTTGTGGATAAGACGATTGAATTAAAACCTGATTTTATGATTATAGCAGGAGATCTTTTTCATCAAGCACGTCCCTCAAACGCAACATTGGAAAGTGCTATCAAATGTTTTAGGAAAATCAATTCAGCAGGCATCCGTGTGTTTGCTGTTGATGGGTCGCATGATGCTGCTCCCAACATAATTACTGGAACGATTCTTAATCCATTAGATAGTGCTGGCCTTCTCTATTACTTGCCTAGACATGAGGGAGCATGCTGGAATAATGGTAACTATTACATATACGGAATTCCAAACTTCAGAACCCGCTTCCGCACAGAGGCTCAATTACCAATCTTTTACGAAATGAAAAAGCCTAAACCTAAACCAGACATTTTCAACATTTTTGTTTTTCATATGGCTCTTGATGTGCCAGAAATAATGAAGGGAATGCCAGCACGTTTTGCGGAGGCTTCGCCTGATTTTATTCCAAGTGGTTTTGATTATTATGCTGGAGGTCACCTTCATAGGCCTTGGCAGTTTCCTTTCAAAAGAGCGCTACTGGTCTATAGTGGTGCAACAGAAACAGTTAGCTACGAAGACGCAATGGTAGAAAAGGGGTTCTATCACGTAACTGTACGACAAAAAAACGAAATGGAGATAGCAAGAATCAAACTTGAAACACCTCGTCTGTTCAAAATTCTTGAGAAAGATTGCACAGGCCTTATGCCACAAAAAATCACCGAGTTAGCTGTTGAGGCAGTAAGAGAGGCAGATGAGCCTGGAGCCATAATTGTTCCTGTGCTGAAAGGAACCTTACCAGCCGAATCAAGCCGCAGACAGATCGACTTGGCTAAGATCAGAGAAGCCGCTGAGCAAGCTCTTTTGGTTCATGTTTTAGTTACCTTAAAAGAGATGGATATACCTGAAGATACAATACGCACCATATTCGAAGGCGAACTGTCGGATTTAAGAACAAGATCTTTCGAGTATTTCCACCAATTCTTTTTACAAAGATATAAGGAAGAAAAGGCTGAAAAAATTGCCCATTTGGCCCTTGATTTGCTTCATCTTTTAGTGAAGGGGGAAGAGGAAAAGGCAATATCTCTTTTGGAGGAGAGGATTAATGAAAATTGAAAGTATAGAACTCGAAAACATTAGATCTCACATAAAAACCCATATAGATTTTAATGAAGGATTTAATTGTCTCATTGGAGGCCTCGGAACAGGAAAATCCAGTATTTTATACGCGGTTGATTTTGCTTTTTTTGGCGAACCAATTGGTAGAAGCTACGATTACCTACTTCGAGAAGACGCGGAATATGGTAAGGTCGCTTTAAAATTTGTTAACAACGGAAAAGAATACATTATTCAAAGAGCATTAAAGCGGCAAAACGACCGAATTAGCCAAGACACAGAGCAACTTGTACTTAAAGAAGAAGGCAACATCATTGCTGAAATGAAAAACGAAGCAGTTACCGAGCAGTTGTTTCAAATTACAGGTTTTGACAAAGAGATTTTTAGAGAAATCATATGGATGAGACAAGAACACTTAAAAGACGTTTTAAATATGACGCCTATTGAAAGACAAAAAAAGTTTGATCAACTTTTTAACCTTTCAGACTACGACATTGCGTGGACAAACCTTAGACCGATTATAACAGGACTAGAAAAAGAACTAGCGATCCTTCAACGAGACCCTGATGTTGTAGGCATCGAAGAGCTGATGGTTCAACATCAAGAAACACTTCATGAGCATGAAACAAAGGAAAAAGAGTACGAAGAAACTAAAAACATGCTTTCTCAGGCTGAGAAAAGATACCTGTTAGCGTCAGCACGGTTAGAGGAGCTTGAAACTGTCCGGCGGACGAATGAGCAGCTTCACAGAGAAGAATCGATCCTTAGTTCAAAGTATGCAGGTGTTCAACAATCCTCTCTTAGACTTGCAGAAGAAATTCTAAAGCGTAAGGCTAGAATTGAAGGTCTAGAAAAACGCCTTGCCATTCAAAATTCTCAGGTACTTTCTTGCCAAGATAAACTAAGAGAGATCGGGGTGCCTCCTGAACTTTCATTCGAAAGGCTTCGAAATTATTGTCAGGCGCTGCAAGCGGAGATACAGGGAAACATAGGCCAGGAGGAGAACCTAAAGTCTGACATTAGTAAGTCAACAGCACGAATCTCAAACCTCATTAAGGAAAATACTTGTCCCTTATGTCTTCAAACCCTTGAACCCGCCTACAAAGAGAAACTGATTCAAAGGCTGTACAATGAAATATCTGAAAACAAGAAGCAGCTTACAGACATTGAAAAAACGACAAAAAGGTATGAGGCTAACAAAGCTATTATTGATACTGTTATTCAGAATTTTCAGAATATTCAGACCCGAATTGAAGAAATAACGAGACAAATGGAAGAAGAGAAAAAGATCTTAGATGAAACACAACATCGTTTTGAACAGAGCCAAAAAGACGAAAAAATGATCGAAGCAGAACTGGCTTCGCTTCGTTCAAAAATAAGAGAATTCGTCATTACTGATTTAGAAAACGCACAGAGAGAATTCAATATTGCCTATGAAGAATACTCCGATCTTAAGCACAAAGCTCAAAATATCGAGTTAGGCAAGGCTGAAATCATTAAGAGAATACAAACAATAGAGGAGAGATTGAAAATCGCGCAACAAAAGAAAGCAAGGCTTGAAAAGGTAGAAAAGACAATTACGCTTGCCCAGGAGATTAGACAAGCATATAGAAGCATCCAGCCTAGACTAAGAACAGAATTCGTCAGATACCTTGAAAGAATCGTTCAACAAGTTTTGGACGAACTGTCTGGAGTTGAAGGGGCAACATTTTCGATAAGGATTGATGAAAACTACACTCCAATAATCGAAATAGAGAAAAATCGTGAAAGAAGCATTTTAAACCTTTCAGGGGGCGAAAGAACACTTTTAGCTTTCGCGTACCGTCTAGGGCTGGGACAACTTATCATGCAATGGAAAGTGGGACATGGACTTCCATTGCTTATTTTAGATGAACCTACTGAAAGCTTAGGCAGAGAGGACGGTTCTATAGATCGTCTGGCAGAATCAATTTCACGACTGAAAACTGTTGAACAAATAATTGCAGTATCTCATAATGAGAACTTTGCCGATAAAGCTGACCATGTTATAAAGCTAGAGAAACTCGAAAACAGAAGCGTCACATTTATAGAGCGTTAGTTCGGAGAGCTTAAACGATGCTGAAAATAGGATGTTGCGGATATCCGGTTAACACTAGAAAGTACCAAGAAACTTTTACGGTTGTCGAGCTAAACAGTACCTTTTACAAGTATCCTCGACCGCAAACGGCAAAAAGATGGAGAGAAACGGCGCTGAATGGCTTTGAGTTTACGGTGAAGGTACATCAAGACATTACACATAAATACAGAATGACCCTTGAACGAACCAGTGAATCTATCAATACAATAAAAGTAATATGTAACATACTAGATGCTAAGGTCATCTTGTTTCAGACACCTGCTTCCTACGGACCTGATAGAATACAGGAAGCTGCAAAATTCTTTGAGCACCTTAGTCGAGACGACCTAACAGTTGTTTGGGAACCAAGAGGGCCTCTATGGCAAAAACCAGAGATTCTCGAAAAACTCAAAACAGTGCTTGAAAGAATAGATGTTTCGCATGTTACAGACCCTTTCCTAGCAATGCCGGTTTATACCGGTAAAGTGGCTTATTTCAGGCTTCATGGACATGGCGAAAGAATGTACTATTACCAGTACTCTAATGATGAGCTGAGAAGTCTGCGTGAAAAAATGAGGCGTCTTGAAACAAGTGGAAAACAAGTTTATGTCTTTTTCAACAATCTCACAATGTTTCAAGACGCTCAAAGATTCTTGTCATTCGTGAAATCAGGCGTTTTTCAAAAACTGGAAACCAGCAATAGGGAAACGTTAGAAAAAGTACTAAAAAGAATCAGGTACCCGACAACAAAGAACACGTTGATTTCTCAAATTGGTTGGAGACTCATTGAGCTAGAAGATCAAAGACAAGTCCGAATGGCTAAGTTGTTCAGAAAACTAGTATATGAAGTCTATAGTAGTCCAGAGGCTATAGTGAGCGAACTTGGGCTGTGACCACCCTTTTATAACATCATTTACCAATATTTAAAAGGTAAGTTTTCCATGTACTCGTTAAAAGACTTGATAACGATTTCACCTGCAGCTCGGTACTTCAGAACCTTGACAAGTGCGGAAGCTAGCTCCAACGTCGTTACGACAGGTATATTAAATTCGACCGCAAGCCTCCGAATCGTGTATTCGTCTTCAAGAATTTCCGCCTTTCCTTCTTCGGAGTTGGCAGTTGGAATGTTGATGACGAGGCTCACCTTTCTCTCGAGCAGGTAGTTAAGGATGTTGGGTTTCTTTTGAGGTTCCTTAACCTTATGAAGGACAGCAACTGAGTTAAGGCCTGCCTTGCGGAATACGTAAGCCGTATGTTCCGTAGCATAGAGAACAAAGCCTAAATCTCTAAGGGCTCTGGCTAGTGGTATAACCTTTTTCTTCATTGTTTCCCCACCTACCGTGATCAAAACCGAACTGCCCTGCTTCGGTATATCAAACTCAACAGACTGTAAAGCTTTTAGTAGGGCGTCAGCGAAGTTTTCACCGAGACAAGCAGCTTCGCCTGTACTCAGCATTTCGACGCCTAGTATTGGGTCAGCGCCTGTTAGCCTCATGAAGCTGAATTGAGGAACTTTTACGCCTACGTGTGGTGCTGGTGGTATCTCAACAATCCGCAGGTCACGAAGCGTCTTTCCAAGCATGATGGCAGTGGAAACTTCGATTAAGTTTACTCCCCTCGTCTTGCTTACGTAGGGCAGCGACCTTGAGGCGCGAAGGTTACATTCAATTACTGATACTTCTCCATCTTTAACTAGATATTGAATGTTGAATGGTCCCTTGATTTTTAAGGCTCTGGCAATTGCCTTTGAGTAATCTTCTATCTTCTTTATGATCTTGTTACTCAAAGTTTGTGGAGGAATACTCATGACTGCGTCGCCACTGTGGATTCCAGCTTGTTCAACATGTTCGATCACTGCGCCGATCAAAGTGTTTTCGCCGTCAGACACGCCGTCAACTTCTACTTCCTTGGCTCCGGCAACGAATTTCGAGATTACTACTGGGTGCTCTTGTGAAACTGTTGCTGCCAGCTCAAGGTAATTCCTCAGATCAGTCTTGTTTTGAGCAATCCTCATCGCATAGCCGGATAAAACGTAGCTTGGGCGTACGAGAACAGGGTAGCCTATTGCCTCAGCGAACGTTTCTGCCTCCTCTATTGTCGTAAGCTTGCTCCATTTTGGTTGTGGAATTCCAAGACGATCCAACATCGCGCTGAACTTTGACCTGTCTTCTGCCTGGTCTATACTTTCGCTCGACGTTCCTAGCAAGTTGACTCCAGCCTTGAAAAGATTCATCGCCAAATTGTTCGGAATCTGGCCCCCAACGCTACCTATTGCGCCTAGAGGTCTCTCTTTTTCGTATATGTCGAGTATTCTTTCCACGGTCAGTTCCTCGAAATACAGCTTATCTGAAACATCGTAGTCTGTTGAAACGGTTTCTGGGTTATAGTTAACCATAATAGCTTCGTCTATTCCATGATTCTTTAAAGCCCAGATCGTGTTAACTCCTCCCCAGTCAAACTCGACGCTTGATCCTATCCTAAAAACTCCGGCGCCAAGAACTATCACCTTTTTCTTGTCATAAGTGAATTTTAGATCATCTTCATCGCCGTGATAGGATAAATACAAATAGTTAGTTTTAGCTGGCCACTCTGCAGCCAGCGTATCAATTTGTTTAACAACCGGAGTTATGCCATTTTTCTTTCTAAAGATTCTAACCGTAGACTCGTCAATACCCAAGCACTTGGCAATCTGGCCGTCTGAGAATCCTAAACGTTTCGCTTCGCGAATTAGTTCTGAGGCTCGGCTGCTATTCAGGCTAAGGGTTTTTAGTCGTTTCTCCATATCGATTATATTCTTTATTTTATACAGAAACCAAGGATCGATGCCTGATAGTTTATAAATTTTTTTTATAGTGATCCCCATTTTGATAGCATCCACTATTCTGAAAAGTCTCTCGTCTGTTGGGTTTGCCAGCGCATCAGTCAGCGATTCGAACGATACCGATGCATTATCCCCATTGCCCACAACCCCAATCTTTCCAATGTCAAGCATTCGAACAGCTTTCTGAATAGCCTCTTCGAAGTTTCGCCCTATCGCCATCACCTCGCCGACAGACTTCATCTGAGGACCTAAATGTGGATCAACATTTCTGAACTTTCTGAGGTCCCAGCGAGGAATCTTAACTACCAGATAATCAAGCGCAGGTTCAAAACATGCAGTTGTTACGCCAGTGACCTTGTTAACGAGTTCAGGTAAAAGGTAACCAATAGCCAACTTAGCGGCAATATACGCAAGTGGGTAGCCAGTCGCTTTACTTGCTAAGGCTGAGCTTCTCGACATTCGAGCGTTAACCTCTATTGCCCGAAACTCTTCTGATTTTGGATGAAGAGCCCATTGGATGTTGCATTCACCAATTATGCCGAGGCTTTGGATGGTCTTGATTGAAGCGGACCTGAGTAGGTGATATTCGCGGTTCGTCAAAGTCTGTGAAGGCGCGACAACAATTGAATCTCCCGTGTGTATACCCATAGGGTCAAAGTTCTCCATGTTGCAGACAGTTAAACAATTGTTCTCGTAGTCCCGCATTACCTCATACTCAATCTCCTTCCATTTTCCAATGTATTCCTCAACCAGAACTTGTGTAATCATGCTTTGAGCAAGTGCCCTACTAACAATGTCTTTAAGCTCCTTCTCATTGTAGGCCACTCCTGACCCCTTCCCCCCGAGAGTATAAGCCACTCTTAGAATGACTGGATAGTTAAGCTCCTCAGCAATCTCTAGGGCTTGGCGAACCGAGGTTGCCGACTTACTTCTTGGTATAGGAATATTTGCTCTAATCATTGCTTGCCTGAATAGTTCTCTGTCTTCCGTGTCTTCAATAGCCTTTATAGGAGTGCCTAAGACCTTAACATCATATTTTTCGAGTACACCAGACTGAGCCAGCTTAACGCCGCAGTTTAGAGCTGTTTGCCCACCGAAGCTGAGAAGAATTCCGTCAGGATCTTCTTTTTTGATCACCGCTTCAACGTATTCTGGAGAAACAGGTAACAGGTAAATCTTGTCTGCCAGTCGCGGATCGGTTTGTATCGTAGCAATGTTAGGATTAATAAGTACGGTTTCTATACCCTCTTCCTTCATTGCCTTAAGACACTGACTTCCAGAATAGTCAAACTCCGCTGCTTCGCCGATTTTGATCGGTCCACTTCCAAGAACTACCACCTTACGTACCCAATCAAACTTCGGCATCTCAACTGATGCTCCTCAAAAATTTTTCAAAAAGAAAAACTGTGTCATAAGGTCCTGGGCCCGCCTCAGGGTGCCACTGGACAGAGAAGGTTTTGCCATTTTTGTGCCTAACGCCTTCAACTGTTTTGTCATTGGCATTAATGTACCAGATTTCGAGGTCTGTATTCTTTAAAGATTCAGGCTTCGTAGCATATCCGTGATTCTGTGTGGTAATGTAACATCTTCCAGTTTCAAGATCGTATGCAGGCTGATTCTGAGACCTGTGTCCATACTTTAACTTGTAAGTGTCCCCTCCAAGCGCCAAGGAAAGAACATGTGTTCCCTGGCATATCCCCATGATTGGGATCTCTTCCTCGACAAGACGTCTCACTGTTGCAATGCACTCTTTTGGCAGAAGTTTCGGATCACCTGGACCGTTACTCAGAACAACGCCGTCGGGCTCAAAACTCATTATTTGCTCAAAGGAAAAATTATAAGGTACACGTATAACGTCTACTTGAAAACTAAGTAGATCTCGTATAATTCCTGCTTTGACTCCGTAGTCAATCAAGACCACTTTCATCTTACCGATATTATCATATATGATGGGGTTCTTTATTGTAACTTCGCTGCATAGATCACGCATGTTCGGGTCGGGAATTCGTTTAGCTTCATCCAGAAGTTCTTCAATGTCAGGTTCTACGTCTTTTTCGCATACTTCTAGAATGCCAAGCATAACACCTTTTTCTCTCAGCTTCTTTGTCAGTCTTCTCGTGTCAATGCCAAAGATTCCTGGAATTCCTTCACTTCTAAGCCACTGGTCAAGGGTTCGTTCAGAGGCCCAATGGTGTGGTTTTTGGCAGAGTTCCTGAATAACTAAGCCTGTGACTTTAATACTTTTAGACTCGAAATGCAAAGGAATACCAAATTTGTTAGCTCCGTTTCGGTAATTTGGGACTCCATAATTGCCTATTAAAGGATAAGTCAAAGTCAAAATTTGACCGTGGTAAGACGGATCTGTTAGAGACTCTGGATATCCAACCATTGATGTTGAAAAAACGACTTCTCCTGAAACTTTACATGGAGCCCCAAACCCTTTACCGAAAAAAAGCGTTCCATCTTCCAGTACAAGTACAGCTTTTCCGACTTTCTTAGGGCGAGACTTTGTTTCCAATCGACCCTTCCCCAAGCAGATTAAAAACTAAAATTTAAACATTATGGTTCAAAATTTTTGGCTGTCAAGAATTTAAAACATTGATAATACAGTCTTCTAATCTCTTATGAGCAAATGAAAGCTTGTTATTCGTTTCTGAAATCCATCTTTTGGTTCTGGATATAGTTTCTGAACGAGCCGTTATCATTCTTTTTACCTCTTCTGGAGCAGGCCCACCTCTGACATTGTATGATTCCACGATGCGTGACGCATTCATGATGCTGGAGATTTCTTGTGGTGTAAGCGGAAGAGCATGTCCAAGAACTTGTTTTGTAATTTCAGAAACAAGTTCAATGGTTAAATCTTGAAAAGATCTGCCTTCTTCAAGCAGTTTTTTCACTATTATGCCCACGATTTTATGAGAAGTTCTGAACGGAATCTTATGGCTTCGAACAAGCATGTTAGCAAGCTCAGTGGCTGATAAAAAAGACAATGAATGTTTATGCAGCACATTGGATTTTACAGTAAGGTTTGAGACTATTTTGTCAAGCATCGACAAACAGTCGTCCACTGTATCTATAGATTGCCAAAGTTTCGGTGTTACTTCCTGAAAATCCATGTTATACGTTGATGGAAGAGACATGAGAACTGCGGCTGAACCAGTGAAATTGCCTAAAACCATGGTCATTCTTGCCCGTATAACTTCTAGTATGTCTGGGTTCTTTTTCTGTGGCATTATGCTACTTGTGAAGGCGAACTCGTCTGGAAGTTCAATTATTCCAAATTCCATTGTGCTCCATATTTCAAAATCCTCAACGAGTCGTGTTACATCAACAGCTAAAATTGTCAGTTCTGCCATAACTTCTAAAAGAAAATCCCGAGCAGTCACGGCGTCAACTGAGTTTTCAAGAACCTCATCAAATCCGAGTAGCTCAGCTACTCTTTCTCTATTTATTGGAAAACTTGTGGTTGCTAATGCTCCTGCTCCCATTGGGCAAAGGTTTACGTTAGCAAAAGTCTCTTGAAGACGTGTAATTGTTCTTTGAAGCGCGTCGAATTGTGCAACGATGTAGTGAGCAAACGTTATAGGCTGAGCTGGCTGAAGATGCGTGTATCCAGGCACAATTGTAAGAAGATGCTTACTAGCCAGCTGAAGCATCGCCTCTTGCAAGTCAATTAAAGTTTTTATCATGCTGATGATTTCTTCTCGAAGTTCCATCCTTATTGCTGTAGTAACTTGGTCGTTTCTGCTTTTTGCCAAGTTTAGGTTTCCGCCACCATCTTGACCCGTATATTCGATGATTTTTTCCTCAACAGCCATGTGGCCGTCTTCCATGCTTGAAGAAAGTCTTATTTTGCCATATAGATTACCAAGCGCCTTCAGAATTTTACATCCATCAACCTTATTGAGAATGTTGCATTCAACCAACATGAGAACATGAGCTTTATTGATCTCAATTACGTGTTTCAAAATCTTTCTGTCAATTAAAGCAGATGATGTAAATTTTACAACGTCCTTTCTGGCTGATGAAAGTCGCCCTTTTCTAAGCAGATCCGACATTCTTCTTCGCCACTGTCTTCTGTTTAAGAGCGTTGGCTACTTTCGTCGGCAGCCCCCATAGCTCTATGAACCCAGCTGCGGATGACTGATTAAATGTGGTCTTGATGTTGTACGTTGCCAAGTTCACGTCATAAAGTGAATTCTGTGATGAGCGACCTACAACTTGAAGTCCTCCTTTGTATAGCTTGAGCTTGACTTTGCCATTAAGGCGTGACTGCGTAGACTCGATGAAGGCGTCAAGATCGTCTCTTAGTGGATCCTTCCACAGTCCCGTGTAAACTAGGTTTGTCCATAAGGCGTCAACTTGTTGCTTGAAACCAAGCTCGTGTCTCGTCAAAACTAGCTTTTCAAGATCCTTATGTGCCTCAATGATAACTGTAGCTGCTGGACACTCGTAAACTTCGCGTGACTTAATTCCGATAAGCCGATCTTCGATGTGGTCAATGCGTCCTACGCCATTTCGACCAGCAACGACATTAATGTAATTAATTAAGGCCACCGGATCCATTGTCTCGCCGTTAACCACTTTTGGAACACCATTTTCAAACTCCAATGTTAAATATTCGGGTTTGTCTGGCGCCTTTTCTGGAGACACGGTCCATTCGAACACATCTTCAGGCGGTTCTTTTTCTGGATTTTCTAGGACTCCACATTCGATTGAACGCCCCCAAAGGTTTTGGTCAATGCTGTACGGCTTTTTAATGCTTACTGGAACTGGAATTCCATGTTTCTTGGCAAAATCAATTTCTGCTTCTCGATCCATGTTCCATTCTCGAACAGGCGCAATGACTGAAATTTCTGGTGCAAGAGCCTTGGCGGTAACTTCTATTCGAACTTGGTCGTTGCCTTTTCCTGTGCATCCATGTGCAATGACATCGGCGCCTTCATTTTTTGCTATTTCAACGAGTTTTTCTGCTATTAGTGGTCTAGAAAGGGCTGTGCTTACAGGATACTTTCCTTCGTATAGAGCATTAGCCTTTATTGCGGGAAACACATAGTTTTCTACAAACTCTTCTTTAGTATCTAATGAATAATGTTTGAGAACGCCAAGATTCTCTGCTTTTTTCGCGATTGTACTTAGATCCTCTTTTTGCCCCACATCAAGAGTAACGGTGATAACGTTTGCATTGTATTTTTCCTGAAGCCACTTCAGAAGAACTGATGTGTCAAGACCTCCTGAGTAGGCTAAGACTATTTTCATACTTCATCCCTTTTTATGGAGAGAAAAGAGAAATCCTTATATATCCTTTTTGGTCAAAATATGCCAGAAAAAACATAAAGTGACCAAAAATGGTCGAAACTTTGGCAAAAACAATCCAAACACTCATTGAACAAGACTACTCGATACAAGACGCTTTAGAAAGAGATTATGCAAATTATAGCGCAATAGCGCGAATGCTTAAACCAAAAGTTGAAGAGATTTTAGGTAAAAAAGTAACGATTGAAGGATTAATTACTTCCGTAAAAAGAGCTAAACCTCTTTATGTTTCACGAAAAGATTTTCATAAGATAATTGCAGGAAGCGTTATAAGCCTAAGAACCGATGTTGCCAAAATTTCGCTTGAGAAAACCCGAAAGAATTTGGAAAAAGCAAGACTTGTTTCCGTGAATTTTCCGGAAGCCTTTTTCCAGGTTTTGGAAGGAACAACCACCTTAACCCTAATTACGGATCAACGTATCTTCAACGAAATTAAGTCAATCTTTATAGATGAAGAGAAACTTGAGGAAAAACAAAACCTTGCTGCTATCATGGTACAGAGCCCAAAAGATATTGTTGACACTCCTGGATGCGTTGTGGCTTTTTACAATCCAATTGCGAGAAGCAGAATAAACATTGAGGAAACGATTAGTTGCCATAATGAAACAATCATCGTTCTGAAAATGGAGGATGCTGCCAAAGCTTTCAGCATATTATCGGATCTTGTTGCAAACGCCAGGAAAAGAGCAATCTAACCTTGCAGATAAGGTTCAACTTTTTTGCTTAGAGATACTGTTCTAGGAATTGTTTAGCCATTTGGAATCCAGTTTCAGCTGTGAAGAATGGGTCTTCGTGCTCTATGCTGAGGACGTAGTCGTATTTTACTTCTTTTAATGCTGTTAAATATGCGGTCCAGTTAATGTTTCCCCAGCCTGGAATTCGGTATCTCCACCAGCCCCTGCCAAGTATTCCTACCTGTCTAAGTTTATGCTCTATTATTTCTGTATCCTTTGCGTGAGTGTGATATATTCTGTCTCCGAATTTGTGAACTGCCTCAACATAGTCGATTTTTTGCCACATCAAGTGCGACGGGTCAAAGTTTAATCCCAAAGTCTTATCAGGAATAGCTTCTAAGGCTTCTTGGAATGTATCCAGCCCCTGCAGGTTAGTCTCAAACCAGTTTTCCATAGCGATTTTAATACCTTGTTCTTTTGCCTTGTCAATCAAAGGGGCAAACACGTTCGGAAAATCTTCTCTTAATGTTTGAATTTTATTTTTACCTTTCACAGGTCCACCTGATAGTGTACAAGCAACCGTTACGTCTAACGCTGCGCATGCATCTATCACTTTTTTCAAGAATTCTTGTTCTGCTGGATTTTCAATAATTCTTAGTGAGTAGTATGCCAAGCTAGTGATTTGTACGTCATTCTGAGCAACAATTCTTTTTATCTCGCTTGCTCCTCCACTCAAAACACGGTTGACGTCGATTTGCCTAGTGGTTGGTGAAACACTTACTTCAAGACCTTTGAATCCGGTCGACGATGCCCAACTAACTAGTTTTTCGAAATTCCAGCTACTTATAGGTGCTGTTAATAAACCCACAAACATTTCCTTTACACCTTTAGGAGTACGTTCATCCTTACCACTAATTGTCTGTTTTTGTAAAAAAGGCTTGCGGAGTCTTTTAGAATAACATAAAAACAATAATGCAAAACCATTGCCAACTGTATTGTCTTAAATTTAACACTCATTATTTTTTATGTTGTTGAAAGCCTTCATTTCTTCAGAATACTTGATCATTTGTTCGCACAACTCATCTATACGCTCATCCATTTTGTCCAATCGGTTATCAAGCCTTGATATGTGCTTATTGAGTTTTATTATGTGTTCATCCAAAAGTCTTATCATCCGTTCAGATTCTTCCAGTCTCATATTGTTATTTTTGATATGTTTGTCCATTCTTCTGCCAAGTTTTGTATGGTTGTACAACGCATAAAGCTCAATCGATATTGCAACAAGAACGAATATCTCTAAATACCCATTAAGATTCATTTTTTCACCCTTGGGCATTGAAAATACACCATTCAAAAATAAATAACTTATTTTACTGAACATCAGGATCTAATCTGACAAAATCGGAGGAGGGATCCTAGAAGCTTAGGATTAGCGCTCAGCACAGTCGCATGTAAAGCCTAGCTTGGGAACCCTCCTCCTGATGCGCCAGCCAGCCCCGTTGCTTTTGGA